>WNGH01017325.1_pt1 | contig 10050 bp, 14 predicted proteins | sample 5400631 | NCBI WGS metagenome assembly WNGH01 (sample SAMN13153373, study PRJNA577476) | soil metagenome | isolation source: 115 cm soil or saprolite under Garry oak tree replicate 1 | place: USA:California | collected 2016-06-15 | reverse complement strand
CGGGCGTCGTGGGGTGTCCCATCACCTACACCGGTCCCGACGGCCGGCAATACGTGGCGGTGTACGCGGGGATCGGCGGCGACTGGTTCCTGCTCTCCGGCGACGTGCGCTCGGATGACCCGGCGGACGTGCGGCCGCGGGCCGACTTCGCGCCCGATCTCGCGCGGCATACGAGTCAGGGAGGGATCGTCTGGATCTTCGGCTTGCCGTAGCGAGCGCGCTCGTCGTCGCGGCGTGCCGTCGTGAGGCAACGGTCGTCCCTCCGGCGATCCGCTACGACGCCCACGTGTCGGCCGGCGGCGCGCTGCCCGCGGCCGGGAGCATGACCAACCCGTTCCGCGGCGATCAGCCCTCGGCGCAAGCAGGCGAAGGGATCTTCGTCGCGATGAACTGCGACGGCTGTCACGGCGGCGGCGCCGTCGGCTGGGTGGGACCGAGCCTCGTGGACGGGCGCTGGCGTTACGGCGGCGCGGACGGCGCGGTGTTCCACTCGATCTTCTACGGCCGGCCGCGCGGTATGCCCGCCTATGGCGGCGTGCTGTCGCCGGGCGCGATCTGGAAGGTCGTCACCTATCTCCAGGCGCAGCCGGTGCCGAAGGACGTGCCGACGGAGCGGTGGCGCTAGTCGCGGGGCCGCACCACCTTCGGCACGCTCAGGTCCGCATGGCTCGTCTTCGACAGCGCCGTATCCGCTCCGATCTCCGGCGCGTACACACGCCGCAACGCGGCGAGGTAGCGGTCCTGCAGCCCCGCGAGCGTGCGGTGCTCTTCGGCCACCGCAGCGCGGAACGCCGGCTGCGTCAGGAAGTCGTAGAGGATCGCGGCCTCGATCTTCGCGTCGAAGAGGAACCCCGTGTGCCCGATCTCGGCGAAGGTGTCGTCGCGCATGCCGTACGTGTGATTGGGGAACGCCGAGCTGCGCACGGTGATGCCCACGCCGGGGATCTCGCGGCTCACGGGCCCCGTCTCCTCGTACCCGGCGGGCCGGCCCTTCTCCTCCTGGAGTCCCGGGGCGCCCAGCTGCTTGGCGTACGCCCAGAACAGCTCCTCGAGCATCGCGACGGTGACGCCGTCGCGGTACTCGCCGTAGCGCGTGACCTGCACCTCCGTCCCCGTCATCTGGGCGGCGCCGCGGGCGGCGTCGTCCATCATGCGGCTGATGTGCTCGAGGTAGACCTCGTCCGGAAAGCGGATGAAGTAGTCGACGACGGCGCGGTCGGGCACCACGTTGGGCGCCACGCCGCCCTCGGGGATCACCCCCTGCACGCGGTGCTCCGAGCGCCACGTGGAGCGCAGGTGATCCACCGCTGAGTAGAACTGCACCGCCGCTTCCAGCGCGTTGCGCCCGTTCCAGGAGGCGAGCTGGTGCGCGGGACGGCCGGTGAAGGTGTACTTGACCGCGTCGATGTTGAGGCAGCAGACGCCGAAGCCGGGCCGGTCGCGGCGCGTCTCCACGGTCGAGTGGCTGCGTACCAGGATGTCGGCGCCCTTGAAGACGCCCGCCTTCCACATGATGTACTTCGCGGGCGGATCCACCTCCTCGGCCGGCGTGCCGTAGACGATCACGCGGCCCGGCACCCGGGCCTGCGCCATGTACTCCATGAGCGCGCGGGCGGCGGCGAGGGCGACGGGGCTCTGGGCGTTGTGCTGGTCGCCGTGGAAGTCGCCCTGCGTGCCGCGCAGCGCGTCGTACTCGGCGATGAGGCCGAGGGTCGGGCCGGCGGCACCGGCGGGCGAGGTCCACGTCGCGGTGAACGCCGTCGGCAGCCCTGCGACGCCGGTGTCGACCGTGAAGCCGTATGTCCTGAGCACCGCCGTCAGCGTGTCGAACGCCTGAAATTCGTGCCATCCGACTTCGGGGTGACGGCCGATCCAGTCCGACAGGCCTTGCATCTCGCCGGTCCACACCGCCGCGACGCGCGCCAGCAGGCGATCCCGCGCGGGATCGGCGCGCGTGGCCAGCCGCTGCGCGGTCTCCGTCGGCTTGAGACGCGTCTCGAGTGAATCGATCTGCCGCAGGATCGCCGCGGCAGCTTCGCGCTCGGTGTCGGTGGTCTGGGCGTGGGCGAGCCCGGCGCAGAGCGCCAGGGCGACGACGGAGATGACGGCGCGGCGCATTGCGAAATGCTCCGGTATCGGACTGGGGAAACATAGATTCGTGGGGCGCTACCGCCATGGTGGCCCGAACCGTCGTGACGCTGGTCACTCCACCGATCGTGACGAAAGCCGCATAGTATCAACGACCAGACGTAGCACTGCTTCAGGCAAGCCCCGTTGCGCCCTCAACCCGGCCGGCGGGGCTTGCTCGTTTCAGAGGGCTGCGGCGCCCCAGGACGGTGGGTCGATCGGCAATTTCCGAAGTAGCACCGTCACAAGGGGGGCTTATGCTCCCGCTCCCCGCCTCGCTGTCGTCGAGGCGGGGAGATCGGGGGAAGGAGATCCCATGACCGGCAGACAATTCGCCCGGCTGCGAGGTGAGGCCAACGTGCCGCTGCGGCGCGGCGCGTGGTACGGCGTCGTCCGGGTCACCGCCACCGAGGCGGTACTCGACGTGCACAAGCGGATGGTCAACGTTCCGCTGTCACTGCTTCAGATCGCCTCGCGTCCCACCGGCGCATGGTCGATCGTGCCGCGTCCCCCGAACTGTCGAGCACCGTCGAGCTGGGGTGCGCGCTATGCGGTGTGCCCCAGCTGCCAGGCGCGGGCACCGCTCCCCAAGGGGCCGGTGAGCATGAAGTGCGGCGCGTGCAAGGGCGTGTTCGAGGTGGGGTGGGGCGATTCGTACTATGCGTAGTTGACCGCCAATGCCACCACGACGGGGGCTCCATCCCTTATGTTAGGTGCGTCCAGCCCCCCCCGAGAGGTGGTCCCGTGAGACAATCGCAGAGCCGGTTCCGTTCCCCAACTCGCGCCATCGCCGCGTTGCTCGTGCTCACGTCCGGGATCGCGTGCGCCGCGCATCGCGTGCTCGTCCCGCCGCGCATGGACCTCCATCCCTTCGCGCGCCTCGGCCTCGTGACGTTCACCGTGGAGAATGCCAAGGGGACGCTGCACGAGTTCGCGACCGAGCGATTCGCCGAGGATCTGCTGGCGGCGCAGCCGGGGATCGAGGTGCTCGAGCTCGGCACCGCGGACACGCTGCTGCAGCGCGTGGGCGAACGGGAAGTCGGCATCGCCACGGCGCAGGAGCTGGGACGGCAGCGCGGTGTGGCCGCCGTGTTCGCGGGGCACATGAAGATCACGAACCCCACGGCGAGCGGCGGGATCGCCGGCCTCGTGACCCCGCACCTCGAGGCGACGGTGCGCGTGGATCTCACGGTGCGGATGCTCTCGACGCAGTCGGGCGGCACGGTATGGCGCTCGAGCGCCTGGGCGACGCAGAAAGTCGGCCAGGTCAGCCTGGTGGGGGGGGAGCTGAATTTCTCGGCGCGCGACCCGAAGACCGCGTACGGTCCGCTCGTGAACCGCCTCATCGAGCTGGTGACGGAGGACTTCCGATCGACGTGGGTGCGGCAGTAGGGGGGTGAACCCCCGGCCGCACGCTCGGGGTCAATGCGCAAAAAACCCCGGGGCGTGGCCCCGGGGTTAGCCTACCCAGGCAGTTTTAGGTCGCCGGCTTTTCATCCGGCTTGTCTTCGTCCCGCCGCTTCTTGAAGAACCACATCGCGAACATCACGACGGCGACGATGAGGGCGCCCTTGATCAGGAGGCCCAGCAGGGCGCCGACGACGGGGAATACCAGGATGGTAGCGATCTTCCAGAGGGCGAAGCCGACGACGCCGAGGGCGGCGACCTTCACGAGTGGGGCGCGCATGAGCGTAACCTAACGAGAATGGGTGACCGCTGCCCTACGGGACCAACCCAGCTGGAGTGTCCGCGGGTAGATTCCCCTGCCATGGCGCCACGAAGTAGGGTCGTAGTGTTGCTCGTAGGACTGGCAGGGTGCAGCGCGGGGCCATCCCCTTCCCCCGTAGTTCACCCTTCCCCGGCCTCATCACCCAGTCTCGATGCGATGCTCGAGGGCGACATCGCTCCCCACCGCGGGATCCCCTGGTCGGCGGCGCGGCGGCTCAGCTGGAGCGACTTCCAGGGCGCGCCGCCGCAGAGCGGTGAGGAGGCCGCCAAGACCGCGTACGGGATCTACTACGCCTGGAAGTGCCGCGGGCGCGCGTTCGAGTTTCGCGTGGTCGCCGCCTTTCACCCCAACGACTCGTGGGTCAAGCCGGCGGTGCTCGGCGACAGCGTCGAGAGTCGTCGCGTGCTGGCGCACGAGCAGACGCACTTCAACATCGCGGAGGTGTACGCGCGGCGCATGCGCCGGCGGTTCGCGGCGTTGTCGTCGCCGTGCGCTCGCGGCGACGACCAGCTCGGCTACGAGGCACGGCGCATCCTCGACGAGGAGCGGACGTTCCAGCGCCGCTACGACGCGGAGACGGGGCACGGGTTGGAGCGCCGCGAGCAGGCGGCGTGGGAAGCGGAGATCCGGCGGCAACTGGCGGCGCGCTAGCGCCGCAGGGCGGCGAACACCGCCACCACTGCGATCACGATCCCCAGCGTCATCTTCGCGGCGGTCGCGGCCACGCGGCCGAGGAGGGCACCCCAGCCGGCGCGCACCGCGGCGCCAGCGACCGGCGAGCGCGAGTACTCGAGCAGCGTCGCGCCCGCGAACGCGCCGACGAAGCCGCCGATGACGCTGCCGATGATCGGCACGGGCACGCCGATGATGGCGCCAACCAAACCACCGATCAGCGCGCCCCACCCCGCCCGTTTCGATCCCCCGTAGCGCCGCGCCAGCCCGTAGCCGAACCATAGCTCGAACAGCTCGCCGAGCAATGCGAGCGCGATGACGACCGCGATCGTCCCCATGCCGATCGTGTGGAACCCGGTGACCACAGCCCCGATGACCACCGCGGCCACGATCACCCACAACCCCGGCAGGCCGAGGGCGATGAGCACGAGACCGGCGATGGAAGCAAGGACGAGCGCGATGACAAGCACGGCTCGTCAGTCACCAGCGCGGAAGTGCAGCGGATCCCGCAGGCTCTGCAGCTCGCGGTAATAGTAGAGGGGGGTGGGCCGCCGGCCCTTGAGCCGGAAGCGCAGGCACTTGAGGAACGCCAGCTCCTCCGCCGTCGCGCCGCCGCTCAGCGAGCGATCCCGCAGGAACTCCTCGAGCCCCGGCTCGGCGCTCGCGGGCTCCGTCGCCTCGACGAACTCGAAGCGCCGCACCGACTCGGTGACGACGCGGGGATTGAGGACGACCTCGAGAGCGAACGTCGCGAGGTCCACGTCCCAGGACTGGATCAGCCGGTCCAACAGCGCGGCGTGCCGGGCCGACAGGTGGTAGACGTCGGTGTCGAGCTTGGCGACGTCGAGGAGCTTCTGGGCGACGAGGCGCTCCAACTCGCCGAACGGCTGGGGCTCGAACAGCGCCCGGATCTGCCCGGTCTTCTCCGCACTGCACTTGCGCAGCATCAGCTCGCGGATTTCGGGATGCAGCGGCGCGGGCCCGTCCCCCAATTCCCGCTTGAGTTCCTCCTTGCGCTGCAGGTCCGCGACCCGCGCCAGCTCGCCGACCGGCAGCTTCAGGAACTTGTCCATGCGGTCGTAGATGTCGGTGCGGTGCGGCGCTGGGGGCGCCTTCTTGCGGGTGAGGATCTGGGAGACGTAGGACTCCGTCACTCGGGCGGCGCGGGCGAGATCGCGCTGCTCCAGCCCCAACGTTTCGAGTCGCTGCCGGATCAGAAACGGCACGTCCACGGTACAGTCTCCTCGCCCTTGCCCGGTATTAACTTGCGGCGTTAAGCAATGTGCTACTATTCCACAATTACTTGACAAGTATAGTACAGCGGGATAGGTTGTGCCAGTTAGGAAGTGTTCAGCAGGGCGCAGGTTCATGCCGGAGCAGTGAAGGAGCCGTACATGTACGCACGTAACGTCACGCTGCACCTGAAGGCCAATTCGGCCGCCGAGTTCACCCGGACGTTGGAGACGGACGTCCTCCCGATGCTGCGCAAGCAGACCGGGTTCAAGGACGAGATCACGTTCCTCGCGGCGGACCGTCAGGAAGCGGTGGCGATCAGCCTGTGGGAGAAGAAGGAGAACGCGGAGGCGTACAGCCGCGACACCTATCCCGCCGTGCTGCAGAGCCTGGCGAAGGTGGTCGATGGCACGCCGAGGGTGGAAGCCTTTGAGGTCTCCAACTCGACGTTCCACAAGCTCGCTGCGCAGAACTAGGCAGCCGAGCGAGGTTTATGAGGGGGGCGGCAGCACGCCGCCCCTCGGCTTTCATCGGAAAGGCAGATCCATGAGCGATATCCACTGTCACACCTGCGGCGGGTTCATCAACGACCCGACCACGATTTCTTATCTGGCGCCGAGCGAGACGGTGATGCCGGCCGTGCCGTACAGCGGGCTGTGCGCCTGCAGGCCGGCGATCGTGTACGGACCGCCGCCGGGGCACATGTCGTTGCCGGGCATGCCGAGGATCGACGTGCGCGCGATCGCTTCCCGCAACTGACGGGGCTGTTCGCGGCCGCGTGGGCGCTGATGTACGCGAGCCTCGGCGTCGGCTACTGGCTCACGCTGCTGCTCGCCGTCCCGACGTGCTTTTTCCTGGTGCGGCTGTTCATCATCCAACACGACTGCGGGCACGGCTCCTTCTTCCGCTCGACGCGCGCGGCCGACCTCGTCGGCTCGGTGCTCGGCGTGCTGACGCTGACGCCGTATCACTACTGGAAGAAGACCCACGCGCTGCACCACGCCACCTCCGGCAACCTCGAGCACCGCGGCTTCGGCGACATCGACACCCTCACGGTCGACGAATACCTCGCGCTGTCGCGCTGGGGACGGTTCAAGTACCGCGTGTACCGCCACCCGGTGGTGCTGTTCGGCGTCGGCGCCGTGCTGCATTTCTTCGTGCGGCACCGCCTCCCCACCATCGTGCCGCGTGAATGGACACGGGAGCGGCGCAGCATTCTGTGGACCGACGTGGGACTCGTCGCCGGCATCGTACTGATGGGGACGCTGATCGGGTTCCGCTCCCTGGTGCTCGTGCAGCTGCCCGTGACGCTGTTGACCTGCATGATCGGCGTGTGGCTGTTCTACGTGCAGCACCAGTTCGAGCCGACCTATTGGGAGCACGACGATCGCTGGGCGTACGACGCCGCGGCGCTGCAGGGCAGCTCCTACTACCGCCTCCCCAAGGTGCTGCAGTGGGCGACGGGCAACATCGGGCTGCATCACATCCACCACCTCCATCCCCGCATCCCCAACTACCGGCTGCAACAGGCGCTCGACGAGCACCCCGAGCTGCGCGAAGTACCGACGCTGACCCTGTGGGAGAGCTTACGCTGCGTGCGGCTGACGCTGTGGGACGAACGGGAGCGGAAGCTGGTGCCGTTCCGGGCGGTGAAGACGCGGGCCACGGTCCCCGGGGACCCCGGGGCGGAGCCTGTCCCGAGCGCAGCGAGGGAGCCCCGGGGTTAACCTACCCTGGGCAGATCCGAGATTCGCATGTCACGCCGGGGAGCGATGGGTTCTCCGGCGTTTCGCTTTGTGCGGTGATGCGCCTCACAGGGCGAAACGCGCATTTGTGCAACAGTTGTCCTTACCGCACCACCCGGGCGCTTTGGGCAATTCCTTGTGGGACGGGCGGATGCGCTGGGGCATCGACCTTGCACTGGGAAGGAGTCATGATCACACCGCTCATTCACCGCGTGCTGACGCGCGAGGACCTGGCCCGGCTCGTCGCCGAGATCGGCCGGCTGGACCAGGGCGAGGCGCGTGCGGCCGAGGAGGCCGTGCAGGCCGGCGAGGTGGACGCCGTGCTCGACTCCGCCGCGGCGCTCGAGGCCGTGCGCGGCCGGGGCGGCGCACCCGCCGCGGTGCCGCTGACCCTCCTCTGGTACGTGCCGGTGCGCGCCGCCCTGCGCGCCCGCGGCGTCGCCGACTTGGAGCTCGCGGATTACGCCGCGACGTTGCCCGTGGTGTTCGCGACGTGGCGCGCGGTGCGCACCGTCGCGCGCGGCGAAACGGGGCTCGACGTGTGGTCGCGGTACGTGGCGTCGCTCCCCGATGGGACGGTGGCGCAGGCCGAGGGTGCCGCGGACGTCGCGGCGCTGGCGCTGTGGTGGGCGGGATGCTTCCCCGAGCGCGTGACACGGCGCGCGGCCGGCCGCGGCATGCTGCGCGCCTACGTGACGTTCGCGGCCCAGGCGTTGGCGCTGGCCGCGCGCATCCTCACTCCGCTCACTCCCCAGGGCGACGCGCTGTGGGCCCGTGCGGCCGATCAAGCCGAAGCGCTGCGCGCGGCCCTGGCTGAGGCGCGGCGTGATTATCTGGGCCGCGACGTGCACACCCCCGCAAGCAGACTGGACAGGTTTCTGACGAGGTTGAATTAGGTCCTCACCCCCTGACCCCCTCTCCACTTCGTGGAGCGGGGGAACCAAAGTTGAGATCAGAGTCGGGGTTGATCGCCCGGGCCAGGCGGCTGCCGCATGGCGGCGAGGGCCTCCCCCGCATCGCTCCAGCGCGCGGCGGGCTTCGCGGCGCGACAACGCCGCAATAGCTCAGGGAGCCATGCCGGGAGCGCGCGCTCCTCCTCCAGCGGCTCCGGCTCGGGACGCGGCGGCCGGCCCAACAACATCTCATGCACCAAGACGCCGACCGCGAACATGTCGTCCCGCGGCGTGGCGGGCTCGTCGTCCTCCCAGCGGCCGGGCCCCACGTACGCGGGCGCGCACAGCGCGGCGCACGCCGAGCCGACGGCGCCGGCCGTGAGTGAGCGTCCCACCGCATTGACGATCCCGGCGTCGGCGATCAGGCTCCGCCCATCAGTCACCAACACATTCTCGGGACGCAGGTCGCCGTGGGCGACGTCCGCCGCGTGCGCGGCCGCCAGGGCGTCGAGCACATCGCGCAGCGTCTCGACGGCGCGCGCCAGCGGGACCGCCCCGTTGTTCTGCAGCCACGCGCGCAGGGTGGTGCCTTCCACGAACGGTCGCGTGTGGTACACGAAGGGGCCGGCGCGTCCCGCGCGGAGCGGCGCGACCAGCCCTTCGTGGCCGAGCCGACCGGCGAGCGCCACGACCTCGCGCTCGAACGCGCGCGCGTCCATCGCCAGCGACAGCGCGCGCGGCAGCACCTTCACGAGCAGGTCGGGGCCGCCCGCGACCTGGCGGGCGACGAACAGCCGGCACTCACCCACCGGCCGCACTTCGCGCTCGACCCGGTACACGGGCCCGAGCGTATCGGCGAGCGCGAAGCGGAGCTCGGCCATGGTCGGAACTTAGCGCGGGAAGGCCTGGCCCGTGAACCCCGGGGCATGGCCAAAGCGTGAGTGAGGTCGGGTTCGTGAACCCCGGGGCATGGCCCCGGGGTTAATCGACCCTCGTCAGATCAGTGCGCCTTACTGCACCATACCGAACCGCTTATTCTGTGCGGTCATCTTGATGAAGTAGCGCAGTCGCTGCAGGAGGACGGCCCGCCGGTGGCGGGCGGCGACGATCCAGCCGATGCGGATGCGTTTGTAGGACTCGGGGAAGCGCTGGAAGTTCTTCCACGCGGCGGGATCGCGCTTCAAGGCTCGCACGATGTCGGCGGGGATCTTCGCGCTGAGCTTCCGCTTCGTGTCGCGCTTGTGATCGAAGACGTGGCTGATGCTGGCGAGCCCCGCCCTGGTCATGCGCTGCGCCGCGATCAAGCGGCGCACGCGCTCGCGGTTCATCGCCGACAGGACGCTCGTGGACTTGCGCGGCGAGAAGCGTTGCGCGTAGCGGCGCGTGTCAATCGGCTTCAAGAGGCTGTCGATCCAGCCGTAGCAGAGCGCTTCCTCGACGGCGTGGTTGTAGGGGATGCGCGGCTTGCCGCTGTCCTTCTTATAGTAGACCAGCCAGATCTCGGGGGCGGTGCCGTGGTGCTGGGCGAGCCACGCGCGCCATTCTTTGCGGTTCTTGGCGTAGAAGGTTTTGCCGAGGTTCATGGTGCCTCACCCCCTCGCCCCCTCGTTCTCTCTCCCGTTAACCCCGGGGCGTGGCCCCGGGGTTAGCC
>WNGH01015722.1_pt1 | contig 10050 bp, 9 predicted proteins | sample 5400631 | NCBI WGS metagenome assembly WNGH01 (sample SAMN13153373, study PRJNA577476) | soil metagenome | isolation source: 115 cm soil or saprolite under Garry oak tree replicate 1 | place: USA:California | collected 2016-06-15 | reverse complement strand
TGCGGAGCCGGGTTCTGCTGAGCGGGCGGGTACTGTTGCGGAGCCGTGTATTGCTGCACGGGCGCGTACTGCGGGGGCGCAGGGGCGAACTGCTGCGGAGGAGGGTTCTGCTGCGCGGCTGGCGCGGCGGGAGGCGGAACTGGGGGCGCAGCCGGATTGGTGGAGCCCAATCCGAGCTTCGCGCCGAGCGAGGTCAGCTTGTCCACAGTGCTGCCCGCCTGATCGATGGCTTTGCCGCTGCGATCGACCCACCGATCGATCGGATCGCTGGAGCTCGCGGCGGCGGGCCCCCGGCGAATCTCTTGCTGCATCTGTGCAGAGAGGGAGTCGATCTGGCCGTCGTACGCCGCCGTGTCGCACGCTCCCTGCTGGACGGCGGCATCTCGCGCCGCGAGCGCGGACCTCAGTCGCGCCGCCGTCGGGGCGCTCGGCGTTCCCGGGCGCGCCTGCGCAGCCATGGCCCGGGTCGTTTGGTACCGGTCGGTCTGCGAAGGATCGGGGCAGAGGACGGCGAGGTCGCCCTGCGCCACGGCGGTCCCGGAAGTGATGGTCACGAGCGCTTTCCCATCCATGACCGCGAGCACCGAGCCCTGCCCGATCTCCCTCCGGTCCGGGCCGATGCGGACGAACCCGAGTTTCGTCCCCTGCTGAACTGCGGGAATCTGCCGGGTGTCGACGAGCACGCCATCCGGGCGCAGCTCGACCACTGCGCCCTCCTGCGCGAGCGCCGCCGAGGGAAGCGCGCAAAAGAGCAGAGCAGCTGCGATCCTGGCAGCGGTGACTTTCATTGGCTTCCTCGGCTGAGCGGCTGCGGTTCCACGATCTAGGGGCCGATGATGGTGCCGAAGAGATCGCCGACCTGGACCCTGTCTCCTACCCGCGCGACTGGAAGTCCTCCGTTGAGGAGCTCGCCTTCCAGGACGATCGCCGTGGCCGCGACCTGGGCAACACCGGCCGACTGCATCGTGATCGAGGTTGCGGAAACGGTCGCTACATCCCCGGTGACGTGCACCGCGCTTCCGACGATCTGCACCGACGCGCCGGGCCCGGCCAGCCGGATGCCCGCGTCGTCGATGTCCAGCGAGTAGGCGCCGTTCGGGCTCTGGAAATGGCCCGCGAACACGCCGGCGGGTCCCTGGGCGCCGGTCGCGCCGGTCGCACCCGTATCGCCTGTCGGTCCGGGAGGGCCTTGCGGTCCCGGGTCCCCCTGTGGCCCGGTTGCGCCCGTCGGGCCCGTGGGTCCGGTGGGCCCCTGCGGTCCGGTCGGCCCGGGAGGTCCCTGGGGACCGGTGGCTCCGATCGTCACCGAGAAGAGCGCCAGCCGGCGATCGAGATCGCTCGGATTGCTTCCCTCCTCGCCCGCGAAAAAGGATTGGACCAGAACCTGGTAAGAGGCTGGTTGCAGCGACAGCGGCAAGTCGGCGACGATCACCGTCGGCGAGAAACTCGCCACCGCAAGCGCCACGTCGCCTAGGGTCACGACGGGAGTCGCCGCGACGCCGAAGTTCCTGCCCTTGACGAACAGTTCCGAGCCCACGGCGTCCGTGCTGGTGATCTGCGGAAGGACCCGTTCGCCTCCGCGCGCGCGCCCGGCAACCAAGAGCGCGCAGAGCAGCGTCAAGGACGCGCATCCCCGACCGGCGACGCCGGCCCTCGACAATCTCGTGCAGCGCATTTCTTGCCCCCTCGCCGTTGGCCGCCCGGGCGCAGCACCCGGATCGGCGCGACCTGAAGGAGCAATCGCAGTGCCATTGGAATTCGCGGGAAAGTCGAGCGGATGAGGATCGGGCCTTGGGGCCCGACCACCGGTGGCACCGGTGGTATACCGGCCCGCTCCCGGAGGGCGCCTCAGTCCGGATCGTCTTCCGCGTCTTCCGAGTCGTCCGGCTCCGCCAGCGCGGCCGGCTTGAGCTTCGCGTCGTCGGTGCGGCTCACCTTGAGCTTGTGGTCGTCCTGCCGCGCGGAGACGGTGAGGCCGGCCTGCGCGTCCACCTCGAAGGTGACGTGGACGCGCGGCTCCCCGGCGCGGCCCGGCTGCACGCCGTCGACCAGCCACCAGCCTTCGCTCTGCAGCTTGCCGGCGGTGCGGCCGGATCCGCGCAGCACGTGGATGGCGAGGCGCCGCTCGTCGTCGCGCGAGGTGGTGAAGCTCTCCGTCGCGCTGGTCGGGATCTCGCTCCCCTGCGCGATGAGCTGCGTCGCCGACCCGCCGGGCTGCTCGACCGCCAGCGCTTCGCCCAGCGCCGGCGGCCGCGAGCTCCTCTTGCAGCCGGCGAGCGCGAGGAGCCCCGCGAGCAGCAGCGCCCGCCTCATCGGCGCAGCGCCTCCGCGAGCGCCTCGCCCAGGATGCGGAGCGCGTCGTCCACCTGGCCGCGCGTGACCACCAGCGGCGGAGCGATGCGCAGAGCGTTGCCGTACGTGCCGCCTTTGCCCACCAGGAGCCCGCGCTTGCGCGTCGCCTCCAGCAGGCGGTTCGCCGCCTGCGGGTCGGGCTCCTTGGTGCCTCGGTCCTTCACCAGCTCGATCGCTTGCATGAGGCCCATGCCGCGCACCTCGCCGATCCCGGGGAAGCTTTCCTGGAGACCCTCGAGCCCCTCGCGCAAGGCCTGGCCCATCATCTGGGCGTTGAACAGGAGCTTTTCCTCCTCGATGACGTCGAGAGTCGCCAGCGAGGCGGCCATCGAGACGGGCGACCCGCCGAAGGTGGAGATCTGCGCGAACCGCGCATGATCGGCGATCTCGGTGCGCGCCATCGTGAGCCCGATGGGCTGGCCGTTGGCCATGCCCTTCGCGCTGGTGAGGATGTCGGGCTCCACTCCGAACTGCTGGATGCCCCACCACTTGCCGCCGGTGCGGCCCCAGGCAGTCTGCACCTCGTCCGCGATGAACAGCCCGCCCGCCGCCTTCACGATCGGCAGCGCGATCTGGAAGTACTCCTTGGGGGGCACGATGAACCCGCCCACTCCCATGATCGTCTCCGCCATGAAGGCGGCGATCTCGCCGTGGGTGGTGGTCTCGATGAGCGGCTTCAAGTCCTTGGCGCAGGCGACGCCGCAATCCGGGTACTTGAGGTCCAGGTCGCAGCGGTAGCAGTACGGAGCGTGCGCGAAGCGGATGCCGCTGATCTCGCTCTGCACGCGCGGCCGGTAGGACTTCACGCCCATCGCGCTCAGGGCCAGCGTTCCGCGGCCGCCGTAGTTGTGGCGCAGCACGACCAGCTCGGTCCGTCCGGTGGCCTCCTTCGCCAGCGTGACCGCGGTATCGTTGGCCTCGGTGCCGGAGTTGGAGAAGAAGACCTTGGCCGGCTTCATCGGCCCGATCTGCACCAGCTTCTCGGCGAGCTGCACCTGCGGGACGGTCGCGTACAGCGTCGAGACGTGCACCAGCTTCTTCTGCTGCTCGACCACCGCCTCGGTCACCCGAGGGTGGCAGTGCCCGACGGAGGCGGTCAGGATGCCGGCGAAGAAGTCGAGGTATTCGCGCCCCTCGACGTCGCGCACGAACATCCCCTTCGCCGAGTCCACCACCAGCGCGTCCTGGTAGTAGGTCGAGACGTTGGGAAAGAGCAGCTCCTTCTGCTTGCGGCGGACTATTTCGGCGTCCCACTGCATTCGTCGGCTCCCAGGCAGAGGATCCCATCTAACACGATCCTGCCGTCCCGGAAGATCGTCGCCAGCGGACCGTCGGGCGGCGCCAGGGCGCTGACCACGGCGTTCCCGGTATCGAAGTCCTCGGCCATCAGCAGCGTGCGCAGGTGGGCGAGCTGTAGGCCCAAGGTCTGGACCTGGGCGGCCGCGGTGGCGCGCTAGATGGCGGCCTTCGCGGCTTCCAGGCTGCGCTCCACCATGACGGCCAAAGCGAAGGGCGCCCAGGTCGCTCAAGGGCAACGGCTCCCGCATCCAGATCACTCACCTCCGCCTGCAGCGCCTCGCAGACGAGCGCGACGACCTGGCGGCGCAGGTGGAGGTTCTCACACATCGGCTCGACGTCGCGAAATCCAAGGTCGAACGGCTCCGGCAGCGGGTCATCAGCGTCGCCACCTCGGCCAGCGCCGTCTGCCGGCGTTGCCTCGACGACGCCACCGAAAGCTAGGAGGTACAGAAACGTCATGCCGAACAATCCGCTCGAAAGGCTCCGCCCGACCTTGGGCGTGCTCGGTCCCAGCCCCAACCACGGCATCAGGCCCGACCCCGATCCGGTCGCTGGCCAGCGCCGCGACATGCCCGAGGCCGGACCCCAGGGGCAGGGCAACGGCAACTTGAGGAACGCGCCCAGGCCCGAGCCGCGGGCCCGAGTATCCCAGGAACGTCGGATGGTGCCAGTCACGCGATACGAAGACCGTCGCTTCAAGCGAGAGCGATTGACCTCTACCGGCGTCAGCAAGAATCAAGAGCGTTGTTCTCTCGAGCCGGCCTGTGATTGTACCAGCGCGGGCGGTTCGCATCGGAACCTCTTCGCCCTGTCGATCGAGCAGCGATAGAGCCTCGGCGAGGTCCAAGCTCAGGATTGACCACGTAGCACCCGTATCGAGCTGCGCAAAGTGCACTTCGCCGACGGAATCGCCGGGCGCGAATCTCACCCAAATCTTAGCCGCCTGCTCTCCAGACTCCTCATGGTGGTCATCGTACCGTGCGGCGCCAGTGCTAAACGACCCCGAAGCGATCGGCCGTGCGATCGATACCATTCGATTGCACCATCCAGGCGAAATCATTTGAGTGGAGCTTGAACCTGGCGCCTCGCCCCACGAGATGTGAGCGTGGAGGGCCGCGCCCGGCGCTCAAACCCTGGACGATCTACACTCCGGGCAGGGGTGACGCATGGCGCTCAAGCTGACGGTGAAACAGGTGAAGCTGTGGGTCTTTCACGGCGGCGACCGCAAGGGACTGCTCGCCGATGCCCTGGAGCCGCTGGCCGCTGCAGGGGTGCACCTCCAGATCGTGATGGCGTACCGCTTTCCGACGGAGCTGGACCGCGCGGCCATCGAGGTGTTCCCGATCGAGGGGCCGACCGCGGAGGCAGAGGCGCGCCGATTCGGGTTCGTGCAGTCCGATACGCCCTGCCTGCTGGTGGAAGGAGACGACCGCCGCGGGCTGGGCGCGCGCATCTCGCGGGCCATCTCCGACGCGAAGGTGAGCATGGCGTTCCTAATGGCCCAGGTGGTGGGCAAGAAGTTCTCGGCTGCGATCGGCTTCGCCAGCGACGAAGACGCGGCCACCGCCACGAAGGCGATCCAGGCCATCGCCCGGGCGAAGACATAGCGGCCGCCGAGCTTCGAGTGTCGGAGGGGGCTGCTACGATCGTTTCGTGAACGAGGTCTGGAAACCCATGCTGGCGGAGCGGAACACGGTCCAGAAGGAGTCCTCAGCCTGTGCGCCACGCACCACCTGCGCGGCATGCACATGGGGCGGCTGCGGGTGTCGGGTACGGCGCCCGACCGGCTCCACTGGGAACTAAGCGTGCGCGCCGGCGGGGCGCCGCTCGTCGATCTCGTGGTGCCGGTGGCCGCGCGTGGATCGTATTCCACCGACAGAGGTCGGGGTCTGCGAGGCCCGGATCCTGCCTCACCGCAGCCCTGGAGGGCGCGCCCGCGGCCAGATGATCGCCAGCGCCACCCACACGCCGAGCACGACGCCCAGGCAGATACCGACCACGATGGGACCGGGTAGCTCCACGGAAATGGCGCCGCCGAGAGGCTCGCGCAACCGTTGCGCCCGCACCGTCGCTCCTGCGGCCGTTCGTCGTCAAGCCGACAGCTCTCCGGGTGCGGCCGCCTGCGTCTTGCCATGCGACCCCATTTTGCGCGAGGCTTCGTGCAAAGCTGTAGCTGCGCGGCCCCTTCCGGGCCGCGTCGTTCCGACGTTGCACCACAGCAAGGAGGGCCGCATGGCCCGCTCGTCGCGAGAATCCGCGGTGAAGCCTCGCCCTGCCTCTGCCGCCGACGGCAAGACGGTGCGTAACGGGAAGTCCGCAGCCGATGCGCGAAAGGACCTGCTCGAACGCGCCGGCCGGAACCGCGACGGCGCCTCCCAGTGGCGCTCCGATCCGCTGGCCGATGCCCAGGCCGCGCGCCGGGTCGCCGACCTGGCGCAGGCGCACGCTCCCGAGCTGTCGCGGCGCGGGCTGACTGCCGCGTACACCGAAGCCGCGCGGCGGCTCGCCGACGAGATCGAGGACCACCTGCAGGCGCTCCCCGCCGCCGCCGTGACGGCGCGGGGCCGCTCCAGGGAAGAGGCCGACCTGCTCGCCGACGCCGCCGCCACCGCGCAGACGGCGCGCGAAGCCGTGCAGCGGGTCACGCGCGGCGCGGACGGCCGGCGCGCCGCGCACGCGTTCGGCATCGGCCAGCCCTTCTCGGCGCGCCAGCCGCAGCACGTGCTGCGCGCGCTGTGGCTGATGCTCGACGCCGCCAAGGTGTATCCAGAGGTGGCGTCCGATGCGGGTCTCATTCCGGAGGACCTGCAGACGATGCGCGACCTCGCCGGCGACGTGGAGAAGCTGCCCGGCGCGGGCGCCCCGCTCACGGACGAGGCGCAGGCGCTGGTCGAAGCCCAGGGCGCCCTGCGCGCGTACTTCGACCTGCTCGCGGCCAAGGCGACCCTCGCCTTCGCCGGCGACCCCGAGGAGCGCGTCCGGCTCCTCTCGCTGCTGCCCAGGGCGGACGATCGGCGACATCTGCGCAGATCCGCCGACGAAGTCCCCGCGGCTTAGGTCTTTTACCGCCGCCACGCCGGACGGTTCCCACCCTGCGGAGACTCGAACCCGCAGGGGAGGGACCATGAAGACGAGCCACTGGATGATCGCGGCGCTGCTCATCGCGCCGGCGGCTGCGCGAGCCGATCGCGCGGAGCGGCTGGAGCGCCGCGGCGAGCGCATGGAGCGACGCGGCGACCGCAAGGAGAAGCGCGGCGAGAAGCTCGAGACGGTGGGCGACAAGGTCGAGCAGAAGGGCGAAGCCAAGGAGCAGCGCGGCCAGGAGCTGGTCGAGCAGGGCAAGGTCAAGCAGGGCGACGCGCTCGAGCGCGCCGGCCAGCGCCAGGAGCGCGCCGGTGAGCGCATCGAGAAGCGCGGCGATGGGCTGGAGCGCCGCGGCGAGCGGCGGCTAGTCGCCGCCGATAGGGCGGCGCTACGCTTTTCACAGCGCGGACGTCATGGGATGCGCTCTGGCAGGGTGTGGTCGGGGCAAGGGCCGGAGGGCCGCCGGAGGCATCGCCGGCGGCCCTTCGCTTCATCCCCGCGCGCGCGCGAAATGGGCCCGGGTCTGGTACGTTCACCGGTGCCATGTCCTCGGAAATGCTCGCGGCGCTCATCCCCATCGTCAGCGTCCTGGCGGTCTTCGGGTTCCCGGTCGCAATCGTTTTCGTCATCAAGTACTTCAAGCTGAAGGAGCGCGAGCTGGCGCTGGAGGCCGATTCCCGCGAGCGCTCGCAGCGGCAGCAGCTCGCCATCGAGCAGCGCGTCGAGCGGCTGGAGGGAGTGCTCCTCAGCCTCGATCACGACGTCCGCGCACGCCTGGGGATCGAGCAGCCGGCCGCTCCGCTGCCGTCCCGGCCGGAGCTCCTGGAAGGGCCCGCCGGCGCAGGAGCCGAGCATAGCGCTTGCAGCGGCGGCCATTTAGGGTTCTCCGAAGCTGGAGAGACCGATGAAGAGCCTCGCTGCCGTCGTCCTGGCGTTGTTCCTCGCCGCGCCGGGCACCCGTGCCCAGCAGACCGACGCCTCGTCGGGAAGCTACGGCCGCCGCGCGCCGCCGCGCAAGGGCAAGAACAGCGCCGCAGCGAGGATCCGCACGGACACGGGGCCGATCGGGGAAACGGGGACGCCCAGGCGCGCCGCCGACCGCGACCACCCGCCCAGCCTGGCGCAGCCGACCCGCGAGGAGATCCTCGAGGCGCAGCAGCGCGGCCGCATCCGCGACCGCGGCGTCCCCGACTGGGTCCGCGGCCCGCAGCTCACCGAGCTCGACGTCCCCAATCCGTTCCAGGCGCAGGAAGCGATCAAGAACCCCTATCGCCACCGGCAGGACGATCTGAAGCCATGAAAAAGGGCGAGGCGCCGGGATGGAAGCGCCTCGCCCACAGAGAAGGACCCGAAGGGGGGTAGCGGGCCCTACTTCTGTTCCTCGAATTCCGCGTCGACGACGTCGTCCTTCTTCGCGCCGCCCTGTTGCGGCTGCTGCTCGCCGCCGGGCTGCTGCGCTCCGGGCGCTTCGCCGCCGCCCTGCGCGCCGGCCGCCTTGTAGGCCTCCTCGGCCATCTTGTGCGACGCCTGCATCAAGGCGTCGGTGGCGCGCTTCACCGCCTCGACGTCGGTGCCGGCGAGCGCGTCCCGCACCGCCTTGAGCTTCTCCTCCAGCTCCGAGCGCATCGCGGCGGGCACCTTGTCGCCCAGGTCCTTGACGCTCTTCTCGGTGGCGTAGGCCAGGCTGTCGGCCTTGTTGCGCACCTCGATCTCCTCGCGGCGCTCCTTGTCCTCCGCCTCGTGCGCCTGGGCGTCCTTGACCGCCTTCTCGATGTCGGCCTTGGAGAGACCCGAGCTGGCCGTGATGGTGATCTTGTTCTCCTTGCCGGTGGCGCGGTCCTTCGCCGCCACGTGCACGATGCCGTTCGCGTCGATGTCGAAGGTCACCTCGATCTGCGGCACGCCGCGCGGGGCGGGCGGGATGCCGTCCAGGTGGAAGCGGCCGATGGTCTTGTTGTCGCGGCCCATCGGGCGCTCGCCCTGGAGGACGTGCACCTCCACGCTGGTCTGCCCGTCGGCCGCCGTGGAGAACACCTCGCTCTTCCGCGTCGGGATGGTCGTGTTGCGCGGGATCAGCGGAGTCGCCACGCCGCCCAGCGTCTCGATGCTGAGCGTCAGCGGAGTCACGTCGAGCAGCAGGATGTCCTTCACCTCGCCGGAGAGGACGCCCGCCTGCACCGCCGCGCCGATCGCCACCACCTCGTCGGGGTTCACCGACCGGTTGGGCTCCTTGCCGAAGTACTCCTTCACGATCTGCTGGATCTTCGGCACGCGGGTCGACCCGCCGACCAGCACCACCTCGTCGATCTCCTTGGGGCCCTTCTTCGCGTCGGACAGGCACTTCTTGGTCGGCTCGATGGCGCGCTGGAAGAGGTCGTCGCACATCTGCTCGAACTTCGCGCGCGACAGCCTCTTCACCAGGTGCTTGGGCCCGGTCTGATCGGCGGTGAGGAAGGGCAGGTTGATCTCCGTCTCCATGGTGGCCGACAGCTCGATCTTCGCCTTCTCCGCCGCCTCCTTCAGCCGCTGCAGGACCATCTTGTCCTTGGAGACGTCGAGGCCGGTGTCCTTCTTGAACTCCTCGATCAGCCACTCCATGATCCGCTGGTCCTGGTCGTCGCCGCCCAGGTGCGTGTCGCCGTTGGTGGCCACCACCTCGACCACGTTCTCGCCCACCTCGAGGATGGAGATGTCGAAGGTGCCGCCGCCGTAGTCGAACACGGCGATGACCTCGTCCTTCTTCTTGTCCAGCCCGTAGGCGAGGGCGGCCGCGGTCGGCTCGTTGACGATGCGCTTCACCTCGAGGCCCGCGATGCGGCCGGCGTCCTTGGTGGCCTGCCGCTGGGCGTCGTTGAAGTACGCGGGGACGGTGATGACCGCCTCGGTCACCGTGTCGCCCAGGTAGTTCTCGGCGGCGCGCTTCAGCTTCTGCAGGATCTTGGCGCTGATCTCGGGCGGGCTGTGCAGCTTGCCCTGGATCTCCACGGCGGCGTCGCCGTTCCCCGCCTTCACCACCTTGTAGGGGACGCGGCGGCGCTCCTCGGCCGTCTCGTCGAACTTGCGTCCCATGAACCGCTTGATCGAGTAGACCGTGTTCTCGGGGTTGGTGATCGCCTGGCGGCGCGCCACCTGGCCGACCACCACCTCGCCCTCCTTGGTGAACCCGACCACGGAGGGAGTGATCCGGCTTCCCTCTTCGTTCTCGATCACCTTGGGGTCGCGGCCCTCCATGATGGCGACCACGGAGTTCGTCGTGCCCAGGTCGATGCCGATGGTCTTCTTCACGTGTTTCCTCTCCCGGCGCCCCGCGGGGCG
>WNGH01047929.1_pt1 | contig 10051 bp, 9 predicted proteins | sample 5400631 | NCBI WGS metagenome assembly WNGH01 (sample SAMN13153373, study PRJNA577476) | soil metagenome | isolation source: 115 cm soil or saprolite under Garry oak tree replicate 1 | place: USA:California | collected 2016-06-15 | reverse complement strand
TCGAGGGGTACAACGAGGAAGAGGTCAAGATCGTCAGCGAGACGCGGAAGATCCTCCACATGCCGGAGCTCCGGATCGTGGCCACGTGCGTGCGCGTGCCGGTGCCGGTCGGCCACGGTGAGTCGGTGTTCGTGGAGACAGGGAAGAAGATCACGGCCGACGACGTGCGCACGCTTCTCGGCAGCGCGCCCGGCGTGATCGTTGAGGACGACCCGCACGCCAAGATCTACCCGACGCCTCATCACGTCGCCGGCAAGGACGAGGTGTATGTTGGCCGCATTCGCAATGACCCGTCATCCGATCGCGGCCTTGCCCTTTGGCTGGTGTCGGACAACCTGCGCAAGGGCGCCGCGCTCAACGCGGTTCAGATCGCCGAGCACGCGCTCGGCATGGGAGTGATTTAGCCGATGGCCCAAGAGATCGGAGTGCTGCTCACGGCGATGGTCACGCCTTTCAATGAGGACGGATCAGTGAGCTACGAGGCGGCCGAAAAGCTCGCGGCGCTGCTGGTGGCCGACGGCTCGGACGGCATTGTCGTGTCGGGCACCACCGGCGAGTCGCCATCCCTCACTGATGACGAGAAGATCGAGCTGGTCAAGGCGATCAAGAAGGCCATCCCAGGCAAGGCGGTGGTCGCAGGCACTGGGAGCAACGACACCCATCACTCGGTGAAGCTGTCGGAGCGGGCGATGAAGGCCGGCGCCGACGCCCTGCTGGCAGTCGTTCCCTACTACAACAAGCCGCCGCAGGAGGGAATGTATCAGCACTTCAAGGCGATCTCGGAGGTGGGGCCGACGATCATGTACAACATCCAGGGCCGCACGGCGGTCAACATGACCGCCACGACCACCCTCCGGTGCGCGGAGCTGCCCGGCGTCATCGGCACCAAGGAGGCCAGCGGGGACCTCGATCAGATCGGTCTCGTCTGCGCCGGCAAGCCCGACAACTTCCGGGTCTGGAGCGGCGACGACAGCTGGACGCTGCCCCTGCTCGCGGTGGGGGGACACGGCGTGATCTGCGTGGTCTCACACATCGCCGGCCGCTCGATGAAAAAGATGATCGAGGCGCACGCGAAGGGCGACAACGAATCCGCACGGCGCATTCATTCGGTCCTGCTGCCCGTGATCAAGGCGCTGATGACAACCGCCGCCAACCCGGTGCCGATCAAATCGGTCTTGAATGCTGTGGGCTTTCCGGCCGGGCCTTTCAGGCTGCCGCTGGTGCCGCTCACCAAAGAGCAGCTGGACTCCGTGATGCAGACTGTGCGTCAGGCCGGCGACCTGATTTCCTTCCCTGTCGGGGTCCCCGCGAAATCATGAGGATTTCGCGGGGTGACATGGCGGGCGTCAAAGTCGCCTAGCGCCACGTCCGAGCTCCAGCAGCTCCACGCCGAGATTCGGGCCTGCGTCAAATGCGGCCTTCACGCCACGCGCACGCAGGCGGTGCCCGGAGACGGTCCCTGCCCGGCCGACATCATGATCGTCGGCGAGGCGCCGGGCTTCAACGAGGATCGGCAGGGCGAGCCGTTCGTGGGCGCAGCGGGGAAGCTCCTCGACACTCTGCTCGCGCGCATCGGCCTCGGCCGGCTCGACGTTTACATCACCAACGTGCTCAAGTGCCGGCCCCCGCAAAATCGCGACCCCATGCCGAATGAGGTCGAGTCTTGCTCTCCGTACCTGGCCCGCCAGCTGGCGCTCATCAAACCGAAGGTCGTGCTGGTGCTCGGACGTCATGCGCTCGAGCGCCTGCTGCCCGGGCAAGGTTCGATCTCGCGCATCCACGGCAGCCTCATACGTCGGGGCGACGTGGCGTACGTGCCGCTCTACCACCCGGCTGCGGCTCTTCATAACGGCGCCCTCGTCGCGGACCTGGAGCACGACTTCGACCGGGTGAAGCAGTACCTGGACAGGCTCCTGGCTCCGCCTCCGCCTCCGCCACCCGCCCCTGCACCAAAGCAAGAGGCAGAGCAGCTGAATCTCCTGTGAAAATCCCCACGAAGTCAGAGGCTTTGCCGTGACTTCGCGGGGACCCCTCATTGGATCGCGCCTCAAGTATCTGCCGCTCGGCGGCCTCGGCGAGGTCGGCATCAACATGTGGGCCCTCGAGTGGGAGGACCAGATCCTGGTCGTCGACGCCGGCCTCATGTTCCCCCAGGAGGACATGCTCGGCATCGACCTGGTCCTGCCCGACATCTCGTACCTGCTGGACAAGCGCCGTGACGTGCTCGGCATCTTCTTGAGCCACGGCCATGAGGACCACATCGGCGGCTTGCCATACGCGCTCAAGAAGATCAACGTCCCGGTTTACGGGACTCGCCTGACGCTCGGGCTCGTCAAGCCCAAGCTGAAGGAGCATCGCTTCCTGCGGGAGGCGGACCTCCGAGAGGTGCGGGTCGGGGACAGCGTCCGACTGGGGCCTTTCAAGGTGGAGACGGTGGCCGTTTGCCATTCGATCCCGGACGCGGTCGCGCTCGCAATCGAGACTCCGGTTGGTCGCATCGTGTACACGAGCGACTTCAAGCTCGACCCGTCACCCCCCGACGGCCACCCGACCGACATGCAGCGGTTCCAGCGCCTCGGTGACGAAGGCGTCCTGCTCCTTCTCAGCGACTCCACCAACGCCGAGCGGTCCGGCCGATCCGGCTCGGAGCGAGACCTGCACGCGCCCTTCGAGAGGATCTTCGGCGAGGCGCCGGGGCGAATCGTGGTGGCGAACTTCGCCTCCAACATCCACCGCATCCAGCACCTGGTACGCATGGCGGTGCAGTTCGACCGCAAGGTGGCGGTGGTCGGCCGCAGCCTGCAGACGAACTTCAAGACGGCCCGCGAGCTCGGTTTTCTCAAGGTGCCGGAAGGACTCACGGTCCCCCTGGAGAAAATCGACAAGGTCCCCCCGTCGAAGCTGCTGCTCCTCACGGCGGGCAGCCAGGGCGAGCCGATGTCGGCGCTGGCGAGGTTTGCCGCCCAGCGCCACCCGTTCGTGAACGTCTTGAAGGGAGATTGGGTTGTGATCTCCGCCCGGCCCGTCCCGGGCAACGAGCGCATGGTCCATCAGACCGTCCGTTCATGTCACCGGCCACGCGCAGAGGGACGAGCTGCGCGAGATGCTCGATGCGGTGCGGCCGCGCCACTTCATTCCTGTCCACGGGGAATACCGTCAGCTTCGGCAGCACGCGGAGCTTGCGCGCGAGGCCGGCCTGGACGGTGATCGCATTATGGTCGTCGAGGACGGACAGACGGTGGAGCTGGACTCGACGTCCATGCAGCAGGGAGAGAAGGTGTCGACCGGTCTTGTGTTCGTGGATGGACTTGGAGTGGGGGATGTGGAGCAGGTGGTGCTCCGAGATCGCCGTCACCTGGCCGAGGACGGAATCCTCGTCGTCACCCTGATCATCGATCGCGACACAGGCACGGTGCGCTCGGGCCCAGACCTCGTGTCGCGAGGCGTGATCGAGCCCGAGCTGTCCACCAAGCTGATGGCCGACGCCCGGGCCGCGGCGATGGCGAGCATAGCCAATTTCGCGGACACCCACGCGGACCTCAACTTGCTGCAAGAGGCGATCCACGACGCCGTTTCCAAGACCGTGTACCGGCAGACCCGGCGCCGGCCGATGGTGATCCCGGTCGTGACGGAGATCTAGGCGCGTGAAGCTCCCACCGCTGGCGCTTGTAGCGCCCAGCCTGTGCCCGCGGTGCGATCAGCCCGCCATGGTGCTCGACCACGCGGAGGAGGCGCGATGCGCCCACTGCGGCCTGCAGATCCACCAGTGCGGAAACTGCAGGGGGATCGCCGGACCTTTCGACCGCTACTGCGGGTTCTGCGGGCACGAGCTGTTGCGCGGGCAGCAGCGCTCCGTCTGGTGGCGCCTGTGGCTGCTGGCCGCGCTGGTGCCGCTCGCCGCCGCGCTCACCGGCGGGATCTGGTGGGCCCAAACCCACCCGGCGGGCTAGCCGGGTCTAGGCATCCCCGACTGAATCCGCACGTTTGGCGCCAAAAGCGCGTAATGCGGACCTGTTTTCCGCACGTTTGGCGCCAAAAGCGCGGAATAGCGCCGGAATCCAGCGCCCCCAGAGATGGCCTGGAGCACGATGATCTCGTCCCCATCCTTGGCGGGTACGTCCAGCGACGGCAGCTCACGGCAGTCGGTGGAGTTGAAGAAGACCTGCACGTGCTGGCGCAGGTCGCCCTTCTCGTCGAAGAGATGGACGCGCAGCAGAGGATAGGTCTTCTCGGCGGCCCTCAACGCACCCTCAAGGGTCTGCGCATCGACCTCGAAGTGCCGCTGACCGCCCGTGAAGTCGGTCAGCATGCGCGGGACGTTGAACTTGATCGTGCCTATCTCGCCACAGCCTTGACGTTGAGAATGCGCGGGTACTGTCCGGGCAGCTGGTTCCAGGTCTTGCCCTCGTCGGCCGACCCGTACAGCTGGCCCGACGACGTGCCGAAATAGATGCCCGCGGGATCCAGGCTGTCGACCGCCATGCCGTCGCGCAGAACGCCGGCGTAGTTCTCGAGGGCTGACGGCCCGATCGCGTGCCACGAATCGCCCGCATCGGTGGAGCTGTACACGGTCAGCTTGCCGTCGGGGAAGATACGGAATTCATCCGACTCCTGCGGGATCAGGTACAGGGTGTCGTGGTCGCGCGGGTGCATCGCGATCGGGAACCCGAAGCGCGCCGGCAGGCCGTTCTCGCAGCGCTCCCAGTTGTCGCCTGCGTCCCGGCTGCGGAACACGCCGAGGTGGTTCTGCTGGTACAGGCGCTCAGGGTGCTCGGGGTCCTGGACCATCTTGTGCAGGCAGCGCATCACCTCGCCCTGGTACTTTGGCCCCTCCTCCGCCTGGAGGGCCGTGACACCGCTGTTCCTCACCTTCCAAGACGACCCGCCGTCGTCGGTTCGGAAGCAGCCTACCGCCGAGATGCCCAGGAACATGCGCTTGGGATCTTTCGCGTCCGGGATGAGCGTGTGGAGGCACAATCCGCCCGCCCCTGGCACCCATTCCGAACGGGTCGGGTGATTCTCGAGGCTCTCGACCATGGACCACGTCTCGCCGTCGTCGGCGCTCTTGAAGAGCGCGGCGTGAGAAACACCGCAGTAGAGCGCCTTCGGCTCCGGCGCGGCGGTGAAGCTCCAGATGTGCTCGAGCTTGCGTCCGGACTCTTTGCTGAAGGAGGGACCTTTCTCCACCGCGGTCCATGTCTCACCGCCGTCAAGGCTTCGCTGAATGTGCGGTCCATAGACGAAGCTCGACACGCCTGCATAGAGCTTCGAGCCGCTGTCGCGTGGGTCGGCGAACAATCCGTAGACCATCCAGCCTTTGTGATACGGACCTCGGCGCGACCACTTGGTCCTGGCCGCGTCCGACTCGAGGATGAACATGCCTTTGGCGGTGCCGATCATGAGCATCACGTCCATCCGTTTCCTTCTCCTATCGATTCAGTCGATGGCCGCATTCGACGCAGAAGCTGTGACGACCGAGGTTGTGATGGCCGCATGACGCGCAGACCAGGCGTCGGGGTGGATCAGCCTGCAGCCAGCGCTCTCTTTCTCGACGGTACCAGATGCCGTCCTCGGGACCGAGCATCCATCGCCGACCTTCCGCGTCGAGGACGGCGAGGTCGCGCACAGCCAACCGGAACGCCCTTGGCTGGAGCCCGCCGTGGCGCCGTTCCTCGACGAGCAAGCGATAGCGCGTCTCGGCATCGGCGAATGGATCCACAGCCACGGGGAGAGTATCGCTCGCACGCGCACCCGAGATCAGGAGGCGCAGCAGGCGGGGTGTAGAATCGGCTTCGCCGGTTAACCGGCACGCAGAATGCGCCGCACTCCCACACGAAGCTCACGTCCCTCCTCGGGCGCCAGGCGCGCGTCGTCCGCGCGCTCTCGATCTTCCCGCGCAAAGCGCAGGCGGCGGCCGGAGCTGACTCCGCGCCAGGTCCGCGAGATCACAGGCGTCCTGTTCATCCTGCTCGCCCTGCTCGGCTTGCTCGCTCTGGGAAGCAACGCCGGCTCCATGCTCGCCGGGCTTCGCGAGTGGCTCCTCGCATCCTTCGACCGCGCGTGGTTCGTCCCCGTCGTGGCCGGGCTCGCCCTCGGTGCCTACCTGCTATGGCCGAAGGCGCCGAGACCGCGACTCCTCGACGTGGTGGCGGGTGCGCGGCCCCGTCGGCGCATGGGCGCTGCTCACGGCTGGGTTGTTGATCGGGCTCATCGTGACCATCCACTTCAGCCCTGGCGCCTTGATCGCCACGGTGGTCCGCGTCCTGCAGGCGACTTACGCGGAGCGCCGCCGAATCCAGAAGCTGGTCTCGATGCCGGTCGAGCCGAAAGCCGGCGCAACCGGCAAGCCGATGCGGGCCTCGGACGAAGCTCAGATCGGCCCCGCCTACCCTCCGGTGGCGGCCGCGCTTCGCGCATGGGAGATCGACGAAGGTGCTGAGGCTGCGAGCACGCTCGAGGCGCCTGCGGCTGCTCGCGCTCGGGCAGCGACCACCGATGACGAGGACGAGCCGGCGCGGTCTTCCGGCGCAGTGCTCCACGTGGTGGCCGAGCCCGAGGACGAAGCGCCCGACATCGATTGGAAGCTGCCCTCCATTGCCCTGCTCGACACCGTTACCGCGCGGCGGGAGCGGATGGCCGACGAGATCAAACGAAACGTGAAAGTCATCGAGACCACGCTCGAAACTTTCGGGGTTCCGGCGAAGGTCGTCGGCGTCAACCCCGGCCCGGCGGTGACGCAGTACGAGCTGCAGCCGGGCCCGGGCGTGCAGGTCAAGCGCATCACCTCGCTGCAAAACGACCTGTCGCTCGCGCTGGCCGCGGCGCCGCTGCGAATCGAAGCGCCGATCCCGGGCAAGTCCGCGGTCGGGATCGAGGTCCCGAACAAGGCCGCCAGCCTTGTCACCATCCGCGAGGTGCTCGAGACAGCTGCCTTCCGGGAAGGTACGCATAAGCTCGCGCTCGCGCTGGGCAATGACGTTTCCGGCGCGTCGATCGTCGGCGACCTCACGCGCATGCCTCACCTCCTCATCGCCGGCGCGACGGGCCAGGGCAAGAGCGTGTGCATCAACGCGCTCATCACCAGCCTGCTCTACCAGGTCACGCCCGACCACATGCGCATGCTGCTGATCGACCCCAAGCGCGTCGAGCTCACGAACTACAACGGCCTGCCGCACCTCGCGCTTCCGGTGCTCGTCGAGCCGCACCAGGCGGCGGCGGCGCTGCGTTGGGCTGTCGCCGAGATGGACCGGCGCTACAAGCTTTTCTCGGCTGAAGGTGTTCGCAACATCGCCGCCTACAACGAGAAGGCGACGCAGAAGCTGGCACGGCAGCTGCCGTATGTCGTCATCGTCATCGACGAGCTTGCCGACCTGATGATGGTCGCGGCGGGCGAGATCGAGGAGCTCATCTGCCGCATCGCCCAGCTTGCGCGTGCCGTAGGCATCCATCTCGTGATCGCGACCCAGCGGCCGTCGACGGACATCATCACCGGCCTCATCAAGGCCAACATCCCATCGCGCATCGCATTCGCGGTCGGCTCTCAGGTCGACAGCCGCGTCATCCTCGACACCGGTGGCGCAGAGAAGCTTCTCGGCCGCGGCGACATGCTCTACCAGCCTGTCGATGCGGGCAAGCCCACGCGCATCCAGGGCGCGTTCGTCAGCGACCCCGAGGTTGAGGCCGTGGTGAGCTTCTGGCGCTCGCAGGGCGGTCCGCGCTACATGGAGGAGATCCTCGAAGAGGGCGCGGGGATGGAGTGGGAGGGAGCTCAGGCGCCGGAACGCAAGCTCGATCCGCTCTTTGCACGTGCTGCGCGTGCAGTGGCGGCTGAGGGCGCCGCCTCGGTGTCGCTCGTGCAGCGAAAGTTCAATGTCGGCTACTCGCGAGCGGGCCGGATCGTCGACCAGCTCGCCGAGAATCGAGTGGTCGGCGGATATCAGGGCTCGAAGTCTCGTGAGGTGCTCATGAACCTGCCGGACGTCGATGAGCTGCTGGAAAGGCTTGGTCTGGAGTAAGTCGCCGCAAACGTATCTTTAGCGAAGGCGTGAACCTGCCCAACGCATTGACGCTCAGCCGGCTGGCGGCGATTCCGTTCGTGATGGCGCTCCTGCTGGTCCGCTTCGAAGGCCATGACCAGCTCGCCGCCGCGCTCTTCATTCTCTTCTCCCTCACCGATACGGCTGATGGCCAGATCGCTCGCCGGCGCCGCATGGTCAGCGATCTCGGTAAGTTCCTCGACCCGCTGGCCGACAAGCTCTACGTGCTCTCTGTACTCATCGTGCTCGTGCAGGAGGGACTGGTCGCGGCATGGGTGGTGGTTGTCATCTTCGCGCGCGAGCTCGTGATCACGCTTCTCCGCTCGGTCGGAATGCGCCAGGGACTGGTCATCGCGGCGGCACCGCTGGGCAAGACCAAGACCATCCTGCAGATGTCGGCGGTTGTATTCCTCATCCTTCAGCGGCCGTATCCATTCCTGGTGCCGATCGCGGCCATCGTCCTCGCTTTCGCCGTGCTGTTGACCCTGGTCAGCGGGATCGAATACCTGTGGCGGCTTCGAAGGCTCATCGGCCCGGCGCGCCGTGCGGCATCGCCTGCAGATCCGCTCGCAGTCGAGCTGGGCGGCCTGCTGGCTCGCAATCACACGACGATCTCTGTAGCCGAGTCGTGCACGGGCGGACTGCTTGGGTCGCTGATCACGGACGTGCCGGGAAGCTCCGCGTACTTTCTCGGCGGCGCGATCGCGTACGCGGACGGCGTCAAGAGCAACCAGCTTGGCGTCCCCGCATCCCTGTTGAAGAAACACGGCGCCGTAAGTCGTGAGGTTGCGATCGCGATGGCGGAGGGCGCGCGGTCGAGATTCTCGTCCACGCTCGCCGTTTCAATCACGTGCATCGCGGGTCCCGATGCGGACAGATCTGATAAACGGGTCGGCCTTACCTACATCGCCGTTGCAACCGCCGGAGGCGCGCGGTGCGACGAGCACTTATTCCAGGGCGATCGGTGGTCGAACCGGCGCGAGGCCGCGGCGCTGGCCCTCCGACTGGTGATCCAAGAGGTCGAGGCCGCCGCCCAAAGGAGTGAAAGCAGGCCCGCTTGACCTTCGCGAACACTTGTTCGATAATGTGCGGACGCCCGCTGCCGTTAACAACCCGCATTGACCCCGGCTCCGTGACGTAGAACACTCGCTGCAACGACCTTGGAGGACAGCACAGACTTGGAAAAGGAAAAGGCGCTCGACTCGGCGATTTCCCAGATCGTCAAGAGCTATGGCAAGGGATCGATCATGAAGCTTGGCGAGCAGGCGGCTCTGCGCGGTGAGATCACAGTGATTCCGACAGGAGCTCTGCTGCTCGACCTGGCGCTGGGAGTGGGGGGGATCCCACGCGGCCGCGTGACCGAGCTTTACGGCCCCGAATCGGCAGGCAAGACCACGCTCGCGCTACACGTGATCGCCGAAGCCCAGAAGCAAGGTGGCGTCGCCGCCTTCGTCGACGCCGAGCACGCCCTCGACCCGATCTACGCGTCGCGGATCGGCGTCAAGATCGACGACCTGCTGATCAGCCAGCCCGACACAGGCGAGCAGGCGCTGGAGATCGTCGAGGTTCTGGTACGTTCGGGGGCCCTCGATGTCATCGTCATCGACTCGGTCGCAGCGCTCGTCCCCAAGGCCGAGATCGAGGGAGAGATGGGCGATGCCCACGTCGGTCTGCAGGCGCGCCTCATGTCGCAGGCCCTGCGCAAGCTGACCGCGGCGATCTCCAAGTCCAACTGCTCTGTGATCTTCCTCAACCAGCTGCGCGAGAAGGTGGGGATCATGTTCGGCAACCCCGAGACGCAGCCTGGCGGGCGCGCGCTCAAGTTCTACTCGTCGATCCGGCTCGACATTCGCAAGGTCGAGGTCATCAAGTCAGGACTCGACTCCGTCGGCGCGCGCGTGAAGGTGAAGGTGGTCAAGAACAAGGTCGCTCCTCCGTTCCGGTCGGCGGAGTTCGACATCATGTTCAACGAGGGGATTTCCCGGGAGGGCTCCATCATCGATGCCGCTCTCGAG
>WNGH01013537.1_pt1 | contig 10051 bp, 9 predicted proteins | sample 5400631 | NCBI WGS metagenome assembly WNGH01 (sample SAMN13153373, study PRJNA577476) | soil metagenome | isolation source: 115 cm soil or saprolite under Garry oak tree replicate 1 | place: USA:California | collected 2016-06-15 | reverse complement strand
GCCCGCGAGCGCGCCGACCGCCGGCGCGCGGCGGGCCGCCGACAGGCTCCCCGCGGGTAGGCCCTCATGACCGAGATCCTGGTCCAGGAGCTGAAGGATGCACCGGGTCCCTCCGAGGCCTGCGCGAGATTCCTGGACCTGCCGTTTCCGCTACTCCTCGAGAGCGCCCTCCGATCGGAAAGACTCGGGAGATTCTCGTACCTGGCGGCAGACCCCTGGCTCGTCCTGCGGAGCAAGGGAGCGGCGGTCGAATGGCACTCGCGGGAGGGCGTCGAGCGCTCGGCGGGAGACCCTTTCGCGGCGCTCCAGACGGCTCTCGCCCGGAACGCACTCGACGCCATGCCGGGCCTGCCTGCCTTCCAGGGAGGCGCCGCCGGCTACCTGGCTTACGACCTCTGCCACCAGCTCGAGCGGCTGCCCTCCCCGGGCTTCGACGACCTGGATCTGCCCGAACTGTGCCTCGGCCTCTACGACTGGACGATCGCGTGGGACCACGTGGAGGGGCGAACGTGGCTCTTCTCGACCGGCCTTCCCAAAGGCGGCGGGCCGCGCTCGGAGCGAGCCGAGGCGCGGGCCCGCATGGTTCGGGAGAGACTCGCCGCGGGGGCGACCAAGCCGGGTCCGCCCGCGCAGGACCGGTGGGCCTCCTCCGCTCGGGCTGCGGGGCCGCCCACGCATGCCGTAAGCGGGATGCCTGGGGTCTCCTCCACGTTCTCGCGAGCCGGGTACCTGCGGGCGGTGGAGCGCACGAGGGAGTACATCTGGGCGGGGGACATCTTCCAGGCCAACCTGTCGCAGCGCCTCGAGGCCGAGGTCAGCGACCACCCGTTCGCGCTTTACACCCGCCTGCGCCACCGCAACCCGGCCCCCTTCGCCGCCTACTTCGACATCGGCCGGGCGGTGGTCGTGAGCGCCTCGCCCGAGCGCTTCCTGCGCCTTTCTGGCGAGTGCGTGGAGACCAGGCCGATCAAGGGCACCTCTCCCCGCGGCTGGACTCCGCGGCATGACTCGGCGCTGGGGGAAGCCCTCTCCGAAAGCGAGAAGGACCGGGCCGAAAACGTCATGATCGTGGACCTCCTCCGCAACGACCTCTCGAAGGTCTGTCGGGACCACACGGTCGAGGTTCCCGAGCTGTGCCAGATCGAGCGCTACGCCACGGTGCACCATTTGGCTTCCACGGTGGTGGGCCGCCTGCGACCTGGCCTGGGACCGGTCGACCTGCTGCGGGCCACCTGGCCTGGCGGCTCCATCACCGGGGCGCCGAAGGTGAGAGCCATGGAGATCATCGCCGAGCTGGAGCCGACACGTCGCAGCGTCTACACTGGCTCCGTCGGCTACTTCTCGTTCGGGGGCGCCGTTCACACGAACATCGCGATCCGCACCTTCATCGTCAAGGGGGGCCGGGGCTACTTCCAAGTGGGCGGAGGCATCGTGGCCGACTCGGACCCGGGGCGGGAGTACGAGGAGACGCTGGACAAGGCGCGGGGGATGGTGGCGGCGCTGGAGGGCGTCCGTGGTTCTGCTCATCGATAATTACGACTCCTTCGTCCACAACCTGGCGCGCTACGTGCGCGAACTGGGCGAAACGACCGCCGTCTACCGCAACGACGCGATCACGCTCGGCGAGATCGCCGCCCTGGCCCCAAGTCATATCATCGTCTCCCCGGGGCCCTGCACGCCGCGCCAGGCGGGGATCTCCAACGAGGTGATCGTGGGCTTCGGCCCCCGGGTTCCCATACTGGGTGTCTGCCTGGGCCACCAATGCCTGGCCGCGGCGCTGGGCGGCCAGGTGGTTCGCGCGAGCCGCCCCCGGCACGGGAAGACGTCGCCCATCCACCATAACGGCGAGGGGATCTTCGCCGGCCTGCCGAGCCCGTTTCAGGCGACGCGCTACCACTCGCTGCTCGTGGCCCGGGAAGGCCTGCCCGCATGCCTCGAGGTCGTGGCCTCGACGCTCGAGGGCGAGATCATGGCCATGAGGCACCGGGACCTGCCCCTCTGGGGCGTGCAGTTCCATCCGGAGTCGGTGCTCACGGAGCACGGCTACGCGCTGCTCCGCAGCTTCCTGAGGTTGCGGGCGAGGGCGGCGTGAGCGCGGCGGGCGAAGGACGCGGCGATCGATGATCATCGAAACCATGATCACGACGCTGGACCGTGAGGGGCGAGCCAACTTCGCTCCGATGGGAGTCGTCTGGGGCGAGGAGGAGATCGTGGTCAAGCCGTACCGCGAGACCACGACCTATGGCAACCTGCTCGAGACCGGGGAGGCGGTCGTCAATCTCGTGGACGACGTCCTCTACTTCGTGAGGGGCGCGCTCGGCTCTCCGACCTTCCCTTCGGTGCCGGCGGTGGCGGTCCGCGGCGTCGTGCTCGAGGCCGCGTGCTCCTGGCGGGAGCTCCGGGTGCGGGAGGCGGACACCGCCGAGCTGCGCGCGCGGTTCGTCTGCGACGTCGTGCACCGAGGGGTCAAGCGCGAGTTCCTGGGCTACAACCGCGCGCGAAGCGCGGTGCTCGAGGCGACCATCCTCGCCACGCGCACGCGCCTTCTCCCCATCGACGAGATCCTGGCCGACTATCGGCGGCTCCAGGTGGTCGTGGACAAGACGGCGGGACCTTCCGAGCTGGAAGCGATGGCGATGCTGACCGACTTCGTGCGGTCGGAGGCGGCGGCTCTCAAGGACGGAGCCCGATGAGCGCTTCGCGGGCCGTCTTCGTGGAGGCCCCGTCGCGGCTGCACATGGGCCTGATCGACCCGGGGGGGGAGTTCGGCCGCCGGTTCGGCGGGATCGGTGCCGCTCTCGAAGCGCCCTCCTTGCTCATCGAGGCTCGACCGGCGGAGAGACTGTCCGCGGAGGGGGGGGATCAGCGCCTTCTTGTCTATGCCCGGCGCTACCTCGACCGTCACCGGATCGAAGAGGGGGCATGGCTCCGGGTCCACCGTTCGATTCCCGCGCACTCGGGGCTGGGATCGGGGACCCAACTCGCCCTGGCCACCGCCCGCGCGCTCGCCGCGCTCTTTGATCGGCCCTTCGACGCGCCGGGCCTGGCGGAGGCCACGGGCCGTGCCCAGCGCTCCGCCGTCGGGACTTGGGCGTTCGAGCATGGCGGCTTCCTCCTCGAAGGGGGGCGTCGCGTCCCGGGCGATGGGCCGGCGCCGCTCCTGCTCCGTCGCCCCATGCCTGCCGACTGGCGTTGCGTCTTGGCGATTCCCGATGCCCCGCCGGGGCTGAGCGGCCCTGCCGAGGAACACGCCTTCCGCGACCTCCCGCCGCCACCCGCCGAGCTGGTCGGACGTGTCGCGCACCTGATCCTGATGGTCGTCCTCCCCGCGCTGGTCGAAGAGGATCTGACGACATTTGGCTCGGGCCTCACCGAGGTGCAGCGGCTGGTCGGCGAGATGTTCCGGCCGGTGCAGGGCGAGCGCTTCGCCGATCCCCTCGTGGCGGAGCTCGTCGACGAGCTCCTGGCCTTCGGCGCGGCGGGGGCTGGCCAGTCTTCCTGGGGTCCGGCGGTGTACGGCCTCGTGCGGGGCGAGGAGGCGGCGCGAAGCATGGTCCGCCGTGTCGAGGATCGCCTGGAAGGGCGCGGAGTCGTCCTCGCGACCTCCTTCAACAACAGCGGCGCTCGCTGCTGGACCGCCGACGGCGACCGGGAGCGAGGAGAGCGTGTGGGACTGACTAATGGTCCCGCTTCGGCTGGAACGGCGGCGGACCGGCGATCATGAGGCTCCCTCTTCAGGACCATTGGTACCGTGCGTGACCTCGACTCGCGGCGGGTGCCTTCCCGGTTTCGACCTTGCAACTCACGTTCTCGAGGTGCAGGCGCCCGCGGGCCTTGAGGGTCACCACTGCCGAGAAAGAGTTCTCTCGATACCGCGCCTTGAGCGGGGCCTGGAGTGCTCGTAACTGATCTGGACTCATCGATCCGCCTTTCGGGAGCTGGCGCAGCGGAACCCGAGGTCCGCGATGCGCCGGTACATGTGGTCCGCGGTGGCGCGGTACGTCGTCCGGACGTACCAGGCTCCGTAATACCAGCTCCCCCCGCGGTTGATGCGGGCGCCCCGCGCCGTGGGATCCTCACGTCCGTCGGCGGGGTCATACGGGTACGGCCGGTACAGGGAGGACGTCCACTCCCAGACGTTGCCCGCCATGTCCAGAACCCCATAGGGCGAGGCGCCGCCGGCGTAGCTGCCGACGGCGGCCGTCCCCGCCGTGTATCCGGCGTTCACACGGTCAGGCTCGAAGCGGGAGCCCCAGGGATAGCGGCGGCCGTCCACGCCGCGTGCGGCCTTCTCCCACTCCGCCTCCGTGGGCAGCCGCTTGCCCACCCACCGGCAGTACGCGGCAGCCTGGGTCCAACTCACGATTGTCACCGGGTGGTCCGCCTTCGTGGCTTCGCCGAAGGCCGCGCCGACCGGCAGGGTGCAGGCGCCCGCCTCGACGCAGACGCCATAGCGGGCGTTCGTCACTTCCACGCGGTCGATCCAGAAGACCTCCAGATGCAAGGGCCCCGCCGGCCGCTCGTCCGCGTCCGCCTCGGGATCGTCGGAGCCCATCAGGAACTCGCCCGCCGGCACTGCGGACATCTCCACGGGGTCTCGGCCGAGGGAAAGGGCGAGGAGCAGGCCCCGCCCGACGGCGCCCACCACCCTAGCGCTCCAGTTGTGCGGCCAGCCAGGCCACCAGGGTCGTGGCCCCGGGCGGCGCCCCGCCCCCCATCTCCGTGCGGATCTCCGCGGCCGTGCCGCCCCGCTCCGCGAACACGTCGTGCTTGTGGATCGTCTCCATGTTCACCTGTCGTGCGTGCACGTAGGCGTGGTCGGGCAGATCCGGGTACACCCCTAGGAGGTTGTAGAGCATCTCCCGCACCGTGTCCTCGACGAAACGCGGCTGTCGATGCGCCTTCTCCACGACGAACAGTTCGTCGGGCCGCTTGAGGAGGTCGTAGTTCTCCGAGCTCATGGAGGTTTCCACGATCTCAACCAGGTCCTCCGCGCGCAGGGTCCGATCGGTGCCCACCATCAGTCGGCCGAGCCCGCGCTGGTTGTGGGTGGCGAGCGGGACCAGCTCGAGGACCCGGTCGGCCAGCGCGCCGTCGATGCCGCTCTCGGCCAGCCGCTCGCGGGAGTGGGCGCGAACCATCTCCTGCGCGCAGGGGCACGCCATCATGCCTTCGGCCTCCACGCCCACGAGGCGCACGCAACGATCGGGGGTGGCGACCGCCCGCCCGATCAGCGTGTAGAGCTCCTGCGACGGCTTGCCCGAGAGCGGCGCTCTCCTGGTCAACGGGAAGTGGGCGCGGATCTCCACGTCGGCGCGGCGGGCTTCATGTCCCACGCAGAGCTGCCGCGCGATGCGCTCCGCCAGCGACTCCACGACCGGCTCCTCCTGGCCCCCGATCTCCTCCAGCACCTCCTCCAGGCTGTCGCTGAAGCGCGACATGTGCGCGCCCTTCCGTTCTGCCGGCAGCTCCACGGAGAGGTCGAGGGTGGCGTAGAAGAGCCCGTGCCCGTTGGCCAGGCGAATGATGCGGCGCAGCCCGCTGACGCCCACTCGATCGAGGCGCAACGGCGTCGGGGGATGCTCATGCTGGAGGTCACGCTCCAGGCGGCTGGTCAGCCCCCGTTCGACCCGCACGACGCCGTCCGTCTTCCCGAGCCGGGCCAGGAGCTCGGCGACCGTGCGCCCCAGGACCGGATGCCGGAGGTCGGCGGCGATCTCGCTCAGCGGGACCAGAACGAAGCCGCGTTCGGCGAGCAGGGGGTGGGGAACCGTGAGGCCTTCCGATCGGACCTCTTGGTCGTCGTAGAAGAGGATGTCGATGTCGATCGGTCTCGGCCCATAGCGCACCTGGTTGCGGCGACCCATCCCCTGCTCGATGCGCTTCAGGAACGCGAGCAGCGCGCCCGGATCGAGGGCCGTCTCTCCCTTCACGACCATGTTGAGGAAGCGCGGCTGATCGGTCACGTACGCCGGCTCCGTCTCGTAGACCGAGGAGAGGCGCCTTACGTTCACCTGGGCGCGCAGCCTCTGGATCGCTTCGACCAGGTTGGCCTGGCGGTCTCCGAGGTTGGATCCCAAGCCGAGGTAGACGGGGTATTGGCTCGCCAATGGCTGCTTCTCGATCGGCGGTGCGGCGGCCTCTCGGCGGTACCTAATGCCGCCGCAGGTCGAAGCGCAGACCGGCGGTGGCCGTGAGGGGCGTACCGAGCAGCTCGACCGGGGTGGCCTGGACGGGGTAGCGGCGATCGAAGAGGTTCTCGACCGAGAGGAAGGCTCCCCACGAGTCTCCGAGCGGGCGGTCCAGCGTGAGGTCCGCCACGAAGAGGCTGGCCAGCCGCAGGCGATTCTGGTCGTCGTCGAAGCGGGAGCTCTCGAAGCGGCCGCGCAGGCTCACGTTGAGAACTTCGGGGTGCAGGTAGTCGAGCCGGAGGCTGGCGCGATGGCGAGGGACCTGGGGCAGCTGGTGCCCCTGGAGCTCCGGCGCGGCCGGGAACTCCGAGACGCGGGCGTCGGAGAGGACGTAGCTGGCTTGCAGCCGCACCTCCTGGGCGGGTTGGTAGTCGGCTTCGAAGCTGACGCCGCGGATACTCGCTCGTCCCAGGTTCTTGCGCTGGCGCGTGATGAGGCTGGGTGTGACGGAGAGGGTGACGTTGGCGATCGGGTCCGTCACGCGGTCCCAGAAGGCCGTGGCCCGCCAGGACAAGCGCGAGCTGAACGCATGGTTCAGGCCCAGCTCGCCACCCAGGAGCCGCTCGGGCCCCAGGTCCGGATTGGCCTGCGTGAGGACGTTGCCCACGCGGAAGGGGCGGTACAGCTCGTTGAGGCTCGGCGCACGGAAGCCGCCATAGACGGAGCCGCGTACCGCGAAGCGGTCACCGAGGTGAAGGAGGAGTCCCCCGCGCGGTGTGATCGTGAACTTGGAGGTATCGGAGAAGTGAGTCACGGTCGTCGCCTTTGTGGCGTTCACGATCTTCGTTTGTGAGGCGTCATAGTTCCGCCAGTGATCCGCCCGGAGCCCCAGAGTTACGACCGCCCGTCCCGCCGTGACCACGTCCTGGACATAACCGCCGGTGTAGAGCTGCTTGGCGGGGATCAGCCGGTCGCGAACGTTGTTCGCCGGGGGAATGAACACGTCCTCCGCGTTGTCGGCCTCGATCCAGCGCAGGTCGCCACCGACGCCCAGCACGTGGGACCGGCCGAGCGGCCGCGTCCACTGCGCGTTGGCCCCGGCGTCCTTGTAGTCGACCGCCTGCGCGAGGCTCAAGCTCTCGGAGGCGCGGTCCGGCGCCACCGCGCTGAAGGTGCTCTTGAAATCGTCCATGTGGGTGAACACGTTCGCCTGCCAGAGGCTGCCGCCCTCGGTCGAGGCTCGCAGGCCGCCCCCCAGGTAGGTCTCGCGGGTCGAGTTGGTCAGAAGCGGGGTGCCGTTCTCGCGATCCTCGGCGAAGACGCGGCCGTTCTGGAACAGCGTGAACCGCGGCGAGGGAGAGTATTCCAGCCGCCAGTTGCCCGTGCGGTGCCGCGATGCCGCATCGACGTCCACGGGGCCCCGCTGGTCCTCGCGCACCAGGTTGTAACCGTCGGTCCGGAAGAAGCTGCCGCCGGCCGATGCCGCCAGCGGGCCAAGAATGTGGCTGCCGAAAGCCTCACTGTTCGCGCTGCCACGGCTTCCCCCGTAGGCCCGGAGAGCGGCCGTNGGCCGTCCTGGGCTCCGGGCGCCGGGTCACGATGCTGATCACACCCGCCATCGCCGAGCTACCGTAAAGGTGAGACAGGCCGCTGGGGGCCACCTCGATCGACTCGATCTGCAACTGGGGGATGCTGTCCCAGTAGACCCAGTTCCCGAAGGCGTCGTTGTGGGGGACTCCGTCGAGCAGCACGAGCGTGCGGCTGGCCCCGCTGGCGCCCACTCCCCGCAGGGAGACCCCCTGGGTCGTAGGGTGCGAGACCAGGCTGCTGGTACGACGGAAGAGGCTGAAGCTGGGGACCTGCTTGAGCGCCTCGTCCAAGGCCGGGGCCGATCCGCGTTGCAGGTCCTCCCGGGTCAGCGCCGTCAGGTCCGCCGGGCTGTCGCCCAGCTTTCGTTCGCTGCGGGTCGCGGTGACGGTCACGGTTTCGGAGAAGGGAAGAAAGGGGAGCGCTAGCCTGAGGCGGGTCGTGGCTCCCGCCCGCACTTCCACGGGCCGCTCCCTTCGTCCAAAGCCCTCGAGCTCCACGCGCAATCGGTAGTTACCTACCGGCAGATTTGGGAGGCGGAAGCGACCGTCCACGTCAGACGTACTCCTCGGCTCAGCCATCCCGACCAGACCGACGCGGGCGCCCACCACCGCTCGCCCGTCGGCCGTCGTGACCAGGCCTTCCACGGTCCCGTCAGCCGCTGACTCGACGCGCGGCTCCGGCGGCTGCGCTCCGGCGGGAGGGACGAATGCCGCTGAGAGGACCAGCAAGACCAAGAGGAGACTCGCCAGCCGGGCGCCGTCGAGCCCGGAGGCAGGCCCAGGCCAGCCCGACGACGCCGCCCTCTCTGACCTGTGAAGCATGAATTGTGCAAGCATGGGTCCTCGTTCCTTGCTTGGATCCTGCCAGGGGCCGCGATCACCACGAGTCATGTGTGTCTGACCGGGAAGCCGACGGCGTTCCTGTCGCTCGGCCTCATGCCCCAAGGCAAGAGGCCCTGTGCCTTCGAATTGAATTGTGGACCCTCCGGCAAGTCGCTGGCAAGCCCCGATCCACGGCAAGCCGAACCCGGATCACGTTCTGGAGGCCCGGTTCCAGGAGTCTTGGCACCGGGCGGGGAGGTTGGTTTCCTCTTGCCATCCGGACAGGAGGGCCCTACGCTGCCGAACGAAGGGCAGAGCTGTTTGAACGCCGCACTTGGGGACGGCGCGGCACAGCTGGCTGGTCGCCCGGCATCGCAACCGTGCCATCGTCTTGAGGAGGTTGCTCGACGGTGTCTTCAACCGTTGGCCGATTAGCAAATGCGGGGCGGGTGCTCACCTGGGAGCCCGGCCGTGGACTCGTGCCCTGTGCACACGAGGACGACCAGCTACTCATCGCCGACTCCTGGCTGGTCTCTGACGGCCGCGTGCGCGGGCTCGAGCGGCATAGGCAGCGTTTCTTCCGCGCATGCATCGAGGTTGCCCACATTCCCCAGGACCACCTGCACGCATTCTGGCGGGCGACGGTCCGGGAACTGCCGCGACACGAGCGCTGGTTCCCCCGGGTGGAGCTGTCTGCCCGCCCTCGGGCCGAGCTGCGCTTGAGGATCAGGCCAGCCCCGCCGCAGGGCGCTGCGGTTCGGCTGTGGGTCTGGGACGGGCCAGACCCCAGAACCGCACCGCGCAGGAAGGGTCCCGACCTGGCCTGCCTGGCGGAGGTGCGTCGCCGCGCGTCAACCGCAGGCGCTGGCGAGGCACTGCTGACCACGCGGTCCGGCCTGGTGTTGGAGGCGACGAACTCCAGCGTGCTGTGGTGGGAAGGCCCGTGTCTCTGCATACCGTCCCCGGGGTTGAGGATCCTGCCTGGCGTGACCGCAGACCTCATCCAGGAGAGCGCCGTACGGTTCGGTACGCGAATGGGCCACCGGCGCCGCCGCGTGCCGGATCTCGACGGCTCCGAGGTGTGGTTGGTCAACGCCTTGCATGGCATCCGGACGGTGTCGACGTGGGTGGGCACATCGGTTGTAGCCGGCCCGGCCCTCCGGGCGCCGGAGTGGCAGGCTCGGCTCGAGGCATGCGCGGAACCGCTGCCAGAACACGGTTGATCGCGAGTACGTCGGCTCGTAGCAGCCGGGTCCGTCGCGGGAGCATGAAGAGTCTCTCGCTGACTGATGGCCCGTCGCGCCTCTTGGGAGAAGGAGGGGGAGAGGGCGGAGAGGGAGCGCGAGGTGGATGAACTGAACACAGAAAGAGCTGGCCTAGCAATGCCAGTGAAATGCCGGCCCGGCTGAACCTTCAGAAAATGGGGTGGCTGACGGGATTCGAACCCGCGACCTCCAGGGCCACAACCTGGCGCTCTAACCAAGCTGAGCTACAGCCACCATCGTTGGT
>WNGH01007946.1_pt1 | contig 10052 bp, 17 predicted proteins | sample 5400631 | NCBI WGS metagenome assembly WNGH01 (sample SAMN13153373, study PRJNA577476) | soil metagenome | isolation source: 115 cm soil or saprolite under Garry oak tree replicate 1 | place: USA:California | collected 2016-06-15 | reverse complement strand
TTCAAGAAGAACTAGACAACATGATTGCGGACCATCTGCCAGAGGACACCGACGAGGAAAACCCCGAACTAGAGTTTGACGTGGAGAGTGGCTTCCAGTGACGGAAGAGACAGAACAGTTGCGCCAGCCGGTGACACATTTGCGGCTAGTCGAGGTCACGTCAGAAGAGTTCGCCCAGAGTTGCTGGGCCTTCTACAAGGCGCTTCTCGACCTTGGAGTGGACGAAGAGTTCGCCAAGCGACTGACGGTCGCATTCACGCGGAGGCCATGAGCCCATGTCCGAGTTCGGCGTGCTGCGCATTACTAGGATCGTGCGGAGAACCGGGGCCGCCGCCCGCGGGGGCGGGGTGTCTACAACCCAGGCAGGACTTGGCGGCCTTGGCATTCTCCGCATGGCTCAGATACACCCGGCGATAGCCGCCGTACTAGTAGCCACGATGGCCTTCGCCGAGGTTGAACCCTACCTGGCAGTCGCCCTAGGCCAACAGAACGTTATGCCGCTGGACCCTGTTACAGCAACATTCACCAGCCCCCAGGCCACGGCCGACCGCCAACGCCAGTGGGTTCTCCAGCACATCTATGGCGTGGAGGTAGGTAACCAGATATATCAGCAGGAGGTTAGCCATCGCGCCGACGAGCTAGATCTGCGCACCAAGGTGCCTTAGATGGTTAGTTTCTATGCAACAATCTTGAGACAAGTAGGATTCCGGGACAACAACTTCAAGCCCCTTGCATCGAATGATCCTGCGACGTCTACATCTAGTTGGACACCGGGAACAATTCTCGGAACTTCTTCTTTATCTACCGATGGTGATGTTTTAACTGTCTCAGGTACTGATGGAACCCAAGCCCATCGCGTATTCTCCCCCGCTCTAAACCTCAACACGACAATATATCCAAATATTGTCATGATTATGCGACAACAAGGGTCAGGAATAATACAGGTTCAGGCATCATTCTCTGGAGGGGTTCCATCCCCCCAGGTCTTCACCGTTCAGCTATCAGAAACATGGAAGTCGTATAATTTAGGCCCATTGTCTTCAGGCACACTTGTAGAAATTGCTGTCTCAGTTCAGACATTACCTAATCTCAAAATTGATGGAGCGAGTATATGCAGTCAATCGCCACTTCAACTATCGCAGACGGACCTAGAATTCGGCTCCATCACTCGACTTGGCTCGTCAGGAATAGATCACGCCGAACTTCGCCTCAACAATCTAAAAGGCAAGTTTATCTCAGGAGCCAACGCAGTTAGTTTCGGCGACCACCTCCATATCTACCTAGGTCAAGGCGCGATTCCCTTCCATGTCTACGGCGGCTACATTGAAAACCGAGAACCCATCCAACCTGCAGATGAGATCACTCTCTATAGTAGGGGCTTCGGGGTCTCCCTTCTCGAATCGCTAGTCCTGCAATTATCCCAGTCTAGTACACCCCAGTCGATAATCAACAACGTAATCAACAGCTTCGTCAACAACAACAGCAAGAATGGCATATCACTCAATAGTGGCTACCAGATCACCGAGAGCTTCGTTCAAAACCTAGGCCCCACAATTCCGGTCTATTTTAGCGTCATGAAAAATGCCTGGGACCTAATAAAAGAACTCGGAGACTTCACCGTGGCCAATGCTACCCCTGCCGCCTTCTTCGTCGACCCTGCTGAGAACCTTCACATGGTTCCAATAGGCCCCGCCGGATCTCCCAACTGGGGTACAGATCCCTTCCCGGCCATCTATCCAACTACGATGGCTGTAGGCGTGAATCAGATTTTCAACAAATTCCGTATGGACGTTTCAAGCCTTCGTAATAGAGTCCACTATATCTCGACCGCGCAATTCCCCGCCGTATTCGATAGTTGGACTGAAGGAAACGCGGCCAGTTGGGGAACAGAACGCATAGCCACCAATGCCACCCTGACCCTGTCAGACTCCACTAATCCGATCGCCATCGGTTCCAAATCCATAAAGTGCCACTACGCCGACCACCTGAACAATGGAACCGCCCTCAATGGAGCCTTCTTCTATCCGAGCGCCAAGAACCTAGCGCTCGACGTTACGAGCCTTGGGTCGCCCCAGTCACCGCCCCTCTTCGACTTCTTCCTCAGACACCACTTCGCGGGAAACATCGGCACGGGACCGACCACGCCGGACTCGATCTTCTTCGCCACGGACGCCACCAACCGCTTCGAGTACAACTTAGTCAGCGACGGAAGCAGGCTGGCGGAGAACTCAATCCTCGGCGTCCAGGGCAATAACAATGTCAAGCAGGACTTCTGGCAACACATCGTCCTGCCCATTGGACCCAATGCCGGCACCCTGTTTCAGAACACTTTGAAGGTCAACGGGATCACCCAGATGAGTTCTACGGGCCCGAGCGCCTACAAATTGACGAATGTTGGTACTCCTTCCTGGTCGAACATCAACTACATCGGCGTATTTAACAGCGACAACGGAGTGGTGGGCGGCCACACGGTCGACATCTACGCCGACGGCTGGTTCATTATCGGGGGAAAATACCGGATAGCCTACGACAACCGGACGATCGCCAACGGCCGGTACCCAGACATGAGAGAGATCTTTTTTTGGGACCCCATCAGCAAGGACGACTACGCAATCAAGAACATCGCAAAGGCCGAACTTCTGCGGCTTAGGAACCCGATACTCCGGGGCAGCTTCATGGTCCCCGGTGTCGGCGACCTCCTGCCGGAACAGCAGGTCCTGGTCACCGCGCCCAGCGCCGGATTCTCCGCCGCGCCCCTACGGGTGGGCCAGGTCGTCCACCGCTTCTCGCCTCGGGGCTTCATCACCGACGTAACCGTTACCGACGATTTCACCAACAGTCAGGTCATCGAGCCATTCAAGTTCATCAACACGGTTCTCTCCACGGGCGAGAATGCGGTGTTCAACCGGGAAATCTACGACCTCAAGACCGCACTGATCGACCAGGGGTTCACTCCGGTCTTGGACCCGTATACATAGATGAAAAAGCCTAAATCCCGGCAGGACCCAAAAGCGCTACCCATGGACCCTGGGAGTACTTCAGCAGTACGCGACCAAGAATCCCCACACATATCCCCGACTGCTATTTCGGAAAAAGAAAGACCTGTTACAGGCCCAATGCTGCCAGGTAGAAATTATCCTGTTGCTCGCAAAGATACTATAATGCCCATCACCGACTCAGTCGTCGAGATCATCACGCAGGCTAACCAGGCAGGCATGTACTTCCGAGAACTCCGGTCAGAAGGGATTCCAGAATATGTTGCGCAGGAGCTGACGAAAGCCTACATCCTGCGAGGATCCAGAGAACGCTAGGGAGGTGTTAGATTGAGTCAAGAAGAACTGAAGAACGAGATTCGAACCCTGAAAAACCGGGTCCTATACCTCGAACAAGTTCAGGCAGCCAGTGCAGCCCACTTCAACGCCCACGGCCACAGAGAACCAGTTAATGCGTCGATCACAGGCAGACCTGCTCCCTTCAAGATGCCACCGTTCCGTTCTGAAATGGAACCAGTCACCGCAAGAGTCGCAGCGCCCAAGGTAGAAACAGAGGTCCGACCAGTTTTCCTACCTGGTACAAAGCCTCAGCCACTGCCTACTCCATAGTCGCCAACCATGGGACACACTTGTGAAGCACACGTGCTCGAGGGAATCCGATCTCATTCGGGTCCCAAGTACACGTGTGTGATCACCTCAGTCAATGAAGGAGAGATTTGCAACTACTGCAGTGCACCCGCTAGGATCGGATACCTGGCAGTTGAGAAAGGAACGACCTTCACCGCTTAGACCCTTTTTTGGGACAGAATCTGTCCTTTTTTCTCAGGATTTGCTAAAAAAGCAGTTTTAGCAAGTCTTTTTCGGGCTGAAAACACCCTTCTTTGTGAAGCGTGCCATATCCTTCTCAAACTGATGGATCCTCTTCCGCACTTTCTGAATGCGTTCAATGAGTTCAGTTAACTTAACTGCTAGCTGATCATCATGAGGACCAAAGATCTGGTTTTCAGTAGAGAGATCCATAACAATGAAGCCGAGTTCGCTCCACAACTGGTGAAGTTCGTCTTCATCGCTCATTTTTGTGGTCCTACACAGAAATGCTCTTTTCTTCCAGTCCCGCCATCCGTGCATCTATCACAGCGAGGGCAATGTCTCATTCCTTGAGGACAACAGGGTCGTATTTCTCTAAGTTCGCCCCAAGGAACTAGTGCATTCCCGGTAGGATTGAACCGGTTAGCCCGAAGTTCAGATACTGCTGTCAAAGTCTCAGTAGCAGCTTCCTTGATGGCCGCCAGGGTATTCTTCACAATCGCATCCCAGGTCAGAGTTCGGATCTGAAATGCCTTCAGAGTAGCAGCGCATGCAGTCGCCACAGTCACAGGGTCCTCGATGGCAGCTCTCGCACACGCAATCGTAAGGAAAGCTCATAGAAGCTTCACATCCAGGGTAGTTGAGACACGAAACATTTCGACAAAGTGCTCTAGGCAAAGAGAGGTTCCTTCGACCAGAATCACCGCTTCCTCAACGCAGTCTTTCTTCGTGCAGTAGATCATCAAATCTGGCCTACCTGGAACTTGTTTCCGAGATAGTGGCTGTGGCTCCACTTGCCATGGTAGCCGTTGATCCGCCGGTGCGTCTTGTAGTGGTCGACTCGGTAGTAGGTGGTTCCGATGCCCTTGGCTGTTTTTCGGGCGATGCGCCAACACTGTTTGAGCTGCCCAGGGCGACTGCAAATAGGACAGAAAATATCATAGAGGGCCTTGGTACAGCCCTTACCAGGACCCTTCCAACTGAACGTCTTATGACTATCCCCGGTTTGCAGTGCTGCGATCTGATCTTCTATGTGAACGAAAGTACGTAGTTTTAGTCCTGGTGCACGTGCCCAGTCGTTCTGCCAGATCTTAGTAGGCCCTGATTCTACAAAGGATACTGCAGTAACCTTCTCTTTAGAAGCCATCATAGTGCTGCCTGCCCTTCGATCGGGACTTTGCTATTGTTAGCGTTCCTGTCTTCAACCGGTGTTTCCTGGTCCAGGTAGACTCGTCGGATGCTGATCACATCAGCTGCTCCTTCGCTGAGTAACCGGTCAACGGCTTTGGAAATAGACTCTGGCTCCTTGCGTTGAATATACTCGAGACTCTCCATCTGGTCATATCTGAACCCTACCAGGACAAAGGCCTGCTTCTTGTTCGCCAATCGGAAGTTGCGGTGAGGCTTCAACGTTGCATTGTCTCCTGTCTCTCTTTCATGGCTTCTTTCAGCCATTCGCCAAAGTGCTGGAATATCTCAGGCATCGAGTGCTTCGAGCAGTAGTAGGCTGCAATGTTAGTCGGAGGATCCACGAGGTGATACCAGTTGCTAGCGATGAACGGGTCCACGACTTTGACCTCGCCGCAGAGGAGACATACCATCGTCTCGCCATGGAACGGGTGTGTCATGAGAGTGTGAGCGTAAACTACGATATGGTGCAGGGGGTGTGGCCGGACCTGGCGACAGTTAGGGCACCATCCCTCGCTGTCAAGCTGTTGGTTGTCGAGGTGACAGCTACGACAATGACCGATTGATGACATTAGAAGATTCTCCGCAGGAGAATTACACAACATGGCAGTGGACAGATGTAGATGTGAGCATACCAGTAGCTGCCCCAATTGATGAGATCCCAATAGACGCCTATCCAGAGATCCCGCTTGTCAAACTTGAACGTTACATGCCAACCCCTGATGTTCATTCTGCATCCTCGTAGACGATCGAGTCAGCATTGACACCACGAATAGGCCCTTTGAGGTTGAGGTGGGTCACATGCAGAATGCGTATGTGGTGTGGACAACGGTAGCACTGTTGATGTTCAACAAACCCAAGTTCGTGAAAGCTACGTCCAACAAAGCCCATCTTGTGATGGAAGATCCAACAGATCAGATTCCTCATTGTTGTAGACAGCACCTTTTGTTCTTGTAGCAAACACTGCATTGATACCCACAGTCCCTGCAACGGGCGACTTTTGCCAGTCGCCGTGCTTGTGCAAGATTAGCTCTCATCCGCTGTCGTTCAAGCCAGCGATAGTATGCAGGACTACGGTTCTTGGGGTTCCTGACCTCTTTTTCAGTCCACGGTGGCTTTGGAGGCAATTGAGGGTTTTCTGCCACCCGATCGTATGGGGTAGGATGCAGAATGATAATTTCAGTGCTCATTTCTTCGTTAGCTCCCACACAGCTATCTCTCGAGCGTTGCCTTCGGGACGTTTGGTCTTCATTCTGCCGACCTTGTGGATAATCCGTTTCTTTGCTAGGCTGACAAAGACCATGCCCACGATTTTGGGCGAGTACGTGTCTTGTACGACGGCTATGATATCATCGTGGACGTCGTCGCTGCTAACCTGTTCCAGCTCACGGCACCGATTGATAACAATGAATTCCAGTTCGCCCATGAGGTCTCTTGGCATGTCCCTGAAACGTGGATAAGGCGCCTTGCCATCAGTGATCACGAGGCTACGGTGTTCACCGAAGAAGATCCAGTTACCCTCCTTCGCCTCGATGCTAATGTGCTGTCTAGGTTGGGGAACGGGTCCTGTGTAGTCTCTAAGTCCTAGGGGTTTGTCTTTCTGGGCGACCTTGATCATCGTCCAGGGCGCCTTGAACCAGGTGTTCACCACAGTTCCCTCGTAGGCTTGCTGGCTCATTTCTCTAGGATCTTCCTGGAGGGATGCTCGGGACACCAGTGGCTGCAGGGGTGAGGTGGTGGAACTTCACCAAACAATCCATAGAGGTTCGTTCAATAGTGGTAAGTCGAATCCGTAATCCTTCCAAAGCCTGGTTGATGTCAAAGTAGCAATATTTGCGAGCATCTTCCATCAACCGGAAAATCTCTCGTACTTCAGCAGCATTGACCTTCTTCATTTTGAACTTCTCACAATGCTGATTCTGGCGGGATGAATTTCGATGATTTTGGCCTCTTCGAGCTTGTGAAGGATCTCGTACGCGTAGCTCTTCTGGCAACCAAGCGCCTTCTTAATCGCAGCCACAGCCTCGTTCATTGTCTGATAGTTCTGCAGGACCTTATCCTCGATGAGTTGATCAGGAAAGCTCTGGATCCGGACCTGGTTTGCCATCTTCTGGTGATAGTCCCTTTTCATGTTCCTAAGAGATATTGAACCTCGCCCTCTGTTCCGGGATGATCCAGGAAACCTTGAAACCGCGCTCTCGCCAGTATCGTATGAGTTCTAGGCTCTTCTGGCAAGTCTCGCAGTATTCTACTGTGGAGTTATCAGGTAGGATGCTATCGCAGCCCCAGCACTCCTTCATTGAGCAGCTTCCTTCCTCTCGACTACGTAGAGAATCTGATGGCTTTTGGGATCCTTGACGCTGCATCGTCCCGAGCTGAGTACTGTGTGTTCGGTTTCTGGCTCTATCTTCTGTTCACAGATCTCGCACACCTGATACGTCACTTTAGCGAAACCTCACAGCGTTTCCCCAATTCTGCTCACTGATATCGCCGAACTGTTGAATGCACCACTGGCAATGGCACTTACAGATTTGTAGGTGAAATGCGGGATCTTTCTTGAAGGTCTCACTGATAGGATGATTGAACGGACACTGGAACGAGAGGTTTTCAATGATGCCTGGAATTGGTGTTCGTCGACGACCATGTCCCGGTTCATGGTCCGGAACTAGACGGGTCTTCCAAGTATCCTGCTTCATGTTTCTGCCCCATAGACCTCTTTCATGACTTTACGTACACTGGCCTCGACAATCTGAGAGATCTGATTCTTGACTTCTATCGACAATGCACTTACAAGTACAACATCGTTCCGTGGACCCGCGGGTCCTGGTGCTGGCGGCGGCTTTGCTGGAGGAGACTTCCAAGACGCTGCGGATGGACCATTACCCTGGCAGAGGTGCGGGGATCCATTGGGATTCTTTGCGACCCAGCGATTGTTCGCTGGATCCTCTTCCAGGTAGATCATTTGCTGGCACTTGTTGCACGGCTTGTCTTTGCCACGGCGAGGCGTGCTCATTTCTCAAGCAACTCCTCATCAGTGTAGAATTGGAGTTTATCTTCTGCAGCTCGTTTGGCTTTGTAGATGTTCTGTTCCCGCTCTTCGAATACTCTGATTTGAGCGAAGAGTTCACGGTTTTGTGGAGTATCTTTGTAGATGGATCGTGAACTCTTTTCTTCCCAGTGAATTTGTCCGTGTTCTTTCCAGGAACACCTGAAATTGTAGGAATATGTAGTCGAATAGGCGCTTTTGAGAGCACGAACACTCGTGATTTGGACCGGGAGGAACCTGCCTTGATCATTTGTCTTTGTCAAGCCAGTGAGGCGCTTTGCTTTCACCTGGACCAACTGATCAATTACTTTTTTGATCTTGTCGAGAGAATCGGCTTCGGTCACAACCTCATCATGAGATAGTCCTTGGAAGCGTCCTTCAGGGGTGACACGAATATCATGCATCTTGTAAGGTGCCCAGTTTCAGGTAGCCAGATGAATTCATTCCTGATCCTCCTTTGCCCGATGCTTCTTGTTCCAGAGTTCACGTTGCAACCGCTTGTTGTTCCGAAGCTTACGCTTTCTCAAAGTCTTGCTGGGCATCAGCTGCTCTTCCCCTTGCCACGTGGCACTTTCCCATACTTCTGAAGGAATTCGTTGGCATCCTTTTCCCACTCCTGTAGGGCCGACTCCTTCCTTGCAAAGCCATCTCCTGTGAACCGGATCCGCATACCCTCCTCGTAAGCGGGCGTGCTCTTGCCGACATCGGCATAGGAGAAACGGATCTTCTGCCCTTTTGTTTCGAAGACGAAGCGTCCTGTCATGTAACCGATCTTGAATCGTTCGCCGGACTTCAAAGTGCCGCTCATCCCTCCATCCTCGTAGCTATTACCATAGCCAACTCTATCAATTGTCGCAATTTTCGGGAAGAGTTCTTTGAGAAACGCCCCGCTGGCCTCGTGGAAGTCCTTGGACGTCGCTGTGAGTTTCACATGTTGTGCAACGCTGGGAGAATAGTCGCCTGTTCGCGGATTGAATGCGGGAGTTGGATCGGCACGTGGACCCTTGCCTGTTTCCAGATTCCATTTGTGGTTCCAATCCCGGCTTGAACAGTTGACGAAGGGCAGATCATGTGCCCATCCGTCGAATGCGGGTTTGCCACCACACTTCGGACATTTAGGAAACTTCGCCTTCTCCAATGCCTTGTCAAACTTGGTCCGTTCATCCAACTTTCGTTTGGCGTTCTTGGCAACCTCAGCGATCTCGTTGACGGTAACAGATCCTCCGCGCCATGATGCATCGTTCTGGATCTCGTTGGCAATGGCAACTTGGAGCTTCGGGTCCAATGGCGCGATCACTTCCAGGTGTGAGACAGTGAGGTTCTCTTGTCCCTTAGACCAGTCAAGCACACTTCTATCAAGGTTCAGCAGGGAGAGTTTCTTGGAGACAGTGGTGCGGTCGATGCCGAACTTTGCCGCGATCACATTATGGTTGAAGCCATTGTCGCTGAACCATTTGAACGAGGCTGCCAGCTTGAACTGGTCAATTTCCCCACGTTCAATGTCCATGCGGTAGTTGAACAAGCGAGCCTCTTCCTCAGTGGTGATCTCAGGATGATCTATGACGTTGATAGATTCCCAGTCCAACTTCTTCGCGGCGCGTAATCGGTGGGACCCATCAATGGTAACTCGCTTCACATCAGTATTGTCTAAATACGATTTGCTGATGATTTCTGCACTGGCAACGTGAACGGGGCTTGTGCCTTCGGGTCCTGATGTCTTTAGATCAGCCAGGAGCTTCTCGAAGATCTCTGGCTCCATGACGTTGACGTTCCAGGGTGCCTCGATGATCGAGAAAACCGGGAACTTCTGAACCTCTGTCATTTGCCGATCTTTACCATTCTCTTGATCAGATCTTGGGCACTTTCTTGCAACGTTGCAACCACAGGAGCCAATTTTGCCCAGGCAGCAGCCCTGGCAGCAGCCCTGGCAGCAGCCCCGGCAGCAGCCCTGGCAGCAGCCCTGGCAGCAGCCCTGGCAGCAGCCCCGGCAGCAGCCCCGGCAGCATCCCTGGCAGCAT
>WNGH01069059.1_pt1 | contig 10053 bp, 11 predicted proteins | sample 5400631 | NCBI WGS metagenome assembly WNGH01 (sample SAMN13153373, study PRJNA577476) | soil metagenome | isolation source: 115 cm soil or saprolite under Garry oak tree replicate 1 | place: USA:California | collected 2016-06-15 | reverse complement strand
CCGGTTTCGTGATGGACCTGGAAAATGGTTATTCTTCTGCCTTCACAATGTTCGATCCGAAACTCTCGCGATCTAGTATGCTGGCTGGCGCGCACGTCCGGTTCGGACAACCTGATCCCGGCGAGGGTTTTCCCGAAGGCACACGCTTCCGCTCACCCTTGCTTCTCGCCAACGTCAGCGACGCACCTGTGAACGCGCATGTTTCGGTCGATTACTCGGTAGAAGATCAAAGCAAGGATCAAGACGCCGAAGGAACGGATACAAAGGAGCGTGGGGCTAAATCCAAGAAGCCGCAGCCAGATGCGCCGAAGGACAAAGTCAGCTTCGTTGCTGTTAAGGACCTCACCATTGCTGCCGGAGAAGTCCAGGTGGTTGAACTCTCCCAAGAGATGGCCCGTTTCAATATCGGGGCACCCGTGAAGGAAGCCGGCGTCGAAGTCGCTTTTGATGCAAAACCCGGCGCATTAATCGGACAGTTGACCAGCGTCGATCAGACTGGCGATTATGCTTTTGAGGTGCCCATCAAGGACCCCATGGCGATCGGCGAATGGCCGCAAGGCGTGTATCCCTGGACTCTGGAAAACGGCGTTAGGTCGACCGTGCATCTCAAGAATTCCACCGACAAAACACAGTTAGCCCAGTTCGAAATCCGCTTTACCGGCGGGAGCTACAGCCCCGAGATGTTTATGTTGGCCCCTCATCAGACCATGGCTATCGACATTCGTAAACTCAAAGATTCGAAAACCCCGGACGAACGCGGGCAGGTAATTCCCGAGAGCGTCACTCATGGACAGCTGTGGTGGGGGCCGAGAGCTGCGTTGACCATGATCGGTCGAAACGAAGAGGTCAACGTCAGCCAAGGTATCGCCAGCAGCTTTAGCTGCCAGAACAACTGCTGCGGGCCAACGGACCTAAACGCTCGGATGAATCCCTCCACCGCCAGTATGCCTATCAACAGCAATGCCTACCCTTTCGTCTCGCAGTGCCAAAGTTACACCTGTGACGCCTCGTCTAATTATCAGTATTACTGGACGAATTGGACCAGCGCTGCGACCTATAATTGGTCTTCAGACAACAGCAGCGTGGCCAGCGTTAGCAGCACTTACGTTGGAAACAACGCCCAAGTAACAACCGGCTCAACTGGCGGCACCGCAAATATCAGTGGCTCGATCGATTATGATAAGAACGGTCTCGTATGGGATCCCTGCGCCCGCGTCTATTGTTGTGGTGTTATAGCGACCTATACCAGCACCAGCAACCCCCCGGGACAATTGCAGGTCAACTGCGGCGACACCCGAGATGGTCTTAGGACGGAATATTTTCCCCAAAATTACGGGGCAGATTTTATTCCCGGTTGTGGGGAGTTTACCTTCGGAAACAGCGGCGACCAGATCACGACGCATTTCACGTTTGGCGAACTGAACGTCCGAGACATCGCCTCGAATGAGTATCCAAATTGGGCGATTTTGAGAAATTACTTTTTGACTGCGATTGAAAATACGCGTTCTAATTACAATGCGGCGCTTAACGTGTCACCTCCTGGAAGTGCGTATCGCAGCCCGTTCATCAATGCCATTCTCAATCCGCCGGGAGCCACTAACAGTCGGCATATTCACGGCGATGCGGTAGATTTCGCTAGCGACAGCAATACTTGGGACGCCATTGCTAATGCTGCGACCAATGCGGGAGCTACTTGTGTCGAAAGTAGACAGGCCACGTTTCCCGGGCATGTGCATGCAAGTTGGGGACCCTCCGGAACTTGTTGAGGTTCTTTCATGGAGGCTATTGATGAACACCATTTTAGGCCGACTGACGCTACTGATGGGGATTTCTGTATGCTGCGTCGCTGCTTTCTCTCAGCAAGGTATTTCGTCGAACGTAATATCCGACCTGAAATCTAAAGATTGGAAGACGCGCCTTTCGGCCTACGAGCAAGTAAAGGCAGTTAAAACTCCAGACGTTGGGTCAGTCCTGCTCGAACTGTTGGACCGGGAAACTCAATTCATGCGTACGACTCGGGCCGAATCAAAGGGCCGGTTGAGCGTTTCTGATAAGTACGGCGAGTCCTACTTAGATTATTACCATGATTTACAAGATTCTGTGTCGCGGACCGCAGACTGGAAAGACCAGCGGCAACTTTGTGTCTTGGCCCAGAGTGCCTACAGCCCAGAGAGCACCTTTTCCAAAAGGCTCGTCGATAAGGGCGGAACGCTGCTCACAAGCTGCCTTTTGGCTATGGCTAAACCAAATGCTGACGAGAACGACCGTTATATGGCTATTCCCGTCCTGGTGCAATTGTCTGCGGCAACACAGGAATTGCCACCTTCTATCAAGCTTCAAATCCAGCAAGTAGTCAGACAGGGTTTGGCAGACCCAAGCGTAGGGGTGCGATTGGCGACCGTGAGGTCACTTGGACGATTTGGCACAGCCGAGATGATTCCCCTGTTGCAAAACGTGGCGAATTCTGACCCGCAATCACGTCGTTTAGACAATGGTGAAATGTTCTCTGACGTTAGGGATACAGCAGCGAAAGCGATTCAGTCCATTCGGTCACGAGAACAGCCGAATGTTCATTAGCCAGACTTTCGAGTTCGCTTTATCTCGATATGTGCTTGCGTGCTCGGTTCGGCCGCCCTCCTTAGTGCGCAATCAGATGATTTCTCTGCACTCAGAGCGAACATTGCAGCATTGCAGCAGCAACAGCAGGAAATCCTCGATCAATTGAAAGAGCTGAAGCGGCTTCTGACTGACGGGGCTGCGGTGCCGCCCGGTCCGCAGCCGCCGTTGGCCTCTAAACTAGCGACCCAGGATGAAGCCTTTCGTGGCGAAAGCGGCTCGACGGTGGCCATTGTCGAATACGCCGATTTTGAGTGTCCATACTGCGGGCAATATGAGCACGACATCTATCCACAAATTTCGAAGGATTACATCGAGACTGGCAAGGTGAAGTATTTCTTCCGCGACTTACCCTTGCCTATGCACCCACGCGCTCTAGGAGCGGCTCGCGCTGCGCGCTGCGCCGGCGAGCAGGGCAAATATTGGGAAATGCACGACAGCCTCTTTGCCAAGCAAAACGCGATCCGCGACGTCGATATGCCCGGCCGGGCGCAGGAACTAGGCCTCGATTCGGCCAAATTCTCCGAGTGCCTTGCGAGCAACCGATACGCAGACGAAATAAATAAGAGTGTCGTGGAAGCTGAAAAGATGGGCATCAGCGGTACGCCTACATTCTTCATCGGCAAGATCGATCCGAACGGCGAAGTCACAAATTTGAAGATGATAATGGGCGTGCGTCCCTACGACGCCTTCAAATCCGCTATCGAGGATTCGCTGGTGTCCAAAGCAGCACCGTAACCCGAACCACCCAGGCTAATTCCACGGGAGAACGCGCATGAGAACCGCAAATCCCGATGTGTGTCCGAAAGACGTGCACGCCTTAACCTCTGCGCTTCTTATCATGGTGTTCGTAGTCGGCGCAACGATGGGAGAACTCCTCCGCGACCTCTGGGCAATCCCCGAACTCTCTGTGGAAGCCTTTGTTTGGATTGGCTCCCGGCTGCGCCGTGCCCGTCCTCTTCTGCTTATCTTTCTTGCCGCGCTTGCCTCTACCGCGTGGTCTCAGGATCGGTCAACCCAAAATTTGATCGGCAAGGAAGTTGCCATCCCGCACCATCTTCAGGATGGCGAAGAGTACGAACTCTCCATCGCCAAGCTCATCAAGTTCGGCGAGAGCCTCTTCACCGCCAAATGGACCGTGCAGGAAGGCCAGGGACGCGCTCACGTGAAAGGGACTGCCGCCGGACCGCAATTGTCCGATCCCTCCGAACCGCTCTTCTTCCCTCGCAGTTTCAATCGCATCTCTGGACCCGACTCGAACTCCTGTGCCGGCTGCCACAACGAGCCCTTCATCGGAGGCGGCGGCGACCGCGCCACGGAAGTCTTCGTGCTCGGCCAGCGTTTTGATTTCGCCAGCTTCGATCATAACGAAATGCTCTCAACCAAAGGCGCAACCGATGAGCATGGCCAGTTTGTAACCCTGCAAACCATAGCCAACGAGCGCAAGACGATTGGGATGAACGGTTCTGGCTTTATCGAGATGCTCGCCCGCCAGATGACCGCGGATTTGCGAGCCATCCGCGATTCCATCACGCCGGGGACCGCTCGCACGCTGGGCAGCAAAGGCGTGCTGTTTGGCACGCTGGCGCGACGAATCGATGACTCTTGGGATACATCTGGCGTACAAGGTCTGGCTGCGCCAAGCCTAGCGTCGGATTCCAGCCGTCCGCCAAGCCTGATCATCATGCCGTTTCACCAGGCAGGCGCAGCCGTTTCCTTGCGGCAATTCACCAACAATGCCTTCACCCACCATCACGGGATGCAAAGCGAGGAGCGCTTCGGCATAGGCGTGGATGAAGATGGCGACGGCTTCGTGAATGAGCTTACCCGCGCCGACATCACCGCCGTGACGATCTACCAGGCGGCACTTCCGGTGCCCGGTCGCGTTATGCCAGAGGATGACGAGGCGCAAAAAGCCGCCGCGTTGGGCGAGGTCCGATTCAATCAGATCGGCTGTGCGTCCTGCCACGTGCCGTCGCTGCCGTTGGTGAACCTCGGATGGATTTACTCCGAACCGAATCCCTTCAACCCTCCAGGAAACCTCCAACCTGGCCAAGCGCCAGCGTTCAGCGTCGATCTTACGAGCGATGAACTTTCTGGACCGAGGCTCAAGCCAGATTGGCAGGGCATTGTCTGGGTTCCGGCATACACGGACCTCAAGCTCCATGACATTACATCCGGTCCTGGCGATCCCAATGCCGAGCCTCTCGATCAAAACCAACCAATCGGCTCGCCGGGCTTCTTTGCGGGCAACTCGAAGTTCATCACACGCAAGCTCTGGGGCGTCGGCAATTCAGGCCCGTACATGCACCACGGTAAATTCACGACGATGCGGGAAGCCATCGAAGCGCACTCCGGCGAAGCTCTGGCATCGCGGCAGGCGTTTGATGCCCTGGCCGATTACGACCGCGATTGCATTATCGAGTTTCTGAAAACCCTCCAGATTGTCCCCCCTGGAACAAAGTCGCTTGTCATCCACGAGGACAAAAATGCCAACTGACCGCAAGAATTTTCGCAGCCTCGTCCTCTCTATCTGTGTCGCATACACCTGCCTCGCCAGTATCGCGCACGGCCAACAGCTTGGAATCATCGATTTCCCCACATCTGGAGCCGTGGCCGCACAGCCGGCGTTTCTCGAAGGTGTAAAGGAACTGTACAACTTTCAGTACGCGGAGGCTGCCATCGCCTTTCAGAAAGCCGAACACATCGATCCAAATTTCGCCATGGCCTACTGGGGCGAGGCTATGAGCTATAACCATCCGCTTGGGGCAGTCGATGTTCCTGCGGCCCACAAAACTCTCGAAAAGCTCGCACCCACTTCCGAAGCTCGTATAGCCAAGGCCAAAACCGAAAAAGAGAAAGCTTACCTGGATGCCGTCAACGCGCTCTTCTACGCGCCTGGCGAAAAGTTCGCGCGTGATAGCGCCTATTCCGAGGCCATGGCAAAAATGTACGAGCGTTGGCCGGACGACCACGAGGTAGACGTTCTCTATGCGCTTTCGCTGCTGGGAACCGTACGACCCGGCGATCCAGGTTTTCGCCGCCAAGCGCTCGCAGGGGCCATCTGTCTCAAGGTCTTTCAAGAAAACCCCAACCATCCCGGAGCTGCGCATTTCATAATTCATGCTTTTGACGACGGATCGCTCCTTCCGCCGCCCATGCCTTGCACATGCCCTCGCATATTTTTCTGCGCCTGGGCATGTGGCAAGACGTAATCAAATCTAACGTCGCGGCCTACCAATCGTCCGAGGCGCTCATCGAGCGCTTGCACCTCCCGGAAGGACGCGAGGATTTTCATGCCCTTTATTGGTTGGAGTACGGCGATCTGATGCTCGGCAATTTTGACAAAGCCAAGAAGGACCTCGATCTGGCTAAAGCCGCCGTTGAACGCAATCCCGGCAGTCACGCTGTGCTTGCGGGTTATCAGGACATGCGCGCCCGCTACATCCTGGAGACAGGCCAATGGGAGAAGATTTGGCTCGACACACCAAAGACTACCGAGGCCGGTACAACGATGAGCGGCATGAATATGGCTGATAACGACGATTGGGGGATGCTCGTCGCCGGCCTCAGCGCCATCCATTTCGGCGACCTTACCATAGCCGATCAGTCGATCACGAAACTCCGTGCTTTGCGCGATTCCGCCACTATGCATACAGAGCCCGGCAAACATTTCGCCATCGTGGCAGACGAGCTTACCGCCGAGGTCGATTTGGCGCGGGGTCAGAAGGATGACGCCCTCCGCGTCGCTAAAGAAGCTGCGGATATTGACCGAACCCTTGCGCCACCTTCAGGCCCACCTGATACTCTTAAACCTGGACTGGAACTTTACGGCGATGTGCTACTCGCAACCGGACACGCCAAGGAAGCCATTGCGATCTACGAAGAGCAATTGCTGCGCACCCCAAACCGTAGGTCCGCACTCAAATCCTTAGCCGAGGCCAAAGCCGCGTTGATTTCTGCAGCCAATGTGAAGCCCTGATATCCCGACAGCGCAGACAAGGTGAGTTCGGAGCAAGCGGAACCCCCACACTTGCAAGCTCCAGCGGAACATATGCTCCCTCCCGGATTACGTCCTTCCGTTCCTGCTGCATCACAATCCGCGATACCGAAGGCATCGAGCACACCGCCGAGGTGACGGCTGAATCTCTCTGCGAAGACGGTTGCGCTCGGCCTACGTGCGATTCGCCAATGCAGTTGGGTCGAGGACATCGGGCAGAATTTCACAATTCGAGTATTGGCGAGGGGTACGCCGGTCGAGCACACCGTAGATTTCCGGGCGTTCCAGAAATGGCTTGAACAACGGGGGAGAAGTCCCAGGGAGATTACGGCGCGTGCTCGGGTGCGGGAGATTTTAGAGTTGAAGTAGCATTCCGTATTGGCAGCAATTCAGGCCGGTCTAACGCAAATGGGAGAAAAGGCGATGGTCGTTTATAAATGTGACCTTTGTGGTCAGGTCAAGGAGTGCCTTAAAAAAGAAATCGACCATAAGGAGTACGACATTCTATCGAGAATGCTGGAGTGAACTCCAGGCAAAGCTACAAGGCAAGGGCAGAGTTAAGGGCGCGAGGGAAATTGTCTTGCTACCCCCTCCCAGGGAACCGGACGGGCCAGAAGAGAAGCCAGACCCTGGAGAGCCGCCCATCATTCACGGCAGTTGTGATAGACCCAATTAGTTCGTCCGCAACTAACTCGGGGTGTGGCGGCGGACAACGCTGATGCGTTTTGAATGACGAAGCTGCTGGGCCAAAGGCACCCGAGACGCAGACGGCGGAAGCAGCGACTGAGCTTCAGGACCAACCCCATCTCCGAGACGGTGAATTACCTCGCGGGCGCTTGATTGTGAGCGTGTCCAAGCACATTGTCGCCGTCATCGATGGCGTGATCCATGACACCAGTGATTGCTCGCGAAACGGCACGCGATGCGTCTACGGATATTGGCAGAGGATTTTTGGATAGCCACTGAGCCAGTGTTAAAATTCGCGCCACCACATGGACTCAAAAAACCCTTCGTCTTTCGACTTCGTTACGAAATTGCTTTTGCCCGCGTTGGCCCTGATTGCACTGATTCTCGGCCAAATCAAAGGCAGTCCTCCTGGGTTGCAATGGGCTCTTCTGGTCTTGGCTGTGCTCCTCGTCGCCTTCGGCTTTCTCTACGCTCCGCTTGCTACAAAAATCCGTCAGTTGCGCGAGCAAGCACGCGAGATTCGAGCCACTGCCGGGGCCTTACCTGAACAATGGCCGTAGCGGAAGAATACGAATCTATCTGACCAATTTCTTCAAGCAGTGGAACAATTCAACGAAGCGATTATCTCGCTGCCTCGATGCACCTGTAAATCCCACTGGCAAAGGATTATCAGCGTTAGCAATTACATGTTGAGCTTCGGCAAGGTATTGCTGTACGAGGGCATCTGAGAATTCAGGGTCGGCCTTGTAGTCGGCCCAATGTCGTGCATCTCTTAATCTGACGCCATACGTACCGATCTTTTTGCAATCACGATTTGGAGAAGTAGCAAAAATATTCCACACGGCTTGGTGTGGATGCCCATCGTGCCGTGGATTCGTTCGAATGCCATTCGTTCTTAGAACAATAGATGCCATATGAAAAGCAGAATAATACGCTCGGCTTACCGCAGTACGTCTTGCGGCTTGATCGTTTCTAGCTGCAAGTTCTTGGGCCAGTGGAAGGTATAAATTCCAATCAAAGCTCATGCAGGCTGAACAGAAAAATTCAATAATCCTTCAGCATCGCCAACATGGTCAAACCACCACATCTCATCGAATTGGTTTAGAGCGTCGAAGGCGTTTGGATTATGAGAACGAATGACTACGTTCAGCGATGTTGAATCATCGTCCGGGTCTTCCAGCAAATGTAGTTCAGCCTTATGTAGAAGAACCGTGGTGCGGGGCTTTCAAAATCGATTCTTTTTGTTGATGCAGGGCTAACAAATCTTGCCAAGTACCACGGACAAGAAGATTCTTCGACTTGATGTCTTGATGTAAATCCTGTTCCCCTAATCCGCGGGGCTTGATTGAAATATTTTCATTAGCTTCAGACTCAGTTGGCGAACCCAAGAACGGACCCATGAATGCTGGTTTAGTAGGCTTAGACGGAGTTGTAGAGCCCCACAATGGGCCTACAAATGTTGCGTTGGCACTCATTAGACAATCTCTATATTTAGTATACCAGCCAGCCACTTCTCATCATCATGCAGATTCGCCGCCATTTCGTCCATATTCTTATCAGCTTCGAAGCGTCGTTGAATCTTGACAAAGAGATTGGTTGCGTCTGCGACTGATCTATCCACGAGAAACAAGCCGTCTTTCGTATAGAGGACGAGTCCGTAAAAATCCAAATCCTGACGGTTAATGTTTCCCGCAAATGGCTTCGTTAAGTCTTTGATGGCTCGCGCGGGGGCAAGCTGCATTATGATTTGCAATTGATGCCGTTTTATAGTGACGGTTTCTACAGCTTTCGATACTGCCACTCTAGCCGCTTCGATTATTCCGATGATGGCAGGAGCCTGTTCCCAATCTACGGATTCAGCTTTGAATTTAAGCCCCGCGATACAAAGGCTCAAACTATAAAGATTCCGAGCAAGTTGGAAGGAGACAACCGGGTCATTCGGAGTTGTGATTGAACTTGCGTATTTTACATTCTCTGTCGAAATGTTCCACGGGGCTAAAGCCTTATAGATTGCCTGAACAACCGTAGGGATTCGAAAGGTCTCGAAGATTGGTTCATTGAACCAAGTCTCATATTCGAATGCTGAATACTTCGTATCGGCCTTTATGGGCGGCATGGCGCTAGAGTCTAACATGGTCTAGGCGGAAGGAGTCTTTAGGAGACAGACGTGGAGCCCCAATGAAGAAATCAGAATTGCTGCGGGCGCTTCAGACCGAGATCAGACGCCATGACTTCAGCACATTCTTGGATGAAAAGCCGTCCATGGCCCGGGTGGTAAGGGCGTGGTCACGCCAGGGTGCCCGGCCTGCCGGAAACGAATCAATACGATGGCCCAATTCATAGACCATCTTGCCCATGATGTATTGCCAGCTTTACTGGATAAGATTCAGGACCGGGCAGCAGCTTCAAACGCTTCCCAGTAGTCGGCGATTGACCCATTTACATTGTTGAGCAGGCGTCTGTTCTCGGTTCTTTCTGCGACAGAATAACCACGGTCTGGATTTTCAATGAAAGCAAGATGCGCTTGCTGCGCATGCTTCATGCGCTCTTCGGCCTGTTGTAGACCTTTGAGAGCTTCTGGCGTCGGCATGATGGGGACTCCGATAGGGAAACGGCATCTTACAGAAGTTGACCTTCAGCGGCAACAAGCTCGATGCTGCCATTATCGGAGAAGTTAAGCGAGCGCCGCGTTCCTGCCTGATTCATGTAAAATTCGGCGATGCATTGGCTCGCCGATAACTACAGATGGC
>WNGH01017042.1_pt1 | contig 10053 bp, 7 predicted proteins | sample 5400631 | NCBI WGS metagenome assembly WNGH01 (sample SAMN13153373, study PRJNA577476) | soil metagenome | isolation source: 115 cm soil or saprolite under Garry oak tree replicate 1 | place: USA:California | collected 2016-06-15 | reverse complement strand
CAAAGCGCCAGTCAAGAAACGCGACAGGTGCGTGTTTTCCCAGAACCCGAAGAACGTCAGACTAAAATCCACCGCCAGCGGCGCCGCGGCAGCGAACAACCACTTTCGTTGAGGCGTGTCCGTGCGTTTCAATGATCGAATCAGCGGATAACAAAGGGTGGTCGCCGCGAATCCTGCATATAAGCCGGTGCAGCGCGCACAAACGGCGAATTGATGACCAGCTATGAAAAACGAACGTTCGGGAATTTGGTGACAGATATGACTGAAGACCGCATAGATCGTGAGTGCCGACAGGTTGTGACCGCGCGCGAGGGCGATGGGCGCGCCGACGATCACAGCTATAACAACGACTGCGGCAACGGCGACTGCGGACCACATCAGCAACGGACGACGATCGGTCAGGCGCTGAGGAATGTATTCAGATGCAGGAGCGTAAAGCATTTTCGATTGCCAAGTGCCGATTGCCGATTCGCAGGCTTTGGGCTTGAATCTTGTATCGCAGACCCGCGAAGCGAAAATCGTAGATCAAAAATCTAAAATCTGATTACCGTGTCCGGCCCGCCTTCTATGTGCAGCGTGTCAACAAAGCGGATGTGTCTCGACTCGGTCGTCATCACCAGCGAGTGGGTCCGCTTCCCTGAGCCAAAGAATCTGACGCCCTTCAACAACGCGCCGTCGGTAACTCCGGTGGCCGCAAAAATGATCTTCTTTCCGGGCGCCAGGTCGTCAGTGTCATAGACCTTTTTATGATCTTTTATCCCCATCGATTGCAGGCGATCGATCACTTCCTGCTCTGGCGGAACCTTGTCCTTATCAACTCCCAGTCGTTCGGGATCAAAAATCAGTCTGGCCTGAATCTCGCCGTTTAGACATTTCATCGCCGCCGCGGTAATGACTCCTTCCGGCGCTCCGCCAATGCCCATCAGCGCATGAATGTTCGTGCCGGCTACCGCCGCCGAGATGCCCGCGGATAGATCGCCGTCAGAGATTAGCCGAATGCGCGCGCCGGCGTCGCGAACATCGTCGATCAACTTTTTGTGGCGCGAACGATCGAGCACGATCACTGTCAGGTCCTCGACATCGCGGCCCAGCCGCCGCGCGATATTCTTCAGATTGTCTTTGACCGGAGCATCAATATCGATTACGCCCCGCGACGATGGGCCAACGACAATCTTGTCCATGTAGATATCGGGCGCGTTCAGTAAGCCGCCACGCTCGGCCGCCGCCAGGACGGCAATCGCGTTGTTCGCGCCGAGCGCGCAGAGGTTTGTGCCCTCCAGCGGATCAACGGCGATATCCACTTCAGGACACGAGTCCGCCAGTTCCTCGCCGACGCCGAAACCCCCGCCTACCTCTTCGCCAATGTAGAGCATCGGCGCCTCATCGCGCTCGCCCTCGCCAATAACAATCCGCCCGCGCATGGGTACGGTGTCCATGACCTCGCGCATCGATTCAACCGCAACATGATCCGAATACTTGCGGTCGCCCTGGCCCATCGTGCGGGCCGCCGCAATCGCGGCGGCCTCGCAGACGCGCAGAAAATCCAGAGACAACTCGCGGTCTGTATTCAACTCGTGACGCATTTGACAGTACTCCTGATTCCGGAAGTTTTGGCTGCAACCGGTTAAGACTTCGCTCGCAGTTGAAAGAAATTGCGGTTTCATACTAGCAGAGCGACGACGGAATTTATAGCTCCTGGCCGACGCTGGGAGTGGTTTAGCAAGCTGCGTCACCGACCGCGGGCAGCCTCGGCGTGGTATTCGGCTGAGAACTAAGTGACTTAGGCTAAGATCTACTGAAACCCTGGCCTGATTCGAACTATTCCTACAATAAAACCCCTTACGGACCTGCCGGTTTCAGAAATGATGTCTGACGCCGAGCTGCAGAAGGACGTTGGACTTAGAGGCTTTATTTCTCGATCGTTGAACTGATCTCGAGACTGAATGAAAGGAATTCGGGAGTTAACGAGATGAAAAAAAATTCCAGACCGCTTGTGCTCGATCTGAGTGAAGTTGGCGCGGACGACGTCGCGCTTGTCGGCGGCAAGTGTGCCAGCCTCGGCGAACTGTTTCGCTCGCTGGCGCCGCGTGGCGTGCGGGCCGTGGACGGCTTTGCCACCACGAGCGAGGCCTATCGCTTGCTCCTGGAAACCAACGGTCTGAGGGATCGTCTGCGCGAATTGCTCAGCGGACTCGATTGTAATGACATGCACGCGCTGAACGCCGTGGGCCGTGAAGCGAGGGCGCTGATGCTCGATACGCCGCTGCCTGAACCTGTGCGCGAAGCCATCCTCGACGCGTTCCGGCGCCTATGCGCTCGTCTCGGTCACACGCCTGAAGTTGCGGTACGATCGTCCGCGACTGCTGAAGATCTGCCTGATGCTTCTTTCGCCGGACAACAGGACACGATTCTGAATGTGCGCGGCGAGGACCGCCTGATTGAAGCCTGTCATCGCTGCTTTGCTTCGCTCTGGACCGATCGCGCGATCTCGTATCGCGCGGCGCGCGGCTTCGATCACTTCGAAGTCTCGCTGGCGATCGGTGTGCAACCGATGGTTCGTTCGGATCAAGCCTGCTCAGGTGTGATGTTCACGCTCGACACCGAATCAGGCTTTCGTGACGCCGTGGTCATTAATGGAGCGTGGGGCCTGGGCGAAGCAATCGTGCAAGGGATGGCGACGCCCGATGAGTGGGTAGTCTTCAAGCCGACTTTGCTTACGGGCGCGCGTCCGATTGTCAGTCGTCGTCTGGGCACCAAAGAAGTGAAGATGGTTTACGGTCTTGACGGTCGCGGCACCCGCACACGTGAAGTAGTGGAAGCGCAGCGGGGCCGCTTCTGCCTCAGTGACTATGAAGTTTTACAACTGGCGGGTTGGGCCTGCCTGATCGAGGGGCATTATTCCGAACGTGCCGGGCGGCCGACACCGATGGATATCGAGTGGGCCAAAGACGGATACACTGGCGAACTGTTCATCCTTCAGGCTCGACCCGAAACCGTTCATTCCACGAATCACCAAACCTATCTCGAGACTTACAGACTGACGGGGGAACACGGCGCGCCGCTGGTTTCCGGAATTGCCGTTGGAGAAAAGATCGGCCAGGGCCGAGTCCACGTGCTCGCCGATCCGGATCACCTCGCCGAATTCAAAGCCGGCGATGTGCTGGTAACTTCAATGACCGATCCCGCCTGGGAGCCAATCATGAAAAAGGCGGCGGCCATAATCACCGAGCGTGGTGGCCGCACTTGTCACAGCGCCATCATCAGTCGCGAGCTGGGCTTACCCTGCATTGTCGGCACCGGAAACGCAATGCAAGTATTGAAAACCGGAACCGCGGTGACTGTCTCGTGCGCCGAAGGCGCTCACGGAAATATCTACGAAGGGCTGATCGAATTCGCCGTCGATCGCCGCGCGATCGGCAAAGAGCAAAGGCCGCGGACCCAGGTGATGATGAATGTCGGCGATCCGGATCATGCTTTTGCAGTTGCTGCTTTGCCGAACGACGGCGTGGGTCTGGCGCGGCTGGAGTTCATCATCAACAATCACATCGGCATTCACCCGATGGCCTTGGTCAGGTATCCCAATTTGCAGCAAGGTGAGGTCGTACGCGAAATCGAGCGACGCATCGGCGAAGAAGACCCGCGCGACTTCTTCGTGCGCCGCCTGGCCGAAGGCATCGGTCGCATCGCCGCGGCGTTCTACCCGAAACCCGTGATTGTACGCATGTCCGACTTCAAATCGAACGAGTACGCAATGCTGATTGGCGGACAGGAATTCGAACCCGTTGAAGAGAATCCAATGCTCGGCTTTCGCGGCGCGTCGAGGTACTACGACGAGCGTTATCGCGAGGGCTTTCATTTGGAATGCCTGGCGATGCAGCGCGTGCGTGAAGAGATGGGTCTGGTCAACGTCAAGGCGATGATTCCCTTCTGTCGCACCGTCGAAGAAGCAGAACGCGTCGTCGCGCTGATGGGGGAGTTCGGCTTGAAGCAGGGTCAACACGAACTGGAGATCTACGCGATGTGTGAGCTGCCCGCCAACGTCGTTTTCGCCGACGAGTTCCTGCAGGTGTTTGACGGCTATTCGATTGGGTCAAACGATCTGACGCAACTTACCCTTGGCCTCGATCGCGATTCGGAAATGGTCGCGCATCTTTTCGACGAGCGGAACGGCGCGGTTGAAAAGATGGTCGAGATGGCCATCGACGCCGCTCATCGTAATCGCAAGAAGATCGGCATCTGCGGCCAGGCGCCTTCAGACTACCCGGAATTTGCGCGCTTCCTGGTCGAAAAAGGCATCACTTCAATCTCGCTGAATCCCGATACTGTTATTCAAACAACTCACCTGATACTCGAAGCGGAAGCGGAACTCAACCCCGGGACTCGCAATCAGCCGGCCAACTTCGACCCAGTGTTGGTTGCCAATTAGAAAAGCAAAAGGCGCCCGCCGTCCGCGAGGCTTTCGTTTTTCCAGCGGCTCCGGAGATCAAAATACGCTAGCCGAGAAGCGAAACAACTAGTACAATCTCCAGGTTCTTTTTGGGGCAGCGCTTTGTTCGCAGGGTGCTCCTCTTGCGCAGCCTTCAATCCATCAATGACGGTTCACCGAGGTCATATTCCCGACAGCATTTGACGAGGCTGATACTGAAATATGGAAGCAAGTAATCGAGGAGAACACCTCACATGGCCACTCTACTGCTGATTGACGACGACATTCTCATTCGCGACATTCTTTACGACCTGCTTTCGGTGGCCCACGAATGTCATACTGCCGACCACGCCGAGCAGGCACTCGAGTACCTTGAAATTGAAACTTACGATGTGGTGCTCACCGACATTACTATGCCCGGAATGGGTGGCCTTGAGATCCTTGACCGGATTAAGGCGCGCCATCCCGATACTCCCGTCATCGTCATCTCAGGCACGACTCAGCAGCATGCGGACGCCTTGATCGAAATGGGCGCGTTTGCATACTTTGCCAAGCCATTTCACCTCGAAGAGATTGAGGATGCGGTCAATCGGGCAAGCGCTCATCACGAGCAACTTCTTGAGGCCGAGCGACCACGGGTTCAGACCACAGCTTCAGGGCCACCACCTGACGAGAGCTAACGACAATTGCTCAGCCGCGCTCGATTCTTGTTGACATGCCCGTCTGCTTGTCTTAAACAAGCACATAACAATCGGCCAGACGATTGGATCCCCCCAAATAAATCGCACTGATCCTGGCGAATTCATTACGCATCCGAGGAGGTTTCTATGTCTACCGCTAGTCCGCAAGCAATTCCCGTCGATGAAGATAAGATGAACGCTTTCCTGGGCAAAGTAGTCGGCGACTTTGGCGCTTCGCTTAGTTCGGCGCTGGTCTACATAGGTCAGAAGCTCGGCCTTTACAAAGCCATGGCTGAAGCGGGACCGATTACTCCCGCTGAGTTGGCCCAACGCACAAATACCAACGAACGCTACGTGCGCGAGTGGCTAATTAACCAGGCTGCGGGCGGGTATGCTCAATACGACACGCAGACCAGTCGGTACAGCTTATCGCCCGAGCAGGTGGTTGCATTAACCGACGAACACAGCCCGTTCTACGTTGGCGGTGGGTTCTTTGTCATCAAGGCGATGACCGGCGCCGTTGAAAGGATCGAGAGCTATTTCCGCAACGGCGGCGGCATGCTGTGGGGCGAGCACCATCCGGATCTGTTCGTCGGCACGGAACGATTCTTCCGCCCTGGTTATGCCGCACATTTGACTGCGTCCTGGATTCCCTCACTCACCGGAATTGAAGAAAAGTTGAAAGCCGGCGGCAAGGTTGCCGATATCGGCTGCGGCCATGGCTCGTCAACAATCATCATGGCCCGGGCTTATCCCAATTCGCGCTTCTGGGGTTTTGATAATCACGAAGCGTCGATCAACACAGCGCGAGAAAGAGCAAAGGATGCGGGCGTTTCAGATCAGGTAACTTTCGCAGTAGCTGACGCCAGAACTTTCCCGGGAGAGAACTACGACATGATCGCCTTCTTCGACTGCCTGCACGACATGGGCGATCCGACAGGAGCAGCAAAGCGCGCGTGCGAAACGCTTACTGCCGATGGCAGTGCGTTGATTGTCGAGCCGATGGCGGGGAATGCTGTCGAGGAGAACTTCAATATTATCGGCCGAACATTTTCCGCGGCTTCCACGCTCTGCTGTACTGCAAACTCAATGGCCTTGAATGGACCAGCACTGGGCGCGGTTGCTCCCGAATCAGCGATTCGCGACGCGGTACTTGCCGGCGGCTTCACCCAATTCCGCCGCGCGACCGAGACACTGTTCAATCGGATCTTTGAAGCGCGACATTGATAGAGTCGACCGAATTGACGATCAGTCAGCTCCAGCGCCGCGCGAGTCTGCAGACTTCCACGGCGGCAGGGTTTTACGTGCGGGTTTTTCTTTCTTCAATCCCAGCGCCCAGTCGGCTTGCATTAGCGTGTGAATGTCGCGCGTGCCTTCATAGATGATTGCGGCTTTACAGTTGCGCAGGTAACGCTCGACTGGATAATCGTTTGAATAACCGTTCGCACCGTGGACCTCGATCGCCATCGACGCCGCTTTCTCACTACGCACTGTCGCCTGCCATTTTGCGAGGCTTGTAGCGCGCCCGTTCGGTTTGCCGATGTTCTTCAAGTAACCAGCACGCAGCCAGAGCAGGTGGCTCATCTGGTAATCGGCTTCCATCTCGGCAATCTTCTGTTTGACTAGTTGGTGGTTCGCGATCTTCGTGCCAAACGTCTCACCTTCTTCGCCAACAAGATTCTCTTTTGGCACGCGTACGTCCTGCAGCGAGAAGTACCCGGTGTTGCCGGCGCGAATGCCCAGCTTGCCGTGAATAGTTCCTGATGAGAACCCTTTCATCGTGCGCTCGACGATGAAGCAGGACATCCCATTGTGGTCGCGTTTGCGCCGTTTCTCTTCGTCAGTCCAGCAGAAGAAGAGAAAGTTGTCGGCTAGATCGGCAAGACTGATCCACATCTTTTCGCCGTTCAAGACGTATTCATCGCCTTCGCGCCGCGCTGTCGAGCGCGCGCCGACAACGTCCGAGCCGGCACCCGGTTCGGTCAAGCCATAGGTCGCAATACGCTCACCTTTAGCCTGCGGCACAAGATATTTGCGCTTCTGCTCTTCCGTGCCCCAGGTATAGAGCGTCAGCGAATTAAGTCCCGTGTGCACGGACATGATCACGCGCATGAAAGTGTCTACCGCTTCCAATTCTTCACAAACCAATCCGAGCGAGATGTAATCAAAGCCGGCGCCGCCGTACTCCTCAGGAATGCAGACGCCCAGCAAATTCAAGTCAGCCATCTTGTCTAGAATCGAAGCGTCGAAGATCTGTTTTTCGTCAAGCTCCTTGATTCGCGGCGCCACTTCCTTAGACGCAAAGTCGCGCACGGTCTGTTGAATAGCTTTGTGGTCGTCGGTTAATTCAAAATTGATCATAGTATTACTCTTTCTAATTTGGTCTGAAAATGACCTGACATCTTACTCGATCTCCATTTGAGCGCGAAATTTGACTAGCGTGCCAAAGCGAACAAACGTTCAAGAAAGCTTGGTGTTTTATTTTACAGTGATCGGTTGACGCGTATTGTCTGGTCACCTAGAATGCGCGCATAGGCCTGCTGAGGCGCGTCGGTACCGGCGTGAACCATCGGGTTGAAAACAGCGGTGCAATGTTATTGGGCTGATCCCCTCTCGCGTTGCGCCGTTTGTTTTTGTCAATCTGAAACTGACCCGCTCCGACCGCCGAGCAGCCACAAGACGCTCGCGTTCCCGGCATTTGCTATACTCGCGGTATGCCAAGAAAGTCGAAAGCAAACAGTGTTGCTGTTGGTCTCGTCCAGATGAGCTGCGACCCGCAGCCTGCCGCAAATCTCAAAAAAGCGATCGCAGGCATTGGTGAAGCTGCCAAAAAAGGCGCCCAAATAGTCTGCCTGCAAGAGTTGTTTCGCTCGCAGTATTTTTGCCAAACCGAAGACATCGAGTTATTCAAACTCGCGGAAACGATTCCCGGCCCATCAACTGAAGTCCTGAGCAAGGTCGCGCGTCAGAAGAAGGTCGTGATCATTGCGTCTTTGTTTGAGAAGCGCGCCGCCGGCGTTTACCACAACACGGCAGTAATCATTGATGCGAACGGAAAGCTTGCCGGCACGTACCGCAAAATGCACATCCCCGACGATCCGCTTTATTACGAAAAGTTTTATTTCACACCCGGCGATCTGGGCTTTCGAACGCATAACACAAAGTATGGAAAAGTCGGCACGCTAGTGTGCTGGGACCAGTGGTTTCCGGAAGCAGCACGTCTGACGGCGCTATCGGGCGCGCAGTTTCTCTTCTATCCAACTGCGATCGGCTGGTTGCCGAACGAACACGAGGAGGTGAATCAGGCTCAGCACTCAGCTTGGGAGACGATACAACGTGCGCACGCGATCGCGAATGGCCTTTACGTCTGCGTTGTAAACCGTGTGGGCCGCGACGGCAAACTTAACTTCTGGGGCCAATCGTTTGTCGCGGATCCATTCGGCCGGATCATCGCGAAAGCTTCTGCGGATCAAGAGGAGGTATTGGTCGTTGAATGCGATCTCGAAAAGATCGACGAGACGCGACAGAATTGGCCGTTCCTGCGCGATCGGCGGATTGATTACTACGGCGGACTCGCACACCGATTACTGGAGCCGTTGCCAGGCAAGTGATGCGCGCGCCAACTCCCGCCGAACTCGGCTACTACATGCCTGCCGAATGGCAGCGACACAGCGCAACGTGGCTCTCCTGGCCGAAGGACCCCGAAACCTGGCCCGATCGAGTAACGCAAGTCGAAGAAATCTTTCTCCAGATGATCGCCGCGCTCGCGCCGCACGAGATCGTCAATCTGTTAGTTGACGATGAAGAAACAGAGATGGCGGCACGCGCACGTTTCGCTTTAGCCGGCGCCGACAACATTCGCTATCATCGCATTCGAACAGTTGACTCGTGGATACGTGACTACGGCCCAAACTTTCTGATCAACTGCAATTACAAGTTCGACGACCTTCAGTTTGTCGCTAACTCAATCGCGGACGTCGACAAACTGAAGTTTGTCGGACAAGGGCTGGCCTATAACGACTGGCTCTTCAATGCCTGGGGCGACAAGTACGAGGAACTCAAGAAAGACAACTCGATTCCTGCCCGACTTGAAAGTGTTTTGAATGTGCCGCGCTTTGCGCCGCGCATCGTGCTGGAAGGCGGCTCGATTGAAGTCAACGGGACGGGCTTGGTATTGACGACCGAGCAATGCCTGCTGAATCCTAATCGCAATCCGCACCTGGATCGCGCTGCCGTCGAGCAATATCTGAAAAGCTATCTAGGTGTGCAGAAGGTCTTATGGCTGGGCGAGGGCATTGTCGGCGACGACACGGATGGGCACGTGGACGACCTTGCGCGCTTCGTCTCGCCGAGTGTCATTGTCTGCGCGGTCGAAGAAGATCCGGCGGATCCGAATTACGAGCTGCTGCAAGATAATCTTAAGCGCTTGCGACACATGACGGACGCGCAAGGCCGGCCATTCGAGATTGTCACCTTACCGATGCCGGGAATTGTGGGCGGGGAGAGCACGGAGACACGCAATCTCGATCGCCTTCCCGCCAGCTACGCAAATTTCTATATCGCGAACGGCGTAGTGCTTGCTCCCCTGTTCGGTCACGCCAACGACGCGCGCGCGCTGGAAACTCTTCGACTACTGTTTCCCACTCGGCGTGTTGTAGGAATCAACTGCGAGCCGTTGCTGTGGGGCATGGGCACCATTCACTGCGTTACGCAACAGCAACCGGAACCATAGTGCGCAGATTACGCCGATTACACAGAGTTGAAAAAGGCGATGTTCAAGCCTACGAGCGCAATTCTTTTGTCCTAATCTGCGTAATCTGTGGACAGTATTCCTTTGGCCGCGGCCTTGGCGTCTTCAAGCGTGCGAACCCGACCATCCAACTGCATCTCGTAAACGGCGCGCGTGATCTCACCCATCTTCGGCCCGGGTGATAAGCCGATTTCGAG
>WNGH01007945.1_pt1 | contig 10053 bp, 6 predicted proteins | sample 5400631 | NCBI WGS metagenome assembly WNGH01 (sample SAMN13153373, study PRJNA577476) | soil metagenome | isolation source: 115 cm soil or saprolite under Garry oak tree replicate 1 | place: USA:California | collected 2016-06-15 | reverse complement strand
TGTCTTGCCTGGGGGATCGACAACAATCTGACACGCAGAGTCGCGGCAGGAGATCCTCTGCAAATTGCCGGGGTGAAGGGGTGCATCGCCGGCGCGGTGAATCTGACTCTCGCTCGGGTGGCCGGTGCGCACTTGCCGGGGTTTTCTACTGTCGCGATGGTCGCTGTGGTAGGGTTTCTGGGTTATGGAGTCAGCCTGACGCTCTTTGTCGCGGCGTTACGGCACCTCGGCACCGCCAGGACAGGGGCCTATTTCTCTTTGGCCCCCTTCATCGGGGCAACCCTCTCTGTTCTCATGTTGGGGGAGAGTCTCACGGTTTCTTTTTTGGTGGCCGCCGCACTGATGGGTATTGGCGTCTGGCTGTATCTGACTGAACAGCATGAGCACCAGCACGAGCATGAGTTATTGGAGCATGACCACAGACACGTCCATGACGCACACCACCTGCATGGGCATAGTGAAGAACCCCACAGCCATCCACACGTGCACCAGGGCGTGCGCCATATTCACCCGCACTATCCGGACATACACCATCGTCATGGCCATTAGCGGACCCCAAGTCAGCGCGACCTTCCTAGAGAAACTCGATGCCGTGGGTGTCGAAGGCTTTTTTGATCCGCCGCCGCAACTCCCGGGCGACCCGCCACTGCTTGCTCGGAACAGTCTTAACGCGGAGGGCGATCTTCACGCGCAACTCGGTGAAGTCATCAACCCCGATGACCTCCAGATCTTCCAGCAGGTCCGGGGCGAACTGCGGGTCGCGACGCAGCTCCGCGCCAACCTCGCTGAGCACGGCGATGGCCGCGTCCACGTCTGCGTGATAGGACACCCCGAGCTGCAGCACGGCATAGGAAAAATCTTTGGTCATGTTCGTGACCGTGGCGATGGTGCCGTTGGGAATCATGTGCACGCTGCCATCGGAATCACGTAAAGTGAGCACCCGCAGGCCGAGGTGTTCCACGAGCCCGCTCTTGTCCCCGACCTTGACCACGTCCCCCACCCGGATCTGATCTTCCAGTAGGAGAAAGAACCCGGCGATGACGTCGCGCACCAAATTCTGGGCGCCAAAGCCGACCGCGACCCCGCCAATCCCAGCCGCTGCTAACAGCGGGGCGACGTTGACGCCCACCTCCCCTAACAGCAGCATGCCCGTTATCACCACCAACACCGTGGTCGCCACCGTGCGCGCAGCATAGCTCAGTGTTTGCGCCCGCTTCTGTTGCTCCAGGGACTGCTGGGTGAGCCCTTGCAGCATGCGGCTGAACCGGTCAGTGAATAGCCGGATCATGCGCAGGAGCAGGGCAGCCACCGCGAGCAGGAGGGCTATGCGGGCTCCCGAGGTGAGCAGCCAGGTGAGCAACAGATCAGACTTGGCAGTCATGGGGGGCTGAGGTCCAGGGGCGAGGCGGATGAGGAAGTGCGGATTGCCAAGGAGTCTTTGCCGCAGCGTCCGCAGGCCGCCCGGTTAGAGATACACCCGATAGTCGAGCGTGGGGAAGATCGTATCCCGCGCCTCGATCTCCCCGAGCCACTGCTCCTCGACGTGCCCAGCGCACAGGGCCTCGTACAGCCGGGTGAAGCGCAGCAAGTGATGCTTGGTGCGCGTGGTGGCATACTGCTGGGCCGTGCCCTGCTGCATGAGGAAGGCCCAGTCGCTGGACTGAGCCAGCAACAGCTCGCGGGCCGCCTGGTTGAGCGCGCGCCGTTTGACGCCATCGGTTTCAGGGAAGCGCGCCGCTAGCTCCGTCATACGATCGGCCGCCTTGTGGAGGTGGCGGTAGATCCAGTCGTTCTCCCCGGAGAGCCACACCTCGTGATACCCTTTATGGCCCCAGCTAGAGGCCGCCGGGGTGGCCACCTGATTGGTGGGAAAGCGCTCCAGGTACTCGGCGAGAGTGGTGAGCCGAAACACCTGCTGGTCATACGCGACTTTGCGGATCACGTAGTCAAGCCACTGGGGTCCTTCAAACCACCAGTGACCAAAGAGCTCGGCGTCGTACGGCGCCACCACCAGCGGCGGGCGATCCATCCTGCCGGCCAGCCACTCGATTTGCTTTCCCCGGTTGAACATGAAATTGCTGGCGTGCACGGCCGCCCGCTCCCGCGCCTGGCGCGGATCGTAGGGTGCTTTCTGCTCCTCCGTGCGGCCGGTGATGCGGTAATACTTGATCCCAACGTGCACGCGCTCGCCCGTCGGGGGCAGATAGGGGCGGATGTAGTCGTAGTCGAGGTCATAGCCCACGTCGCGGTAGAAATCGCGGTAGGCCTCATCGCCCGGATACCCCTCGAGCGCACTCCACACCTGCTTGGAGGATTCCACGTCCCGGCCAAAGGCGGCAACCCCGCTCGGACAGTACAGCGGCGCGTAGACGGCATAGAAGGGGCGGGGCGTGGCATACACGATGGCATGGGTGTCGACCACGAAGTATTGAATGCCATAGTCCTTGAGGAGCACGTCTACACCTGGATAGTAAGCGCATTCGGGCAGCCAAAATCCCAGCGGGGAACGGCCAAAAAAGCGGCGGTATTCCTCCACGCCAATGCGGATCTGCGCGCGCGCCGCCTTTTCGTTCACCTGCAAGAGGGGCAGGTACCCGTGGGTGGCCGCGCAGGCGATGAGCTCCAGTATGCCCGCCTCCTGAAAGTGGCGGAACGCCTGGATCAGGTCGCGCCCGTAGCGCTCCGCAAAGACTGTGCGCGAGTGGGTGAAGAGCTGGAGATACATGACCGCCAAGGGGTGCAGAGCCGGGTCTGACCGGGTTCGCTCCTGCTCTTTCACGGCCAGCTCGATCAGCCGGTCGAGACGGTGGAGATAGCGGTCCTGCAACAAGGGATCGCTCAGCATGTTGAGGAGCGGGGGGGTCAGCGACATGGTGAGCCGGCACGGCACCCGGTCGCGAGCCAGCCGCTCCAACATATCCAGCAGCGGGATGTAGGTTTCAGTGATCGCCTCGTACAGCCAGCTCTCTTCCAGGAACTCGTCGTACTCTGGGTGTCGAACATAGGGGAGATGAGTATGCAGAACGAGCGCGAGAAAGCCTTGCGCCATGTTGGTACTCCTTATACCGCAATGCGTGCAAAGATCCTATCAATACTGAGGTCATGCTGAGCCGCAGACGAAGAATCCCTCTTCGAGATGAAACCCTTCGCGGAGTTCCTCCCCAGGTCGCGAAGGGCTCAGGGCAACAGCACTATTCAGTATAACGGAACGTTAAGAGGTATTAAACCTTACGCCCAAAACTCCAGGAAAAGGGATGCTGAGCTGAGGAGGGTGCCGGGAGCGGGGGCAGGGCCTCACGACCGGCCGGCCCGAGCGGCCAAGAACCCGGTTCTCTGACGAGGGCGGAGAACGGCACGGGAGGGCTCTGGGGCGGCGGTACGGTAGAGATTGGCCGTCCAGGCGGGGTCATCCAGCGGAGGGTGGTGCTGGGAGAGGTCTCAGCCCGGGGAGTAATCGCGACATTGGAGCGGCCAAGCGCGGCAAAGCGGCCGTCCGGGGTGCGGTAGCCCACTTCGACACAGTAAGCGGCATCGGGCTGCGGGACGGGGATGTACCAGTTGGTCGCAAAGGGGGTGAGTTCAATATCCACCGCACTCCAGGCATTGGTTCCGTCAAAGTGCACATAGGTGACGTCGAAGACGCGCAGGATCGGGCGCGCATCCTGCACCCCGAGACGGGTGAGAGCGGCACCGATCTGCTCGACGCTGAAATCCCAGTAGGCGTACAGCCAGTACGGATCGCGGGCCAGCAGCATGAGGCGGTTATCATTATACGTCGCGGCCAATTCCGGCGCCGGGGTAGGGGGCGACTGGTCTTCCGGTCCCAGGAAAAATTTGGCGTCCATCGCCGCTTGTTGCACTTCGTTTACCGATTGCGCCGCATCAGAGCTGCCAGCTTGATCCGCCACCGCCGGCGCGCGGGCAGAGCGCGTGGCCCACGCTGAGGGTTCCCCGTGCCCACCGACCTGGGCATCCGGCCCAGTCGGGGCGTGGTCAGGACGGGAGACCAACGGGGAATGCACCGGCATGGCCTCCGCTAGCTTGGTCACCAGTTCGGCTTTGCGCAGGCGGCCCACTCCCTTGAGCCCTTTTTGCTTGGCCAGCGCCAGCAAGTTCTCTTTCGTCTCTTTGCTCAGCTCATCCTTGTCCATAGGTTACCATCCTCTTGTCTGCCCTATGGCTATGGGACGCTCTCTATCAGCCCGCTAGCAGAGGTTTCACTGCAAGTGAACCTTGACAGAGCTGCTGTATAACTATACGGTTGAGGTCTCCGTACTGTCAAGTCATGTCCCCTCCACCTTGGGCTCTTGCTCTTCCAAGGAGAGAGGGGGCAGTGGGTCCTCAGGTGACGCCTATGGCAGAGGCAGCCGCTGGAGCAACTGCGAGTGAGACTCTGGTTCAGGCCCGGGCCGCTGCGCGGCGCGTCCCGTGCGCGACCTATCGTCTGCAATTTAACCGCTCCTTAACCTTTGCCGACGCGGCCCGGCTGGTGCCGTACCTGCATGACCTGGGCGTCAGCGACTGTTACGCGTCTCCGTACCTGAAGGCCGCGCCCGGGAGCTCGCACGGCTATGACGTCATCGATCACTCCGCCCTCAACCCGGAGCTGGGCAGCGAAGAAGACTATAACGCCTTTGTGGGCGAACTCCAGCGCCACGGCATGGGCCAACTCCTCGATATCGTCCCCAACCACATGGGGATCACCGCCGGCAAAAACGCCTGGTGGGCGGACGTGCTCGAAAACGGTCCGAGTTCCCAGTATGCGGCCTTCTTCGACGTGGACTGGACCCCGGTCAAGGCCGAGCTGGCCAACAAGGTGCTCCTGCCGATTCTGGGGGATCAGTATGGTCGGGCGCTGGAGAACCAGGACCTGACCCTGGGCTACGAGGACGGCGCCTTCTTTCTCTTGGTCTACGGCCACTACCGCTTGCCGATTGCCCCGCGCCCCTCGGCGATGATCTTGTCTCACCGTCTGGGGGATCTGGAATACACGCTCGGCCCTGAGCATCCTCACTTCCTGGAGTTTCGCAGTATCCTGACCGCCCTACATCATCTGCCGTTGCGCACCGAGACCGACCGGGAGAAGCTGATCGAGCGCAACCGGGAAAAAGAGATTATTAAAAAGCGCCTGGCCGCCCTGACTGCGACGTGTGCAGAGGTGTGGGAATTTGTCGATGAGAATGTGCGCTTCTTTAACGGCACCAAGGGCGATCCGCGCAGCTTCGACCTCTTGGACACCTTATTGGCGGACCAGGCGTACCGGCTCGCCTACTGGCGCGTGGCGGCTGAGGAGATCAATTACCGCCACTTCTTTGACATCAACGAACTCGTGGCCCTCAGGGCAGAGGACCTGGCCGTGTTTGCGGCCACCCATCACCTGGTGCTGCGGCGCTTCGCCGAGGGGCAGGTCACAGGGTTACGCATCGACCACATCGATGGGCTATACGACCCGGCCACATATCTGCAGCGGCTACAGCGCGCCTGCCTGGCGTTGCGTGCTGGTGCCCTCCTGCCCGCCCACCTCTCCGTGGCCCCGCAAGCCGACCCGCATGTCGGTGAGGTGCTGGCCAGGATTGACCTCGTTCCGTCCGACCTGCCCTGCTACGTGGTGGTGGAAAAGGTGCTGAGCGCGGGCGAACACCTGCCCGCCCACTGGCCAGTAGATGGGACCAGCGGCTATGACTTTTTGCGCATGCTGAACGGGATTTTTGTCGATCGGGACAATGAGAAGCGCTTGACCGACATCTATATCCGCTTCACCCGTACCCGTGGCGAATTCTCTGAGATGGTCTATGACAGTAAGAAACTGATCATGCAGGTAACCCTGCCTGGTGAGATTAACGTACTCGCGCATCAGCTCAACCGTCTGTCCGAGCAGAGCCGTCACTCGCGGGATTTTACCCTCAGCAGCCTCACCCACGCCATCCGCGAGATCATCGCCTGTTTTCCCGTGTACCGGACCTATATCGACGACAACGGCGTGACCGAAAGAGACCGGGCCACCATTGAACTGGCCGTCGCGCGCGCGAAGCGCAAGAACCCGGCGACCGACGCGTCGGTGTTCAATTTTGTCCGCGACGTGTTGCTGCTGCGTGTGCCGCACTCCCTCAGGGAAGAAGACCGCCAAGCGCAACGCGCCTTCGCCATGAAGTTTCAGCAATGCACCGGGCCGGTCATGGCCAAAGGGCTGGAAGATACCGCCTGTTATATTTACAACCGGCTCGTCTCGCTCAACGAAGTCGGTGGGGTGCCGGAGCGGTTCGGCCTGTCGCGCGACGTGTTCCACGCGCACAATCGCGAGCGTCTCGAGCGCTGGCCGCACTCGTTGTTGGCTACCACCACGCACGACACCAAGCGCAGCGAGGACGTCCGCGCCCGCATCAACGTGCTCTCGGAGATCCCCCACGAGTGGCGGGCCGCGCTCAGCCGCTGGAGCCGGTTCAACCGAAAAAAGAAGCCGCTGGTGGACGGCCAACCGGTACCGGACCGCAATGAGGAGTACCTGCTCTACCAGACCCTGCTGGGCGCTTGGCCACTCACCCTCATGGAAGCGGACGAATATGCGGTATTCAAGCAGCGGATACAGGACTACATGCGCAAGGCCACCAAGGAGGCCAAGGTCCACACGAGTTGGATCAACCCCAACCAGGCCTACGACGACGCCTTACAGGAATTTGTCGGCGCGGTCCTTGACAGCTTCCTGTTCCTCGAAGATTTCCAGGCCTTGCGCTACCGGGTGGCGCAGTACGGCATGTACAACTCGCTGTCTCAGACCCTGTTGAAGCTGACCGCGCCGGGTGTCCCGGACATCTATCAGGGCACTGAAGTGTGGGACTTCAGCCTAGTCGATCCCGACAACCGCCGGCCGGTCGATTTCGACCGCCGCCGCCAGTTATTGAGTGCCTTGCAGGCGCAGGTCCGCGTCGCCGGGCCGAACCTTATCGACCTCGCCCGCGACCTGCTCCGTAGCAAGGAAGATGGCCGGATCAAGCTGTACGTAACCCACCGGACCCTGACCTATCGCCGGGAACATGCCGACCTCTTTCGCGTCGGCGCGTATCTGCCTCTGGAGGCGGGTGGTCCCAAGCCCCGGCACGTGTGCGCCTTCGCGCGACAGCACGAGCAGCGCACCCTCCTGGTGGTTGCGCCCCGCTTCCTGACATACCTCATTCCTGACCCGGGCGCGTTGCCCCTGGGCCCGCGGGTCTGGGAAGACTCCTGGCTCACGCTGCCCGCGGGGGGCAGCGCGAACCACCGCTACCGCAATCTTTTTACCGGCGAGTCCGTGGCCGCCATGAGGCAGGAGGGAAGGACGGTGCTTGCTCTGGGAGAGGTGTTTGCCAATTTCCCCCTGGCGTTGTTGGCTTCCCACAACGGGGCTGCGGATTGAAAGCGGCGGAGACGCCTTGCACCTTTTTCCTTTCCCCTTTTTTACCTTGCCCCTTGCCCCTTGTTCCTTTTACCTTGCCCCTTTTTTACCGTTCACCTTTTTCCTTAGCCTCACTGGGGCTGCAGCCGTGGGAGCTGCGGAAACTTCCTTTCACCGTTCACCTTTTTCCTTTTTCCTCAGCCACCCCCAAACGGAGGACCGCATGTCGACGAAGATCCCGTATAGTGCACGGCGTGATGATCTCTACCATCCGTGCAATAATGCCGCCGTGTTTTTTCCAGGGGGACGACCGGAAACCCTTGAGGCACTCTGCGCCGAACTTTCCCGCTTAGTGTATTGCAAGTTTGAGAGCACTGACGATACCGAACAGAAAGTCCGGGAGATACTGCGCGGCATCGGGTTCGACACCACAGAGTTTTTCTCCGTAGCTGGCACCCAGGGCTTTCTCACAACAGACACGACACAGCACCTGTCCGTTCTCGTCTTTCGCGGAACGGAAGCGGAGGACCCCACAGATTTAGCGACGGACGCGGAGGCCTGGCTGACAAGTTGGGACAGGGGAGGACGAGTACACAGAGGCTTTGCTGAGGCTCTCCTTCGTGCATGGCCCACAATACAGGACCTACTCAAGCAGGTTGAAAGGAAGCTCCTATTTACGGGTCACAGTCTCGGTGCTGCGCTCGCCACTTTGGCGGCAAGCACGTATCGCCCAGCAGGGGTCTATACGTTTGGGTCACCGCTGGTTGGTGACGAAGCCTTTACCAACACGCTCTCCGGGCTGGATATCCAGCGGTACGTGGACTGCTGTGACATTGTCTGCCAAATGCCGCCGGAAATCTTGGGGTACCGCCATGTCGGTACTGTCCAGTATATTGACCGAGATGGAGTGCGAAAGACCAATCCGACTGCTGAAGAAATTCGTGAGGACCAACTCCAGGGACGCGAGCAGTATGTGCTCAAGTATGCCTGGAAAATCGGCAACGTTGCGGTGCGAGAGCTCGCAGACCACGCGCCGGTCAATTATGTCTCGGGAGTATCCGGCCGGGCTCGTTAGCTTCAATGGGGCCACAGCCGTGGGAGGTGTGGGACCCCCTAGCACCCAGCCCCCAACACCCAGCACCTCTTTGACCTTTCGCCTTGCCCCTTGTTCCTTTCACCTTTGACCTTTCGTCTTTCGCCTTGCCCCTTGTGCCACGCTAGAGAAAATCGAGAGCACAGAGGTATTGATAAAACGCCTCCCGGTTATGCGGATGCTCCGTCCCATACCGTGACAGGAGATCCGCATAAAGTCGCTGCAGTTCCTCACTTGCTTGGCGGATGCTTGGGTCGATGCCGGTTGGCGTTTCCCCTGCCGGGAAGGAGAAGGCGCGCTGCGCAGCCGCGGCGGTATTCCACTTGCGGAAAAACGCGCGCTGATGCTCAATCGCCCGGCTCAGGGCCTCACTAAGCCCGCGCGCGGAAGCTGGTTCCTGGAGCAGGCGCAGTCCTGTGAGGATGCGGGCAATGTTCTCCTCATACCTTTCGTAAGGCAAGCGATTCCCCTCCCGCAGCGCTTTCAGGGTCTCAACACGCTCGACGAGAGCTTGATCGGAAAGGACAAAAAACCGGGACAAGAATTCTCGCTCCGGGGGACCGAGGGTACTTAACTGCGCCTCATAGGGGGTGCGTTTGTGGGGGACTGCCTGATACGCCTCCTCAACTGTCAGCCCCCAACTAGGAGACCCGCGCGTCAGAGTAAGCAGGATACCAAGGGTGAGCAGAGCCTTCATAGTGTTCGTCTCCCGTTTCGTGTTCTCTCAGCACAGGGTCTGGCAGGCGCCCCATTACTCACGTAACGCCCGTACCCTCTGCTGCGTACTCGTACAGTCTGGACATTCTTGCAGAATCTCCTCATAGAGGGGCAGCGCCTCCCACGGTCTCCCCGCCAACACCAGCGCATCCGCCTTTTTCTCTCGCCAGAAACGCTGGGCCGCAGGGGTCTCGGCGTACCGCCTTATGAGCTTCTCTGTAAAGGCCTGCGCTTCTGCAAAGCGAGAGGAAAACAGGAGCGAGAAGTAATAGCCTTGGCCAATATAGAGGTCGTCAAGCTCCTCTTTCCACTTCTCTCCGAAACTCGCTTTGAGTGTGACAAAGCCACTGTGGGTTCCTAACAGCAGTTTGCCGATGAGATGCGTTGCTTGCTCTTCCCCCAATCGCGTGGCCACCCCAGTCAGTGCCTGCCGCATATCCTCAAAATTGCCCTCAGAGGCGGCCATCATCCCCAGGAGCACCGGCAATCGTGCATCCTCCGCCCAGACGGACGAGAGGGAGAGCAAGAAGCGCTCGACCTCAAGCCGATTGCCGCCCGCATTGGCCGCTATCGCGTATGCGGCCTGGACAATCGGGGCCTCGGGAAGCAACGTGAGCCCCTGCGCTAAGTCCGCCAGTGCATCCTGTACGTTCCCATCATGCAGGGCATGACACCCGCGCCGCCAGAGGAAAATCCCTGCTGCCGGACCTGTCACAAAGGTGGGTGGAGTGGCGAATTGCGCGGAGGGCACCTTCATGGCCTGGCGCACGTCCTCGCGCAGCATGGGGTTGTCCGTGAGCGCTTTGCGGGTCAGGCTAAAGTCCCGCAGCGTGGTAGCCGGCAGACATTGTGGAAGCGACGCCTCAAGCTGTTT
>WNGH01007943.1_pt1 | contig 10055 bp, 14 predicted proteins | sample 5400631 | NCBI WGS metagenome assembly WNGH01 (sample SAMN13153373, study PRJNA577476) | soil metagenome | isolation source: 115 cm soil or saprolite under Garry oak tree replicate 1 | place: USA:California | collected 2016-06-15 | reverse complement strand
CCCGCTGTCCGTCCTACGCCTCCCCACATATAGCCGAGCCTCCTCGGATCATTCCTGTGAACGTCTTTCTCGCAAATCGCCCGGGTGATGATAGACGGCTCTGGGGCACGAGGCAAGGTGGCGTCCGGGCTGATATGCTGTGGCGTGCCCGGGATGCGCGTCATCGTGAACCGGCTGTGCAAGACCTATCGCGCCCGGCGCGGCCAGAACCTGGTCGCCCTGGACGGGATCGACCTCACCGTGGAGCCCGAGGAGTTCGTGGCCATCCTCGGCCCCTCGGGCTGCGGCAAGTCCACGCTGCTCGGTATCATCGCCGGGCTCCTGCCCGCGACCTCGGGGGAAGTCGTGTTCGAAGGGGAGCGCCGACCCGGCCAGCCCCTCACGGCCACGGTCTTCCAGGAGTTCGCTCTTTTTCCGTGGCGGACGGCGCGGGCCAACGTCGAATTCGGGCTCGAAGAGCTCGGTCGGCCGCCTGCGGAACGCCAGGAGTGCTCGGCGCGTTTCATCGTCATGACCGGCCTCGAGGGGTTCGAGGACAAGTTTCCTCACCAGCTCTCGGGCGGCATGCGGCAGCGAGTCGGCATCGCGCGGGCCCTCGCGGTGGAGCCGGCGGTGCTCCTCATGGACGAGCCCTTCTCGGCCCTCGACGCCCAGACGCGCACGCTGATGATGGAGGAGCTCCTGGGCATCTGGGAGCGCACGCGCACGGGCATTGTCTACGTGACGCACAATATCCAGGAGGCGGTCTACATGGCCGACCGCGTGGTGGTGCTGTCGCGGCGGCCCGGGCGCGTGCTCGAGACGGTGCCCGTCGAGCTCAAGCGGCCGCGGCACGAAGGCCAGATGGGCGAGCCCGGCTTTCTCCACGCCACCGAGCGCATCTGGGGGCTCATAAAGTCCCAGGCCCAGGCGGCGCTGGTCGAGGGAGAGGGCTGATGGCCCCGGAGCGAGTGGCGGTTCGGGACCGCGCAGCGTTCCTTCGCCGCGCCGATCACCGTCTGCTCCGGGTGGCCGCGCTCGGAGGCCTCCTCGTGCTCTGGGAGGCCCTGACGCGCATCGGCTGGATTCCCGCGCTGTTTCTGCCATCGCCGCTGGGCGTCGTGCGCGAGCTCGGCGAGATGGCCGCTTCCGGCCAGCTCATGATTCACATCGCGGCCAGCCTGCGCCGTCTCGTCCTGGGCTTTGGCGTGGGCGCGGCCGCGGGTATCATCGTGGGCATCGCCACCGGCGTCTTCTCGCGGGCCGAAGCGGTGGGGCAGCCGCTCATCGCGGCGACCTTTCCCATCCCCAAGATCGCCCTCCTGCCCCTCTTGATTCTTTGGCTGGGCATCGGCGAGCCGTCCAAGATCGCCGTCATCGCCCTCGGCGTCTTCTTTCCGATGGCCATCAATACCTATGCGGGAGTGAGGCAGGCGGACCCCCTGCTCGTGCGGGCCGCCATCGCGTTCGGCGCCGGCCGATGGAGCGTCATCCGCAAGGTCATCCTCCCGTCGGCCCTGCCCATGATCTTCGCCGGGCTCAAGCTGGGCGCGGGCACGGCCCTCCTTCTCCTCGTGGCCGCGGAGATGATCGCCGCCGACTCCGGCATCGGCTTCCTCGTCCTCCATGCGGGCAATATCATGGACACGACCAGGCTCATGGTCGGCATCGTCTGCCTGTCCGTGCTCGGCGTGCTCTCGCAGTGGGTGCTCACGCGCTGCGAACGGCTGGCCGTCCCGTGGCGCCACACCTGATGGCGGTGACTCGCGGAGGATCCCGGAGGCGGTGGATGATCGTGCTCGTCCTGATCCTCGGTGTCGCGGTGCTCGGAGCCGGCGTCTCCTCCGCGCGCGCCGACTCCGCCGTCAAGATCGGCGCGCTCAAGCTCAGCTCCTCGGCGCCCCTCTTCATCGGCGTAGACAAAGGTTTCTTCAAGGAGTACGGGATCGACCCCGAGCTCGTCTTCTTCCAGGCCGCCGCACCCATCGCCACCGCCCTCGCCACCGGGCAGATCGAGGTGGGAGCCACCGGCATCACCGCCGCGCTCTACAATATCGTCCTGGGCGGCGAGCAGCTCTGGCTCGTAGCCGACAAGGGACGCGAGTGGCCCGGCTATCCCCTCACGGGTATCGTGGTCCAGAAGGAGCTCTACGACGGCGGCCTCCGCCAGATCGCCGACCTCAAGGGCAAGCGCATCGGCATCACCACTCTCGGCTCCACCTTCCACTATTCGCTCGGCAATATTCTCGAGAAGTCCGGCCTCAAGCTCGAGGACGTCCGCGTCGTCCCGCTGCAGACCATGCCCGCCGCCCTCGAGGCCCTCAAGGGAAAGCAGGTTGACGCCATCCTCTTGCCCCAGCCTTTCCCCGGCACCGCCGAGGGGCAAGGCTTCGGCAAGATCCTCTTCTGGGCGGGAGATCTCCACCCGTGGCAGACGGTGGCCGTGTTCTACTCCAAGAGGTTCGCCGCCGATCGCCAGCGCGCGGTCGCCTTCATGAAGGGCTACGTCAAGGCCTCGCGCTACTATTACGACGCGGCCCTCGAGCAGAAAGACGGTCGGTCGGCGCCCGGCTCCCACTATGACGAAGTCGTCGGCATCACGGCCAAGTACACGGGGGCCCGGCCCGAGGTGATACGGTTGGGCTTTCCCTTCCAGGACAGAAATGCCCGGCTGCTCGTCACGGATATCGAGCGGCAGATGGCGTGGTGGACGGAGAAGGGATTCATGAAGCGGACGATTCCGCTCAAGGGCATCGTGGACACGTCGTTCGTGGAGGAAGCGGCCAAGGCCGTGCCCGAGAAGTGAACCCATCGACGAGGGAGGGTTTCATGCACACACGACTGATGCTGATGGCCGGGCTCGTCCTCACGCTCGGCCTGGCCGGCCCCGCCACCGCGCTCGAGGTCGGGCAGAAGGCTCCCGACTTCACCCTGGCCGGGACTGGTGGCAAGCAGGTCAAGCTGGCGGACATGCTCGGCAAAGGACCCATCGTCGTCTACACCTTCATCCAGGCTTTCACCGCCACCTGAACCAAGGAGATCCTCGGCATCGAGGGGGCCATGCCCCAATTCGAGGCCGCGGGCGCCCAGGTACTGGGTGTGAGCGCCGATCACGTTGCCACGCTGGATGCGTTCGTCAAGCAGAACCCGCTGAAGCAGGGCGTCGCCTCCGACTTTCGCCGCACGATGCTCCCGGCCTACGGCGCCATCGTGACCGATGAGAAGAGCCCGATCTATCGGTACGCCAAGCGCGCCTACTTCGTCATCGACCGTCAGGGCGTCGTCCGCTACGTCAAGGTGATGGACAACCCGCTGGACCTGCTTGACCCGGGCGATCTGCTCAAGGCGCTCAAGGAATCCGGAGCCTCGTGATGCGCTGGGCGGCGGTGGTCAGTGTCCTGCTGCTTGCGGCGCGGACGGCCGCCGCCGCCCCGGACTGGGCCGCGCTCGAGGCCCAGGCCTATGAGCCGCCCAAGCCCGCCCCGGCTTTCGCCCTGCCTGACCCCGACGGCAAGGTAACGCGGCTCGAGGACCTGCGCGGCAAGGTGGTGCTCCTCTTCTTCTGGGCGACGTGGTGACCGACCTGCCGGGAGGAGTTGCCTCCCGTCAATCGCCTCTACACGGAGCTGCGGGGCAAGGGGCTCGAGGTCAGGCTCGTGAGCTTCCGCGAGGATGCGGCGCTCGTCAAGCGCACGGCCGTCGAGCGCGGCTATGCCGCGCCCGTCCTCGTTGACCAGAAGGGTGAGGTCACGGGGATAGGCTATGGCGTCTTCGGCCCACCCACGGCATACGTGATCGACCGTCAGGGGCGGCTTGTCGCGCGCATCGTGGGCGAGCGGGACTGGGGCAAGCCGGCGGTGAAGCGTCTGCTCCTCGAGGTCCTGAAGCAGACCTCGAGGTAGCCCCGGAGTGTCGTTGCCCCGTCTTGGCGGCCCTGCTATCATGCCACCGCCGTGACGCCCCCCTTGTCAAAGGTCCTGATCGCCAATCGTGGCGAGGTCGCAGTGCGAATCATCCGCGCCTGCCGCGAGATGGGTATCGTCACCGTCGCCGTCTTCTCCGAAGCGGACCGCGAGGCGCTGCACGTGCTCCAGGCCGACATGGCCGTAGCGCTCGGCCCGGCGCCGGCTGCCCAGAGCTATCTCAACCAGGACAAGATCATCGCCGCCGCGCGGGCCACCGGCGCCCAGGCCGTCCATCCCGGCTACGGCTTCCTTGCCGAGAACGCGACCTTCGCCGAGGCCTGCGCCGCCGCCGGGCTCGTCTTCATCGGCCCGCCCCCGGCCGCCGTGCGCGCCATGGGCGACAAGATGGCCGCGCGTCGCGTTGCCGAGCGGACAGGCGTGCCGTTGGTGCCCGGCACCACGCAGCCGCTCGCCGACGGGGCGGAAGCCGCGCGGGTCGCGCGCGAGATCGGCTACCCCGTCATGATCAAGGCGGCGATGGGCGGTGGGGGCAAGGGCATGCGCCTCGTGCACGCCTATGCCGAGCTCGAGGGCGCCCTGCGCGCCGCACGCTCGGAGGCGGACTCCGCCTTCGGCGACGCCACGGTGTATATCGAGCGGTACATCGCCGAGCCGCGCCACATCGAGGTGCAGGTGCTGGCCGACGCCCACGGCACCGTGGTCCATCTCGGCGAGCGCGAGTGCTCCATCCAGCGCCGTCACCAGAAGCTCGTCGAAGAGAGCCCGTCGCCCTTCGTGGATGCCGACCTGCGGCGCCGGATGGGGAAAGCGGCGTGCCGGCTGGCGGCGGCGGTCGGCTATGTCAACGCGGGGACGGTGGAGTTCCTCGTGGATCGCGAGCGCAGTTTCTATTTTCTCGAGATGAACACGCGGCTGCAGGTCGAGCACCCGGTGACCGAGCTCGTGACGGGGCGCGACCTCGTGCGCGAGCAGATCAGGATCGCCGCCGGCGAGAAGCTGGGCTTCACGCAGGACGACGTCGTCTTCAACGGCCACGCCATCGAGTGCCGCGTCAATGCCGAGGATCCGGATGCCAACTTCATGCCTTCGCCGGGCAAGATCCTCGGACTGCGTGCGCCGGGCGGGCCCTGGGTGCGCGACGATTCGGGAGTCTACGAGGGCTACACGGTGCCGCGCTACTACGACACCCTGATGGCCAAGCTCATCGTGTGGGCGGCGGACCGTGACGGCGCCATCGCGCGGATGGAGCGGGCGCTTGCCGAGTACCACGTGAGCGGCGTCCGCACCACGCTGCCCGTTCTGCGCCGCATCATACGCCATCCGGACTTCATCGCCGGCCGGCTCGATACGCATTTCATGGAGCGACTCCCCGGTGGCCATGCCGGCGCCTCTGGGCGCACGGTGGCGCTCATCGCTGCCGTGCTGGAAGCCTATGAGCGCGCGGGGCGCCAGACGAGTCCGCCGCCGTCTCAAGGTGTGAGTCCCTGGACGCGCGCGGGCCGACCGGGCTGCGCGAGCCGGAGAGCGCGATGAAGTTCGAGGCGCAGCTGGACGGCCAAGTCATTCCCGTGGAGGTGACCGGATCCGGCGGCCGCTACCGTGTCGCGCTGGGCTCCGAAGAGCTGGACGTGGACGCGCGGCCGACGGGCGGCGGCGGGTGGTCACTCCTGCTCGATCGGTTCTCGACGGTCGCGGACGTCACGGACGAAGACGACTCCTTCGTCGTGCACGTCGAGGGTGAGGCCTACACGATCCGGGTCGAGGAGGAGACGCGCTACATCATCCGGACGCGTGGCGGCGCGGCGGGCGCGGGCGGGCAGACGCTCAAGGCGCCCATGCCGGGGCGGGTCGTGCTGGTGGAGGTCACGGTCGGGCAGGCGGTGAAGCCGGGCGACGGCCTGGTCGTCCTGGAGGCGATGAAGATGGAGAACGAGTTCAAGGCCGCCGTGGCGGGAACGGTGAAGGAGATCCGCGTCGAGAGCGGGCAAACCGTGAACCCCGGCGACGTCCTCCTGGTCATCGAGTAGCCCATGGCCGGCGACTCCCACGCGATCCGCTATGTCGGCGTCAGCAAGTGGTTCGGCGCCCTGCAGGTCCTCAAGGACGTCACCCTCGACGTGACGCCCGGCGAGGTGGTCGTGGTCTGCGGTCCCTCGGGCTCGGGCAAGAGCACGCTCATCCGCTGCGTCAACCGCCTGGAGCCCATCCAGCAGGGGGAGATCTTCGTCTACGGCGAGCCCATCGCCGGGAACGCCGTCAATCTCTCGAAGCTCCGGGCCGAGGTGGGTATGGTCTTCCAGTCCTTCAACCTCTTCCCGCACATGACGGTGCTCGAGAACATCATGCTCGCGCCCATGAAGGTGAAAGGCCTCTCACGCGCGGAGGCAGAGAAGATCGCCCGCGATCTCCTCGCCCGCGTGCGCATTCCGGACAAGGCGGACAAGCATCCAGCCAATCTCTCAGGCGGCCAGCAGCAGCGCGTCGCCATCGCGCGGGCGCTCGCCATGCAGCCCAGGATCATGCTCTTCGACGAGCCGACGTCCGCCCTCGATCCGGAGATGATCAACGAGGTGCTCGACGTCATGACCGATCTCGCCAAGGAAGGGATGACCATGATGGTGGTGACGCACGAGATGGGCTTCGCCCGTCGCGTGGCCCACCGGGTTATCTTCATGGACGAGGGCATGATCGTCGAGGCCGCCACGCCGCATGATTTCTTCTCCGCCCCCAAGTCAGATCGCGCCAAGGACTTCCTGTCCAAGATCCTGTCCCACTAACCCCAAGGAGGTAGTGCATGCGACGGTTTCTCGCTTCTGTGGTGGCCCTCACTCTGCTTGCGTCCCCTGTGACGCCGGCTCTGGCCCAGGCCCCCGCGCCCGCCCAAGGCACGCTGGAGAGGATCAACCAGTCGGGTACCCTCACCATCGGCACGCGGACAGGCTCGCCCCCCTTCGCTTACGTCAACGCCAAGAACGAGTGGGTCGGCTTCTCCATCGACCTCGTCGAAGAGCTGGTCAAGCCCGCCCTCGAGAAGAAGCTCGGCAGGACCATCAAGGTCGACAAGAAGGAATCCACCCCGCCCACGCGCATCCCGCTGCTCACGTCGAATGCCGTGGATCTCATCTCCGGCACCATGACCGATACGCGGACGCGTCGCGACAGCGTGGACTTCTCCATCACGTTTTTCGTCACGGGCGCGCAGTTCCTCGTCAAGAAGGGGAGCAAGATCCGCGGCATCAAGGACATCGACGGCAAGCGCATCGCCGCCCAGCAGGGCTCGACCAACGCGCGGATCATCCGCGAGAAGGCGCCCAAGGCCCAGCTCCGCGAGTTCCCCGACCAGCCCGCCGCCTTCCAGGCCCTGCTCCAGGGGCAGGTCGACGCCTACACCAATGACGGCATCCAGCTGGCGGGCCTCAAGGCCAAGGCGGCCAATCCGGCGCAGTGGGACATCGTGGGCGACTTCTTCTCCTACGAGCCGTACGGCATGGCCATGCGGAAAAACGACGCCGACTTCCGCAACGTGGTCAACGGCGGTCTCATGGACGGCATCGAGTCCGGCAAGTACTTCGAGATCTACGACAAGTGGTTCGGGCCCAAGGGCGAGCTGCCGTATCCCATGTCCGCGGGCGTCCGCACCTTCATGCTCTACCAGGCCGTCCCCAAGTGACCCTTCTCCCTCTCCCCCGTTAGGGGGAGAGGGCAGGGTGAGGGGCGACGAGACAGTTGAGAGGAAGGCTCGCGGGGCAAGGCCCTTCGGCTCAAGCTGGAGTTCGTCGGGGTGAGGGATGGTGAGGAGCTCGAGAAGGGATTGGCAGCCATGGTAACGACGCGGTCTCAAGCGCTGATGATGCCGTCTGATCTTGCTCTGCTGTCTCGTCGAGAGCAGATCGTCGAATTTGCCACCAAGCGGCGACTCCCCGGGCTCTACCCGTACCGGGAATTTGTGGAGGTGGGTGGTCTCGCATCGTACGCGCCGAGCTACGCGGCGATGTTTCGGCGCGCGGCCGTGTACGTGGACAGGATCCTCAAGGGCGCCAAGCCCGGCGAGCTGCCCATCGAGCAGCCCACGAAGTTCGATCTGGTCGTCAGTCTGAAGGCCGCCAAGGCGCTGGGTCTGACGATCCCGCAGTCAGTCCTGGGGCGGGCGGACGAGGTCATCCAGTGAGCGCAGAGTCCAGCAACCCTCACCCTACCCTCTCCCTGGGAGGGAGAGGGATTCGATTCCCCTCGCCGCTTTTGGAGGAGAGGGAGTAGGTCGTGAACTATACCTTCAACTGGTCGGTGCTGTGGACGGGGGAGTCCGGGCGGTGGCTCCTGAGCGGGCTCATCGTCACCCTCGAGCTGTCGGCACTCGCCTGGATTCTCGCCGTGGCCCTCGGCATCGTGTCCGGCGCCCTGCGCACGGTGAAGTTCCGGCCGCTCCGCGCCGTCGCCACCTTCTACGTGGAGTTCTTCCGCAACGTGCCCCTCCTCGTCTGGATGTTCTTCTGGTACTTCGGGGTGCCGCCCTTCCTGCCCGAGGTGATTCGCGAGTGGATGTTCGGCCACGGGCTCGAGTTCTGGGCGGGCGTGCTTGCCCTCGGCGTGTATAGCGGCGCGCGCTTCTCCGAGGTTCTGCGCTCGGGTATCCAGTCCATCCCCAGGACCCAGATGGAGGCGGCGGTGGCCTCGGGGCTGACCACCTTCCAGGCCTATCGTTACGTCATCCTGCCCGTGGCCCTCCGGCTCATCATCCCGCCCGCCACCAACGAGTCGCTCAACCTGCTCAAGAACTCGTCGGTGGCCCTGACCATCAGCGTGGCCGAGCTGACTTTCCAGACGCGCCAGATCGAAACCTATACGGCCAAGGCCATCGAGGCTCTGACCGCGGGGACGCTCATCTACCTCGTCCTCTGCGTCGGGCTGGCGTCGATCATGTCCTGGGTGGAGCGACGCACGGCCATTCCCGGTCTCATCACGAGCGGAGGGCGCCGTCGATGATCGAATCGATCGCCTCCGGCCTCGACGTCATCTGGCGCAACTTGCCCTTCTTGATGATCCAGGGCTTCCTCGGCTTCGGGAAATTCGTGGGGGGCACGGTGCGGCTGGCCATTCCCGCCATCATCCTCGGATTCCTCCTCGGCATCTTCGTCGGCCTCGGCCGCCTCGCCCCCCAGCGCTGGATCCGTATCCCCGCCACCATCTACGTCGAGTTCTTCCGCGGCGTGCCCCTCGTCATGGTCATCTTCTGGATGTGGTTCGTGGTGCCCATCGTCCTGCGGCGGCCCATCCCCGAGTTCTGGGTTGCCCTCACCGCCTTCGTCGTCTTCGAGGCCGCCTACCTCGGTGAGATCGTGCGCGCGGGGGTGCAGTCGGTGTCGCGTGGGCAGGTGGAGGCGGCCACCGCCGTCGGGCTCACGAGCACGCAGACCATGCGCCACGTCGTGTTGCCCCAGGCGCTCAAGAACATGATCCCGTCGCTGGTGACGCAGTTCATCGTGCTCTTCAAGGACACGTCGCTCGCCTCCATCATCGGCTTCATGGACCTGACCAAGGCGGCCCAGATCGTCAACAACCGTGAGGTGCGCCCCTTCGCGCTCTATCTCTTCATCGCGGTGGTGTACTGGGTCTGCACGTACTCCATGTCCCGCTACGCGCGGCACGTGGAGCAGCGCCTCAGCCCTGCCTGAGCTCGGGCTGGCCAACGGCGTCCGTCTCCACTGGCGCGAGGGAGGGGACAGCTCGAAGCCGCCCGTGGTCTGGATTCACGGGGGCTCCGTCGAGGACTCCTCGTCCATGCTCGCGGACCTCGAGCCGTTCTTCTCGCGGATCCGGGCCCGCTTCCCCGACACGCGCGGCCACGGTCTCACCACCAAGTTCGAGCGGCCCGCGGACTACACGTATGCGAAGAAGCTCGAAGACCTCGTGCTGTGGCTCGACGCGCTCGGGATCGAGGGCGCGGTGTGGGGCGGCGCCTCCATGGGAGCGGCCCTGTCGCTGTGGGCGGCCGTGCACGTGCCCGCCCGAGTCCGCGCCGTCTTCTCGATCAGTGGGCCGCCCTATGAGGCGCCGCCCGCCGACAAGGCATGGTGGGCCGTCCATCGGCCGCTCGTCGAGGCGGGCCGCTTCGAGGAATACTTCGACGCGAACCTCAGGCTCCGCATGGGG
>WNGH01026681.1_pt1 | contig 10056 bp, 8 predicted proteins | sample 5400631 | NCBI WGS metagenome assembly WNGH01 (sample SAMN13153373, study PRJNA577476) | soil metagenome | isolation source: 115 cm soil or saprolite under Garry oak tree replicate 1 | place: USA:California | collected 2016-06-15 | reverse complement strand
GGTTGCGCGTCACGATGCCACGCGCGCGCCCGTCGACGACGACGAGGTCGAGCATCTCCGCGCGCGTGTGCATGGTCACGGTACCGAGGCCGACCTGGCGCTCCAGCGCCTGATACGCTCCGAGCAACAGCTGTTGCCCTGTCTGGCCCCTGGCGTAGAAGGTGCGGGAGACCTGCGCGCCGCCGAAGGAGCGGGTGTCGAGGAGACCGCCGTACTCGCGGGCAAAGGGGACCCCCTGGGCGACGCACTGGTCGATGATGTTCAGGCTGAGCTCGGCCAAGCGGTAGACGTTGGCCTCGCGCGCGCGAAAGTCGCCACCCTTCACCGTGTCGTAGAAAAGCCGGAACACGCTGTCGCCGTCGTTCCGGTAGTTCTTCGCCGCGTTGATGCCACCCTGGGCCGCGATCGAGTGCGCGCGGCGCGGGCTGTCGTGATAGGAGAAGCACTCGACCTTGTAGCCCAGTTCGCCGAGCGATGCCGCCGCCGCCGCGCCGGCGAGGCCCGAGCCCACGACCAGCACGGTGTAGCGGCGCCGGTTGGCCGGGCTGACCAGCTTCATGTCGAAGCAGTGCCGCTCCCACTTCTGCTCGATCGGGCCCGGCGGGATCTTCGCGTCGAGCCTGCCGTCGACGAGGCTCGCGCTCGTCGCGCCGACGGTCATCTGACCACACCCGTGAGCACGGCGACGGGGACCGAGACGTTGCCGAGCACGACCGCCAGCGACGACACGGTCGCGAGCGCTCGGTAGACACGATCGGTCCTCGCGGTGTTCAGGCCGAGCGTTTGAAACACGCTCCACACGCCATGGTAGATGTGAAGCCCGAGCGCGATCATCGCCGCGATATAGAAGGCCGACACGTACCATATGGCGAACCCGATCACGACGTTGCGGTAGACCGACATCGGCTTGTACTGCCCGGGCGCGAAGCCGACCGCTCCGAAGGTGAGGTGGAGGAGGTGGTAGATCACGAAGAGCGTGATGATCAGGCCGCCCCAGCGCATCGTCCGCGACGCGTACGTCGAGCCGATCGCCTCCTTCCGCTCATAGCTCACGGGCCGCGCGACATAGCTCATCCGGGTCAGCTGGACGGCGGCGACGATGTGGAGCACGGTCGCCGTGAGTAAGATGAGGCGGGCCAGCCAGAGAACCTGCGCGTGACCGACCGCGGGGCTACCGATCTCTCGCAACCAGGCGGCGTAGGCATTGAACTTCGCCTCGCCCTGGAAGACCTTGAGGTTCCCCAGCATGTGACCGATGACGAAACCGACCAGGATCAGGCCGGTGACCGCCATCACCGCCTTCTTCCCGATCGAGGTGGACCAGAGGGTCATCGCTCCGCTCGCGCTGATCAGCGCGCCGCGATTATGCGTCCTCCCGCGCGTACGCCTTCATCCCGTCCTGGTAGAGGTCGCCGCCGTAGCAGTCGTTGATCACCATCACCGGGAAGTTCTCGACCTCCAGGCGACGGATGGCCTCCGTCCCCAGGTCCGCGTAGGCGACGATCTCGAGCTTCTTCACGAAGCGCGAGAGCACCGCGCCCGCGCCGCCGATCGCGCCGAAGTACACGGCTTTGTACAGCTTGAGGGCCTCCTTGACCGCCTCGGAGCGCGCGCCCTTGCCGATCGTGCCCTTGAGCCCGAGCTTGAGGAGCGCGGGCGTGAACTTGTCCATCCGCCCGCCGGTGGTCGGCCCGATCGAGCCCACGATGTCGCCCGGGCGCGCCGGCGATGGGCCCGTGTAGTAGATGATCTGGCCGCGCACCTCGATCGGGAGCTTCTCGCCACGCTCGATCAGCGGAAAGAGGCGCCCGTGAGCGGCGTCGCGCGCCGTGTAGAGGACGCCCGTGATCCGCACGCGATCGCCGGCCCTCAGTGACACGACGTCGGCGTCGCTGAGCGGGGTCCCGACCTCCTTGATCCCGTCGGGCGCCGTCGTCACGCTCACAGCGCCGCCTCTTTGTGCCAACGGTCCCAGGTCACAGCGTCACGTCCTTGTGGCGATGCGCGTGGCATTCGATGGTCACGGCCACCGGGAGCGACGTGATGTGACAGGGATAGGTCAGGATGTGGACGCCGAACGCGGTCGTGTCGCCGCCGTACCCTTGGGGGCCGATCCCGAGGCGATTCGCGCGGTCGAGCAACTCCTTCTCGAGCGCATCGAGCTGCGGGTCGGGGTTCGGCGAGCCGAGCTCGCGGAACAGCGCTTTCTTCGAGAGGATCGCCGCCTTCTCGAAGGTCCCGCCGATGCCGACGCCCAGGATGAGCGGCGGGCACGCGTCCGGCCCAGCCGTCTTGACGCACTCGATGATCCACTCCTTCACGCCGGCCAGACCCTCGGCGGGCGTGAGCATCTTGTACTTCGACCGGTTCTCGCAGCCGCCGCCCTTGGCCATGACCATGATCCCGAGTGTCGCGCCCGGGACGATGTCGACGTGGATGACGGCGGGAGTGTTGTCCCCGGTATTCACGCGATCGAAGGGCGAGCGGACGATCGACGCGCGGAGGTAGCCCTCTTTGTAGCCCTGCCTCACGCCCTCATTGAGGGCGTCGTACAGGCCGCCCCCGGTGACGTGCACGTCCTGGCCCAGCTCGACGAAGCAGACGACGAAGCCCGTGTCCTGGCAGTACGGGATGAGCTTGGTCCGCGCCATCTCCGCGTTGTCCTTCAGGATCTGGAGCACCTGCTTGCCCGCGGGCGAGCGCTCGCGCTGGAGCGCTCGGTCGAAGGCGCGGAGCATGTCCGGCTCGAGCTCGAGGTTCGCCTCCATGCAGAGCTTCTTGACCGCGTCGGTGATCGCGCTGACGTGAATCTCGCGCATGCCCTTACTTCTTCTTTTTCTGCTGGGCGCCCATGGTCGCCAGGAAGTCCTTCTGACGACGGCCGATCTCCTCGGGCGTGAGGTCTTCCTTGTGGGTCGCCAGCGTCCACTGGTGGCCGGAGGGATCCGCGATCTGCGCGATGCGGTCGCCCCAGAACATATCGGTCACCGGCTGCACCGCCTTGGCCCCCGCGTCGAGCGCCCGCTTGAAGGCCGTGTCGACGTTGGGCACGTAGAGGTACAGGCTGGCCGTCTGGAGCCCGGCCGCCTGGGGCGCGCGCAAGGTCGGCTTGTCGGGCGGCTCCTCCCCCAGCATGACGATCGAGTCGCCGATCTTGACCTCGGCGTGCATGATCCGCCCGCCCGGCCCGGGCATGCGCATGATCTCCTGCGCGCCCAGTCCCCGCTTGTAGAACTCGATCGCCTTGCCGGCATCGCTCACGATCAGGTAGGGCGTGACGGCATGATAGCCCTCGGGAACCGGCTTCACCATGAAGCGCCTCCTCCTTTAGAGCTTGAGCTTGTCGACGAGCTCGCGCACGGCCGCGGCGGACTTCTGGAACGCCGCCTGCTCCTCGGGCGTGAGCTTGATCTCGATCACCTGCTCGACGCCGTTTCTGCCGAGCTTCACCGGCACGCCGACGTAGAGCCCCCGCACGCCGTACTGGCCGTCGAGGTAGGCGGCGCAGGGCAGGATCTTCTTCTTGTCCTTGACGATCGCTTCCACCATCTCGACGGTCGACGCCGCCGGCGCATAGTACGCGCTGCCGGTCTTCAGGAGCCCGACGATCTCGGCGCCGCCGTCCCGGGTGCGCTTGACGAGCGCCTCGATGCGGTCGGGCGCGAGCAGGTCCGTGACGGGGATGCCGGCGACCGTCGAGTAGCGTGGCAGCACCACCATCGTGTCGCCGTGGCCGCCCAGGACGAACGCGGTGACGTTCTCGACCGACACGTTGAGCTCGCGCGCGACGAAGGTCCTGAAGCGCGCGGAGTCGAGGATCCCCGCCATCCCGATGACCCGGTGGGGCGCGAAGCGCGACTTCTTCCACGCGAGCTGGACCATCGCGTCGAGCGGGTTCGTCACGAGGATCAGGATCGCGCTCTTCGAGCGCGCCACGACCTGGTCGACGACGCCCCCGACGATCTCGGCGTTCTTGAACAGGAGGTCGTCGCGCGTCATGCCCGGCTTGCGCGCCATACCGGCGGTGATGACGACGATGTCGGAGTTCGCCGTTTCATCGTATCCGTTCGATCCGATCAGGGTCGAGTCATACCGGTGAATGGGTCCGGCCTGAGCCAGATCGAGCGCCTTGCCCTGGGGGAGGCCCTCGATCACGTCGACCAGCACCACATCGCCCAATTCCTTCTCGACGACGTACTGGGCGACAGAGGCGCCGACGTTGCCGGCACCGACGACGCTGATCTTGGGGCGGCGATTGATGACGCTCAGCGGTTCCGCTCTCCCGACTTGCATGCGTGCTCCCTTACGGCTTCGCCATGTTCTGGATGATGGCGGTCCCGAACTCCGAGCACTTCACCTCCCTCGCGCCCTCCATGAGGCGCGCGAGGTCGTAGGTGACCACCTTGGACTGGATCGTCTTCTCCAGCCCGGCGATGATCCGGTCCGCCGCGTCGGTCCATCCCAGGTAGCGCAGCATCATCTCGCCCGAGAGGATGACCGAGCCCGGGTTGACCTTGTCCTGACCCGCGTATTTGGGTGCGGTGCCGTGCGTCGCCTCGAACAGCGCGTGCCCGGTCTCGTAGTTGATGTTCGCGCCGGGCGCGATGCCGATCCCGCCCACCTGCGCCGCCAGGGCGTCCGACACGAGATCGCCCGTGAGGTTGGGGGCCGCGATGACGTCGAACTGTTCCCCTTGTGGACGAGCGTCACGCTCTTGCGGCTGTTCTCGATGGCGTAGCGGATGGCCGCGCGGATGAGCCGCTCGGAGCCCTCCTTCGACACCGGCTTGATGCCGATCGAGGAGGTGTTGGGGAAGCGGATGTTGGCGACCTTCATCTCCTTCCGGAGGAAGTCCACCACCTTCCGGCACTCGGGCGTCCCCTGCGCCCACTCGATGCCGGCGTAGATGTCCTCGGTGTTCTCGCGGAAGATCACCATGTCGACCTTGTCCGGCCGCTTCACCGGCGACGGGACACCCTTGAAGTACTTCACCGGCCTGAGGCAGACGTAGAGGTCCAGCACCTGGCGGAGCGTGACGTTCAGCGAGCGGAACCCCTCGCCCACCGGCGTCGTGAGCGGCCCCTTGATGGCAACCAGGTACTCGCGGATGACGTCGAGCGTCTCGTCGGGGAGGAGGTTGGGCGGGCAGTCTCGGCCGTAGACGACCTGGGCTTTCTCGCCCGCGTACACCTCCGCCCACGCGATCTTCTTCTTCCCCTGGTAGGCCTGCTCGACGGCCGCGTCCAGCACGCGCACGGCGGCGCGCCAGATGTCGGGACCGGTGCCGTCGCCCTCGATGAACGCGACGATTGGGGTGTCCGGGACCCGGAGCTTCCCGTGGTCGATCGTGACCTTGTCGCCCCGCGGAATCTTGACCTTCCCCGCCATTACTTCCCGTCCCCCTGCGCCGCGTTCAGCGCCGACCCGGCCTTGAACCACGCGATGTGCTCGTCGGTCGCGCTGTGAAGCGCCTCGATCGCGATGGTGCGCCCATCCCTCTTCTTGATCGTCACCGTCACGGGCTTCCCCGGCGCCAGGGCCGCGAGACCGGTCACGCTCACGCGGTCGCCCTGCTCGAACTTGTCGTAGTCGCGTGGGTCCTTGAACGTGAGCGGCAGGATGCCCTGCTTCTTCAGATTCGTCTCGTGGATGCGGGCGAAGCTCTTGGTGAGCACGACCGCACACCCGAGATACCGAGGAGACATGGCTGCGTGTTCGCGGCTCGAGCCTTCGCCGTAATTCTCGTCGCCGATCACCACCCACCGCACCCCCTTCGCCTTCAGGTCGCGGGCGATCCTGGTGAACGGCTGGGGCTCGCCGCCGGTCAGCGGGTTCACCCCCTTGCCCGCCTCGCCCGTGAAGGCGTTGACGGCGCCGAGGAACATGTTGTCGCTGATCTTGTCGAGGTGGCCGCGGTAGCGGAGCCACGGGCCGGCCGGCGAGATGTGGTCGGTCGTCGTCTTGCCCTTGGTCTTCACGAGGATCGGCAGGTCGACGAAGTCCCTCCCGTCCCACCTGGGAAACGGCGCCAGGAGCTGGAGCCGATCGCTGTCGGGCTTCACGATCACCTGGACCGACTCCGGCTCGTCCGCCGGCGCCTCGAAGCCCTCCTCGCCACGCGCGAAGCCGTCGCGCGGCAGCTCCTCGGCCTCGGGCGCCGTGAACCGGAAGGGCCGGCCGTCGGGGCCCGGGAGGGTGCCGTGGACGGGATCGAACTCGAGCGTGCCCGCGAAGGCGAGCGCGGTCACGATCTCGGGACTCGTCAAGAACGAGAGGGTCGCGGCGCTGCCGTCGTTCCGGCCGGGGAAGTTCCGGTTGAACGACGACACGATCGTGTTCGTCTCGTCGGCGCGGACGTCGCGGCGCTTCCACTGACCGATGCAGGGGCCGCACGCGTTCGCGAGCACCGTGCCACCGATCTTCGCGAACGTGTCCACCATCCCGTCGCGCTTGATCGTCTGGTAGATCCGCTCCGAGCCTGGCGTGATCAGGAACGGGATCTTCGCCCTGAGCCCCGCCTTGATCCCCTGCGTCGCGATGTGCGCGGCGCGCCGCATGTCCTCGTAGGACGAGTTCGTGCACGAGCCGATGAGCGTGTTGGTGATCCTGGCGGGCCAGCCGTTCGCCTTCACCTCGCCGGCGAGCTTCGAGATGGGGCGGCCCAGGTCCGGCGAGTGCGGGCCGACGATGTGCGGCTCGAGCTCGTCCAGATCGATCTCGACGAGCTCGTCGTAGAACCGCGTCGGGTCCGCCACGACCTCGCGGTCGGGCACGAGGCGGTCGCGCGCCTCCTCCGCGAGCTTCGCGAGGTCGCCGCGCTCGGTGGCGCGCAGGTAGGTCGCCATGCGCGAGTCGAAGGGAAAGACCGACGTCGTCGCGCCAAGCTCGGCGCCCATGTTGCAGATCGTCCCCTTGCCGGTCGCGCTGATGGACTCGGCGCCGGGGCCGAAGTACTCGATGATCTTGTTGGTGCCGCCCTTGACGGTCAGGAGCGTGCAGAGGTACGTGATGATGTCCTTCGGCGATGTCCATCCCTGGAGCTTACCCGTGAGGTGGACGCCGATCAGCTTCGGGTGGAGGACTTCCCACGGGAGCCCCGCCATCACCTCGCCGCAGTCGGCGCCCCCCACCCCGATGGCGAGCATCCCGAGGCCGCCGCCGTTCGGCGTGTGGGAGTCGGCTCCGATCATGAGCCCGCCGGGGAACGCGTAGTTCTCGAGGACGACCTGGTGGACGATCCCGGAGCCAGGCTTCCAGAACCCGATCCCGTACTTCTTCGACGCCGAGCGGAGGAAGTTGTAGACTTCCTCGTTCTCCTTGATTGCGCGGGCGAGGTCGTCGGCGCTGCCGCTCTCGGCGCGAATCAGGTGGTCGCAGTGAATCGTCGAGGGCACCGCCACGCGCTTGCGCCCCGAATGCATGAACTGCAAGAGCGCCATCTGCCCCGTGACATCCTGCATCGAGACGCGATCCACGCGCAGTCGCAGAATGGCCTTGCCGCGCTCCCAGGTCTGACGATCGAAGTCCCAGCAGTGGGCGACGAGGATCTTCTCGGTGAGGGTCAGCGGGCGACCGAACGTTCGGCGAGCCTGGGCGATGCGGTCGGGCATGGAGGCATACAGGGCTTTTATCTGCTGGGCGGACATCGCTGCCTCCCTCTCATTCTCTTCGTAGGCAGACGTTCGCCTCCCTCAGTCTGCAGGAAGGCGATTCCAAGAGACAAATCAATCTAACGCGGCGCGCCGACAGCGTCAAGGACGGCGCCGAACGATCTTGATCCCGATTCGCACGTTCACCGATCGGAGGGTAACCCTCACCTATGAGTTCCTGCGCAACGGAAGGAGGCGGGGCGCCTCGCCGGCGCCCCGCCCGCTGTACGTACTAGTCGTCGTCGCGGAACCCGGCGATCTTCGCGGCGTCACCCGTCAACCGGAGGACGTGCAACCCGGTGTTCGCGCGGTCGACGATGTAGACATAACCGCGGTCGTCGGTCGCGACGTTGTTCGTCTGGATCACGATCTTGCACGTGGCGGCAATGGTGTTGTCCTTGCACCGAAAGTCGGTGTTGCTCGTGGCCTTGGGGATAAAGAAGGCCACCTCCTGCGGGTTGTTGGGGTCGCGGACGTCGACAGCCCGCACACCCGCGTTGAAGTACGAGACGAACACGATCTTCTGGTAGAACGGCGGCCCGAACTCCTCATTGGTGGCGTGAGGACCGAAGCGGCCACCCTTGCTGCAGAAGTTGCCCTCCGACTCCGGCACCTGGAAGTTCGCCGTCGGGTGTGGCCTCGCCTCGGTGGTGGCGTCCACCATGAACGTCAGGTGGCGGCCTTCCGTGCATTCGTGGTTCGTCTCCTCCGATACGACGACGACGAAGTCGCGGACCTTGTCGGCCTCGTTAGGTTCCCAGTCGGGGATCGAAATCTTGCCGATAGGGAAGCTGGTATGCCCGCCCCAGTTCGGGCTCATGACCCAGCGCCCGACTTCCGCGGTCGTGAAGTCGTTCGCAGGGGTTGAGAGGAGCAGGCTACGGTCGACGATCTGCATAGCGCCGTTGGACTCGGTCCCGTACGCGAAGTAGACGCGGTTACCGGTAGCGCCCGTCAAAGAGATGGGGCCGCCGGCAGGGCCCGTCGAAATCGGTCCGTGGATGGAGGGCACGGCAGGCGGCGTTTGCTGGTTGAAGGGGAATGGAATCACGCTGCCCGGCTGTTGGCCGTCGAGGGCCCAGTCGCGGATGAAGACGGGGTTCTCCGGATCGGCGAGGTTGAAGATCATGATGTGGTTGCCCGGCCTCCACCCCGCCGCCGTGTCGGCGCTGCGCCGGCCAACGATGTAGGCGATGCCCGTGTCACATTCCCACCAGTTTTTGTGGGTCCCAGTGAGATCCCCGATGATGGGGTTGTTCCCCGAGACGGTGCGGACAGGCAGTGGTTTGCTCGGGTCCGTCACGTCCCAGACCTCGTGCGCAGAGTTGGCGAACCCGCGCAGCATGTACACCTTGTTGTCGCGGATCGGTAGCGTGCTGCCGTCGCACACGCGGACGAACTGGGCGCCGCCATTGGTCGGGGTCGCAGGGGGCGTCACGGGTGTGCCGACCGGGATGTGGACAAGGAACTTCGGGCGTCGGGGATCAGAGACGTCGAGGATCGAGGTGCCGTTCGGCTCGTTCTTACCGGTGATTCGATTGAACGACGGCAGCTGTTGTCCGGTCACCGGGTTGGTCCCCAACGCATGATGGCCGACGAAGAGGATCCACCGGTTGTTCGAGTAGCGATGGACGGTCGGCTGGTAGGAGGAGCGCGCCTGGAGGTCGTTGGTGCCGACGCGTTTCATGTCGTGGTGCTCGCGCCCACGCCCGTCGTCGTCGTCACGTGCGTTGGCGCGGTTGGTCCCCACGAACAGCAGCCCGAGTGGAAGGATGATCGAGAAAAGGCCGAGGAGCGATCGCTTCATTCAACATCTCCTTCTCTGTTGAGGACCTGCCGTTAGGATGAAGCCGGGATTTCCGATACGGACCATGTTCGCCCGGGCTTGCCGCCGCTGCCCCCGCCTCAGCGACACCCCGCCAGCGCCGATCCGGCTCCCCGTCTGAGTCGTCCGCCCGATCACGTCGGATGCCGCCCGAGTCGCGCGATGGGCCCGAGGATTTGCCGAAAGAGCGTCGATGTCAAGTGGCTTTCGGCGAGCTTGACACTCAGCAGACGCGGACCTACGATCCCACCACCGTCTTGACCGTCGGCCCCTGAGGGAGCCAGTGGATGGCCCTTCAACGGGTCTCTGGAGAACCTTCGGCCTGCGCCCACCTCTCTCGGCACCCCCGCTCCGCACTGATCGGAGTGCGGGATGCGATCGTTGGTCGACGACAGGTTTGAGTGAGCGAAGCGTCCTTCCCAAAAAAGGAGAGTGGAGATGACCAAGCTACTCGTATCGCTTCTTGCGTCGTTTGTGGTGTTGGGTCTCACCGTGCCGTTCGCTGCTCACGCAGCGGAAATCATCGAGGCGGGACTCGTCGCGTGTCCCCACGACGGGACTGTGCTCGGAGGAGTGAATTCC
>WNGH01009223.1_pt1 | contig 10057 bp, 13 predicted proteins | sample 5400631 | NCBI WGS metagenome assembly WNGH01 (sample SAMN13153373, study PRJNA577476) | soil metagenome | isolation source: 115 cm soil or saprolite under Garry oak tree replicate 1 | place: USA:California | collected 2016-06-15 | reverse complement strand
GAGGACCCGCGACCAGGCCGACGCGAGCGCGTCCACCTCGCCGCCGCGTGGAGGCAGCTCGATCGTTCCGCCCTCCCGATGGAACGCGCGCTCGCCGGCGCGAAGCCGCGCGCCGAGCTGGCCCGCGCGTTCGCGGACGATCGCCATGCGACCGAGACCGCGCGCATCCTCCGGCAGCTCGGGGCCGACGAGGAGCTCGTGGTCGCCGGCATCCTCCACGATGCCGCGAAACCCGCGAACACGCTCCTGTGGCATCGCGTCGCAGGCGTGCTGCTGGAGCTAACGCCTCGCGTCCGCGCGCGCCTCGCCTCCGGAGACTCGACGTTCGCGCGCTACCTCGACCACGCGCGTCGCGGCGCGGAGCTCGCGCGCGCGGATGGCGCCTCCGACCGGGTCATCCGTCTGATCGCGCGACACCACCGGCGGCCCGTCAGCGAGGACGAGCGGCTGCTCGCGCGCGCGGATCGCGAGGCCCTGCCGTGATGGAATCGCAGGCACCGCGCGTCACCGTCGAGGGCTTCGACGGGCCACTCGATCTGCTCCTCGAGCTCGTCGAGGAGAAGAAGGTCGACATTCTCACCGTGCGGCTCGGCGATCTCGCCGACGCGTATCTCGCGCGCGTGCGCGCGATGGCCGCGCTGCCGGCCGACGAGGTCTCGGCGTTCCTGGCGCTCGCGTCGCGGCTCGTTCTGCTCAAGGCGCGGAGCCTCCTGCCGAGGGCGGAACGATCGAGCTGCCTCCACGGGGCGGCGAGGTGGACGCGCTCGCGTCGGCCTGGTCGCGCGTTCTCGCGCTCGCTAAGCGTCAACGCGAAGAGGACATCGTCGCCCCAGGCGAGCGCTACTCCGTGGAGCAGCGCACCGCCGAGATCGAAGCGCTCGTCGCGGCGCAGGAGCGGGTGAGCTTCGCTACGCTCCTCGGCGAGGCTCCGACGATCGGCTTCGCGGTCGTCACCTTCATCGCGCTGCTCGACCTCTACCGGCGCGGCGTGATCGATCTGGCGCAGGACGAGCTCTTCGCGGACATCGTGATCACGAGGAGGGAAGCCACATCCGCTCAGATCTAGCCAACGCCATCGAGGCGATTCTCTTCGTGGCGGAGAAGCCGGTCACGAAGAACGAGCTCGGACGCATCGCGGGCGGAACGCCGCGCGCGGTCGAGAACGCGCTCGCCGAGCTGGCGGCGGCCTACGACGGTACCGGTCTCCGGCTGCAGCGGTCCGGCGACGAGTGGCAGATCGTGACCGCGCCGCAGCACGCTCCGCAGGTCGCGGCGTACCTCGGCGCCGACCGCCTCCGGCTGTCGCCGGCGTCCCTGGAAACCCTCTCGGTGATCGCCTACCGGCAACCGGCTACCCGCGCCGAGGTGGAAGCGATCCGCGGCGTGAACTGCGACCAGACCTTCTACACCCTCGCGTCCCGGCGGCTGATCGAGGAGCGGGGTCGCAAAGAGGCCCCCGGTCGCCCCATTCTGTACGGGACGACATGGGAGTTCCTCGAATGCTTCGGCCTGCAAAGCCTCGACGACCTGCCCCGCGCGCTGAGCCCCGAGGGCCAGGTGCTAGAGGCGGCCGGGGCCCGGGGGGCGGAGCCCCCCGACCGCTGATCCGGCTGCAGAAGGTGCTCGCCGATCGCGGTGTGGCGTCGCGGCGCGCGGCCGAGGAGCTCATGCGCGAGGGCCGCGTACGGGTCGGCGGCGAGGTCATTCGGGAGATGGGCAGCAAGGTCCCGCCCGATGCGCGCATCGAAGTCGACGGTCGCGCGGTCGCGGCGCCCGCGCCGCACCGCTACGTCGTGCTCAACAAACCGCGCGGGATCGTGTCGACGGCTCGCGACGAGCGTGGGCGCTCGACGGTCGTCGAGATGATCGGCGCGCGCGAGCGTCTCTACCCGGTGGGCCGGCTTGACGAGGACTCCGAGGGCCTCGTGCTTCTCACGAACGACGGCGCGTGGGCCGAGCGCGTGCTGCATCCGCGGTATGGGCATGAGCGCGAATACGAGGTGAGCATTGCCGGCCCGGTGCCGGCCGCGTCGGTCGCCGCGCTCCGTCGCGGCATCGCGCTGGAAGAAGGAGTGGCCCGCGCGGCTCGCGTATCGGTGGCGGGCGGCGCGCGCGGCTCGACCCTCCACATGGTCCTGCAGACCGGGTGGAAGAGGCGGGTGCGCCGCATGTGCGCCGCGGTCGGACTCCGGGTGCTTCGGCTCCGTCGCGTACGCCTCGGCCCGCTCGAGCTCGGCCGCCTCCGGCCCGGCGCGTGGCGCGAACTCACGACGCGCGAAGTACGCGCGCTCGGAGAGACCTAGGTGGCGACGCCGCGAACCGTTGCGATCGACGGCCCGGCCGGGGCTGGGAAGAGCACGATCGGCGCGCTCGTCGCGGAGCGAATGGGCTACCTCTTCCTCGACACGGGCGCGATGTACCGCGCGGTCGCGCTCGCCGCGCTGCGGCGGGGCATCGATTCCAACGACGCCGAGCGCCTTGCCGCGCTCGCGCGGCAGATCCGGATCGCGATCGGCCCGCCGACCGTACGCGACGGCCGCGCGTACACCGTCCTGCTCGATGGAGCGGACGTGACCTGGGCGCTCCGCGGCGACGACGTCGACCGGATCGTCTCACAAGTCGCGCGCATCCCGCAGGTCCGTGACGCGATGGTCGAGCAGCAGCGCGAGATAGCGAAGCGCGGGCGGATCGTGATGGTCGGCCGGGACATCGGGACGGTCGTGCTGCCTCAGGCGGAGCGCAAGGTGTTCCTCACTGCGTCGGCGGCGGAGCGCGCGCGGCGTCGTGAAGAGGAGCTCGCCGCTCGCGGCGAGAAGCGCTCGCGTCAGGATCTGCTCACCGAGATCCTTCGCCGCGACGAGCTCGACAGCACGCGTACTGTCGCGCCTCTCAAAGCGGCGAGCGACGCGATACTCGTCGAGACCGACGGTCTCTCGGTCGGCGAAGCGCTCGACCGCGTACTGCAGGTCACGCGCTCCTGACCGTCTTTACCGGTACGCCGGTCCTTCCCGAGGAACGGCTCTGGATCTGGCGTATCGGGTTTCCGATCGTTCGCGCGCTCGCCGCGTTCCTCGCGCCGTGGCGTCTCGAGGGCGGCGAGAACATCCCGCGGAGCGGCGGCTACATCCTCGTCGCGAACCACATCAACTGGAAAGACCCGCCGTGGATCGAGTTCGCGCTTGGTCACGCCATCCGCTACATGGGGAAGCGCGAGCTCTTCGAGACGCCGGTCATCGGCTTCCTCCTGCGCGCTATCGGCGCGTTCCCGGTCCGGCGGGGCGAGGCCGACCGCGGCGCGCTGCGGATGGCGCTCAACGTGATCGCGGCGGGCCAACCTCTCGGCTTTTTCGCGGAGGGACATCGCAGCGAATCGGGGCAGCTGATCCGCGGACATCCCGGCGTTGCCTATGTCGCACAACGTTCGGGTGCGCCCCTTATCCCGCTCGCAGTTATGGGGACCAAGCGCGCGCGGCTCGGAGCGTTCTGGCGGCGCGACATCCTCATCCGCGTGGGGGAGCCGTTCCGAGCGGCGGATCTTGTCGTCAAGGCGGACGACGCGCAGGCGGTCACCGATGCGATCATGCGTCGCGTCGCCGCGCTCATGCCCGAAGAGCAGCGTGGCGTCTACCGTGGGGAATAGGCGCGGTCGACTTGGCCGCGCGGCTTGACCTTCGTTTCGAGGGACTCCGCGAGGACCCGCCAATCCGGGACCAGTACGACCTTCTCCTCCGGATCGAAGCCACGCTCGTCGTAGAGGCCGACGGCGTCGTGATCTTCGACGAGCCTCATTTCCCGATCGTTGAGCTTGCCTCGCAGCTCTCCCAGTGGGTTTCGCGCGGGGCGGCGACCGATTTCAACTACGAGTCGATGGATGCCGAGGGGGTCATTCTCTGGTTCAGGAACTCGGCGGGCGCATGGGACGTCGGTTCGGACTGGAACGCAACGCCTCTCCAGGGCGGATTTGAGCGAGCCGATCTGATTTACGCCGCGTCTGAGTACCTTCGGGCGGTGCCGGTCCGCGTGCAGCAGCAGCTTCGCCGCGACGTGTCGCGGCTGATCAAACCCTCGTCAGGCCAGAGCTCTCTCGGTAAGGTCATCCGGCGGATCCTGCGGCGTCCCTGAGCAGCGCGTCGCCGCCCCTACACTTGATGTCGTGGAAGTGCTTCTTGCGCGCGAGAACGGATTCTGCTTCGGGGTCAAGAAAGCGGTCGAGCTGACCGAAGCGGCGGCCGAAACAGGCCGATCCGTGTACAACCTCGGTCAGGTCGTGCACAACCCGAAGATCAGCGAGCGTCTCGGCGCGCTCGGCGTGAAAGTCATCAAGGACCCGGCCGAAGCGAAGGAAGGCATCGTCGTCATTCGCGCGCACGGCGTCCCGCCGGAGATGCGCGCGAAGATCGAGGCGCAGGGCCTCGAATGCATCGACGCGACGTGCTCTCTCGTGCTCCGCGCCCAGCGCTTCACGAAACAGCTCGCGGACGAGGGCTACAAGGTGATCATTCTCGGCACGCCGGAGCATCCCGAGGTCGTCGGCCTGCTTGGCTTTGCACCCGCGGCCACGGTGGTCGAAACGAAAGAAGAATGGGAGAAGCTCCCGCGCATGAAGAAGGCGGGCGTGGTCTCGCAGTCGACGCAGCCTCCCTGGGCGTTCAAGGACCTCGTCTCGCACGTTTCGGAGATCTCGCAGGAGACCAAGGTCTTCAACACCGTTTGCCCAGTCACCGTCAAGCGGCAGCACGCCGCGAGCGAGCTCGCCGAGCAGGTGAACACGATCATCGTCGTCGGCGGGAAGAACTCGGCGAACACCCGCGAGCTCGTGAACCTGGCCAAGATGCAGGGGCGCAACGCGTACCACATCGAAAACGCCGACGAGCTCAAGTCGGAGTGGGTCCGCGGCGAAGCTCGCGTCGGCCTGATCGGTGGCTGCTCGACCCCGATGGACACCCTTCTCGAAGTGAAGGAGCGGGCGGAGAAGCTCGCGGCCTAGGCTTACACCCGTGAGCCGCGGTCTCGTCGCCGTCGTCGGCAGGCCCAATGTCGGCAAGTCGACCCTCTTCAATCGCCTGGTGGGCGACCGCATCGCGATCGTCGAGGACGAACCGGGGACCACGCGCGATCGCGTTTACGCGACGGTCGAGTGGCGCGGTCGGGAGTTCACGCTGGTCGACACCGGCGGTCTCGACGACGGCACGAGCGAGGTCGAGGTCGGTGTCCGCAGGCAGGCCGAGGCCGCGATCGACGAGGCCGACGTCGTCATGTTCGTCGTGGACGCGCAGTCCGGCATCCTGCCGGTCGAGCACGACGTCGCAGACCGGCTGCGCCGGAGCCGCAAGCCGGTCGTGCTGGCCGCGAACAAGTCCGAGTCCTGGCGGACCGAGGCGCAGGCCGCGGAGTTCTACGAACTGGGTCTCGGGGACCTGCACACGGTCTCCGCGCTTCAGGGTGTCGGCACCGGCGACCTTCTCGATGCGGTGGTCGAGAAGCTCCCGCCGCCGAGCGAAGACGAGACCGACACGGACGAGGCGCGCATCGCCATCGTCGGCCGTCCCAACGTCGGGAAGTCGAGCTTCCTGAATCGCCTCGCGGGCGAGGAGCGAGCCGTGGTGAGCGAGATTCCCGGCACGACGCGCGATGCGATCGACACGGTCATCGAGCGCGAAGGCCGGCGCATCCGACTGATCGACACCGCGGGCATCAGGCGCCGCGGGCACATCGACGAGGGCATCGAGAAATTCGCTCTGTTACGTACGGTCCGCGCGCTCGAGCGGGCCGACGCCGCGATCCTCATCACCGACGCGACCGAGGGCATCACTGCTCAGGATTTGCACATTGCGGGCTATGCGCTCGAGGCGTATATCGGCCTCGTGCTCGCGGTGAACAAGTGGGATCTCGTCGCGCGCAGCCCTGAGACGACGGCGGCCGTTGAGAGCGAGATCTCGCGGGAATTCCAGTTCGCGCCGTGGATGGATCACCGGCTGGTGTCGGCCAAGACCGGCCGCGGGGTCGAGGACGCGCTGAACGCCGCCGTCGCGGTCGTCGACGAGCGCAAGAAGCGGATCTCCACGGCGGATCTCCATCGCCTGCTCACCGAAGCGGTGGCGGCCCATCCGCCGCCGAGTGATCGGAATGGCAAGGAGGTACGTTTTCATCACGTGACCCAGGCGAAGGGCCCGGCGCCGACGTTCGTGTTCTTCGTAGATCGCCCCGCGGCGGTGCACTTCTCCTACACGCGCTACCTCGAAAACCAGATCCGCGGGCGCTATGACTTCCACGGCACGCCGATCAAGATCGAGCTGCGTGGAGCTCGCGAGTGATCGACTCACCGGCCTCCGCGATCGCTCTGCTCATCGTCGGCCTCGTCGGATACCTCGTCGGCTCGATCTCGAGCGGCTACATCGTCGGTCGCATCTACCGAAACGTCGACCTGCGCAACGTCGGCTCCGGTTCCACCGGCGCGACGAACACATTTCGCACGCTTGGCACCGGGGCGGGCCTGCTCGTCGCCATCTTCGACATCCTGAAAGGTTCTCTGGCGGTGGTGTTCGCGCAGCTGGTATTCCCCGAGGGGAGCGGCGGACGTCCTCTGGCCGAAGCGACCGCCGCCGTGTTCGCGGTAACCGGACACTGCTGGCCGGTGACCCTGCGGGGACGCGGGGGGCGAGGCGTGGCGACCGGATTCGGCGCGCTTCTGTTCGTGGCGACGCCGGCGTGGGCTTCCGCGGTCGCGTTCTTCGCGATCGCGCTTGCACTGACGCGCATGGTGTCCGTCGGCTCGCTCGCGTCGGTCATCGGCGCGCTGGTCGGCTATCTCCTCTTCTGCGCCACCGGGTGGCTGCACTTCAACTGGTGGACCCTCGCCTTCATCGTCATTGCCGGGACCGTGGTCTTCATCCGCCATAAGTCGAACATCGAGCGCATCGTTCGCGGGATCGAGCCGCGAGTCGGCACCTCGTGACGGTGACCGTGCTCCAGGCGGGGTCCTGGGGCACGACGCTCGCGACCATCCTCGCGCGCGACGGTGGCAAGGATGTCGTTCTCTGGGTCCGCGACGTGGCGCAGGCGAAGGAGATCGCAGCGCGCCGCGAGAACCGCAAATATCTCGCGGGAATCCGCGTGCCTGACCGCGTGGAGGTGACCGCGGACCTCGAGCGCGCCATCGCGTCGGACGATCTCATCGTCGCGGCGCCGAGCCGAGGGGTTCGCGAGCTCCGCGACCGCGTGTCGCCGCTGCTCCGGAAAGGGCATCGCGTTCTCTCGGCGACGAAAGGGCTTGCTGAGGACGGCCGGCGCATGAGCCAGCTCTGGGCCGAGGTGCTCGCGCCGGATCGCGTTGCGGTGCTCTCCGGCCCGAACATCAGTCGGGAGATCGCCGCCGGTCTCCCGGCCCCGACGGTCATCGCGTCCGTCGACGCGGCGACGGCCCGTCATTTCCAATCTATCGTCGGCACGCCGATGTTCCGCGTGTACACCAACGCTGACGTCGTCGGCGTCGAGCTCTGCGGAGCGCTGAAGAACATCATCGCGCTCGGCGCCGGCGCGATCGACGGCATGGGCTACGGCGAGAACGCAAAAGCCGGGTTCGTAACGCGAGGCCTCGCGGAGATCGCGCGCTACGGGTTCGCCGAGGGCGCGAACCCCCTGACCGTCGCGGGTCTCGCGGGTTTCGGCGATCTCATCGCCACGTGCACGAGCACGTTCTCACGTAACCGCATGGTCGGAGAGATGCTGGCGAAGGGCGTCCCCGTGGGCGAGATCGCGGAGCGACTCGGCGGTCAGGTCGCCGAGGGCATGTCGACCGCCGGGGCGACCTACCGCGCGGCGGGCAAGCGCGGCGTCGTCATGCCCATCACCGAGCAGACACACCTCGTGCTCAGCGAAGGCAAGCCGATCCGAGAAGCCATGCGGGACCTTATGGACCGGGAGCAGGGCGAGGAGGTCGCCGGTCCGCTTGCCGAGATCTCCCACCTTCTTGCAACCTTCGCGGCGGCCCAACGAGAGGAGTCGGCCACCGGCCCCAGGGGCAGGGGCCTCTGATGGGGTGGGGGCCCAAGCGAACATAGAGGCGTGACCGCCCGGCGCCGTCCGTTCCTCGCCCTCCTTGCCGCCTTCGTCGTCGCGTGCCAGGCGAGCGCGCCGCCCGCATCGGAGGCACCGTCGCTGTCGTCGGCTCCGGTTCGCACCCTGGCCGTTGTGGTCTCGGCGCCTGCCGGGGCGCCGGTGGTCGGCGCCAACGTGTGCGCGTTCACGCTCGCGGGCACGCGCAGCGGTTGCGTTGAAACGAGCGCTTCTGGGACCGCGCGGTTGCAGCTTCGCCCCGGTGCCTACTCGGTGCTGGTGACCCCGGCCCCTCCGACGCGGCTCGCTGAGGGGAGGACGTGGGCCGACGTGCTCGACGCTGACGCGACGAGCGTCGTGCAGCTCGATCCGCATTCGAGGATCAACGGCATCGTGAAGGACGAGCGCGGCGCGGCGGTCGTCGACGCCGAGGTCTGCGCGCACCCTCCCCTGGCAATCGCGTCGCCGACTTGCGCGCGCACCGCCGCGGAAGGCAAGTTCTCGATCGACGTCCGCTCCGACGTGTACAAGCTCGACGTCACCGGACCGCCTGGCGGGAAGATGATCGCGCAGTGGGCGAGCGGACGGCTTTCCAGCGGCGACGCAGATCTCGTCGATGTGCGTTCCGCGGACGCGGAGGGCATCGGCGTCACGATGATCAAGGGCGTTCTGCTGAGCGGCGTGGTGCGCGGGCCGAGCGGCCTGATCGAGAACGCGCAGGTCTGCACGAGGACCCTCGCGGCGCCCCTCCCGTGGGACTGCGTCCGCACGAACAAGAAGGGTTCATACCTCGCGCTCATGGAGCCCGGCCGGTACTTCATGTGGACCGTCCCGCCTGACAACGTTCGCCTCGTCGCACAGTGGTACGACGACGTCCTCGAGGGCGTCGACACGACAGACATCGGGATGGACCGCGATCGGCAGATCGACGTCGAGCTGCATCCCGGCCCGCAGCTACGAGGCGTCGTAACCACCACGGACGGCGTGCCGGTCGGCGGCGCTTTTGTATGCGTCGACACGCGATTCCCGACCGGACGCATCTGCCGGCCGACCGGCGCCGACGGGTCCTACACGGTCACGACTCGCCCGCAGACGTACACGGTCCAGGTCCTCGCTCCGCCGGAGAGCGATCTGATCAACGAGTTCTGGCTTCGCAAGCGCACGTGGGTCGACGCCAACGACATCAGCCTGGGCAACGCCGACCGCACGCTCGATCTCACGCTGCGAAAGGGAGTGCGGGTGTCCGGCGTCATCCGCGATACGCGAGGCGTGCCCCTCGAGGGCGCGACGATCAACCTGAACGATGCCGACGGGCCGCTGATCGGAACCGACACCGACATCAGCGGGAGCTACCACATGGTCGTTCCGCCGGGCACCTACGAGGTCGAAGTCTTCGCTCCATTTCGCGGCGAGCGCGGCGACCTTCTCTCGCAGCCGCCGCGGCAGCTCGTGGTCAACGGCTACATCAACTACGACGTGGTGCTCGAGGATGCCAATCCCTGAGTCGTGATACAACGGACAGGCACTCAACAAATGGGGGAAAAGTTATGTTCTTGACACGCCTTTTGAAGCCGACCGTCACTGCCTCGGCCCACTGCGACCTGCCGTGCGGTGTCTATGACCCCGAGCAGGCGCGCATCGAAGCGGAGTCTTGCTACAAGATCATCGAGAAGTACAACACGTCGAGCGATGAGCAGTTCAAGACCCGTGCGATCGTCATCAAAGAGGAGCGGGCCGAGCTCGCCAAGCACCACATCGACGTCCTCTGGAGCGACTACTTCAAGCCCGAGCACGTCCAGAAGTACCCCGAGATCACCGAACTCTGCTGGAAGGCGGCGAAGCAATGCTCCAAGGTCAAGGGCTCGCTTGACCTCGGCGAGGCCAAGACCCTTCTCGACATGATCGACAAGATCGCGGACGTCTGGACCAAGGCCGGCGGCCCCCAGGCGACGCGAGTCGCGAAGTTGGCCGCAGCCCGGGCCTAGATCGTCTTGCTCCAGCG
>WNGH01007940.1_pt1 | contig 10057 bp, 8 predicted proteins | sample 5400631 | NCBI WGS metagenome assembly WNGH01 (sample SAMN13153373, study PRJNA577476) | soil metagenome | isolation source: 115 cm soil or saprolite under Garry oak tree replicate 1 | place: USA:California | collected 2016-06-15 | reverse complement strand
GACCCCGACCTCGCGGTTCACGAGCCGATCCCGGTTCCCGCCGGGCCGATCATCCCGTCCCGACGAGCCTCCCCGTTGATCCTGCTGCCCGTGGGCCTGCTGGTCCTGAGCCTGGCGATCTATGCCCTGTTCGGTCTTCTCGCCAGCGAGGGGAAGAGGTCGTCCGACTACCTGGGTGAGATCCGCATGCGCCGCTCGGGAGGCTGGCAGGCCGCGTTCGAGCTGTCGCGGCTGATCCCGGTCGAGGATCCCCGCCGCCGTGAGGCCAGGTTCGGCCCCGACCTCCTGGCCCTGTTCGAGGCGTCGCGCGGCGAGGACCCGCGGGTGCGCCGCTACCTGGCCCTTTGCCTCGGCGAGCTGCGGGAGAGGCGTGCCGTCGAGGCCCTGGGGGCCGCGCTCGGCGATGAGGACCTGCAGACGCGGATCTACGCGGCCTGGTCCCTCGGCGCCGTCGGCGAGAGCCGGGCCGTTCCCTTTCTGCTGCCGCTCCTCGCGAGCGAGGAGCCCGACCTGCGCAAGATCGCGGCGTACGCCCTGGGCTCCCTCGACGCCCCCGGGACGGTCGAGCCCCTCACCCCCCTCCTCAACGACCCGGTCGAGGACGTCTCGTGGAACGCGGCGCTCGCCCTGGCCCGCCAGGGAAGCGGCGCGGGGCTCCCGCTTCTCGTGCGCATGGTCGACCGCTCCTACCTCGATCGCGTGACGCGACCGGACGAGGCGGGCCGGCCGATGTCGCTGACCGAGGACCAGAAGGAGGAGGCGATCCTCAACGCCCTGCGCTCGATCCGGAGTCTCGGCGACCGGGGCCACCTCGACGCTCTGCGCAAGGTCGCGGCCTCCGATCCGAGCCTGCGCGTGAGGCAGGCGGCGCTCGAGGCTCTGGAGTCGCTCCATGCGGCATCCTCCTATTGACAGCCCGGGTCGATTCGGTGAAGATACCCTCCCGTTTTCGAGGGGACGTTCCGTACTCCTCGCCCAGCCGGCGCCCTCCGTGTCGCCGGGACGCATGCGGCACGTTGTGATTTTTTTCACGAACGGGGTCCTGCGATGACCGACGCTCCCAGGGAGACGCCCACCACTCCGGCCCCGCAGGGAGGCGCGGGGACCGCCCCGGCGCCGTCCGCCGCCGCACCGGCGAAGCAGGCGGCCCGGCCGGCGGCGCCGGCCGGCGCCGCGGCGTCTGGCGCGGGCGCCACGGTCACCCGTCGCGGCTTTCTCTCGACCATCGGCATCGCCTGGACCGCCTTCGCCGCCGCCTGCGGCGCGGGAGCCATCGCCACGACCCGCTTCATGTTCCCCAACGTCCTGTTCGAGCCGCCGCAGACCTTCAAGGCCGGATTCCCGTCGGAGTACCTGGTCGGCTCGGTGGACAACCGCTATAAGGAGAGCTTCGGCGTCTTCATCGTGCGCAACGAGGAGGGGATCTACGCCCTGAAGGCGGTCTGCACCCACCTGGGGTGCACGCCGAACTGGCTCGAGGCGGAGAACAAGTTCAAGTGCCCGTGCCATGGCAGCGGCTTCTACCGGACCGGGATCAACTTCGAGGGGCCGGCGCCGCGTCCCCTGGAGCGCTACCGCATCGTCCTGGCCGAGGACGCGCAGATCCTGATCGACAAGACCCGGTCCTTCATGTACGAAAAGGGTCAGTGGGACGATCCCGAGTCGTTCCTGAAGGCCTGACCGTCGCGGCGCGCGCGGCCCGTGCCGCGCGCGCCGGAGGAGCATGATGGAGATTCTGAAGAAGCTCTGGGCCTACACCCGCACCACCCAGATCTGGAACTCGATCTTTCGGCACGGACCGCCCGACACCCCACGCAACCGCGGCCTGGCGGTCCTCACCAACGTCTTCCTGCACCTGCACCCCGTGAAGGTCCGCAAGAGCGGCATCCGCCTGCGCTTCACTTGGTGCATGGGCGGGATCACCTTCTTCCTGTTCCTGGTCGAGGTCGCCACCGGTCTCCTGCTGATGTTCTACTACCACCCGACGGTGGAGTACGCCTACGTCGACATCGTCGACCTGCGCGAGCAGGTGCCGCTGGGGGTGATGCGCGAGCTGCACCGCTGGGGCGCGCACGCCATGGTCATCACCGTCTGGCTGCACATGCTGCGCGTCTTCATGACCGGCTCCTACAAGCCTCCGCGCGAGTTCAACTGGAACGTCGGGGTTTTCCTCCTGGTCCTCACCCTGCTCCTGTCGTTCACCGGCTACCTGCTGCCCTGGGACCAGCTGGCGATGTGGGCCGTCACCGTCGGTTCCAACATGGCGCGCGCCACGCCGCTGCTCGGCCACGAGGGGCCCGGCTCGAGCCTGTTGAAGCTGGGCGACATCTCGCTCGTGCACGCGGGGGACGACGCCCGCTTCGCGCTGCTCGCGGGGCGCTTCGTCGGCGCCGGCGCGCTCCTCCGCTTCTATGTCCTGCACTGCGTCGGGATCCCCGTCGTGGCCACCATCCTGATGGCCTTGCACTTCTGGCGCGTCCGCAAGGACGGCGGCGTCTCCGGACCGGTGTAGGAGCGCCGCGGCGATGGTCGTCCTCGACCGCCTCAGAGAGATCGTCAACTGGCTGTCCGCTCCGCCCCGCTTCTTCGTGCTGACGGTCCTCACCTTCCTGGCCGTCGTCTTCCCCGGCGAGCTGGGACCGGCCTGGGCACGCCGGCTGACCCGGCCCCTCGCGGCCATCTACCGCCCCAGGGTCGGGGCGATGGTGTTCGCCGTCGTCGGCGTCCTCTTCGCGATCTCCTGCTTCGACCACAACTTCATCCTGATCGTGGGTAAGCCGGACAACGTCCCGATCGCCGCCATGATCCTGCTGGTCGCGTTCTTCGTCTGGTTCGCCCTCTTGCAGGGGCGGGAGAACGACCGCCTGACGGAGGCCGGCCAGCCGCTCATCGAGAAGCGCGAGACCGGCGACGGCAAGGTGATGGTCTGGCCCGACCTGGTCTACACGGAGTTCCTCTGCATGATCCTCTGGACGATCTTCCTGATCGTCTGGTCGATCTACCTCAAGGCCCCGATCGAGCAGCCGGCCAACCCATCCAAGACCCCCAACCCGAGCAAAGCGCCCTGGTACTTCCTGGGGCTCCAGGAGATGCTGGTCTACTACGATCCCTGGATCGCCGGGGTCCTCCTGCCGGGCCTGATCATCGTCGGGCTGTGCGCCATCCCGTACATCGACACCAACCCGAAGGGGAACGGCTACTACAGCTTCAAGTCTCGGCGGCTCGAAATCGCCCTCTTCCTCTTCGGCTTCGTCGTCCTGTGGGTCTGGCTGATCATCATCGGCACATTCCTGCGCGGGCCGAACCAGAACTTCTTCGGGCCCTTCGAGGCATGGGACGTCCACAAGCTGGTCCCCCTCATCAACATCGACCTGTCGCAGATCATCTGGGTGAAGATGTTCCGCACCGGGCTGCCCAGGAACCCGCTGGTCCGCGAGGGCTTCGGCATCGTCCTCGTGCTGGTGTACTTCCTCGCCCTGCCCCCGCTCCTGGCGAAGCGCTGGATGAAGGGGTTCTACGAGAAGATGGGCCCGGCGCGCTTCCACACCATGGTGTTCCTGCTGCTCACCATGCTGAGCCTGCCGATCAAGATGATGCTGCGCTGGATGTTCAACCTGCACTACGTCGTCACCATTCCGGAGATCTTCTTCAACATCTGACGGAGGACGGGGGCTCCCCTCCCCGCCGAGGCGTCCGTGCCGAAGACCTTCGACGAGTACCTGAGAAAGATCAGCGGTCTGAACCTGCTCTTCGCGATCAGCAGCGTCGGGCTGCTCCTGGTTCTCGTCTGGATGGTGTACGACGACTATGCCCGCGGCTGGAAGGGGTACCAGGTCGCCTTCACGCGGATCGACGCCGAGCGGACACGGGCGGCGATCAAGGCGGAGGAGGAGAAGGTCAACCAGGACGAGCTGAAGCGCCTCAGGGACGAGCTGGCCGGGGCGCAGGCCATGATCGCTCAGCACATGACCGATCTGGCCTCGGAGGGGGCCCGCCTGAAGGCGATCGCCGCCGAGAACTACCGGGACGACCTCGCCTACCGCACCACGAAGTCGACGTACGACGCCAAGCGGTTCGATTACGAGGAGGCCCAGGCTCACAGCTCGTCCTCCGCCCCGGCCTTGCAGAAGGAGATGGAGGCGCTCGACCGGCGGCTCGAGGAGCTGCGGGTGCGGCTGCAGGAGGAGGAGAAGGCGAAGGCGGAGGTCGAGGCGAGGACCCGCGGGATCACCGGGACGAGCGAGGCGGCGCAGAAGCGGATCGACGAGCTGCGGGCGGGGATCGCGCGCCTGGAGAAAAAGCTCGCGAAGGTCGCCCCGGCCGGCCTGATGCGCCTGGCGATCGACCTCCTGAACGCCCCTCTCCTGGACTTCGTCGCCCCCTCGCTCAAGGTGCAGCAGGTGGTCCTCAACACCATGCCGATCGACATCAACTTCACGAGCATCCCGCGCGCCGATCGCTGCCAGACCTGCCACCTGGCGGCGGATCGCAAGGGGTTCGAGGACGCCGACCAGCCGTTCCGGACGCACCCGCGCATCGACCTCTTCGTGGGCGGCTCCTCGCCCCACCCGCTCGACCGCTTCGGCTGCACTCCGTGCCATGCCGGGCGGGACCGGGCCGTGGAGTTCACCTACGCCGCCCACACGCCCGACACGCCGGAGCAGAAGGAATCCTGGGAGCGCCGTTACGGCTGGGAGCGCGACCACCTCTGGGACGTCCCGATGCTGGCCAGGAGCCGCGTCGAGGCCGGCTGCCTGAAGTGCCACCAGGGCGTCGTCACGGTGCCGGAGGCGCTTCATCTGAACCGCGGTATCGCGCTGGTCGAACGCTACGGCTGCCACGGCTGCCACAAGATGCGCGGCTTCACCGGCCTGCGGAAGATCGGCCCGCCTCTGACGCGCATCACCTCCAAGACGACGCCCGAGTGGATGGCCCGCTGGATCAAGAACCCGAAGGCGTTCCGGCCGAGCACCAAGATGCCGCGCATCTTCGGTCTGGAGAACCAGCGGGGCGCGGACGATGGGGCGCGCGAGGACGCCGAGATCCTTGGGATCGTCGCCTACCTGTCGGACCACGCCCAGAGGATCTCGTACCCGCCCCTGCCCGGGCGCGGCGACGCGCGTCGCGGAGAGCGGCTCGTGACCACGGTCGGATGCATGGGCTGCCATGCGATCGAGAGGAACGAGGCCGCGCCCCAGGCGCTCAAGGCCCGCGACGCGCGCACGGCTCCCGATCCGATCTCCTGGCAGCGCCGCTTCGGCCCGGACCTGTCGCGGATCGGGAGCAAGGCGCGCCCGGAATGGATCTACGGCTGGATCCGGAACCCCAAGGCGTACAACCCGGAGACCCGCATGCCGAGCCTCCGTCTCACCGACCAGGAGGCCCTCGACATCACCGCCTATCTGTCGTCGCTCCGAGACGACAGCGCGCCGTCCGAGCGGGCCGCCGCCCCGCAGCCTCAGCCCGAGGCGCGCCGCCGGGCCCTCATGGTCTACCTGTCGCAGCGCATGCCGCCGGAAGACGCCACGGACAAGCTCGACGCCATGAGCGGCCGGCAGCAGGACGCGATGCTCGGCGAGAGAACGATCGCCCGCTACGGCTGCTTCGGCTGCCATCTGGTCCCCGGCTTCGAGACGACCCCTCCGATCGGCGTGGAGCTCTCCGAGGAAGGGAGCAAGCACACCGACCTGCTCTACTTCGGATACGTCGGGATCGAGCACACGACCCCGGCCTGGCTCCTCCAGAAGCTGAAGGAGCCGCGCTCGTTCGATCGCGGCAAGGTCGCGGTGTTCAACGACCGCCTGCGCATGCCGCAGTTCGACTTCACCGACGAGGAGGCGGCCGCGATCACGATGGTCCTTCAGGGGCTGACCAAGGAGCGGATGCCGCTCGAGAGCGTGCGGCGGCTGACGGGACGCGACGAGGCCATGGAGGCCGGCCGCCGGCTGGTGCGCGACTACAACTGCCAGGGCTGCCACATCGTGGACGGGGCCGGCGGGGCGATCCGCGACAGCATCGCTCGTAATCTGATGTCGGAGGGAAAGAGCGAGGAGGAGGCCAGGATGATCGCGCCGAGCTTCGCGCCGCCCATCCTGGAGGGCGAGGGCAGCAAGGTCCAGCCGAACTGGCTGTTCCACTTCCTGAAGGCCCCCTCACCGATCCGCCCCTGGCTCGCGGCCCGGATGCCGACCTTCGGCTTCACCGACGAGGAGACGAACGCCCTGGTGCACTCCTTCGCCGCCAGGGACCGGTCGAGCTTCCCCTTCCAGACCCTGGCCGAGCAGCCGCCGCCCGGGCCGGAGATGCAGGCCGCGCTCAAGATGTTCGGCCCGGATTACTTCAACTGCTGGAATTGCCATCAGAAGGGGGCGCAGAAGCCGCCCGGCCCTCCCGAAGGCTGGGCTCCCGATCTGACGCTGGCCCACGAGCGCCTGAACCCCGAGTGGATCGCGCTCTGGATCGAGAACCCGCAGAAGCTGATGCCGGGCACGAAGATGCCGACGTACTACGACCCCGAGGACCCGAAAGGGTCGGCGCCGCCCGACGTCCTCGGGGGCGACCCCCACAAGCAGATCGAGGCGCTGCGGGACTACGTGTTCAGCCTCGGGGCGAGGCGGACCGGGATCGCGGGCGCGCAGCCCTGAGGCAGGAGCCGTCGCGGGCGCAGGGTTGCCGGACGGCCGAGCGAGTGGGATCATGATACGAAAGGAGCCCAAGACGATGACGACGATCCGCACCAGCATGGTTCTGGCCCCCGCCCTCACGGCGCTGGCCCTGGCCCCGGCCTTCGGCGGGGAGATCGTGGGGAAGGTGAAGTACGCCGGGAACGCCCCCACCCCCGCCCCGATCCAGATCACGAAGGATCAGGCGGTCTGCGGCAAGTCCCCCCAGGTGGAGGGATCGTTTCTGGTCGGGTCGGACAAAGGAGTCAAGAACGTCGTGGTCAGCGTCACCGACCCGAAGGACGGCAAGAAGATGGCCGCGGCGGCCAAGAACCCGGTGATCGATCAGAACGGCTGCAAGTTCGTCCCGCGGGTGCAGATCATCCCGGCCGGGCAGACCGTCGACATCGTGAACGACGACGGGATCCTGCACAACATCCACACCTGGCCGCAGGTCAACACGCCGTTCAACAAGGCGCAGCCGAAGTTCAAGAAGGTGATGACCGAGAAATTCGACAAGCCGGACGTCGTGAAGATCACCTGCGACGTGCACAGCTGGATGCAGGGATGGGTGATCGTCGCGGGGCACCCGTACTACGCCCTCTCGGACGAGTCGGGGTCGTTCAAGATCGCCGACGTCCCGGCCGGCGCCTACACCGTGGAGTACTGGCACGAGAAGCTGGGAAAGCAGACCAAGCAGGTGACCGTGCCGGCCACCGGCTCCGTGAACGCCGACTTCGTCTACCCGGCGAAGTAACGGAGACGCCAGGACCCCGTCGCGGCGGGTTCCCGCCTCACGGCCCCTCCGGAGCGTCCTGGAGCGCGAGCACGAACGCCCGGAGGGCGCGGCGGTCTTCTTCGCCCTCCAGCGCGTCGCCGTAGGCCGGCATCATCAGACCCACTCCCACCACGATCGCGCGCTCGATCGCGCGGGGCGACGCCCCCCCGCGCAGCGCGCAGGCATGCGTCAAGTCCCCCGAACCGGGCACGGCGGCCCCGTCGGGATCGGCCCAGACGAACGGACCCTCCTCGCGCGCCATGCCCCTTCCTTCCGCGCCGTGGCATCCGGCGCAGCCCAGGTCGCCCCACAACCGGCGCCCCCGCGCGAGGGCGCCCGCCTCGCCCCCCTGCTCCGCCGGGCCTTCAGCCCCGGGGCCCTCGGGCCGCGCCGCGGAGGCGAGGAGGCCTGTCTCCCGCAGGCGCGGGGAAAAGTCCTTGACCCTGGAGACCAGGGCCCAGCGATCCTCGGGCGGCAGCCAGTAGAAGGCAGGCATCGACGAGCCCAGACCGGTGCCGAGGGTCAGGATCCGGTAGAGATCGCCGTCCTCCGGAGGCTCCCCGCCCGGCGTCGACTTGAACCGGTAGTGGGCCGCGGTCAGATCGCGGGGCGGGATGGCGAGAAGCGGCGCCACCTCGCCACAGCCGTCTCCCGACAGGCCGTGACAGGACGCGCAGAGCTCGGCGTAGAGCAGCGTGCCTCGCTCCAGGAGCGCGCGGCCCGTGGCCGGCGGGGGTGCCACCTCCGGCTCGGAACGGCGGAACTCGGCCCAGACGTCCCTCCTCCCCCTCCCGAGCGCCTGCAGGTAGGCGACCAGATCGGCGGCCTCGACGGTCGGCTCCGGCCTGCCGTGCGCCCCCGGCCTGAAGAGGGAGCGCGACGCCGGCATCGGGCTGCCGGGCGTGATCGCGGAGGGCGCGTAGAGATGCGCATACTGCCAGTCGTCGCTCCGGCGATGCCCCTCCGCGCCCAGGTCGGGGCCGACGCGCGAGACCGGGCGCCCCTGCGGCAGCGGCAGCCGGACGGGGCCCGTGACCGCCGGGCCGTCGAGCTGCGAATGGCAGCGCGCGCAGTTCTCGCGCTCGTAGACCGCGGCACCCGAGCGCTCGCTGTCGCTTCCCAGGAGGGTGGCCCCGACGTCCGGACCGGCCGCGCCGGGTCCCGTCGACTCTCGACCACCGGCCCCGCGGCCGCCGCAGGCCAGGGCACCCAGGACGAGGAGCGGGACGAAGAGGAACCGTCTCAGGAGGCGGGAGGTCTCGGGAGCGAGCGCCAACGGGACACCGCAGGGGCGGCCGGCGCGACCGGCGTCGCGGCGTCGGGGCCTGCGTCCCTCGAGCGTGCGCGAGTCAGCACCAGGCCGACGAACGCCAGGACCACGAGCAGGAGGGTCGAGAGGAGGAAGAGGACGCTGATGGCGAAACCGCGCGCGAAGCCGCTGCTCCCCATGGCCGTGCCGCACATGGCGCACTGGGCGAGCGCGCGGGATGGCGCCGCGAGCCAGGATGCGAGCGCGGCGGCGCCCGCGACGATCCTCCTCCGTCCGGCACTCCCCGTCACTGCGTCCCCCCGGCTTCGCGCATCATATTATAGAAGATAGAGGACCAGGTACAGGCCGCCCCACACCAATCCCACGAAGTGCCAGTAGAGCGCGCAGGACTCGATCCCCCGCCGCCGCCTCTCCGGGACCCAGACCTCCCGCTGACGGACGACGATCGCCAGGAGCCAGATCACGCCGCTCAGCGCGTGCGTGGCGTGCGCGCCCGTGATGACGTAGAAGGTCGTGCCGTACGTCGTGCCGGCGAAGCTGAGCCCGAGCGCCAGGAGCCGCCTCCACTGAATCACCTGAAGCCCGAGGAACGCCATCCCGAGGACGGCCGACAGGAAGAGGCCGCGCCGCAGGCCGAGGGCATCGAGAGCGCGCATGGACCGGACGGCGCGACGCAGCGCCAGGCTCGAGAGGGCGATCACGATGGTATTGAACCCGGCCAGGCCGACCGGCAGGGGCGGCATGCCGGGAGCCGGGAAACCCTTTCCCCCGTAGCGCAGAACGAGATAGGCGCCCACGAGGCCGGCGAAGAGCATCACCCCGGCCATCAGGAAGATCAGGGTGGCGAACCTGGAGTTGTCCGGCGACGGGCCCTCGACCGTCGGCCTCTCGATCGTCGTCCCTGCGGCGGCCATCACCCCCTCCATCGCGGCCGGATCAGCGCAGGGGAGGCGCGATCCTGTCGAGCGCCATCAGGCCCAGGAGGATCGGCAGGTAGATCACCGAAGCGAGCAGCATCCGGCGCGCGGCGCGCGTCGTGCGGTCGAGGGCGATCGGCAGCGCCACGGCGATCAGGGCCAGGCCGAGCAGCAGCGTGCCGTAGAAGTAGAGGGGTCCCGCGATGCCGAGGATGGTCGGGACGAGGCTGACCGGGAGGAGGACCAGGGAGTGGGTCACGATCTGCCGGCCGGTGCTCCCCCCCTCCGGATCGACGACGGGCAGCAGGGCGAAGCCGCCGCGCGCGTAGTCCTCGCGGTACATCCAGGCGATGGCAAGCGAGTGCGGCACCTGCCAGACGAACAGGATGGCGAAGAGGGCCAGGCCGCCCGCGCCGATCTCCCCCTGCGA
>WNGH01007939.1_pt1 | contig 10058 bp, 8 predicted proteins | sample 5400631 | NCBI WGS metagenome assembly WNGH01 (sample SAMN13153373, study PRJNA577476) | soil metagenome | isolation source: 115 cm soil or saprolite under Garry oak tree replicate 1 | place: USA:California | collected 2016-06-15 | reverse complement strand
CGCCGCGGCCCGACAGGCAGTCGCAGGTCACGCGGATCATGGACACGATCGCGTGGAAAGTGTCTGTCATGGTGGGCGGTGATGGACTTGAACCAACGACCTCCTCGGTGTAAGCGAGGCGCTCTAGCCAGCTGAGCTAACCGCCCGGGAAAAACGCGCCGCCCAGTCTACCCACCCGACAGGACACCCAACGCCGCATTCAGCTGGGTGTCCTTGGCGTACCCCAGCGATGGCTGCGCGACGTCGTACTGGTTCGCCGGGCTGGCCAGCGTCACCTGCACGTCCGGCGTCAGGCCCTTGTGGTCGATCGTGACACCGTTTGGCAGGTACCACCGCTCGACCGTCAGGTGGAGATCCGAGCCGTCGCTCAGGACGAAGTCCTCCTGCACCGACCCTTTGCCGAATGTGGTCGTCCCGACCAGCTTCGCCCGCCCGTGGACCTGCAGCGAGCCGGCCACTATCTCGGAGGCAGACGCACTGTTGGCGTCGACCAGGACGACGAGGGGCACGTTCGGCGCCGCGTGCTTCGAGCCCACCTTGTGGCGGTCCGTCCCGCCCCGTCCGCGGGTCTCGAAGGTCTCGCCGCTGGTCACGAACTGCGTGATCACGTCATCCGCGGCGGAGATGAAGCCGCCGGGGTCGCCGCGCAGGTCCAGGATCATGCCGTCGGACCCAGGAAGCCCGTCCGTCAGGGCCCTGGCGAACTCTGTCGACGTTTGCGTCCCGAACTGGTAGATCCGCACATACAGGACGCGGTTGCCGACCGTGGCCGACCGCACCGTCGGCACCTGGATCTGCGCCCGAGTGACCGTGAAGGTCAGCGTGTCGCTCCCGCGCAGGATCGTCAGCGTCACGTTGGTGCCCTCCGGGCCCTGGATCAGGGCCGTCGCCTGGTCCGGCGTGATGCCCTTGATGTCCCTGTCCCCCACCTTCTGGATCTGGTCGCCGGCTTTCAGGCCGGCCAGCGCCGCGGGCGACCCAGCCACCGTGCCGGTGATCAGCGGATAGGCGGTGCTGAAGCTCAGGTAGATGCCAATACCGGTGTAGCGGCCCTGGTAGCTCTCCTGCAGCCGCTTGTACTGGTCGGGGTCGAAGTAGATCGAGTACGGATCGCCAAGGCTGCTGACCAGGCCCTGCACGCTGCCGTGGGACAGCTTGGCCGTGTCGACGTTGCTGTTGACGTAGTCGGCCTGGATCAGCCGTGAGGCCTCCTGCACCCCGGTGAGGTCGATCCGAGCCGTCGTGCGGTGGCCGACGTACGGCACCCACTCGGGATAGGCCTGGTCGGTCCAGACGCCGGCCAGAAACCCGATCACGAGAACCAGCACGATGGCGCCACCCCGCAGGGCGACGCGGAAATTCATTTAGGGGAAGTTAGCAGCCGAGCCAGATGCACGGGTCTTTGTAGACGCCATTGAGCCGGATCTCGAAGTGCAGGTGCGGGCCAGTCGACCAGCCCGTCGAGCCCTCGAAAGCCACTGTCGTGCCACGCGGCACGATCTCGCCGCTGTACAGGCCCGGCGCGTAGCCGGACAGGTGACCGTAGTACGTCGAGTAACCGTGCCCGTGGATGATGACCAGCAGGTTGCCGTAGCCGATGCTCCCCGGGTACAGGTAGGCGACACCGGTGTCCGCGGCCACGATGCCCGTGCCGTACGGGCCCGCGATGTCGACGCCGGTGTGGATCTTGTGCGGCCACGGGCAGGCCGGGTCGTAGACCTCGAGGTAGAAGCTCGAGCAGCCGAAGCCCTGGGTGATGCAGGAGTAACCGCAGGCCGGCACGGGCCACTGGAAGACACCGTTGCCGCCGCCCGCCTTCTCCGCCGCGGCCGCGTACTGCTGGGAGAGCACAGCGACCTGCGCATCGATGGCCGCGCGCTCCGCCTGCACCTTCGCGTACTGCACCTGCAGCTGGACCTGCAGCTGCTGCTCCAGATTGAGCGCCGCCGCCTCCGTGGCCTTGGTCTTCTGCAGCTCGACCTGGGTCGCCTGCTGCTGCTGGAGCAGGATGCCGACCTGTGTGCGCTGCTGATCGAGCGCGGCGTTGGCGACGTCGAGCTGTACGTGCTCCTCCTGCAGGTTGGTGAGCAGGCGGTGGTCCGACTGCGCCACCTGTTGGGCGCCGATCAGCCGGTTCATCAGCTGGTTGATGCTGTTCGACGTCAGGACGAGCTGGACGTAGTTGACGCTGCCGTGGGAATCGATGTACCGCAAGCGCTGGTTCAGCACCTGGTCACGCACCACGGTGCGGGCCTCGACGCGGATGAGCGCGGCCTCGCCGAACCTCATCTTGCGGTTCAGGTCGTCGATCGCCGCTTGCGTGGTCGCGATGAGCGCCTGCTGGGCCGCGATCTGCCGGTTCAGGCTCGAGATCATGGAGTCGAGCGCGTTGATCTGGGCGACGGTGTTGGTGATCTGGCCCTGGATGGCGTTGAGCTGGCGCTGGTTGTTGACCTGCTGCCCGATGCCGTTGTTGTAGGCGACGCACGCCTGGTACACGGCGGGCGGGTCGCCCGGGTAGCAATAGATCGCCCACACAGGCTGCGCGCCCTGGCCGGGGAACCACGCAAGGGTCGCGAGCATCGACGCGAGGACGACGCGCTTCATCAAGCCGTCAGATCCTCACGTAGCGCCGGACGCCGATGTAGCTGCCGAGCGCGCCCAGGAGGGCGCCGGCCAGCAGCAGGTCCCGGGCCAGGCTGGAGATGAACGCGGGGTCGTAGCTGAGCGGGATGAAGCCGATGTCGGCGCGGAACCGCGTCACCACCGGCTCGTAGCCGACGGCCAGCAGGGCAAGCGCGATCGAAGCGGCGATCAGGCCGGTCATCACGCCCTCGATCACGAACGGCCCCCGAACGAACCATTCGGTCGCGCCGACCAGCTTCATGACCTCGATCTCCTTGCGCCGGTGGTAAACCGCGGTGCGGATGGTGTTCATCACGATCACGATCGAGACGATGAGCAGCACGATCAGCAGGCCGTCGCCGGCAAGGCCGAGCCATGCCGAGAGCTGCAGCATCCGGTTGATGAAGTCGCCCTGGTAGTTGGTCGGGTCGGTGGGGTCGACACCCGGCCACTGCCGCGCCGTGGCGTCGATGGCCGCGACGTCGTTGAGGTTCTTGACCTGGACGTCGAGCTTCGCGTCGAGCGGGTTGCCCTCGATCTGCTGCGTGAGGATGAAGTTCTGCGGGTCGGACTTGAACTGCGCCAGCGCCTCGTCCTTGGTCACGAACTTCACGCTCGCGACGCGCGGGTCGGCGGACAGCTGGGCCTGGTAGTCGTACACGCTCTGCAGCGGGGTGTCGTCGGAGACGTTGATCGAGATCTGGCTGACCTTGGTCCGGAACCCGTCGAGCACCTGCGAGAACGCGTGGCCGACGAGCAGGTTGATGCCGGCGAGGATCAGGATGAGGGTGATCGACAGCACCGCCGCCAGGCTCACGGCGAGGTTCCGCCAGAAGCTCTGCCAGGCGCTGTTAAGCGCGAACTTCAGATTTCGCAAAATCATCGTGGTACCTGCCTGATCTGTCGTCGCGGGCGACCTGCCCGGCGTCGATGGCGATGACGCGACGGCGGAGGAGGTCGACGATCTCGCGGTTGTGCGTGGCCATGACGACCGTCGCGCCGCGTGCGTTGATGCGGAGGAAGAGCTGCATGATCTCCCACGCGGTCGCGGGGTCGAGGTTGCCGGTCGGTTCGTCGGCGATGATGAATCGCGGCGCGTGGACCAGCGCGCGCGCGATGGCGACGCGCTGCTGCTCACCGCCGGAAAGGTTGGCCGGGTAGGTGCTCTCCTTGCCGTAAAGGCTCACCGTGTCGAGCGCCTCGGCGACCCGGTCACGGACCTGGTGGTCGGACGCGCCCAGGACGCGGAGCGCAAACGCGATGTTCTCGTAGACCGTGAGGTTGGGCAGAAGCTTGAAGTCCTGGAAGACCAGGCCGACCTTGCGCCGGTAGTGCGGCAGCTTCCGCCGCTTCATGCGGCCGAGCTCGACGCCGTCGACGAAGATCTTGCCCCTGGACGGCTTCTCTTCGCGGATCAGGAGCCGGACGAGGGTCGACTTGCCGGCCCCGGACGGACCGACCAGGAAGAGAAAGTCGCCCTCCGGCACCTCGAGGTTGATGTCGCGAAGGGCCTCGGTGCCGGTCGGGTACGTCTTATGGACGTGCTGGAAGCTGATTACCGGCCGAGTTGCGAAGTCCGGTGTTAAAAGCATTGGCTGCGTCTCTTGCTGTGGCGTTCCGCGCCCACGGGCGCGTGTGGCTAGGTCGCGGGCAGTATACCCGAAGGTCCCCCAAGCTCCAAACCCTTCCTCGAGAGCCAAACACTGGTCTAACGGGACGGGATTACGAGGCTTGCGCGAGTCTCATGACGGATAGTCGCGACTATCCGAGTTGGTGAAGGTTGAGACCCGCCGTTAGTCCGGACTATCGGATCTGCGGGCAGGCGCCTGTGCGACCCCCGAGCTCTTGCCCAGCCGCCAGCGCAGCCAGCTCTCGATGAACGGCTCGATCTCGCCGTCCAGGACCGCAAGTGCATTGCCCACCTCGTAGCCCGTGCGGACGTCCTTGACCATTGTGTAGGGCTGGAGGACGTAGTTCCGGATCTGGGAGCCGAACTCGGCCGGCATCACCTGGCCCCGGATCTGGTCGAGGTGCGCGGCCGCCTCCTGCTGCTGGCGCTGAAACAGACGCGCCTTCAGGACTTTCATCGCCATCTCCCGATTCTTCATCTGCGAGCGCTCGTTCTGGCACGTGACGACGATGCCGGTCGGCAGGTGCGTGATCCGGACCGCCGAGTCGGTCTTGTTGACGTGCTGGCCGCCGGCGCCGGTCGAGCGATAGGTGTCGATGCGGATGTCCTGCGGGTTGATGACGACCGCGTCCTCGTCCGTGCTCTCGAGCTCCGGCATGACCTCGACCAGCGCGAACGACGTGTGCCGGCGGTGGTTCTGGTCGAACGGCGATATCCGCACGAGTCGGTGCACGCCGTGCTCGGAGCGCATCAGACCGTACGCTCGAGGGCCGCGGCCGATGAACGTCACGCTCTTCAGGCCCGCCTCCTCGCCGCGTGATTCGTCGACGATCTCCGTTTCGAATCCGCGCCGCTCGGCCCACTTCAGATACATGCGCAGCAGCATCTCGACCCAGTCCTGAGCCTCGATGCCTCCCTGCCCCACCGAGATCGTGACCACCGCGTTGTGGTTCGCGTACGGGTCGGTGAACAGCAGGTCGAGCTCGTGCGCGCGCAGCTCCTTGGTGAGCTGGGCCAACTCCTCCGCGACCTGCCTTTCCAGGTCGCCGTCGTCCTCCGCCAGCTGGTCGAGCTCGACCAGGTCACGCGCGCGCCGCTCGAGGCGGTCCCACGTGGCGATCAGCTCGCGGTTCTCAGAGGCTTCGCGCGCGGTCTGGCCGGCGCGGCGAGGGTCGTCCCATGCTCCCGGTCTGACGAGCTCGGCGTCTAGCTCGTCAGCCCTCCTGCCTTTCGCGGGCAGGTCAAAGGTGCTCCTTGAGCTGAAGGATCCGGTTCAAGAGCTCTTTCGGGTTCAGTTCAGCGGCCATGACACCTCTTGTACTTCTTCCCCGATCCGCACCAGCACGGATCGTTGCGGCCGATCTTACCGGCGGCGGCGCCGGCTGGAACCGCCGCGGCCTGTCCGAGCGGCGCGGCGCGGCGCTGCTGCGGCCTGGCCTCACGCCCGGCGCCGTTCGATCCGTCGAGCTCCCCCGGGCCGCTCTCCGTCACCTGGCGGACGAGCGGCGGAGGCGCGGGGGCGGGCGCGTTGCGCTGCACCTGGACTCGGTAGATGGCGGACACTATGCTGGCCTCGATCCTTTCGCGCAGCTCGTTGAACATCTCGAAAGCCTCGTTCTTGTACTCGACGAGCGGGTCACGCTGACCGTAAGCGCGAAGGCCGATGCCCTCACGGAATTGCTCCATCTGCGTCAGGTACTCCATCCACTGCCAGTCGATGGTGCGCAGCATCACGTCGCGCTCCACCATCGGCATCAGGTCCGCGCCGACCTCCTCGATCTTCCTCTCGTAAGCCTCTTCCGCCGCCGAGTACAGGTGATCGACCAGGCCTTCCTGGCCTTTGCCGAGCGCCTCGTCCGGGACTTCGCTGCCCGGCGCGATCGGGAGATAGGCCGAGAGGTACTTGACCAGGCCCTCCAGGTCCCAGTTCTCGGGATGGCGGCTTTCGCAGTTCTGGTCGACGCCTCTCTGGATGATCTCGCGCGCGTACGCCAGGATGTTGGTCCGCGTGTCCGCGCCCTCGAGGACCTTGCGCCGCTCCTCATAGACGATCTGTCGCTGCTTGTTCATCACGTCGTCGTACTCGACCACGTGCTTGCGCGCATCGAAGTGCATGCCCTCGACCTTCTTCTGCGCGCTGGCGATCGAGCGCGCGACCCACGGATGCTCGATAGGCTCGACCTCGAGGCTCGTCATCAGGCGACCGATTCGGTCCGCGGCCGGACCGAAGATCTTCATCAGGTCGTCCTCGAGCGAGATGAAGAACTTGCTCGAACCGGGGTCTCCCTGGCGGCCGGCGCGCCCGCGCAGCTGGTTGTCGATGCGCCGGCTCTCGTGGCGCTCGGTGCCGATGATGTGCAGGCCCCCCACGTCCGTCACGCCCTGACCGAGGACGATGTCGGTGCCGCGGCCGGCCATGTTGGTGGCGATGGTCACGCCCCTGGGTTGGCCCGCCTCGGCGACGATCGCGGCCTCGCGCTCGTGCTGCTTGGCGTTGAGCACGTTGTGCTTGAGACCGCGGCGTTCGAGCATCTTCGCCAGCCGCTCCGACTTCTCCACCGACACGGTGCCGACGAGAACCGGCCGGCCCTGGTTGTTCATCTCCACGATCTCGTCGATCACGGCCTCGAACTTCGACTTCTCGGTCTTGTAGATCACGTCGGGCTTGTCGCTGCGGACCATCGGCCGGTGCGTCGGGATGACGACGACGTCGAGGCCGTAGATCTTGTGGAACTCCTCCGCCTCGGTGACCGCGGTGCCGGTCATGCCCGCGAGCTTGTCGTACTGCCGAAAGTAGTTCTGGACCGTGATGGTCGCGATGGTCTTCTGCTCCTGCTGGACCTTGACGCCTTCCTTCGCCTCCACCGCCTGGTGCAGGCCGTCCGACCATCGCCGCCCTGGCATCGTGCGGCCCGTGAACTCGTCGACGATCACTACCTCCGCGTCTTTCACCAGGTAGTCGCGGTCGCGCAGGAACAGCGCCTTCGCCTTCAGCGCCTGGTTGATCTGGTGCGCCTCGATCACGTTCTCGAGGTCGTAGATGTTCTTGATCCCCGTCCACCGCTCCATCTTCGCGATGCCGGTCTCGGTCAGCGAGGCTGACTTGTGCTTGAGGTCGACCTCGTAGTCCTCGCCTTCGGTCAGCCGCGCCGCCCAACGCGCGTACTGGTAGTACTTCTCGGTCGACTCTTCGGACTGGCCGGAGATGATGTGCGGCGTGCGCGCCTCGTCAATGAGGATCGAGTCGACCTCGTCGACGATGCCGTAGTTGAGCTTGCGCTGCGCGCACTGCGAGAGGTCGCGCGCCATGTTGTCGCGGAGGTAGTCGAAGGCAAGCTCCGAGTTGGTCGCGTAGGTGATGTCCGCGCTGTACGTCTCCTTCTTGCTCGCCGGGCGCAGGTGCTGCAGCCGAGGGTCGGGGTGAGTCTCGTCCAGGAACTCAGGGTCGTAGACGTACGTCGCCGCGGTGCCGACGTTGATGCCCACCGACATGCCGAGCAGGTGGTAGATCGGAGCCATCCACCCGGCGTCACGGCGGGCCAGGTAGTCGTTGACGGTGACCAGGTGCACGCCCTTGCCGGCGAGCGCGTTGAGATACAGCGCGAGGCTGGCAACCAGCGTCTTGCCCTCGCCGGTCTTCATCTCGGCGATCTTTCCCTGGTGGAGGACGATGCCGCCGACGAGCTGGACGTCGAAATGGCGCAGGCCGATCGTGCGCCGCGAGGCCTCGCGGCACAGGGCGAACGCCTCGACCAGCAGATCGTCGAGGTCCTCGCCGTCCTCCTCGCCGTCCTCTTGGCCTTGCTGGGCGCGCTTCCGCAGGGCGTCGCTGCGGGCGCGCAGTTCCGCGTCGTCGAGCGCCTTGAGCTCGTCCTCGAGGCCGTTGACCGCCTCGGTGACGGCCAGGTGGCGCTTGACCTCGCGCTCGTTGGGGTCGAGCAGCTTGCTCAGAATGACCATGGGCTGACTAGAGGTTACCCGGCCCGGCGGAATCTAAATCCGCGCTACGGCACGATGGGTTCGATCACGGCGAGGGAACCGTCGGCGCGCCGGACAAGGATCTGGATCTCCCCCGAGTCCTCGTCCAGGTAGACGACCACCGGCTGGCTGTCCGCCTGGAGCTCGGAGACGGCGTCTGCCTCGGACATCGGCCGCAGCTTCAGGCGGAGGCGCTCCGGCGCCTCCTGGCGCTTCCGGGCCTCCGGCGCCTGGGCCGGCGGCACGCGGACCGGTGACGTCGCCTGACGCCGGTGTGTGACCTTGTCCTTGAAGGCCCCCAGCTGGCGGTCGATCTTGGCCAGGGCCAGGTCGAGCGCGGTCAGCGGATCCTGGCCGCGCTCGCGCGCGTACAGTGCGGGAGTCCGCCTGCCGTCGAGGTGGACGAGGATCCGGCACACGAACGTCGTCAGATCGCTCTGCTTGCGCTCTTCCGAAAACTCGAGCTCCGCATCCACCAACTTGCCGAAGTGGCGGACGAGGCGGTCGAGCTTGCGCTGCGCCGTATCGCGCACCTCCTGCCCCAGACCGTTGGTACGGTCGTGCAGGACGACCTTCACAATCCCGACTATAGGCGCGTCGGCAGTGGCTGTCTATTCCCTTTGCTAGCGGCCTGCCGGCTTGTATCCGGGAGGCGGCGGGAACAGCGCCGTGATCTCCTTCGGGAGGGGGATGCCCTGGGAGAACATGCGGTCCAGGATCTTCGGCCGCAGTCCCGTCGGGCGGAACTCGGCGATCACCTTTCCGTCCGGCGTTGCCCCCTTCTGCTCCATCACGAAGATGTCCTGCATGGTGATGACGTCCTGCTCCATGCCCACGATCTCCGTGATCTGAGTCACCTTGCGCGATCCATCGCGCAGGCGGCCCAGCTGGACGATGAGGTTGATCGCACTGGCGACCTGGTTGCGGATAGCGCGCACGGGCAGGTCGACGCCGGCCATCAGGACCAGCGTCTCGAGGCGAGCCAGACCGTCGCGCGCGCTGTTGGCGTGCAGGGTGGTCATCGATCCGTCGTGGCCGGTGTTCATGGCCTGCAGCATGTCGAGGGCCTCGCCGCCACGACACTCACCGACGACGATGCGCTCTGGGCGCATGCGCAGGGAGTTGATGACGAGGCGCTGGATGGTGATCTCGCCTTCGCCGTTGATGTCCTTAGGACGCGTCTCCAGGCGACACACGTGCTCCTGGTGGAGCTGCAGCTCGGCCGCGTCCTCGATGGTCACGATGCGGTCCTCGACCGGGATGAAGCCGGAGAGCACGTTGAGGAACGTGGTCTTACCGGTGCCGGTTCCACCCGAGACGATCACGTTCGCCTTCGAGAGCACGGCGGCTTTGAGGAAGCCGAAGCCGGCCTCATTGCAGGTCCCGAACCGGATGAGGTCCTCGACCTGGTAGGGGTCGCGCGAGAACTTGCGGATGGTCAGCAGCGGACCGTTCAGGGCGAGCGGCCGGATGACGGCGTTGACACGGGAACCGTCCGCGAGGCGGGCGTCACAGAGCGGCGAGCGCTCGTCGATGCGGCGGCCCACGGTGCGGACGATGAACTGGATGACGTTGAGCAGCTGGTCCTCGTCGACGAACTTGATGTTTGTGAGGACGACCTTGCCGCCCATTTCAACGTAGACGTGGTCGCTGCCGTTGACCATGATCTCGGTCACGCGGTCGTCGCGGATCAGCGGCTCGATCGGGCCTAGCTGCTGGTAGTACTCATCGATGTTGATGCCTGGGATCCGGACTGCCATGGTTCGGGCTAGCCTCCGCAAACCGTTAATTTGAATTCGATCGAGCGCCAACTATACATTCACGC
>WNGH01039912.1_pt1 | contig 10060 bp, 10 predicted proteins | sample 5400631 | NCBI WGS metagenome assembly WNGH01 (sample SAMN13153373, study PRJNA577476) | soil metagenome | isolation source: 115 cm soil or saprolite under Garry oak tree replicate 1 | place: USA:California | collected 2016-06-15 | reverse complement strand
GTACGTGCGGAACGCCCGGTGGGCTGTCCGGCGCTCTGCGCCGTATTGACACCACGGCTGCACGCCGCGAGTGCAAGAACCAGCACAGGCGCGAGAAACAACACCACGAACCGATGCCGAAGTAGCCACCGGAGCACAGTTCAAGTAAACCACCGCAACGTCGAGGCAGCTACGGTCGCACACCAGGGAAGCCACTTGGCCCTCCCGTGTCTGCGGACCAGACACGGACCAGACCAACCAACGCTAAGCAGGTTCACCAGGCCAACGCCTCGATGGCCTACCACCTCCGGAGCCGTGAGCCCACAGGTTGACACTTCAGCGTCAAGACCCTGCTAGGGCACTTACAGGGCACATGGCGGCACGATGAAGCCAGAACCGACGAGAACTGTCGAGACCTCAACCGCAGGTCAAACCGTTCGCGGGTGCACAGAACCCGGCCTACAGGCCGGCTCGTCCGCAGTGGAGCCGGTGCTCCGCCGTCGAGCCACCAAAACGGACGCGGACAATCAGCCGACAAAGGGAGTACTCATCTGTTTTCGTGCAGGTCGCGACGCGGTGATCGGCTCGAAAGGCCGGGGATGGGCCCGCTCGGTCGGCGAGGTCCCCTCGCGAAGCCGTTCGGAAATATTCAGCAGAACGGCTGCCGGATGGCGCGCCAATCGTGCAACGGTGCCCGCCTTCTCCGCGCGCGGGTCGGTTTGTCTCGGCAGGAAACGATCAAACCCGCTTATCCTTAACGGCTGCCGCTTCCTGGCGCAAGGCACGCGGACCTGACGCGGTTCCGTGGGCGCGGTCGTGGTGGGACCGGATGATTGCGGCGTAGCGGTGCCCGCTGTCTTTTACGGTCCGTTTCTGGGTTGCGAAATCCACGTGGACCAGGCCGAACCGCGCACCGTAGCCGTGCGCCCATTCGAAGTTGTCCAGCAGTGACCAGGCGAAGTACCCAGCAAGCGGCACCCCTTGCCGCACCGCGGACACGCACGCCGCCAGATGCTCCTCGAGGTAGGTTATCCGCTGCGGATCGTGGACTCGGCCGTCAGGCCCGAGGGTGTCGGTCCAGGCAGACCCGTTCTCTGTGACGTAGACGGGCCGCTGCCCGTAGTCCCTGGTCAGCCTGACGAGCACCTGTTCGAGGCCGTCGGCCCGGATCTCCCAGTCAAGCAGGGTGCGCCGCGCTCCCGGCCGGTGGGTCTGTGTCGCGTGGGGCGGGCCGCCGAGCGGGTCGTCGGCGATGTAACTGGGGGAGTAGTAGTTGACCCCCAGCCAGTCGAGCCGCGCGGCGATGGTCTCCATGTCGCCGGCTAGCACGGGCAGGTCGACGCCGTACAGCTTGAGCATGTCGGCGGGAAACCCGCGACCGTGGATCGGGTCGAGCCACCAGCGGTTGGCATGGCCATCGAAGCGTGCCGCAGCCTCGATGTCGGTGTCGTGGTCGCTCGCCGGCTCGCACGCGTACATCAGGGTGACAAGCCCGACATGGGCACCAGGTGCTGCTGCTCGTATCGCCTGCGCAGCCAGGCCGTGGCCAAGGAGCAGATGGTAGGAGGCGGGCACGGCCGCCGTGATGTCGGCTATGCCTGGCGCGTGCCGGCCCTCCAGATGCCCGATCCACGCCGAGCATTGCGGCTCGTTGAGGGTGGCCCAGCTGGTGACCCGGTCGCCAAGCGCCCGCACCACGTGCGAAGCGTAGGAGGCGAAGAGCTCAGCGGTGTCCCGCCTTGTCCAGCCGCCACGGTCCTGTAGTGCCTGCGGCAGATCCCAGTGGTAAAGGGTCAGGTAGGGAGTGATTCCGGCGTCGAGCAGAGCGTCGATCAGCCGGTCGTAGAAGGCGAGTCCGGCCGGGTTGACCGGGCCGTCACCCCCCGGCACGACGCGGGGCCAAGCGATGGACAGCCGGTAGGCGTCCACACCCAGCCGCTTCATCGTCGTGATGTCTTGTGGCCAGCGGTGATAATGGTCGCAGGCGATATCTCCGTTGTCGCCGCCCGCCACCTTGCCAGCGGTGTGCGAGAAGGTGTCCCAGATGGAGGGCAACCTGCCGTCTTCGCGGACCGCGCCTTCGATCTGGTACGCCGAGGTCGCCACGCCCCAGGTGAAGTCGGCGGGAAGCAAGCTGAGGTCGTCCACGGCCGGTCAGGCTTTCCTAGCCGAACTGAACACCATGCTGTGCTCCTCTACGGCGCGGATTACGCAGCCCGTCGCCTCAACCGTATGGACGCGCATCGCCGCGGCGGCGCTGCGGCTCCCCGCCAGTGTCTGCAAGTCACGCCACACGGTCTGGCTGATCAGATGGCCCGAGTTGTGGTCGACGAACAGCAACGTGCTGCAGAAACCCTCGGTGTCGGCCAGCCACGGCACCGCCGTGTCCCCAAATACCTCGACCGCATCCTCGACCCTAAGGCGCGCTGTCGAGCATCGCGTTGTGCGACGCCCAGAATGATTCGAGGATCGCCACACCTAGCTCCGGGTTCGCCTGCAGCGAGATGCCCAGGTTCCCTGGTTGGCTCTCGACAGCCGGGCGAACCTCGTCCTCGATGTACTTGATCGAGTCACCAAGCCGAAGCGGATCTGCGGTGATCAGATTGAGCCGGACATGCAGCACGTCCACTCCCGGCGAAGGCTGCCCGCGACCCGGCAGTGGCCCGGCTGCCCTCCGTCGCCGCCACGAGTAGCCGCCACAATCAACGCTGCGCTGCCGCCATAGTTGTGTCAACCTGCAAGATCGTGTAGGAACTGACGCCCACCGCGAGCGGAGCTGATAGGTGCCCAGCCGGTAGCGGCTGCGCAAACAACCGACCCGTCGGCGCGGTCCTCCCGGTCAACGGCGGCCAGGCTGAACAGGGTCCCAATGGTATCGATGTCCCATAGATAACATCCGAGGGGGCCGCAACCGGCCTGGAGACTGCGACGGTGTCGGTGAGCGCATGGCGTGCCGCTGTCTCGCCGCCCCGGCTGTGCCTCCTACTTCTGGACCGCTTGCACATCCATGGGCGGTCGAAGCAGATAGCCGTCACGGGGGAGTCGTCTGCGGCAGCCCTTCGTGCGTGATGTACGCGACGATGCGGAGTTGGTCCCCGTCACGGCGGAGCAGGAACGACGAAGCCAGGTCGACCTGGCCGCTGCCGTCGGTGCGTGGCGCGGTCCATGCGGTGCGGACGAGCACATAGTGCCCGTCAAGCTCTTGGTGGGTGAGGGACTCGAGCACCGCTTGGCCGATGCCAGCATCAGCGAACATCTGCGCTCGCCGGGGCAATGCCTGAAGGAAGGCTGGCCGGGGCACGACCTTCGTCCCGGTTGCGTCCGCCGCGAGGAACACATCATCGAAGCATCTGCCGAGAGTGGCGAGGTCCAGGGCGTTCCTGGATCGGGAGAACTCATCGAAGAAGTTGCGGAGCTGTGTATCGAGCGAGGCGGGCTGGGCGTCGGGCAAACGCGTGGTCCTTACCTGTTGGGTTCGTGGCTCACGCGGCGCGAGCGACGAAACGCCGAGCGAACAGCCGGGCATGGGCGGTCGCCAGCCCGGAGCCTGCGAACGCCTCGTCGGCCATCCGGCGAGCCCAGCGCATCCGCGTGACGGCGATCTCCGGGTGGTCGCCAAACTCCTGCGCTACCCGTTCTGCGCAGCCCCGGCGTCCGAATTCGCGGATGGCTGCAGCGACGGCCTCCTTGACTTGCCGTGCGCTAGGTTGATCGGACCGCTGCAGCGGCGACACGAACAACGCGTCGGTTCGACCAGCGCTGATGCGGAGGTGGTGCATCGTTGGCCGCATCGTGGGCCTCCTTGCCAGGTTGATACCTCGACTACACCACAGGGGTACGACACTATTCAGAGTTCTCCGGGCCAGTCGGCCGGGGCCGCTTTGGGTCTCCCTGTGGTTGCATGTCGATCAGTGAGACTCCACGGCCCGCGGGAACTCATCGGCCACAGCAAGGCGTGCCGTTCGGGGATCGCCTGACCTGGCGCCCAGTGCCTGATCACCCCGGCTTCGCCGTCACTTGATCAGATGAACTGACATGCCCGCAGCGATCAACGCTGCAGAAAAGTATGTGATGATCGCGATCACGGCCGTTGCAACGATCGCGGTCAGGACAGTGAGCTTGAAGTTCCACGCCAAACCGACGTTCGGTGCCGATGCCGCGATGTTGGCTGCCGTAAATGTCGGCGTGGGGAGGTCGGCAAGCAGCGACTCAATTTCGAGTCGTGTCTTCACGGTGAGGGCGAGGCCTACTCGCAGATCAAGCTCTGCGTCCTCTAGGCGTCCCTCGGCGTAGGCTCGTTTGAGCTGCTCAATGACGGGTTCGCGCTCAGCAAAGGAGACACGCGGGCTGATGGTCATACTCAATATCGTGCTCCGCGCAGGATCCTTCGGGCAATCACGCGAGGCATTACAAGAATCTCTGCCTTTCGCGCCGTGATGTCGCGCTGGTTGCGTCAGCGGCCGGAGCGGGCGAAGTCCAGGGCCTCGCGGGCGAGCGGCAGCCACACCAGCTGTGATTCAGGGTCCAGGCTGAACCACCCTTTCATTGGCGTGCCCTTGTTCGCGTCGAATCGGACACCGTCGCCGGTTGCGATGAGCGCATCGACTCGCTTCGCGGGAAGCTTCAGCACCAGCCGCTCGCGCACGAGCATCGCGAAGATCTTGTTGTGGAAACGAAGCGCGGTACGGCCGAAGCCACCGCCGCGCGGCGGGGTGACTCCCGCAATGCCAACAAGCTCATCGACCAGGTCGTCGTAACGGTCCTGCGGCCTGATCAACTCGCCGCGTTCCTCATCCACGGCGCCAGGGTAAACCCCGGCAGTGACAAGACGACCGGCCGCGCCGCTGCGCGGAGGATGTCGAGACGGGCGCCACAGCTCCGTCCTACTGCTGGAAGCGCCACCCGGGCGCGGCGACAGAAAGGACGAACATCATGGATTGGAAGCTGGAAGTTGTCGTGGTTCCGGTCACCGATGTGGACCGGGCGAAGAGTTTCTATCTCGACAAGCTGGGATTTCACCTCGACGCTGACACCAGGCCGACGCAGACCTTGCGGGTGGTGCACATGACACCGCCCGGGTCGGCGTGCTCGGTGGTCATCGGGCCCGCGCTGGTGAGTGCGGACGCCGACCTCGGGTCGGGGGCCATGATGCAGCTCGTCGTCACCGACATCGAGGCGGCCCGCGCCGAGCTGGTCGAGCGGGGCGTCGAGGTCAGCGAGGTGCAGACGCTGGACCCCCGCCGAGATGGCGGCAAGTTCGTCTTCTTCAGCGATCTCGACGGCAACAACTGGGCGGTGCAGGAGGTCCGGGAGCGCGTTGGGACGCCGCTGGACTAGCCACCCGGCGACTCGTGCGGTGGAGCGCGCTACCCGGCGCGCCGTGGTCGCGGGTCTGTGCCTGCACGAGTAGCTGGCCGCCCGCTGAGCGTCCGGCAGGGCTTTGCGGCGGAAAGGCAGGTTGATGCGCGACGCGTAAGCCGTTCTGTATTAATGTCCATAACGGCTGCCGCTGTTGTGTCATGGACGCAAATGCGACTCGCCGGCCCGGTGAGCGCTGGTCAGCGGACGGCGCCGCGGCAACTGCCGATCAGCCCAAGGCAGCGACCTGACAGCGGCAGCAATCCGCCGCGGCGCCGGTTCATGAAGAGATATTCGACGCGCGAACAGAACAAAGTATGTTGAGGAACCAGATCGCGAGCTATCTTAATGCTTCGTGACCTTTGCGCGTTCCGGCGGGGACCCACACGCAGACGCCTTGACTGGTGGGCACGCGGATGGGCACCTGGTTCCCCTGCCAGGCACTGAGTGGGCTGTATGGCGAGACGCCGTGCTGCGTGCCGCCGGGTTTCCCGCCATCGGCCTGGACCGCTTCGCCGCCCCGGCCTGTGCGGCCGTCGCTGACGCCTTCCTGGACGGGTGCGCAAGCCGCGAGGAGTTAGAGTCGGCCAATGCGGCGGCAATGGCGGACGCTCGGCGGGTGGCGGCGGAGATCGCCGCCGATCCGCTCTTTCGTGAGGCTGTCACCTGGCAGAATCCCGCGATGCTCACCGCACTAGCGAGCCGCGATCCGGCAGCCGCGGCTGGCAAGAAAGCCAGCAGGCGACAGCAGAAGCAACGGGCGCGCGACGACACGATCGCGCGGTACTGGCAGCGCTACTGCGGCAAGAACGACACCATCGGGTTCTTCGGTCCGGTCAGCTGGGCGACGCTCGACCCGGATGCGCCTGCGGTGCAGGTGCGCTGCGGCGAGGGCCTGCTCCGTGCCCGGCAGACCTGCTATGAGTTCTGGGCGTTACAGGCCTACGTTGAGCACGTCGCGGCCGACCTGGTGGTACGGCCATGGCTGCCTGTGGGCCTGCATCCGCACGTCATGCTGGACGACTGCCGCGTGTTGCGGCCCGGCCAGGCTCCGCTGGCGCTCTCGCGGGCCGAGGCGGACCTGTTGTCCCGGTGCGACGGCATCCGCCCAGCGACCGCGGTCGCTGGCGGGCCGGACCGCGAAGAGGCGTTGGCTCTGCTGGAGGGCCTCGCTGCGCGGGGGGTGGTGTGGTGGGGGGTGGACATGCCGCAGAACCCGGACGCGGAGCACGTTTTGCGATCCACCCTGGCCGCGATCCAAGATCCAGGAGCCAGGGCGCGCGCCCTGTCCGGGCTGCGGCGGCTGGACGCGGCCCTGACGGGGGTAAGCGCGGCGGCCGGTGACGCTGACAAGCTTGCGACCGCGGTGGGCATCCTGGATGCCGAGTTCAGTGCGGTGACGGGCGGCCCGGCCGCACGCCGACCGGGGCAGATGTACGCGGGCCGCAGGCTGTACTACGAGGACACGATCCGTGACATCGAGATCACCTTCGGCGGGCCAATACTCGAGGCGCTGGCCGGGCCGCTTGGGGCGGTACTGCTGCCGGCCGCCAGATGGCTGTCAGCGGCGCTGGCCGATGCGTATTCAGCCGCATTCCGTTCGCTCTACACCGAGCTCCTCGAGCCGTCCGCAGCGGAGGTGCCGCTGGACCGTTTCTGGGCAGCCGCGCAGTCCCTGTTCAACGGCGAGGAACTGCCCGCTGACGAGGTGGCAGCCGAGTTCGCCCGCCGCTGGGCCGCGCTGTTCGACCTGGACCATGTTGCGCCGGGCACCAGCCGGGTCACCGTGTCAAGCGCCGATGTGGCTGGGCGAGCCGCCGAGCTGTTCGCGGCTGCGCGACCCGGCTGGGTGGGTGCCCGAATCCACAGCCCGGACCTGCATATCTGCGCCCCAAGCGCGGCGGCGCTTGCCCGCGGGGAATTCACGATCGTTCTCGGCGAACTGCACGCCACGTGGTCGACGCTGGACTGCGCGCTGTTCACCGACCGGCACCCGGACCCGGCCAGGCTCCGCGCCGCCGCGGCTGCGGACATCGGCCCTCAGCTTTGCCCGGCTTACCAGAATTGGTGTGCGCAGTTCACGCCGCGCATTTCTCCCAATCTCGGGGTTACCGATTACCAGCTCGCTTTCGCGGAGGCACCGGGCGCAGACCGTGCCAGGCTGCTACCGGTTATGGCGCTGTGTGTCACGGAGCACAGCGGGGTGCTGGTCGCGGCGCACCCGGATGGCCGCCGCTGGCCACTGCTCGAGGTGTTCGCGCTGCTCATTGCCTGGCTCGGGTCAGAGCTTTTTGAGCCGACCAGCGGCACGACGCACAGCCCGAGGATCACCATCGACCGGCTGGTGGCCGCACGGGAGACCTGGCGGACCACGGCGGGCCGGTCCGGGCTGACCACGCAAGGCCGACTGTCCGAGTACCTGGCCGCCCGCCGCCTGCGCCGGGAACTTGGCATGCCTGAAAAGGTCTTCGCCAAGATCGGCACGGAGATGAAGCCCGTCTACGTGGACTGGACCAGCCCGCGGTATGTATCCGCCTTCTGCACAATGCTGCGCACCGCCCGGCAGAAATCCGGCGACGATGCCGAGGTCGTGATCACCGAGATGCTGCCCGGCCCCGAACAGGCGTGGCTTCCGGACGCGGACGGCCAGCGCTACTGCAGCGAGCTGCGGATCCAGTTGCGAGATCCGGTTCCTGCCAACGGGATACACGTTATGGAGGAGCAATGAAGGCAGACACCCGCTCTCACCTGGAGTACCGGGAAGCCGGGTGGTGGCGGGATGAAACGTTCCTCGACGACCTGCGGCGCTACGTCGCGGACCGTCCCCGCAAGACCGCGGTGGCTGGGCGTCTCGCCGCCACAGGGAAGACCGAGACGATCGACTATGCGGAGCTGTCAAGACTGACCGACAGCGTGGCCCGCGGCCTGGTTGACCTCGGTATACGGCCGGGCGAGTACATAGGCATCCAGTTGCCGGACTACTGGGAAATGCTGCCGCTGACGCTCGGTTGCATCCAGGCCGGGGTGCGCATCGCACCGCTGCCACCGGAGTACAGGCCCGGCGCTCGGTTGTTTATCACGGTCACCGAATTGCACGGCGGCAGGCCCGCGGAGGTAGCCACAGAACTGGCCCGCGAGCTGCGGCTGCCCGAGCAGGTGGCCGTGATCGGCGACGACGTGCCTGCCGGTGCGCTCTCTTTCCGTGAGCATTTCCTCGCCGACCGCGGCCGCCCCGAGGGCGGTCCCGAGGCCGGTCGCCTCGAGGCCGGGCACGCCGGGGCCGGGCACGCCGGGGCCGGGCACGCTGGCCGCCGCCTGGATCCAGACGAGCCGTTCCTCATCTTGTTCACCTCGGGAACGACCGGCGAGAACAAGGCGGCGCTGCACAGCCAGAACACCCTCTACGCGGGCATCCAGGGTTATGCGGAGGCACTCGGCCTCAAAGACACGCTCGTCACGACGACACCCCACACCAGCATGCACTACGTGGGGCTGGTGACGCGGCTGCTCACATCGCTGGTCCTTGGCGGCACCGCGGTCTGTGCCGATGTCTGGGATCCCGCGGTGACCCTGGGGCTGATCGAGCAGTACGGTGTCACCCTCTTCTACGGCTCACCGCCCTATGTGCGCGAGCTGCTCGCAGCTCAGCGGGTCCGTGCACGTGACACCAGCAGCCTCGCCTGCATCGTCTCCGGCTCTGCGCCCGTACCGCCGCAACTGCTTGAGGAGGTGCGGGAGTCGCTCGGTGTTCGCATGTTCTCGCTCTGGGGCATGAGCGAAAACGGGGCGGTCACAGTCACGAGGCCAGATGATCCGCAGGACTGGGCAGCCCACAGCGATGGGCGGCCGACCAGGGGAATGCGGGTCAGGATCGATCCGATGCCAGGAAGGACCGACGGGGGCGGATCGCTATGGGTCCGGGGCCCAATGCAGTGCCTTGGCTATTACAAGCGGGACGAGGCATATGCTGCCGATCTTGATGAAAACGGCTGGTTCAACACCGGTGACCTGGCTCGCGATGACGGGCGGCACGGCATCCGCATCGTGGGCCGGAGCAAGGACATCATCATCTACCGGAGCGCCAACGTGCCGGTCGCTGATATCGAGGCGGTGCTCGGAAAGCATCCAAAGGTGCGCGACGTGGCCCTCATCGGAATCCCTGATCCGGCAGTCGACGAGCGGGTCTGCGCGGTCGTGACCGCCGCCGGTGACTCGCTGCCCACGCTAGACGAGCTGAGGGACTACCTTCGCGACGCTGGGATCAGCAGTTGGTGCTGGCCGGAGCGTCTCGAGGTGATTGAGGCCATGCCGCGGACCCCGCTTGGCAAGATCCGCAAGGCTGACCTCCGGAAGCGTTACCCAGCGATGTGAGCCAGGTGCAGGAGGGGACCTTTGGATCTGGGGCTTGAGAACAAAGTCGCGCTTGTCGCTGGAGGCTCGAGCGGGCTGGGCCTCGCCATCGCCAAGGAGCTGGCCGCCGAGGGCGCGCATGTCGCGATCGGCGCACGCGACCGTGATCGGCTCGCAGCGGCCGAACGCAGCGTCAAGGAGGTGGCGCGCGGTCGCGTCCACGCCACAAGCGTTGACATCACGGACCGGGCAGCGGCGCACAGCTGGGTCGACCATGTCGCCGCCGAGTTCGGCGCACTGCACATCGTCGTCGTCAGCGGCGGCAGCCCGCCGATCGGCACTGTTTTGCAGTTTGACCTGGGCGAGTACCAGG
>WNGH01012590.1_pt1 | contig 10061 bp, 10 predicted proteins | sample 5400631 | NCBI WGS metagenome assembly WNGH01 (sample SAMN13153373, study PRJNA577476) | soil metagenome | isolation source: 115 cm soil or saprolite under Garry oak tree replicate 1 | place: USA:California | collected 2016-06-15 | reverse complement strand
GTACTTTGACGACGCCTACTTTCTCACCCTGTGCCATCAGGTGCTCTGCCGTTGCCTGAGCCGTCTCGGCCCCGGACCCCATGATGACCATGACGCGCTCGGCATCTGGAGCCCCGACGTAGTCAAATAAGTGGTACTGCCGACCTACCAGCGCAGCGAACCTATCCATCGTCTTCTGTACAATGGCAGGGCAGACCTGGTAAAACGGATTCACGCTTTCACGCGCCTGGAAGTACACGTCCGGGTTCTGAGCGGTGCCGCGAATAAAAGGATGCTCCGGCGAGAGCGCGCGCTGCCTGTGGGCTCGAACCGATCGATCGTCGATCATCGCCTGCATGTCTTCACGATTCAGTTGTTCAATTTTATTGATCTCATGCGAAGTGCGGAAACCATCGAAGAAATGCAGGAAGGGAATACGCGCCTCCAGCGTTGCTGCGTGCGCAATCAAGGCCAGGTCCTGCGCCTCCTGTACCGAGTTTGAAGCGAGCAAGGCAAAGCCTGTAGCGCGCGTTGCCATCACATCCGCATGGTCTCCAAAGATGGAAAGACCCTGCGCAGCAAGTGAGCGGGCCGCTACGTGAAACACCGTGGGTGTTAATTCACCTGCGATTTTGTACATATTAGGGATCATGAGCAGCAGCCCCTGGGAGGCGGTGAACGTCGTTGCCAGTGCTCCTGTTTGGAGCGCGCCATGTATGGCTCCGGCAGCGCCGCCTTCCGACTGCATTTCAATGACGAGCGGTACGGTGCCCCACAGGTTGGCTCGCCCTGTCGCCGACCAGGCGTCAGACAGTTCGCCCATCGGTGTCGATGGGGTGATTGGATAAATGGCAATGACTTCACTCAGTGCATGGGCTACCGTGGCTACGGCCTCATTGCCCTCGAGTGTTGCCCAGGTGCGTTCCTTATTTTCCATATCTGCCTCCAGACTGATAATTCGGTTCGTTTTCAATCCAGACCTACCTCTATCAATACACCTTCCGTGGTGACATAACTTTGAGCTATCGTTTCGTTTGGCCGCACGATGAGCAGCGGCAGCTTCGTGGAGTCAAGAACGCGCTCGGTGACACTCCCCAGCATCCAGCGCTGCAGACCGCCGCGCCCATGAGTCGCCATAGCAATGAGATCACAGGGCGGGTACTCCTCGACCTCCTGCATATCTTCACCGATTTCTGCTATGCCAATGAGTATACCGGCCACATCTGGATCAACGGATACAGACGAGGTGACCGAGAGATTAAGCTTTGCCAGGTCGTCCTCGCGCAGTTTCCGCTCTACCGTACTCAGGTAGGCTTGCGCCTCCCTTATCCCCTGTTTCATCTCTGCCAGCTGGTCGTTTTGACCATACTCATACAACGTAGGCAGACGAAGCACCTGCGCTAGATGCAGTGCTCCTTGAGCAGGCGCAGATAGTGCGGCGCTCAGGTGTGCAGCCGGGACCAGGGCCGCCTCGGCAAAGGGGGAGCCATCGAGAGGCACGAGTACCCGCACGGGACGTATACCATCGGGATGCAGGTTCGTAGGCACACTTCCATCTCCACGTAAAACGAGCACCGGTACAGGACTATGCCGTGCTACTTTCTGCGAGACACTTCCTAAAATCCAGCGTGTGCGACCCGTATATCCGTGGCTGCACATGACAATGAGATCCGCTTGAAATGCGCGGGCAACTGGGAAGATACTCAGTGCTGGCGCACCGGGAAGCACTTCCGTTTTTATCTCGATTCCTGCCAGCTCAGATGAACCGGCAACGCTTGCAAGGTAATCAGTGGCCCTGGCTATATCCGCTTCTATGCCCTCCTGCATGGCTATAGGTGATTCCATTGCATACCAGGCAAAGTCAATTGGAGAAGTGACTGCCCTCAGTAAGACGATTGAACCGCCAGAGGCACGGGCGAGGCGTGCGGCCACGGGTAGGGCCCGCTCTGCCCGCGCTGACCCATCAAGGGGTACTAAAATTCGTTTAAACATGGTTCAACTCCTTTGACATTGCTGTCTTTGTATCTACCGGTCGTGTACTACTACTGATAAAAGCATATGCTTTCTCTCTCACTAAAACATCACAAAGTGAGAAGTGGACCTCACGGATATGTCACATTGGCAGCCATACGTGGAATGTACTCCCCTGGCCGACAACGCTCTCCGCCCAGATCGCACCCTCGTGCAGCTCGACAATACGTTTGCAGATGGTGAGGCCTAAGCCCAGGCCCCCCACTTCTCGTGTGAGACGGGTGTCTACACGGTGGAAACGCTCAAAGATAGACTCAAGGTGTTCAGCAGGAATGCCTTTCCCACTGTCCCGGACACCTATCTCTATCATCTCTTGCTTCCCTTGCATTGAAGGCAGACCAGTTCTCCCTGGACCACTGGCAAGATAGGCGCCTGAGAAGGTATGCTCCCGGCCTGCTTGAAGGGAGGCAACAACGGGGCGGACCGCCACTTCAACGACTCCATCTTCTGGAGAATAGGTAAGGGCATTTTCTAAGAGATTGTCGAGCACTTCTCTCAAACGTCGACGATCAGCCTGTATAACCGGCTCGTCGCTGGTTACCCTCCCATACCCATCCTCGAGGCGCAGCTGAAATGTGCACTGTCTTTGGACATGTGACGCGCCTGTCTGAAGAGCCAGAAGACGCTGTTCGGCTACAGAGATGGCTTCATGGATCAAATGGACAAGATCGACAGGAGAGCGTTCAATCGTGATGGTATCTGTGTCGAGTTGAGACATTTCCAAAAGACGATCAATCAGCGTTGCCAGGCGATCACTGGCCTCTTTAATAGCGACGAGGAATTCGTGTCGCTCGTCGCGTGCAATGCGATGTTCATGGCGCAGGAGCGTGGCTGCGTACCCTTTAATGGAGGTCAGGGGACTTCGCAGTTCGTGGCTCACGGTTGCGAGCAGTTCTGCCTTAAGCAATTCCATAGTATGGAGTGCCTTGTGCTCTGTGAGAGCCTCCAGTTCATGGAAGCGTTCAATCGAGAGCATATCATGTGCTTCTCTATCTTTCTCGTTCATGCTCTTGTACCTTCTTTGCTACGTTTTTTTGAGAACTATTCTGCCCCTCGTCCTCTTAGAATACTTCTGCTCACAGAAATTGCTTGATGCAATGCTGATCTTAATGAAGAAAGTATCGGGCTTAACAATCACATATTCATCACGAAGCATTGCTGCAGTATCACCAACGGATCACAATCCCGAGTTCAAGTGATCTTTTATCGTATATAATAGGAAGGGAAAAATTTCACGTGAAAGGAACATGTCATGAGATTTAATGCTGATACTGCTTACAAAGAATTACGTCCGCATTTTCAGGAGCGCGTTCGTCGCAATGAGCCCCTGGCGCGTCATTGCACCTTCGGCGTTGGTGGTCCGGCAGACGTATGGATTTCACTTGAAACGCGGGAAGAGCTGATAGGCCTGGTCAGGTTATGTGTTGCCCAGCATTGGCCTTTGCTCATAGCTGGGAACAGCACCAATGTACTGTATGCTGATGATGGAGTGCGAGGCATTGTGGCACGTGTTGCCTTACATACATATAGCATTGAGGATCATGGAGATGGTACGGCTCTCCTGATAGCTGATGCGGGTGTGAGTTGGCCTCGCCTGCAGCATGAACTCGCTCCTGCAGGTTGGGGGGGGTTAGCGTTTGGCATTGGCATTCCTGGGACACTGGGGGGTGCAGTGATCAGTAACGCGGGGGCACATAACGAAGAGCTCGGTGAGGTCCTTGAGTGGATCGAGGTCCTGGATGCCCGGAGGAGCAGCGAAGATGGAGAAGATGAGATCTCACTGCCACTGATGCGCCGCTATCTGCATGATGAACTGGATCTGAGCTACCGCCATAGTCGTTTCCGCGAGCAGCGCCGCGTGCGCTTTGATGAACATGGTTCTCTCATACCGGCACAACGCCACTTGATAGACCCGCCTGAAATCGTGATGGCCTTAGGGATACGCCTGCATCGCGAAGATCCACAGAAGCTGCGCGCAGATATTGCCCGCTACAAAGAATACCGTAAGATGGCTGAGCCAGTACAACGGCATACCGGCACAGTCTTTAAAGACCCACCCGGTCATGAGGCCAGTCAACTGATCGACCAGGCTGGTTTAAAGGGCAAAACGCGTGGTAAGGCCCAAATCGCTGAAAGAAATGCCAACTATATGGTAAATTTGGGCGGAACCTCTGCATCTGACATAGCGGCATTGGTGGTGGAAGCGCATCAGCGTGTCCTTGAACAGTTTGGCGTAGACCTTGAGTTGGACGTTGAGTTACACGGCGAGTGGCAAAGGTAAAGAGCGCGCTCAGCAAGCTGAGGCGCTCAGGATTTGATAGAAGAGACCAGGGCAACTCTTGCAGTTGCCCTGGCAGTTCTACATCATGTCGAAGACCAGGCGGGCCGCGACGCGAGCCTTTTCGATCTCCTCAAATGCATGGTTGACTTCTTCCAGGTGCCGTTTCTCATAGATCACATGGGTCTTGCCGTCGGCATGAAGCTCGAACACTTCCGCAAGGTCGAGGCGGGTTCCCACAATCGAGCCAACGATTTTGATCCCATTGAGTACGGTCTCGAAGATCGGCAGTTGCATGTAGTTATCGGCGGGCAGCGCGACAAAGACCAGCGTTCCGCCGCGCCGCAGCGAACGAAATGCCTGCTCGAACGCTTTTGGCGAAACTGCCAGGCTGATGGCAGCATCCGCGCCGCCAAGCTTTTTGATCGCCTCCACAGGATCCTCATTACGGCCATTGACGGTATAGTCCGCGCCGAGTTTCTTCGCCAGCTCGAGCTTCTCATCCACGAGATCAACGGCCACCACCGATGCGCCCGCAATTTTGGCATATTGTAAAGCCAGGTGTCCCAGTCCTCCAATGCCAAAAATTGCCACCAGATCGCTGGGCCGCGCCCCACTCATCTTCACGGCTTTGTAGGTCGTGACGCCCGCACAGGCCAAAGGGGCAGCCTCAAACGGATCGACCTTCGCCGGTACTTTTGCGACATATCTTCCAAACGCCCTGGCATACTCGGCATAGCCGCCATTAATAAAGTAGCCGGTATTCAATTGGTTCTCACACAGGGTCTCCCATCCAGAGATACAATACTCGCACGTCCCACAGGCATAGCCGAGCCAGGGAATGGCGACGCGATCTCCCTCTTTGACCGTGGTGACCCCAGGCCCAACCTGTTCGACAATGCCAACCCCCTCATGTCCGGGAATAAACGGTAAATGCGGCTTGACCGGCCAATCCCCGTGCGCTGCATGGATGTCGGTGTGGCACAGCCCCGACGTTTCAATCTTGACGATAATCTGATCTGGCGCTACTTCCGGTTTAGCTACGTCTTCAATGCTAAGAGGTGACTTGAAATCATGAACGACTGCTGCTTTCACTGAGAGCTCCTCCTCTTTCTTGGTGAGACAAGGCATGTGACTATAAACGCACTATGCCAACAAAACAACGAGGTTACCTGCAAGGTCTGTTGTGATCTTCCCTTTCCCGTCTCCGGTCACCAGAAGAACCGGTGCCGAGATCATCAAGGCAACCCTGTCAAAGTTTACGATCAGAATCTCACAAAAAGCTCACATTCGTGCATACTTTCATCACAAATCCATCACATGCAACAAAAGCGGGAATAAGGATTGGTGGCGACCTATCGCTATTGGACATGAACCGCGAGAGAAAGCGCTGCATAACCTTGCTGCCAACATGCTTCAGGCACTGGGTCCTATGTGATGTGTTCGTGATATCAAAGCCAGCTTTTATGATTTTTTTGTGATGTCTGTAGCTTATCCTAGCAGTAACGGATGAAACTGTTAGCGGTCAATCATTTTGGCTCTCCCCCACATTAAGTGAGTTCGCTTTTGTGCTGACTATACGTACCTGGGGTCCGACCTCAAGACGGTGTTCAGCCAGGAAGCGTTCACCCAGCATGAGTGCTTGCGCATGCACATAGCCGCACAAGGAATGTGATTCCCCTGTGATACTTTAAGCCTTTTTCGTGATCGTGCGGTGATACCGCTGCTGTATAGTTCCTGGTAGAAAGATGAACATTCGAATATGTGAATGAAAGGAGAGAACAATCATGGCGGAAACGATGACTGTGCAGTCGAAACTTGCGACTGGCATGCGCTTCGAGGTTGAAGCAGGTTCTGGCCATCATGTCACGCTCGATGCGGCAGAGCATGGTGGAGGACACAACGAGGGCTTTCGCCCCATGGAGCTGCTGCTCGTCGGCCTGGCTGGCTGTACCGGGATGGATGTCATCTCGATACTGCGCAAAAAACGCCAGGAGGTGACCGGCTACGAGGTGCATGTCACGGGTGTGCGCGCCGAAGACCATCCGATGGTGTTTGTCGAGATTACTGTGGAGCACGTCGTCACCGGCCACCATCTTCAGCCTGGGGCAGTAGCACGCGCGATAGAGCTTTCTGAGGAACGCTACTGCGGCGCGGGAGCTATGCTTGGCAAGGTAGCTCGCCTCACCCATACCTACCGTATCGTTGAGGCAGCGGAGACACTGGCTGTCGCCATGCCTCTTGCATGAGCACAGTGCTTCATGGCCGTGCCATGGAGCACTGGTTTTGTGACCCTCAATGCCCGAAGGGCAGATGGGGTCAATAGCGAACAAAGGAGCAAGACAATGGAAGATCGTATGTCGATCATCGTCTTTTCGGGAACCGTCGATAAACTGATGGCTGCCTCCATCCTCGCCACCGGTGGGGCCGCGATGGGCCTGGAAGTGGAACTCTTCCTGACCACCTGGGGCCTGGAAGCATTCCGCAAAGGCAACTACAAGACCAACAGGAAGGTGAGTAAGGATTTCGAAGAGTATGGCCCGGTCATGATGGAGCAGATGATGGCGAAGAAGGTCCCCTCCTGGATGGAGAACCTCACAGGCGCCAAGGAGATTGGCGATGTCAAAATCTATGCGTGCAGCATGACCATGGAACTCTTCGACATGAAGCTGGAAGACCTTGAGCCGATCGTCGACGAGGTGACGGGCGTTGCCACCTTCGTCGAGCGCGCCAAAGACGGAAAGATCACGCTGTTCATCTAACAACAATTAGGTGGGTGGTCGCCTGGTCTTCTTGTGGCCACCCCGTTCTCCTATTCTAATACTCTTGAAAGGAGTTGATGACGATGCCAGAACTGACAGATGTCAAGATTGATAAAGAAATCGATGCGCGGGGCAGCTTTTGCCCGGGACCTCTTATGGAGCTGATCCGTGGTATGAAAGCGTTGCCGGTAGGTGGTGTGCTGGCCGTGCTATCCAGCGATCCGGGTTCCGCCAAAGATATCCCAGCCTGGATTCAAAAGGCCAGGCACGACTACCTGGGTACTTTCCCAGAGCAAGGTTACACGCGCTTTGTCGCGCGCAAGGCCCATTAGAGACGAAGGAGGCGATTGTATGCCCCAACATATTCTGATTGTCGGTGGTGGTGTAGGTGGGACGATTGTGGCCAATCTGCTGGCACGTTCCCTGCACCGCCAGGAGGCGGAAATCACCCTGATTGACAGCACCGGGAAACACGTGTATATGCCCGGCTGGCTGTACCTGCCATTTAACCAGGTCAGTGCTGAGAGCGATCAACTGATCCGTCCAGAGCGTGACCTGCTCAACCACCACGTGCATCTGGTCACAGGGGACGTGCATCATCAGAGCGTGGGTCTGGACGAGATCGTGGGGACCGGTGGAGCAAGCGAGGCGGTCTATCCCTATGATTACCTGGTGCTGGCCACCGGGGCGCGCTTAGTTCCAGCAGATCTGCCGGGCCTGGTCGAAGGCGAGGGCAAATGGCACCACTTTTATAGTGCTGAGGGTTCCTTGCAACTGCGAGAGGCGTTGCACACCTTTGAGGGAGGACGGATCGTGATCACAGTCGGTGGCATTCCGTATCGCTGCCCACCAGCACCGCTGGAGTTTACCTTCCTGCTTGATGAGTGGCTGCGGAAACGCGGCCTGCGCGACCGGACTGAGATCCACTATCTCTATCCGCTCCCACGCGTCTTTCCCATTGAGAGCGTGGCAGAGGTAGCAACGCCGCTGCTGGAAGAGCGCAACGTGCACTCTACCATCTTCTTCAATACGGAAGCGGTGGATACCGAACGCAAGATCATCTCCTCGTTAGAGGGTGAAGAGATTCCGTATGATCTGCTGGTGCTTGTGCCACCACACCGCGGGGCGAAAGTGATCGAAGGATCAAGTTTGGGTGATGAGCAGGGCTGGTTGCCCACGGATCGCGCCACGTTGGAGGTGAAGGGGCAGTCGCACATCTATGCGCTGGGAGATGCGACGGACCTGCCAGTCTCCAAGAGCGGCTCGGCGGCGCACTTTGAGGCGAAGGTGGTGGCCCACCGTCTGATTGCCGAGATACGCGGCGAGGAGCCGAGCAATGGGGAGGCCACCTATGATGGCGAGGTGATGTGCTTCCTGGAGACGGGACAGAACAAAGCGACCCAGCTCGTCTTCAACTATGAACACCCGCCACGCCCACCACGGCCCAGCCGGTATTACCATATGGAGAAGCAACTCTTCAACCGGGCGTACTGGCATCTTGTGCCGCAGGGGCTGGTCTGAGACATGCCTCACTCCTCTTGTGAGCGTGAGAGCCATCCACAGTGATGGCCCTCACGCGGAGTTGCCGGCGATATCTTCGCCGGACTCTTCAGAGCCCGGAGCTCGCCTGTGAAGGCTTGACAGTTTTTCGTAGACGGGTTTATGTTATTCACGAATGCGAATATATTGTTATACTCGTGCACAGCGGAAGGAAGCAAGAAGATGGAACACGAGCGAGAAGAGGAACTCTATCGACTGCAAGCTGACCTTTGTAAGGTCCTGGCTGAACCGACGCGCTTGAAACTCCTCTCTTTGTTGGGTGAGAGGCCACGTGCGGTCAAGGACCTGGTCGAGGCGACAGGGGAGCGCCAGGCGAAGATCAGCCAGCACCTGACCATCATGCGCCAGCGCGGCATCGTGCGGACCCAACGCGTCGGGACAGAAATCCATTACTCGTTAGCTGATCCACGTATCCTGGAAGCATGCCGGATCACACGAGAAGTCTTACTCCAGCAGCTGACACAACAGGCGAGTCTGGCTGCACCACTTCTCGCCGGCGAAGGGGTCTGACCGATTGACCCTTTCCCCTGCTCACCCTCCCCCGGAACACCTGCTCATCTGTGACGGCTCTGTGAGCATGAGGGCCCCTTTTGTGATGTCCTCGTAATGTCCATACAGTAAACTTTCTCCTGGAAAGGTCTGTCAGAGATGCTGATGGGCACGACGAGGGGAGGAGACGATCAGCTTTGATCATGAGATGATCGACGGCGCTCCGGCAGCACGCTTCACCCAACAGCTGAAAGACCTGATTGAAAGCGGCTATGGTCTCGACGACTCCACAGTGGAGTCGGAGCAGGTCGTAGCTGCAAGGACAGCAAAGAAGAACTAAAGTAATTCGCATCAATAAGGAGGAAATATGAACACATTGATTGTGTATGATTCACAATTCGGGAACACCGAACGCATTGCCCAGGCCATCGCCGGCACGTTGCGTTCCTTTGGACAGGCGCAGGCCGTCCGTGTCGATCCAGCGCATCCGGTCTCGTTCCAGGGGATGGATCTGCTCATTCTGGGATGCCCAACCCAGGGATTTAGACCAACCCCGGCGATGCAGTCCTTTCTCGGAAACGTCTCCTACCAATCGCTGAGCGGCCTGGCTGTCGCTTGCTTTGATACCTGCATCCACGGGCCTTTTGGCTCTGCTGCGCGGGGTATGGCCAGGAAACTCCAAAAGATGGGTGTCTCCCCTCTCTTGCCACCACAGAGTTTTTTCGTGAAAGGCACGCAGGGGCCTCTGGAAAGCGGAGAAGGAGAGCGAGCTACCACCTGGGCTCAGATGCTTTTCGACAAGGCAGAGGCATCTCATCCTGTCATGCGACGATAGTATATCGACTTCCGCTTAATGGAGCGGGATGCTCTCTCTGGAAGAGGTTATTCGGAATGAGCGCCCCATTCCGCTAGAAAAGGAGCAAGAAAATGAAACACAAACTGGTACGTATCGTACTCGTCGT
>WNGH01007936.1_pt1 | contig 10061 bp, 8 predicted proteins | sample 5400631 | NCBI WGS metagenome assembly WNGH01 (sample SAMN13153373, study PRJNA577476) | soil metagenome | isolation source: 115 cm soil or saprolite under Garry oak tree replicate 1 | place: USA:California | collected 2016-06-15 | reverse complement strand
ACCACACAGCAACAGAATACCGGCAACGCGCCATCGATCAATTCGAGCAATTGTATGCCGATGCGGCGGACTCGGCGCGGATCCTGGCGCTGGTGATACACCCGTACATCATGGGCGCGCCCCATCGGCTTCGCTATCTCCGCGAAGCTCTCGAACATATCCAGCCGCGTCCCGGCGTCGTTTTCTGGACGGGCGAAGAAATTCTCGAGTGGTATCTCGGCGCGGTTAAGCAGACGCAACAACGAACGGCAGAGCTCGGGAGATGAACTGACGGCCGCACAGGAAATCACAAAAGCGGATTCCGTGGCAAGGATCCGCGAATCCGGCCAGGCTGCGCGCCAATCATCCAGCACGCGAGTGCCAGCCGCGGCAATGTTCAGCGTGCTGCTCTTTTCCTACGTCATCAACGCGATGGACCGGCAGCTTTTCCCCTTGCTTGCCGCCGATGTGCGCCGGGAGTATGGTTTTTCGCTCCCGCGCATCGGTCTCCTCTCTACAATTTTCACGCTCGGCATGGCGTTGGCGGGGCTGCCGACGGGCTATCTCCTGGCGCGGTTCTCGCGTAAGACCGTGCTACAGATGGGGATCGCGATTTTTTCCGCAGGGACGATGCTTACGGTGACGTCCCACGGCTTCCTGGACATGCTCAGCTATCGCGCCGCGACCGGCATCGGTGAAGCCATGGAACTCACGGCTCTTCTGGCTATCGCCGCGAATCACTTTACACGGCGTCGCGCTGTGGCGGTCGGTGCGGTCAACTTCTGCTTCGCTATGGGCGCGATTATCGGCCCCATCCTCGGCGGAGTGGTCCTGAGCGCCTATCAAAGCTGGCGCCTACCCATGATTTTTTTTGGGTTGCTCGGCGCGCTGGCGATGGTCCTCATCGCCTTGATCGTGAAGCCTTTTTTCACGGAAACGTTCAGCGAAGCGCAGGATGACCCACACGAGCCAACCAGCGGGTCCGGCGCGCCAACGCTCCTGAACAGGAATACCGTCCTTCTGACGACTATGAGCTTGATTGGCGGCCTCGTCATTTACGGTTATCTCGGCATGTATCCGACCTTCCTCCGAGAAGGCCTTCATTACACGCCGACGGCTGCCGGCGCGGTTGTGGGCGCTTTCGGATTGGGTGCGCTAGGCTCTTTAGGCGGGGGCTGGCTGGGGGACCGTTTTTCAGCACGGCACGTGCTCGGCGCGGCTTTCCTGTGCGCCGCCGCGTTAGGATACCTGATCTTCCATGCATCGGCCTTTGCGGTTCAGTTAGCTTTGTCATTCGCCTGGGGTTTGATCGTGAGCGGAACGATTTACGTGAATTTGGCGGGCTACCACGTGAAGGCGGTGCGGAATAATTTGGCCAATCGCGCTTCGGGCATCTTTGTCAGCGGCCTATACGGTTCCGCCGCGGTGGGCGGCTACCTGATGGGTTGGATCGCAGGTCACGGCGGCTGGGTCTTAGCGGGGGAAATCCAATTGACTGTACTTTCGCTGGTCGGCGCAGGTCTGTCGCTGGCCCTGCGGTCCAGTCGAATGTCACTGTAGCTCGCCGCGTGGCGTGAGGACACTCCGCCAGTGCCGTTCCAACTTGATCCGGCGAGAGGTTCGGCCCAAAGAGCCTGCGATTGGCTGTGGGGTGGCCTAGTAGAGAATTTGGTGCAAATAGTTGGAACGGCATCAGCAGGATCTTAAGGTAACCATGAGAGCGTCCCTTCAGGTTCGAAATGGGACCGGAACGCTAGCGTTGCTGATTGCGCTCGCCTTCACTAAAGCACTGAGCGGTCTCTGCCGCTAGCTGAGGCCTGAATTCAGCGCCTCGACTCCTCGAGAAGTTGCCCGAGATATTTTTGCCACGCCGCAGCCTGGAAAAAAGTATAGTGGCCGCGGGTTTCCTTGGTAATCGGCAGCAAGACGAAGTGGCCCTTTTTAATTTTGGGCATTTCGTGTTCGGCGACGCCCATCTCACCGGGGTTCCAGAAATCGTCCAGAGTATTGACCAGCATGACGTGGGCGCGGATCTGGCCGAGGTCCGCCTGCGGATCGTAGTTGCGCGAAGCGTCGTATTGGTAGACGAAATCATTGGCATCGGTGGTTTTCATGTTTTCGGAAATGTATTCGTCCACGTATTTGTCGGCGGCCGCCGCGGTGGGATATTCCGCTTGCCACAACGTCGGCGCACTGCCAACGACGAGCAAGTGCCCCAGCGCCGCGCGCAAACCGTACGGCTGCTGCGTGTAATTTCCGTGGTTGTATGCGGGATCGAGCCGCACGTCATCGATCATGATCTTGCGCACCATGCGATTGCGGCCGGCGATCCGGGTAGGAAGGCAGGAGAGCAGCATCAGGGCGTCGACGTCATCGGGATTGGACTCCGCCCACATGAAACCCTGCATGCAGCCCATGGAGGTGCCGATGAGCAGGCTCAGGTGATCGACCTGCAAGGCGTCGCGCAGCATCAGGCGGACGGCGCGAATCATGTCCCCATAGTCATAATGCGGGAATTCAGCGCGCAAGGCATCGCTAGGCTTGCTCGATTTGCCCAATCCGGCGCCGAGTTGATCGGGCAGGATAAGGTAATATTTGGACGCGTCGAGCAACTGGTCGCGCCCAAAGAGGACGCCCGCAAATGACGGCACGAGGAAGACGCCGCCCTTGCGATTGGTTCCGTGCAAGATGAGCACGGCGTTGGTTACGTGGCCGTCAGGGCCACGTCGCGGAGTGCCGATTGTGGTGTAATGCATGCGAATCTCAGGAAGCGACTGGCCATCGGCAAACTTGAAATCGCGCGCGACGAAGTCGCCTTCCTTGGGCGGCATGGTTGTTAGCGGCGCGGCCTGTTGTGCCGGTGCTGGCAGGGCGCAACAGACCAGCATCGCGACTGCGAGGATGGGCGTCCATCTTGCGAACATAGCGCTGATTCTCCTGGCGACAATTACACCATCCGATCTTATACCCTAGGTGCGACGTAAATGCAGCCGATCAGGACCCATCAGGACCCATCAGGAAAGGATTGGCGATGCCATGAAGGTTGCTCCCGATAGCGCCGCAGAAGAACAGTTGGGGAGACTCGAGTCCTTGGGTGTGGGGCTGGCCGATTGGTCGCAACGCTGGTTTCCGGATGCCTTCGTCTTTGCCCTGCTCGCACTGATCATTGTTTTTATTGCCGGGATGCTTACGGGATCTCGATTTCGAGATCTCATTGATTATTTCGGACAGGGCTTCTGGAGTCTCATTCCGTTCACCATGCAGATGGCCATGATCATCATTGGCGGCTATGTGGTGGCGGTCTCGCCGCCGGTCTCCCGGATCATCCGGAGGCTTTCGCGAATTCCCCGGACGCCTCGAGGTGCGATTGCTTTTGTTGCATTGTTCTCGATGCTCACCTCACTGATCAGTTGGGGGCTCGGTCTGATCTTCGCCGCCCTGTTGACACGAGAGGTTGTGAAAAACATACGCGGCATCGACTACCGGGCCATCGGCGCGGCCGCTTATCTCGGCCAGGGCACCGTGTGGGCCTTGGGCTTTTCCTCTTCTGCGGCATTGTTGATGGCCACTCCGGCGGCGATTCCCGCGAACCTGCTCAAGATCAGCGGGGTGATCCCTCTGGGGCAAACGCTCTATCTTCCGCAAAGCATGATTATGGCTTTGGTCCTGATTTGTTCCACCGTGCTGGTCGCCTATCTCTCCGCTCCGGCGCGCTCGGTAAAGACAGCGGAATGGTTCGGAGTGGCCGAGCCAGAGGAGGCGCCGCCGGAGAATGCCGGGCCTGCAACAAAGGGCGAGTGGCTGGAATATTTTCCACTGCTTTCTCTCATTATCGGCGTGATTGGCTTGGCTTATCTTGCGCGGCTGCTGGCCGCGCGAGGGCCGCTCGCGGCGCTGGACCTGAACAGCTACAACTTTCTATTTCTCATGGCCGGATTGCTGCTGCATTGGCGGCCGCGTTCCTTCACTCGCGCCGTGAACAATGCCGTCCCGGCCACGTCTGGCGTGCTCATTCAATTCCCGTTTTATGGCGGGATTTTTGGCATCGTAACCATGTCGGCCATCGCGCGAGACATGGCTCATTTCTTCGTGCGCATTTCCTCGCACGGAACTTTCCCGCTGTTGGTGTCCATCTACTCCGCGATTTTGGGACTATTTGTCCCATCGGGCGGAAGCAAATGGATCATCGAGGCGCCTTATGTTTTGCAGGCGGCCAACGATCTGCATGTTCATCTCGGCTGGGTAGTCCAGATCTACAACTCTTCGGAAGCGCTGCCCAATCTGATCAACCCTTTTTGGATGCTGCCTATTTTGGGAATACTGAAGGTACGCGCGCGCGATCTGGTAGGGTTTACCGCGCTTCAGCTCATGGTGAATTCCATACTGGTTCTTTTCCTGGTGTGGTTCTTCGCTCGCACGCTGACCTATCTTCCGCCGGTCATTCCGTGATGCGTCAGTGCGCGAGACCGTGAGTAGAGCGGCTGAATAACCGCGGGATCTTCGAACCTCAGTCGTTGGTCTTCCCGGCGTATTGTCCCGCTTTGGTTGCGAACCGCCGCTCCAGTTGCTGAATCTCAGCAAGTCCAATCATCTCGTTGAATTCCTGGAAGGAAGTGCGGTCGGGAAAAATACGCGCGGGCGTGCCCTCAGTCTTGATCTCTGCCAGTGCCGCACGGATCGCTTTGGCAGCGACCAGGAGCGCGCTAATCGGAAAGATAACGATGCGATAACCGAGTTCCTTCAACTGCTGCAGCGGCATCGGCGGAGTTTTCCCGCCCTCCGCCCAGTTGAAGAGCAGGGGCACATCTGGGAAAGCTCGAGCAACCTGCGCGACTTCTTCCTTATCCTGCGGCGCTTCTATAAAGAGAATGTCGGCCCCGGCTTCGCGATAGGCTTTCGCCCGGCGCAATGCGCTATCGAGGCCTTCCACGGCGCGGGCGTCGGTCCGCGCGATGATTAGAAAATCGTTGGAGCGGCGCGCTTCGACCGCGGCGTGAATTTTTTCCGTCATTTCGGCGGTGGGAACGACCTGTTTATTTTCCATGTGCCCGCACTTCTTGGGCATGGCCTGATCTTCAATGTGGATCGCCGAAACCCCGGCAAGTTCGTACTCCTGGACCGTGCGAATCACGTTAAGTGGATTTCCGTAACCCGTATCGGCATCGGCGATGACCGGCAGTTCCACCGCTTGAGCAATTCGCCGCGCGTTATCCACCATCTGCGACATCGTCAGCAAACCAACATCGGGCCGGCCGAGCAAAGATGCCGAAGTGCCGAACCCGGTCATATAAACCGCGGGGAAGCCGGCCTGTTCGATCATCCGCGCGCTCAAGGCGTCGTAGGCACCCGGCGCCAAAATGGGTTCCGGGCCGCGGACCATTTCGGCCAGCTGAGGCGGCTTCCGCCGCTTGCCTCGCAGGAAATCACTCACTGTATGAAGTCCTTTGCCGAAAAAATCGTCAGTGGGGAAACGGAGCTAACGGAGCTTTTTTGCCGTCCGCCAAGGGCGAGCGCGCCACATTCATAATCATGGCCAGCGTCGTGTAGTAGCCAACCAGGCCGGTCATATCGATTACGCCCTGCTCGCCAAACTTGCCAACGGCACGGGCATAGGTCGCGTCGCTGACGCTCTGGTTCTGCCGTAGTTCCGTGCAGAAGTCGTAGACAATCTCTTCGTCCGCTGCCATTCCTGTGGGGCGGCGCCCTTCGGTTATCGCGCTGATCGTCTCTTGCTTCACGCCGGCCTTCAATCCATTGACTTGGTGCACGTCATATTCGTATTGCTGCGTCCACTGCCTCGCGGTCAAAAGAATGACGAATTCGGTGAGCTTCGGCCCGATGCTGTTGTGGAAGCGAACGTACTCGCCCGTCTTTTGCAGCACGCTCATGAACTCAGGGCTGCGGAGGAGCGGAACGAAAGGACCCTCCGCTCCCCCTGCTCCGCGCGGCCCTGAGGTCACCTCGTCGAAGGCTTTCTTTTGCGCTTCAGTCATCTTGTCCTTTGGGATAGGCGGCATGCGATCCTGCGCCGCCGCAGCGCCTACGATGAGCAACAGAATACACGCATCCAGAGCAAACGTTGCGACTCTCACAGGCAAACTCCTCCTCGATCGTTTCGTATGGAACGCTCAGCGCCGATCTACTTCGCAGGCTTTAGCTCGGCGTAAAGCTGGTTCACGAAGCGTTCCGTGGTTTCCTTGGAATTGGGGACCTTCGCATCAAAGTCGGCCGTCGGATGCGCGGCCATCACTTCATCCTGCGTCTTGCCTTGCGTCACTAGTTGCGACACCTTATCGCGAATGGCCAGGATCATATCGCGGTGCGCCATGACTTCTGCCCTGCCAACCACGGGGCCATGGCCCGGAACGATCTTGGTATTCGGACCCGCGAGGCCGATCAGTCGCCCGAGCCCATCCACCATGCCGTTGAGGCTGCCGCCGTTCGCGCGATCGATATTGGGGTACTGGATCGAGCGATAGTAATCGCCGCACATGATGACATCAGATTGGGGGAAATAGACGAGCGTGTCGCCATCCGTATGCGCCCGCGGAATCGCAATCATCCTGATCTCTTCGCCGTTCATGTGAAACGTAAGCTGCCCCTCGTAGGTGATGAGCGGGAGCGCGGCTGCAGGAGCCGGGGTACCGGGCGTGCCATTTGCCGCGGGCACCGGGTGCATCAGCCGGTCGCGCAATTGATTTCGAGAAATAAGCACCGCGCCCATCTTGGCGAAATTTTCGTTGCCACCTGTATGGTCGGGGTGTACGTGCGTATTGACAATAAATCGGACCGGCTGGTTTGAAATCTGCTTGATCGCCGCCGCGATTTTCGCGCTCAGCGGCGCGAACTGAGTGTCCACCATGAAGATGCCATCCGGGCCCGTCAGCACGCCGATCGTGCCGCCCTGACCTTCGAGGGTGTAGAAGTTGTTGCCGAGTTTGGTGGTTTTGATCTCCACCTTGCTGAAATCGGGTTGGCCCTGAGCTTGGGAATATGCCGCCACGGCCAATACCGCAAAAATCGCCAGCATTGCCCGCCCCACTGAATTGGAGATAATTTTCATCGTCATCGCTCCTTGCTTGGGAAGATCGATTCGCATACTGCAGCCTTTCGGTTCCAGGGAGTATATACCTTCGGAGGCGGATTCCCGAACTGGAAGGTTATGCCGAACTCCAAGGCTATGGAGAATAATCTGATTCACTCGGAAGATGCTTGGGGTGTATAAGGGGGACTATCGAGGTGGCTCAGAACAGAAGTTAGCGATCCGCCCGACTTAGGTTGCCACAATAATCGTGCGGGTTACGTGAGGAGGTCTGCCATGCGGAGGGCCAGAGTTCTCTATTTCGGCGGCGCAGTGCTCATCGCCATCGCCGGATACCTGATTACTGCTCGGACCAGTCTCCATGCGCAGCAGCGCGCATCGGTGCAAGTCGGCGCGAACGATATCGGCGGCGTGGTCTCCAGCAGCAAGGGACCGGAAGCCGGAGTGTGGGTCATCGCGGAGACGACGGACCTGCCGACGCGCTACATCAAGGAAGTGGTTACCGACGACAGCGGGCGTTACCTCATCCCGGACATGCCGAAGGCCAAATACAACGTGTGGGCGCGTGGCTACGGACTACTGGATTCACCGAAAGTGCAATGCGAGCCGGGCAAGACGGTTGATCTAAAGCCCAGCGTGGCACCTGACGCGAAGAGCGCCGCGGAATACTATCCTGGGAACTATTGGTATGCCCTCCTGCAGGTACCCGCGAAGAACGAATTTCCCGGCACCGGTAGCAATGGCATCTCGCCGGGCGTAAAGAGCCAGGCCCAATGGATCCACCTGATCAAGACGGATAGTTGTGAATCGTGCCACCAGCTCGGCAATAAATATACGCGCACGATTCCGTCTATGTTCAGCAACCTCGATCCGCCCCAAGCCTGGTTGCGTCGCGTGCAGTCCGGACAGGCCGGGACGGCCATGATGGGTGGCCTGGGCCAGCTTGGCCCGAAGCGAGCGACGGAGCTGTTTGGCGATTGGACCACGCGGATAAAGAACGGCGAATTGCCTGCCGAGGCGCCGCCACGGCCGCAGGGCGTCGAGCGCAACATCGTCATCACTCAGTGGGACTGGGCCGATCCGAAGGCCTATCTCCATGATGAGATTGCCACGGACAAGCGCAATCCAAAGCTCAATGCGAACGGGCTCATCTACGGATCGCCTGAGGAAAGCCGCGATTACCTGCCGGTGCTTGACCCGGTGCATAACACCATCGCTCAGGTGAAGGTCCCCTATCGCGATCCGGACACACCCGGACAGCCCAAGCCTCTGGCAGCCTCAAACTTTTGGGGCGACGAGCCCATTTGGGACACTCACACTACGGTTCATAATCCCATGTTCGACGAGCGCGGGCGCGTCTGGTACACCGGGCGAATCCGCGCGGCCGCTGATCCGGAGTTCTGCAAGAAAGGATCGAGCGTTCCTTCGGCTGAGCTCACTCCGGTCGAGCGATCCGGCCGCCAGTTGGAGATGTACGATCCCGCGACCAAGAAGACGGAGATGATCGACACCTGCTTCGGCACGCACCACCTCCTCTTCGCCAAGGATGCGAATGACACGCTTTGGACCAGTAGCGGTGGCGGCGGCGGAGTTGTGGGCTGGCTCAACACCAAGATGTGGGACCACACGCACGACGCCGAGAAATCGCAGGGCTGGACCGCATTGGTGTTGGACACCAACGGCAATGGCAAACGGGACGCCTATGTGGAAGGCGAACAGAAGGTCACGACCGCGCCCAGCGGCGAAAGCCTGGGCACTTCTGAGGCTGTGAACACGAACGCCGATTCGACCAAGGACACCCGCTTGAATGCGGCGTTCTACGGCATAGGAATCGGTCCGGACGGGATGATTTGGGGCACGGTGCTGGGTTTTCCCGGCGGGCTCGTTCGGCTGAATCCAGGCCCGAATCCTCCGGAAACCGCGCTGGCAGAATACTACGAGGTGCCTTGGAACGATCCCAGGGCTCCCGTGTGGGGCTTTTCTCCCCGCGGGATGGACGTCGGGGGCGATGGCATCGTTTGGGTGGCGTTGGCCAGCGGACATCTTGCCGGCTTCGATCGGAGCAAATGCAAGGGGCCGCTCAATGGGCCGAAAGCGACGGGGCGGCAGTGTCCGGAAGGGTGGACGCTCTATCAGACGCCGGGACCCAAGTTCAAGAATGTGACCGACTCCGGCAGCGCCGACTCTCACTATTACGTCTGGGTGGATACGTTTGACACGCTGGGTCTGGGCAAGAACACACCCATTATTACCGGCAACTCCTCGGATTCGCTGATCGCCCTGGTGAACGGGAAGTTTGTCGTCATGCGCATACCCTATCCAATGGGCTTCTTCGCCAAGGGTATGGACGGCCGCTTCGATGATCCGAAGGCCGGCTGGAAGGGTAAGGGAGTCTGGACGACTTGGGGCACCCGCACGCCATTCCATAGTGAGACTGGGAAAGGGACGCTACCGAAGGTAGTCCATTTCCAGTTGCGAACCGACCCGTTAGCGCACTAAGCGAGCACTTAGCTGGTAGGCGAGAGGAGCGCCGGGCCGTTATTTCTTCGAGTGATGTAGTCCGCCCCAGAGACTGGGAGGAACGATCCAGCGATCTATTTCGAATGCGAAATGGCAGATGACCATCGTCACAGTGCTTACCAATAGAGCTATGAGACTACCCTCCAGCCCAACAAACAGGAATGTTCGTGTCGGCAGGAAGCTCGAAACCACAAGGAAGCCGAGATCGCCCCAGGTGAACTCACCAAGCCCCTGTTCTGACCGAATCTCCTGCGCTAGCATTGTAAATGACAGCGCCAATACCCACATCCCCAAGATGGCAAAAATCGCCGTGGAAGGTCCCGTTCGATCACCCTTCCTAATTCGCAGCAGCAGACTGTAGAACAGAATTAGCACAATCGGGCATGCAATTGTCACCGCCCAACCCTGATCGGTGCGATCCAAGGCTGCGATTATCAAATCCGGAATCCAGAAGGCAATCCCGCCCCCGAAAAAACTCAGCAAGAACCACTTCCATGAGGACATTCTAAGGGGCTACTCG
>WNGH01007933.1_pt1 | contig 10063 bp, 9 predicted proteins | sample 5400631 | NCBI WGS metagenome assembly WNGH01 (sample SAMN13153373, study PRJNA577476) | soil metagenome | isolation source: 115 cm soil or saprolite under Garry oak tree replicate 1 | place: USA:California | collected 2016-06-15 | reverse complement strand
TGCACCGAGCTCCCCGAACAGAGGGCTCACCAAGAGTGCGCATGGAAGGGTGGCGGACCAGGACGACGGCGAGCGAAGGCCGCCACGTCGGCCTTGACGGAAGTGGACCTTCTCATGGAAGGATTATGGACACCCAGATCGACACCTGTTCTTGAGTCCCACCTCCACCCGCTTTAGGTGCAGGGCGCGAAGTTGCTGCGCTCCGCCCCCGTAGCGAACCCGAGGGTCCGCTCGCTTGCGGTCGCATCCAGGGTTTCGAGCGACTGGATCAATCTCTCCTTCGAATATCGCTTCTGAGGCGGCCCCGGGCCGCATGGAGGGACCGCCAGCCACCCCGGAGACCGGGATCGTGGCGGTCCCTCGCGGGCGCTTACTGCACCGACACGTCGTCGTAGAGCGTGTAGGTCGCGTCGCCGGGGTAGTTGTCGTCGTGGCTGATGAGCGTGAGTGTGTAACTGTGACCCGCCACGATGCCGGCGTTGACCTTTGTCCAGGCGCCGGCCCCGACGCAGACCTTCGGTAGAACGGTCGAGGTCGTTCCGGCGGTGTTGTCCCTCAGGGTCGCAGTGGCCCAGTCGTAGGTCAAGGTGTCGGGGCAGGTGACCTTGTACCAGAACGAGAGGGCGCTGGATCCTGACGGCGCGGTGAAGGTCTGGGCGACCGAGCTGTCGCCGCTGGTCGGACTCGTGGAGCCGGCGCGTGCCGTATAGGTTCCCGAATGTCCCCCGGTAACCGCGGAAGTCGTGCCGGCGGAGGACCAGCCGCTGAGGTTGCCGGTCTCGAAGCCGGGGTTCACGATCGGGTTCGAGACCGGAGCGTCGATCTGGACGTCGTCGTAAAGGGTGTAGGTCGCGTCGCCGGCGTAATTGTCGTCATGGCTGATGAGCGTGAGCGTGTAGCTGCGGCCGCCCGTCACGGGGGCCGTGACCTTGACCCACGTACCGTTGTTCGTGCACACCTTCGCAAGGATCGTCGAGGTCGTGCCGGCGGCGTTGTCCCGTAGCGTCGCGGTGGCCCAGTCGTACGTCAGGGTGTCGGGGCAGGTGATCTTGTACCAGAACGAAAGCGTTCCGCCGGCCGCGGGCGCGGTGAAGGTCTGGGCGACGGAGCTGTCGCCGCTGGTCGGGCTGGTGGAGCCGGCGCGCGCCGCGTAGGTCCCCGAATGCCCCCCCGTGACCACGGAGGTTGTGCCGGCGGAGGTCCACCCGCTGAGGTTGCCGGTCTCGAACCCGCCGTTCACGATCGCGCTCCCTCCTCCTGAGGTGACGGTGAGGCTCACGTTGGTGCTGTGCGTCGCCGAGGTGCCGGTCCCGGTCACGACGAGGGTGTAGGTCCCCGCCGCCGCCGTGCCCGCGTTCACCGAGAGCGTCGAGCTGCCGCCGGCGGTGATCGACGTCGGGCTGAGCGACGCGGTCGCGCCGGCCGGCGTCCCCGACACGGAGAGGGTGATCGCCTGGGCGCTGCCGCTGGTCACGGCCGTCGAGATCGTGCTGCTGCCTCCTGCGCCCTGGGCCAGGGTCAGGCTCGAAGGGCTGGCCGAGATCGAGAAGTCGTCGGTCGTGGTCCCGCCGCAAGCGGAGAACTTGAACGATCCGATGCGCGTCCTCCAGTTGAACGCTCCGTTGGAGGGGATGTACTCGTTCGTGTACCAGAACGTGCAGTCGTCCGAAGGGTCAACCGACATCCCGCTGTAGTCGCCCCAGCGGCTGAGGTTGCTCCCGGTCTGGGAGCCGGCGCCGTCGATGATCGATCCCTCCCCCTGCGGCATCGTGCCCGCCGCGTCCGCCGCCAGGCGGCCGGTGTAGTGGACCTGGGGATGGAGGGATGCGCTCGACACGCTGAAGCCGAGGGCGATGTCCCCCGACTGATCCATCGCGATGCTGCCCATCCAGCGGAAGTCCGAGTTGGGCGCGTACGTCCCCGATTGGAAAAGGGTCGGCGTCGTGCTCGGGGAGCGGATCTCGTACCAGCGCACGCCGACGCCGGAGCCCGCCGTCACGCTGTGATTGACGACCACCGCCTCGTGGTCGGAGAAGTTGCGGTACGCGAGGCGGAACATGAGGCGGTCGGCGAGCGAATCAAGTTGCTGCGAGACGCCTCCCTGGGGGATGCAGGTGCCGCCGCCGCAGGCCTCGGCATAACTGGCGACCGTAATCGTGGACGGGCCGGTGAACGTCGTGTTCGCAGGCGTGGTCCAGTCGACGTGGAACTTCCAGTACGCCAGCGTCGTACTCGTCGCGCCCAGAGCGAGAACGAAGTTCGGAGCGCCGGACGGCGGCAGGCGCGAGCCGTCCAGGTCGGCGGGGAGGAGGCCCCCGTAGGTCGTGCTGGTGCTGAAGCACTGCTGCGTGGCCGTCTGCCCCGCCAGCATCTTCGTCCGGTCGTAGGCGCAGACCTGCGCGCCGAGGTAGGACGTTCCGGCGGCGTTGAACATGTTGAAGGTCTCGTAGTAGGCGTCGGGCCAGACGCCCATCTTCGGGTAGTCCGGGAAATTGCTGTACTGGAACGCGTAGCGGTTCCAGGAGCCGGTCGGATCGCCCGTCTGGGAGACCGCCACGCATTCCAGGAACGGAGTCGTGCTCACGGAGAACTGCGAGATCACCCAGCGATCGGCGATCGGGTCGTAGAGGACGGTGCCGTCGCCGTCATTGTTGGACTGGCAGCCTCCCCCGAATCCGTTCCAGAGCGTGTTCGTGGGGACGGGACCGAAGATGGGCGCGCCCGTCTTGTTGAAGATCGCGAAATCGGTGTTCACCACCTGGACGTAATGGTTCGGCCCCACGTCCCCGAGCGTGTCGGGAGGAGCCGAGGCGACCGTGAAGGTGCCGCCGGGCCCGGTGAAGCCCTGGCCGACGCCGTCGAAGCTCACGTTCGTCGCGGGGATGAAGGGGGGCGGAGCGCTGTCGGGGAGAAACGGAGGCGCCGGTGTCGGCGAGCCTGGATGCGGCCGCGGCAGCGGGAACACCGGATGCACGCGCTGACCCGCCCGTCGCGGAGCCGGGGGGATGAGCCACAGCGGCGGCGAGGTGTCGTGCGCGACTTCCGCCTCCACATGACCGCCACGCTGGATCTCGGGCGCCTTCTGCCCGGGGTCGGCCGAGGCGGCCATCCCTCCTGCGCAGACGACGATCCCTGCAGCAGCGAACCATTGCCGGCAAGCGCGAGCTCCCGTCATGACACCTCTCCTGTCCGGGCCGCAGCAGCCCATTGGGGTGGCACAACACCGGTTGACGAAAATGCTCCGACGGATACGGGCAGTCGAGACGCTATGTCAACAGTTCCGGAGTGTCAAGACGGCCCGGGACTGCGATGGTGGAGCAGCATGACGAGCGTCTCCTGCCTCCGTGTCTTCGGGTTGTCCGCGAACCAGGGAGTGCCGGATGCGACGGAAAGCTGCGGGGCCTCCGGGTGCGGACAGTTTGAACGCGGCGAGCGGGCGCCCTTGCACTTCCGCGATTCACTGTTGACTCGCGACGGCGAGGATTCATGGTGCCGGGGGCCCGACTCGCTATCGCATCCCCGATGTGATCCCGCCTCATTTTCGCTCCAGCGAACGCGCATGGAGCTGAACAGCCACCCGTGCCAGAAGGAGCGCGGTCAGGACGAGGCCGTAGACAACCGGCTCCCGCAGGTCCTTCTTGACCCTCAAGGTGAAGTGGACTACGCCGAGAGCGGCGGCGACGTAGGCCAGACGGTGCAGCCGCTTCCAACGAACGAAGCCGAGCCGCCTGACGGATGCGGCGGTCGAGGTGGCGGCGAGCGGGATCAGCGTCACAAAGGCCGCGAACCCGATGTAGATGAATTTCCGCTTCGTGATGTCGGCGAGGATGGCCCGCGCATCGAAGGCCTGGTCGATCCCCATGTACGTCATCAGGTGCAGCAGCGCGTAGAAGAAGCCGAACAGGCCGAGCATCCTGCGCAGCCGGATAGGCCAGGTCCATCCGAACGTCGCCTTGAGCGGCGTGCAGGCGAGGGCGGCGACAAGGAAGATGAGCGCCATCAGGCCGAGGCGGTTCAGCGCTTCCGCGATTGGGTTCGCTCCCAGCCGGCCGAGCAGGGCCTCTCCAATGATGACCACGAGCGGAACGAGCGAGCCGGTGAACACGGCCGGCTTGAGCCAGGGCCGCTGACCATGAGACACCGCGATACGGATCGCCATGTCCTCTGCCGGAAAGCGCGCTAAAAGAACCGCCGGAGGTCCATGCCGGAGTAAAGGTTGGCGACCTGCTCGGCGTAGCCGTTGAAGGGTAAGGTCGGCCGGCGCCGGAATTCGCCGATGCGGCGCTCGGTCGCCTGGCTCCAGCGCGGGTGATCGACAGCCGGATTGACGTTGGCGTAGAACCCGTACTCCCCGGGGGCGGCGAGGTTCCATGTCGTGGGTGGCTGCGTCTCGGTAAAGCGGATCTTCACGATCGACTTGATCCCCTTGAAGCCGTACTTCCAGGGCGTCACCAGGCGCAGCGGCGCGCCGTTCTGGTTGGGGAGCGGCTTGCCATAAAGGCCTACCGCCAGGATCGCCAGCGGGTGCATCGCCTCATCCAGACGCAGTCCCTCCACGTACGGCCAGTCGAGGACGGCGCGGCGTTGCCCGGGCATCTGATCCGGGTCGAGAAGCGTAGTGAAGGCGAGATATCTGGCTCTGGAGGTCGGCTCGACCCGCGCGATAAGATCGCGGAGCGGGAAGCCAATCCAGGGGATGACCATCGACCATGCCTCGACGCAGCGCATGCGATAGATCCGCTCTTCCAGAGGCGACCACTCGATGAGCCGATCTATGTCCACGACCTGAGGCCGCTTGACCTCACCCTCGATGCTGACCGTCCACGGTCGCGGTCGCAGCGTGCCCGCGTTCGCGGCGGGATCGCCCTTCTCCGCTCCGAATTCGTAGAAGTTGTTGTACGAGGTGACGTCCCCCAGAGGGGTCATCGGCTCGGAGGTGCTCGTGGGGTTGTGGGTGGAGAACTCGAGGCCGCCCGCCTCCTGACTCGCGCCGTCCGGACGAACGCCCCCGACCGACCTGGACGGCTCCACCCGCGCTCCACGCCGGCCCCTCAGAAGCCAGAGCAGGCTGGCACCCACCGCGGCGCTCGTGGCGGCGAAGAGCAGGCCATTCTTGATGAACTCGCGGCGCCGCACATACTGATGCTCCGGGGTGATTTCGGAGGAGGCGGGTTCCTTCCCGAGGTCATTCTTCATGTCTCGCTCCGAGAGTATACTGAGATCCTTCTGGCACTATAGGATTCCCGCCACAGGGATTCGATTCCCCGTCAGGGCGGAGGCGCGACCGCCGCCACCAAAGGCGGGCGCCCGGTAACAAGACAAGCGAACGGTGAGTTGAACGGATTGTGAGGCGATTCCTTCCTTTGCGAGCGGGAATATCGGTCCTGGCGCTGATCTGTGGCATGGTGCTCGCCGCCAGGTATCTCTCATCCGCCGGCTCTGTCGAGCCGCGCGACCCGATGGCCCCCGACTTCCCCACGCGCGATCCGCAGATGTGGATCAACTTGTCTCCTCTCTCGATCTCCGAACTGAGAGGGCGAGTGGTCTTGATCGACGTCTGGACGTACGGCTGAATCAACTGTCGCCGCTCGCTGCCGTGGGTAGCGTCGCTTGACCTCCGGTACAAAGCTGCCGGGCTACGGGTCATCGGCCTGCACTCCCCTGAGTTCGACACTGAACGGATACTCGCCAACGTGCGCCGAGAAGTGCGCGCACTCGGCGTCACCTACCCGGTCATTCTCGACAATGAGCTGAAGATGTGGGACGCCCTCGGCAACCGCTCCTGGCCGACGGTCTACCTTGTGGACCGCAAGGGGCGGATCCGCCACGTGCACGTCGGCGAGACGCATATCGGATCCGAGGAGGCGATTGAGGTGGAGCGCCTGTTGGTCGGCCTCCTCAAAGAGCCTGCCTGACATGCCGCTCGCGTCCCGACTGCACCGCGCCCGAAAGACTGGAAATCCGACGGCGGCGGTGCAGCCCGGCGCCGGCCTGGCGATCGCCCGCCCGGACCGGCGCCGGTCCCGATTACTGCGCAATTCTCTGGCTTCGCGAGGCCATGCGTGCCGGCGTGCTCATGCGGAGGCCGCCCTGAACTTCGCGGGTGTAGAACTCCTTCATGCGCCCGACGATGGTGTCGAGGTCCTCCTCGAGCGCAAAGTGGCCGCTGTCGAGCAGATGGATCTCCGCGGAGGGGACATCACGCCGGAACGCCCGCGCCCCCTCGACAGTGAACACCGGATCGTTCTTGCCCCAGACGACAAGCGTCGGAGGCATGCGGGTGCGCAGATAATCCTGCCAGGCAGGGTACTGCGCCACGTTGGTGCGGTAGTCGTAGAAAAGATCGAGCTGGATGCGATCGCTTTCCGGCCGCGACAGCGAGGCCAGATCGACGATCCAGTTGTCCGGACTGATCCTCTCCTGGTCGCGCGCCCCCTCGACGTAGATCCACCGGGCGGCGTCGGGCGTGAGCAGGTTGCGCAGCGGGGCCTCCGTCTCCGCCGTCGGGTTGCCCCAGTACTGTTGGCGGAGATGATTCCAGAACCCGGTGAACCCCTCCTCGTAGGCGTTGCTGTTCTGGACCACGAGCCACTCGATGCGTTCGGGGTGGCGCATCGCGATCCGGAATCCCACGGGTCCGCCGTAGTCCTGCATGAAGAGCCCGAAACGCCGCAGCCCCAGCTCTCCGACGAGCAGCTTTTCCGTGATCTCGGCGAGCCTGTCGAAGGTGTAGCGGAATGTACCGGGCGACGGAGCGTCGCTCAGGCCGAACCCGGGGTAGTCGGGTGCGACGACATGGAACTGGTCGGCGAGGGCAGGAATCAGGTGTCGGAACATGTGCGACGACGTCGGGAAGCCATGCAGAAGAACCAGAGTCGGCTTCGAGGGTTCGCCCGCCTCGCGGTAAAAGATCTTCAGCCCGTCGATCATCATTGTGCGGTGCATCGTCATGTCACTACCTCTCCTTCTCCCCGTGCGGGGGTGTGTAAGTATCGTTGCCTCACTTCGTTCGGGCGGACGCGCGATACTCCAATTCCAATGAATGGTCTCGGGAAGGCGCCAAAGGCGCTCCTCCCTGGGGCGATCGCCGGGAGGAGCGCCGCGGCCCGGCTACCTGCCGTTCTTCTGGACGAGCCCGGGCCAGTTCTGGTCCGCCCTGCCGACGTTGCCGTCGAAGTCGGCGTTGAACTTCTTCAATATGCCGTGGTCGAGATTGAGATACAGCTTGCCGTTCCGGACCTGCCACGTGCTGATATCGACCGGGAAGAGCGCGTCGAGCCCGACACCGACCGCGCAGAATCCTCCATATTGCGGCACGTACTTGTCGGGACTCGCGGTGAACAACTGCTTGTGCTCCTCGGTGGCGAAGAAGTACACGGCTCCCTGATACATGGCGCTGATGGACGGAGAGCCCTTCACCGGTTTGGCGTCGGTGAAGAAAGCCACCGGATCGTAGCCTTCGACAGCGATATGGCTCGCGCCGGCCACGTTGACGAGGCTGGCTGCGAAAATCGGGGTGGACAGAAGCGTGAGAGCCAAGAGCGTTCGAGCGATCGTTTTCATCGTCGTCTCCTTTTCCTGCGGTTCATGTCCTTCGTTCGGGGCGTCGCGGAACCCTGGTTCCGCTCATTGGTCTCGCGAACACGTCGATCGTTACAACGCGCTATAATGCGGTAACCCGCAACGCATCACATTCCAGGCGAACGTGGCATGACGAAGAATTCCGAAGAGATGAACGCGGGCACAGCCGCACCGGGCTCCGCGGGCCCAGCGCACGGCCGAGGCGCGTCCGAAGAGGACCTCAGAGTCGTCGTATCGCTGCGTCAGGGCGATGAGAACGCCTACGCTCGCCTCGTGGAGCAGCACCATGCCTCCCTGCGCCACATTGCCCGCCTCTATGTTTCCGATGCTGCCGTTGCGGAGGAGGTAGTTCAGGACACCTGGCTTGGCGTGATCCAGGGGGTATGGGCGTTCGAGGGACGCTCATCCCTCAAGACCTGGATCCTGCGCATACTCATCAACCGCGCAAAGACCCGCGCGCTCCGAGAGGGCCGGACGATACCGTTTGCGAAATTGGGGATCGACGACCTCGAAGATCCTGAGGCTGTCCTCTCCGGGGCACACTCGAGATCTGCGGGCAACCCGCGTCAATTTCTTTCGTCAACCCAAGGCAACAGGGCTGGCTACCGGGCTTCCCCGCCAGGCGACCCGGGGCCATCCCCCGAGACGAACCTCCTGGCAGACGAGGCACGCGAACACCTCTGGAAGGCAATCGAGGCCCTTCCGGCGAACCTGCAAATCGTGCTTACGATGCGCGACGTCGAAGGGCGCTCAAGCGAGGAGGTGTGTAACATCCTGGGGATTCGCGAGACAAATCAGAGAGTGCTGCTGCACCGGGCGCGTTCGAGGGTACGGGCGGCGCTTCAGCCCTATCTCGAAGGGGAGTGAGGAGCCTATGTCCTCCGGAACAATGACCTGCCGCGAGGTGGCAGATCAAATCACGCTCTACCTGGAAGGAGATCTCTCGCCAACCGACCGGGAGCGCTTCGAAGCCCACTGCCGCTCCTGCCCTGGATGCCGCGCCACCATCACGCAGATGCAGACCGTCGTCGGGTCCCTCGGACGCATCAGTAATCCGCGGCAGGCGCCGACCGGCACGGAGAAAGAACAGCTCCTCGGCCTATTCCGCGAGCACGGCCTTCACCGCCCGGGGCCTCGCCGACCCAGCGTGCCGCTTGGCCTCGCTGGGGCGGTCGTTGCACCCGGCGACCATCTGGCGTACTTCTGGGAGTCGGAGCGGGAATTCGAGGACGCCGTCGGCTTCGTCGCGGCCGGTGCCGGGCAGCGCGAGACGTGCATTCTCCTTGGATTCGACGAGGCCAACACACGCGTCGAGGCCGGCCTGAAGCGCGCCCGTATCGATCCGGCGGCCCTGAGGCGGGAAGACCGGCTGCATTTCGTCTCAGGGAAGCGCTCGGGCGACGCCCTGCTCGAAGAGATCGGCGATCGGGTCAAGGCGGCCGTCGATCGCGGCGAGCCGTTCGTACGAGTCTTCGGAACCCTCGGCTGGGGAAGGCCCGGGTGGCCCAACGACCGGGAGCTGCTCCGCCTCGAGGCCCGCGTCACGGATGCGATTCGTAAACTCCCCACGGTCGTGATGTGCGTTTACGATGTGCGCGGCATTGCCGCCCGCAATCTCCTCCAGGGCGGCCTCGAATGCCACCCTCTGACGTTCCGCCGCAACGTCGTGAGGCCGAACGAGCACTACGTGCCGGCCGAACCGTTTCTTGCAGCGCTGGATCGCGAATCCGGCTAGCGCGGTATTGGTTCTTCGAGCTTGGCCCCTGGCGTTGCCTCATTTCGCCCGCTACGGCACACGGCAGGGGCCTTGGAGAAAAATGTGGTATCAGGCAAGATTCGAGGAGCCTTCTATCTGACTCCCCAAGCGCTAGTCCTTGAATTCGGGGAATCCCGCATTAGCAAACAACTGCGCGGCTTCGTGCACTAGCTCAGCATCGATTCAAAGACCGCCCGGAGCGTGAACACGTTCTACGAACTACCCATTTCGTCTTTAATGATGGTGCCGGGGGTGGGATTCGAACCCACACAGGCCAGAGGCCCGAGGGATTTTAAGGCCACGGGAGAAAGGCAGCGAACAAAGGACTTAGCAGGCTGCGGAAAAAGTCACGACTTCACGGTTCGTGACTGGATCGGTTGACGTACGATGCGTCTCGACACGTCGGAGGAGGCCGCGATGCGTGGAGACGATCGACAGCAAAGCTCGATGTTCAGCTACGTCGCACCGGAAGCCCGCGTCCCGCAGGACCATCCGTTGCGGGCGATCCGGACCATGACCGACCAGATCCTGCGGGAGCTGTCGCCTCGCTTCAAGACGATTTACTCGCCTCTGGGCCGCCCTTCGATCCCGCCCGAGATGCTGCTGCGGGCGCTTCTCCTCCAGGTCTTGTACACCGTGCGCAGCGAGCGGCTGCTCATGGAGCAGCTCGACTACAACCTGCTGTTCCGCTGGTTCGTGGGTCTGAATATGGATGAGCCCGTGTGG
>WNGH01010221.1_pt1 | contig 10067 bp, 9 predicted proteins | sample 5400631 | NCBI WGS metagenome assembly WNGH01 (sample SAMN13153373, study PRJNA577476) | soil metagenome | isolation source: 115 cm soil or saprolite under Garry oak tree replicate 1 | place: USA:California | collected 2016-06-15 | reverse complement strand
TGTTCCTGAATGGCGATGTGCGTCATGGCGGTGGTTGCCGTGGCGCCGTGCCAATGCTTCTCACCCGGCGGAAACCAGATCACGTCACCGGGCCGAATCTCCTCGATCGGCCCTCCCCAGCGTTGCGCGCGGCCGCAGCCGGCCGTCACGATCAGCGTCTGGCCCAACGGGTGCGTGTGCCAGGCCGTCCGGGCGCCGGGCTCGAACGTGACGGCGGCACCGGCCACGCGTGCGGGATCGGGGGCCTGGAACAGCGGGTCGATGCGTACTGCGCCGGTGAACCACTCAGCGGGCCCCTTGCCGGATGGTTGTGAGCCACTGCTCTTGATGTCCATTGGGCCAATCGTAACGGGACCGTGGGCGCCTGAGTAGCCGGAAAACTGAACACTGTCACTGCCAGCCACTGTTCCCTTGGCGTCTGGGAACTCTTCTGATGACTGTCCACTGGGATCTGAGTACCGCTTTAGGAGGGCCATCGCTAGGTTACCACTCGCGCCACCGTAGCTCAGCGGTAGAGCTCTCGATTCGTAATCCCGCACGGCCAGCGCATCCCAGGGCTAGCCGTTGTGTTTTCAACGACTTCGGCGACGCGAGCGACAGCCGGCGCCAGTCAGCAACGGCGGCGTTGGCACCACCATTGGCACCGCGGCCCGCGCGGATAGACCGTCAGAGCCATGTCTGTGAAACAGGGGCACGGTTCTTCTTCCGTGCCCCGTCTCTTTCCCCAAGAGCCTTCTTGGCGCGTGCTGACCCTATATCCTACTCTGAATCAGCGCTCCCCGCTTGAAGCGGATGTACAGCCACGCCATCGGGACCACGAGCGTGCCGGCGGCGAGCACCGTGAGGGCGATGAGCACCACGGAGAGCAGCACTGCGCGCTGCGATGCCGCCACCGCCTGGAGCATGGCATCGTCCTGGCGCGTCATGACGACGATCATCGCCTGCCGACCCGCTTCGTCTATCCCCGCAGCGGTCGCCTCCAGTCCCTGAAGCACGGTGCCGATGAGCCGCTGGAATCCCGTGTCCGCCACCGACGCGCGGAGCGCCTCCAGCTGGCCTCTGAGCGCGGCCCGGATCTGGTCCCGCAGCGCGACCGACTCGGGATTCCTGAGCTGGGGATCCTCGCTGGCCACGAGCTGCTGCCACGTCTGGAGGGCCGCGTTGTAGCCGTGCAGGGTGAACATGGTACGGCGCGCGAGATCGACCGTCGCGTTGGCCCCGCGCAGGGAAGAGATCAGCACGCCCCCGATGACGAGCGCGGCGATGAGGCAGGCGGCGGAGATCGAGACCGCGATGCCCGGGCGGATGAAAGTGTAGTCCTTCAATGCCATCGCGAACGACCCACGCGGCGTCGAGGGACGGGGCGGTGGCATGGTCATGTGTGGCCTCGGGGCTGGGGGACGCGATACGCTACCCGCCGTTGTCCGGGGTGTCAAACCCTTCTGTCGCCCCCGGTGGGGGAGGCGTAAGTTGGCTTGCGTGGCTCACTCTCCGGTCCCATGATCGAGCTCCTCGCGCGCCTGGCTCGCCCCTGGGCGGACGTCTACGCCCAGAGCTCCGCGTTGCAGACGACGCTCACCTTCCTCCACCTCGCGGGCATCTTTCTGGGCGGCGGCTTCGCCATCGCCACCGACCGGGAGACGTTCGTGGCCGCAGTCGCGCGCGCCTCAGGGCAGATGCGACACTTGGCCCATCTCCACACGATCCACCGCCCGGTCATGCTCGGGATCGCGCTCGCGCTGGGCAGCGGGTTCCTGCTGTTCGCCGCCGACATCGAGACGTTCGCGCGCTCGGGGGTGTTCTGGCTGAAGATGTTGCTGCTCGCGCTGCTGCTCGCGAACGGCTACGTGCTGTCACGCACCGAGACGACCATGCGTCTCACGACGCCGGACTCGCCCGCGCTATGGGCCCGCTTGCGGCTGATCTCCGGCATCAGCGTGGGCCTGTGGCTTGCGCTGATCCTCGCCGGCACCCTGCTCATGACCCAGGCATGACCGACTCTCACCTTCCACCTCCCGACTGTTGCGCCGAGTGCGCGTCGCGGCGCGACTTCGTGCGAAGCACCGCCTGGCTGGTCGCGGCCCTCGCTGCGGGACCGCTTCCCATCCGGTTCGGCCGCGCGCTCCGCGCCCTCGGCGACGAAGCGGTGTATGCGCTGCCCACCGAGGACGGCGTGCTCATCGACCGGGAGCGCGCCGTGATCCTCGCCCGGTTCCGCAGCCGGGTCTACGCCTTCGTGCTGTGGTGCCCGCATCAGCGCACGGCGTTGCGCTGGCAAGAGGAGGCGGGCCGCTTCGAATGCCCGAAGCACCACAGCAAGTACCAACCCACGGGGCAGTTCATCGAGGGGCGCGCCACCCGCGGGATGGATCGCTACGCCCTGCGCCGCCAGGGCGACACGGTCGTGGTGGATCTGGGCACGGTCTCCCAACAGGACAAGGATTCCACAACGTGGGCCGCGGCGGTTCTCGAGCTCTAGTCCCCTGGAGTCTCGGCGCTGCGCTGCTTGGGATGTCGGCCTGCGCGCCGCAGGCCGCCCCACCGGCCGTAACGGCGGCGCCGAGTGTTGCAGTCCCCCCTCCGCCCCCGCCCAGCGGGCCGCTGGCCACCGAGACCGAGTACCTGGGGTGGAAATACTTTCAGGTCTACTGCGCCCGTTGCCACGGGGAGGACGCGCTCGGGAGTCTTGCGGCGCCCGATCTCACGTACGCCCTCTCGCCCGAGGGCGGCGTCACGCGCGACAGCTTCGCGATCGTGGTACGCAACGGCACCACCTCCAAGGAGATGCAGGGGTTCGCGCGATTGCTGGACGATTCGCTGATCGGTGCGATCTTCGCGTACGTCGAGGCGCGCAGCCAAGGACGGCTGGCGCGGGGGCGCCCAACTCGGGCGCCCATATAGCTCCGCGGTGCCGCGCCGAAGCGGTGGAGTACCGCCTGGAGCAGCAGGTCGCTAAGTTAGGGGCCGCACCACCGCGCCACCGTAGCTCAGTGGTAGAGCTCTCGATTCGTAATCGAGCGGTCGTCGGTTCAAATCCGACCGGTGGCTCTCTGCCTTAGCCTTCTCCCGCGATCGTGACCTTGATCCCCTTGGCCTTGAACTGGCCGAGGAGCCCGGCCTTCTCCACCGACTTCATATAGGCCTCGTCCGGCTCGACGACGCCCTTCTCGACCAGATCGAACAGCGCGTCGTTCAGCGTGTGCATGCCCAGCTTCTTGCTCGTCTGAATGATCGAGGGGATCTGGAACGTCTTCGCCTCGCGGATCAGGTTGGAGACCGCGGGCGTGCTGAGCAGGATCTCCCGCGCGGCCACGCGGCCGCCGCCCTTCTTCTTGCACAGCGTCTGGGCGATGACGCCCTTCAGCGACTCGGAGAGCATCACGCGGATCTGCGCCTGCCGGTCGGCCGGGAACTGGTCGATCATCCGATCCACGGTCGAGGCCGCCGTCGTCGTGTGCAGGGTGCCGAAGACGAGATGCCCGGTCTCGGCCGTCTCGATGGCGATGGCGATCGTCTCGAGATCGCGCAGCTCGCCCACGAGCACGATGTCCGGGTCCTCGCGCAGCGCGGCGCGCAGCGCCGACTTGAAGCTCTCGGTGTGTACGTGGACCTGGCGCTGGGTGATGAGGCACTTCTTGTTCTCGTGCACGAACTCGATCGGATCTTCGATCGTGATGATGTGGTCCGAGCGCTCGCGGTTGACGAGGTCGATGAGCGCGCACAGCGTCGTGGACTTGCCCGAGCCCGTGGGGCCGGTCACCAGCACCAGTCCCTTGGTCAGGTAGCACAGCGCCTGGACTTCCCTGGTGAGTCCCATCTCCTCGACGGTGACGACCTTGGCCGGGATGACGCGGAACACCGCCACCGGGCCCCGGCGGTCGCGCGCCGCATTGACGCGGAAGCGGGCGAGCCCGGTGATCTCGTAGGCGAAATCGGTATCCCCCGTCTCCTTCCACTCGCCGCGGTTCAGCTCCGGCATGATCGAGAGCACCAGGAGGTCGAGCTCCGCCGGGGTGAGCGCGTTGCCGCGGATGCGCACCAGGTCGCCGCCGGTGCGGAAGATCGGCGGCTCTCCCACGCGCAGATGCAGGTCCGAGCTCCCCGACTTGACCAACGACTTGAGCAGCTCGCCGAGCCGCTGCTCGGCGGCTTGGTATTGTGAGTCGGCGAACTCTCCCGGCAACGCGCCGGCAGAGCCCGCCGCCGGAGGCGCCAGCGGCGACTCCACTATGGGCGCCGCCGCGATCGCCGAGGGGCGTGGGGGACGGGGCGGGGCGGCCACGGGCTCGGCGGGCGGTGGTGGCGCCGGGCGCGGCGCGGCGGCGGGCCGCACCGCCGTCACCTCCGCGGCCGGCGGAGCGGGGGCGGGGGGGGCCGCCGCGCGCGGGACGTGGGTCACGACGGCGGTCAAGCGGCCGTGGTCGGGCACGATGCGGATCTTGAGCAGCCCGCGGCCGGCGGCGTACTCGAATTCCGTCTCGTGCTTCTGGTCGATCTTGTCGGCGGAATCGGAGGGCGCGATCTCGGCGAGCAGGGCGTAGATGTGCGCGTCGGTGAGCGGCTGCTTGCTCACCTTCCGCGGTTTCCCGCCCTTCACCATGGTCACGGGCTCGTCGGGCAGCAGGTACAGCTGCTCGGCCTGCTCGCGCAGGAAGACGTCGAGGAACGGGTCGAGCCGGGCGGCCATCGGCTAATCCTTGGGACGCGCGTACAGCACGTGCGCGCGGTTCAGGTAATGCGTGCCGTCCTCGGCCGTGACGGCGAAGAACGGCTCGGGCGTCGCGTTCAGGTAATCGAGCAGCCGCGAGTGCTGCTCGGGCAGCTCGACGTGCGCCCAGCCGTGCAGCGTGGAGCCGTCGGCGAGCACCACCTCGACCGCGACCAGGCGCGCCGCGGTGCGGCGGGCGGGGTCGTCGATGAGATCACTCTTGGCGACGCTGAGCGAGATGGTCTGCGCCTTGCTGACCAGCAACACCGGCTGCGCTGCTCCCTTCCCGTTGCCGCTGGGCCGGAAGGCGAAGAAGCCCTCGGCGCGGTTGAGCATCTCGAGCGCCGTCTCGGGACCGGCGTGCTGGGACACGCGCGACATCAGGTACACCTCCCCTGCCTGGACGTCGCCTTGCGCGAGGCGCAGGTGGGCGGGCATGGACGCGCGGGGGAGCGAGAAGGTCGACATGAGACGAATACTAGAGGCGTGGAGTGAAGGCGTCTAGGAAAAGCGTGGAGGAGAAGCGTGGAGGAGAGGCGTGAGAAGGGAGGGTACGAATCCCCCACACGCCGTCCCTCAACGTCTTCCCTCAACGTCTCTTCTCAACGTCTTCTCTCAACGTCTTTGCTCAGCGTTGCTGGTGATGATCCGGTCGCGGGCTATCATTTGGTCGGACGGGATGCGCCACGTGCGGACGAGCGCCCACCACGAGTCGGGCCGGATGCGCACGTCGGCCACGCGCCGGTGCACGGCCGCCATGCTGGTCGGCGCGAACAGCCAGATGCCGGGGGCGTCGTCGTCGAGCACACGCAGCGCGTCGCGCCACGCGGCAAGCGTCGCCGCGGGCCCGCCGGTGGTATTCGTCGCGCGGGCCAGTGCACGGTCGAACTCCGGGTTGACGTAGCGCCCGTAATTCGCCTTGCCGAATCCCGCCTTGGTCCATGTGTCCGCGAGGTTTGCCGAGGGCGTGGGGTCGGTGGCCCACGTCGCCATCACCGCGTCGAACTTGCCCGCGGTGGCGAGCTGTTGCATCACCGCGTTCTCGACCTCGTCCAGCTCCACCTGCGCCCCGATGGCCCGGAACTGCTCCTGGAGCAGGCGGGCGTACTGACGGCGGACCGCGCTCGTCGTCGGCACGAGGATGTGAAAGGCCAGCTTCACGCCGGCCCGATCCCGGATGCCGTCGCCGTCGCTGTCGCGCCAGCCGCGACGGGCCAGCAGGGCCGCGGCCCGGGCGGTGTCGTAGGGCAGGGCGCGGAGCGTCGTGTCGTCCTTCCCCTGCCACACCGGCCACGCCTGCGGTACCGGCCCCGGCGGTACGAGCGCGAGGTCATGGAAGACGCTCTCCCGCAGCCCCTCACGATCCACGGCGAGGGAGAGGGCCCGGCGCACGTCGCGGTCACCGAAGATGGGATGCGGCCGGGTGGCGGCTCCGTTGGCGGTCATGTTGAAGGCGAGGTAGCCGTAGGCCGTGCCGCGGTACGGGTAGAGCGCCAGCTGACGGGCGCCGCGCGCCCGCTCCACGTTGGCGGCAGGGCCCAGGAACTCGAGCGCGTCGGCTTCCCCGGCGATGAGCTGCGTCAGCGCCGTCGGCGGATCGGGCGTGAAGCGCCAAATCAGGCGCCGGATGTGGGGGCGGCCGAGGAAAAACGTGGAGTCGGCGGCGAGCTCGACACTCTCGCCGGGCCGCCACGCGACGAAGCGATATGGCCCGTCGCCCACGGGCGCGCGGCCGAACGGGGCGTGCGCCCACTGGTCGCGGGGGAGGCTCGCGAGCAGATGCGCCGGCAGGATGCGCATGTGATACACGGCATCGATGAACATCTCGGGGTAGCGGCGGCGGAACCGGAAGACCACGGCCAGCGAGTCCCCCGCGAGCGGCGTCACCGACAGGATGTCGCGCAGCGATTCACGGGCGGGGGCGTCGACCCGGGGATCGGTGTAGGCGTCGAAGGTGAACGCCACGTCGCGCGCCGTGACCGGCGGCCCGTCCTGCCAGCGGGCGTGCGGCGACAGGTCGAAGATGAGCGTGAGGGAATCCTGCCACTCCCAGCGCTCGGCGAGCTGGGGCTCGAAATCCCGGTCGCTCAGGGAGTTCATCTCGGGCCCCAGGTCGGCGAGCTTCAGAAAGATCTGGTCGTGGATGTCGCGGGCGACCGCCTGCTGCGTGACCGGCGGCAGCAGCAAGTCGGGTTGGCTGAAGGCGACGAAGACGAGGGTGCCGCAGTAATCCCCGCGGCAGTTGCCGGGGCGCGCGCAGCCGGCGAGCGCCAGCGTCAGGGCGGCGCCCACGGGCAGCACGCAGCGCATCAGGCGGCCTGGACGGACGGCGTCGAGGCGGCCCCGACGGAGCTCATGAAGGCGGCGTACACGTCCGGGCGCCACTGCCGGCGCTCGGACTCGATCTGGGTGAGGGCCTGCTCGCGGGTGAGGGCGGGCCGATAGCTGCGCGTCGTCGTCAGGGCATCGTAGACGTCCACGATACCGATGATCTGCGCCGCGACCGGAATCTCCTCGCCGCGGAGCTGATCGGGATAGCCGCTGCCGTCGTACTTCTCGTGGTGCCATCGGATGATCGGCTTGATGTCCCATGGAAACTCGACCGTGGCCAAGAGCTCCACGCCCCACACCGGGTGCCTCTTGATGACCTCGAACTCGTCGCGCGTCAGCCGCCCGGGCTTGTTCAGGATCTCGTGCGGGACGCGGACCTTCCCGACGTCGTGCAGGTAGGCGCCGAGCCGCACGGTGGTACGCGCCTCCTCATCGAAGCCGAGCGCCCCGGCGACGGCCAGGGCGTAGCGAGCGACCCGCTCGCAGTGGCCGAACGTGTAGCTGTCGCTCGACTCGATCGACTGGCCCCAGTCGCGAACCACGGCCAGGTAGGTCTCTTCAAGCTGGGCGACCTTGCCCCCGACGTCAACCAGGTCGGCGCCGGCGTCGAGGCGGCGGAACCCGCGGTGGGCCGAGTGCAGGAGGGTCAGGGCTTCCTGGTTGCGCCCCGCGGTCTGGTAGAGCAGGGCCAGCTCGCGGGAGGCTTCGGCTTCGCTGAGCAGCGTGCCGGTGCCGACGGCCATCTCGATCGCGGCCCGCAGCCGCGATTCGGCGAGCGCCACGCGGCCCGTCTCTCGATACACCATCCCGATAACCCGGTACGCATCCGACTTGTCGCGCCGGGTCCCCAGCTGGTCGAAGATCGCCAGGGCCGCTTCCGCGTTCTGGCGCGCCTGCTCGAAATGCTGGCGGGCGAGATGCACCTCGGCGTGGTTCAGCAGGCACAGCCCCTGGAGGTGCACGTCCCCGATCACTTCGGCGAGCTCGCGGCTCTGGCGGAAGTAGCGGTCCGCGTCTTCCCACAGATGCCGGTCGGCGCTGATCATCCCCAGGTTGTGATAGGCGATCGCCAGGCCTTCCTGGTCGCGGGCGCTCTCGTAGGCCTCCAGCGAGCGCTGGTAGTGTCCCATCGCCTGGTCGTGTTGGCCCTGGATCGTCGCGAGGATGCCGAGATTCTGCTCGATGCGCGCCCGCAGCGGGGAGCTCGTGCCACCCAGCTCCAGCGCCCGGTGGAACCCCTGCCGGGCCGTGTCGATGTCGCCGTCTTCGAAATCGAATCCGGCGAGCACGTTCACCGCCTCGGCGGCGAGAACGTCGTCGCCGCTGGCGACCGCGACGTCATAGCTCTTGCGGCAGGCGTCGCGCGCCGCGGGCGACTCGCCGCGGTGATGGTGCAGCACCCCCAGCCGCCGCAGCGCCTCGGCGTGCACCGCGCGCTCGCCGCACTGGTCCGCCACGGCGATCGACTCCAGGTAACACTCCATCGCTTCGGCGACGCATCCCGCGCGCTCCTGGGCGCGCGCGTCGCTCAGCAGCTCGCGGGCGCGCCGCGTCCCGTCGGGGCGCGGTTCCCCGGACACCGGCAACAGCGTGCGGCGCGGCGGCAGCACGCCCGCTACCAGGCCACCGCGTAGCGGGAGAAGTGGTCGAGCTTTCCGGTGACCTTCTTGGAGAACAGGTTGTCGAGCGACAACAGATACGACAGGATGTTCAGGTTGTCGTCGGTGTACGCGATCTCCTTCGGCAGAATCTTGCCGAGCAGGTTGCAGTTCGCGTAGCTCATCGTCAGGGCTGCCGAGACCGTGAACCGCAGGCCCTGCGGCGAACCGCAGCCCCTGCGGCGTGAAGCGCACGGAGTTCACGTTCGCCGACGGCGCTTCGGCCGTGATCGTCACGTTCTGCGAGAGCGCGCCCGGCGGAATGATCAGCGTGTGCGGTCCCACCTGGATCGTGCCCCCCGCCGGCCCGATGACCTTCGTCGTGCTCGCGTAGGGGAGGGGCGAGCATTGCAGCAGGCCGGTGGCCTGCAACAAGCTGCCGAGGAGACTGGCGTCGGGTGGGGGGACCGCGGGGGCGGTGGCGCGGTCAGGGATGCAGCTCAAGCCCGTCGCCGCCAGACCCACGAGCAGGACGGCGGCAAAAAAGGGGCGCAGGCGTTTCATGATCAAGACACTCCGGGCGACGGGTATGAGACGGGAGCTGCAGTACCCACGCTCGGGTGAGGGCGCGCACCCGACGCCCCGCAGGATAGGGACTCCCCTGTTTTCGTACTATGCGCGAGCTACCGGAAATTTCGTGACTGCGATCACAAACGACGTCAACGACCCAGGACGTATGGAGGGAGGACGTAGAGGGGAGGCGTAAGGGGACAACGTAAGTAGACGGGGCACCGGGGTGTGGGGGATCGCCGCCAGCACCATTGCCGGCAGACGAACCGCAGCCAGGGAGCCACCCCGATGCCCCTATGGGCAGTGCTGCCAAGTCGAGGGAGGCTTCCGAGAGCGGTGCGCACCTTTCTCGGCGGACCGGCGCGGGTCTCCACGACTCGCCATGCCGGCTTTCAACCCCCCAAGCTCGTACTGAGCTTCCGCTCGCTTGTAACGCATACACCATGCCAGGACGGTATACCTGTATAGCCGTATTGCCGTATGGCCGTAAACGCTGCATTCCGGTTCGGTCGTAGGTGTGGCGATGCCTCAACGAAGTGCAGCAAGGACTTCTTCCAGCGCGCCGAGCAGGATGTCCACACGTTGAGGATCGGCGTTCACCCCCATCAGCCCCACCCGCCAAGTCTTGCCTTTGAGCGGCCCGAAGCCGCCCGCGATCTCGATGCCGCGATCGAGCAGCGCGCCGCGCACGCGGGCATCGTCCACACCGTCAGGAATGCGGACGACGTTGAGTTGCGGCAGACGGTGCGCCGCCGGCGTGAACAGCTCCAGTCCCAGGCGTTCGAGGCCGCGCGCGAAATGCTCGTGCGCCCGGCGGTGGCGGGCCCAGCGGGCCTCGAGTCCTTCGGCGACCACCAGCC
>WNGH01008309.1_pt1 | contig 10068 bp, 7 predicted proteins | sample 5400631 | NCBI WGS metagenome assembly WNGH01 (sample SAMN13153373, study PRJNA577476) | soil metagenome | isolation source: 115 cm soil or saprolite under Garry oak tree replicate 1 | place: USA:California | collected 2016-06-15 | reverse complement strand
GCCTTTTCGGCGTCGATGTTGGCGGCGGCCTTCTCGACCAGCGACACCACGTCGCCCATGCCGAGAATGCGCCCCGCAATCCGGCTCGGATGAAAGTCTTCCAGCGCGTCGGTTTTTTCGCCGGTGCCGATCAGCTTGATCGGTTTGCCGGTGACCGCGCGCATCGACAGCGCCGCGCCGCCGCGGCCGTCGCCGTCGACCCGCGTCAGCACGATGCCGGTGAGGCCGACGCGCTCGTCGAAGGATCGCGCCAGGTTGACCGCGTCCTGGCCGGTCAGCGAATCCGCGACCAGCAGCACTTCATGCGGGTTGGCGGCGGTTTTGATCTCGGCCGCTTCCGCCATCATCTCTTCGTCGAGCGTGGTGCGGCCGGCGGTGTCGAGCAGCACCACGTCGTAGCCGCCGAGCCTGGCTGCTTCCAGCGCGCGCTTGGCAATCTGCGCGGGCTTCTGGCCGGCCACGATCGGCAATGTCTGGATATCGAGGTCGCGCCCGAGCACCGCGAGCTGCTCCATCGCCGCCGGGCGATAGATGTCGAGCGAGGCCATCAGCACCTTGCGCTTGTCGCGCAGGGTCAGCCGGCGGGCAAGTTTGGCGGTGGTGGTGGTTTTGCCCGAGCCCTGCAGGCCGACCATCATGATCGCCACCGGCGGCACGGCGTTGAGGTCGATGGTCTGGCCGTCGGAGCCGAGCGTGGCGATCAGTTCGTCATGGACGATCTTCACCACCATCTGGCCGGGGGTCACCGACTTGACCACGGTGGCGCCGATCGCCTGCTCGCGGACTTTTTCTGTAAAACTTCGGACCACGTCGAGCGAGACGTCGGCCTCGAGCAGCGCGCGGCGCACCTCGCGCATCGCGGCATCGACATCGGCTTCGGTCAGCGACCCGCGCCGGGTCAGCCGATCCAGTATGCCGCCAAGCTTTTCCGACAGATTGTCGAACACTGCTGCTTTTCCTTCGTCATGCCCAACGAGGGCACAGCATCGCCTATTTCACTGCCGTCATACCCCGCGAAAGCGGGGTATCCAGTACTCCGAGACCTCTCGTTAAAACGAACGCCCTGGGATACTGGATCACCCGCCTTCGCGGGTGATGACGCCTTGTTTTGTCTCACTCGCGTCCCACGGGCGCTAGGAGGAGACATTCCAAACACTTTTGCGCCCGAGGGCGCATCGCGCTGTCGGGCGTTGACCTCCGGTCTCAAGGGCCGGTCGGCCGGTCGAAAAGAACGTCTTTTCGAGAAGTGGAGGCGTTAAACCCCCGCAGCCTGCAAAAGTCAAGAAAAGTCGCGGAAAAGCGGCATTTTCGCGAACCTTGCCACCGGCTTACCCCCTTGCCGATGCACGCGTTTTCGGGCCAATCGAGGTCATGAACATTACCCGCCGTGGTCTCCTTGGGCTGCTTTCCGGCGCCGCCGCAGCGATCGGCGTGCCGTCAATCTGGGCTTACAGCATGAAAACCTATGACGGTCCCGTCTCCGATCATTTCGACGGCACGCGTTTCTTCGATCCCGATGGCGTACCGCCGAAATCGCTTGGTGAAGTGCTGCGCTGGCAGTTCGGCCCCGGCCGGGAGCGGCAGGCCTGGCCGGAATGGGCGCCGAGCCCTCACGCTGACACGCCGCCGCCGCGCGTCGGCGGCAACAAGGTACGATTATCGTTTGTCGGCCACGCCAGCTGGCTGATCCAGACATCGGGGCTGAACATTCTGATCGATCCGGTATGGTCGATGCGCGCCTCGCCGGTGAGCTTTGCCGGACCAAAGCGTCGCAACGACCCCGGTATTGCGTTCGAGGCGTTGCCTCCGATCGACGTCGCGCTGGTGTCGCATGGCCATTACGATCATCTCGACCTCGCGACGCTGTCAAAACTAGCCGGGAAATTCTCGCCGCGTGTGATTACGCCGCTTGGCAACGATGCCACCATGCGCAGCGCCGACAGCGCGATCAACGCCGAGGGGTTCGACTGGCATCGGCGCGTCGAACTTGGCGGCGGCATCGCGGTGACACTGGTGCCGACCCGGCACTGGTCGGCGCGCGGATTGTTCGATCGCAACAAGACGCTGTGGGCAAGCTTTGTGCTGGAGACGCCGGCAGGCAAGATCTACATCGTCTGCGATTCCGGCTATGGCGAGGGCCAGCATTTCCGCCGCGTCGCCGAGGCGCATGGTCCATTGCGGCTGGCGATCCTTCCTATCGGCGCCTATGAGCCGCGCTGGTTCATGCGCGACCAGCACATGAACCCGTCAGACGCCGTGCGGGCGCTGACCGATTGCGGCGCAGAGCAGGCGCTGGCGCATCACCACGGCACGTTTCAGCTCACTGATGAAGCGATCGACGCGCCGGTGGTCGCGTTGTATGCCGCACTTGAGCAAGCGAAGATTCCGCGCGAGCGTTTTGTAGCGCTGCAGCCGGGCCAGGTGGTGGAGATTTGAGAACGCACCGGGGCGCTCAAGCAAGCCCTCATGCTGAGGAGGCGCTCTCCCGGCGGCGCACTTGCGCTGTCCGGTGCGCCGTCTCGAAGCACGAGGGCGGATCTCCATCCTTCGAGACGCGCGCCAGGGCGCGCTCCTCAGGATGAGGCCGAGCGTTGGGCTAGGCCGTGAACCCATAAATCTACTGGGCTGACGCCGCACCAGAGTCCGTTATGCCCCGATAGCCGACATATTGCTGCATAGCGGCGAAACGACGTTATGGGCCAGGAGCCGACATCGGATATCCATAACGCAACGGCGCGCTGTCCCGGCGCAACCCAGACTTCTTGTTCCAACACCTTCATTAAGAGCGTGGTGTCGACGGCTTGCACGGGCAGACACGCCAGTGGCTGGCCACGTCGGCCAGCCTCGACCGTACAATCGTTCACTGGCATGACGCTGAAGCGGAGACCGAGGGAGAGCACGACTCTGAAGTCGGGATCCTGCAAGAGCCCGACTTCTCGTGAGCGGCTTAGGCTGCACAAGGCTGCGAAAACTTAGAATTACCCTACCCCTTGCGTTTTTCTTCGTCCGGTTCTGAAGTGTATCCAAATTTTTGACGCTGGCATGGTGATTAAGGGTCCGCTTAATCCTACCGCGACAGAAAATAAATGTGCACAGTAGGCGCATTGGAACTAACTAATCGACGCTGCGAGGGGTGAGGATCAGTGCAGGGCGACTTGAACGTCGCGCGCCCGTTTGAGGTCAGCCGTTTCGGCTCCTTCGTCAAACCAACGACAGATTGGTTCTAGCAGCGCGCGCGCCTCATCAGGTCTTCCTTGCGTCCGCCAGAGTTCTGCAAGGCTTGTCGCGGCGCGTAATTCCAGGGACTTGGCGCTTTGACTCCGCGCCACTTCAATAGACTTCTTAAGATGAGACTCAGCTTCTCTAACCTTCGATGGGTTGAGTGCTACAAGAATTTGCGCTCTTTGCCGATGCAATTCTGCTTCCCATGATCTGCCTGTCACGTCACCAATATTGGCCAGGACCCCCTCGACAATCGATAGCGCGCATTCATTTTCGCCATCCTTGGCATGCATATCCGCCAGCCAACTTTCCATCATTGGAAGCATGAAGCCGACGCCGTTGCGTCGCGCTTCGTCGATTCCCAGTGCTATTTCCGCCCGGGCTTCTTCAATTCGGCCCAGGTCGCCGACTGCTCGGCTCCGCGAAATTCTCGACAAAATCGTGTACAGCGAAAACCGCTGTTCTTGTGACATTTCGAAGCTTTTTTCGGCGCTTTCGAAGGCGCGAGCGGCATCCCCGCGCAGGAGGTGCACAACAGAAGTCATGTAATGAGCGAACGTTATGGTGTATGGGTGACGAAGTTCTTGAGCCAAGGCAAGCGCTTCCGAAACGCGCGAAAGGGATTGATCCGGATAGCCCAGGAACCACAAGTCCCAAGATAGGAGCAGCAGTGAAGCCGCTTGGGGCTCCACCATGTAAAGGCTGTATAGCCGCTGTTTTTCCTTGCTAATCGAAAGCTTGATTGTCTCCTCGAAATGGTTCGCTGACGATTGGAAGTCCCCGATAGTCAATAACGTGCTGCCCATCACTCTATGAGCCACCATTAGCGGCACGGGGTCGGACAGCGCTCGTGACCGTGACAGAAACTCATCGGCCATGCGGAGCGCGTCATCATTCTTTCCACACATCCAGGAGTGCCCCCATAACCCAAACAGGGCTTGGAAATATTCGGGGATGTTGCCGAGTCGCAGGCATAAGGTACGAGCCCGCGAAAACGCTTCGCGGGTTTCCGCGGAGGCGTACCCTTGAACAGCGATAAGCGGTATTCCCAACGCCAATTGAATGTCGATCTCTTGCTTGGTCCGCTCAGGCGTTTCCGGCAAAGCGTTCAGAACCTGAAGGGCCTTTCGAAAATTAGCAATCGCTTCGACGTTGGCGGAATGCGCGAGCGCGCGTTGCCCAGACTCCAACCAGCAACGAATGGCCAGTTGGTGATTGCCTGCTTCTTGATAGTGATAGGCCAGGACTTCGGGTTGATTTTCGGCGAGCACCGGAAAATCATGCGCTAAGATCGCTGCAATGTCCGCATGGATCTGCTGCCTCTTACTCCTGAGCAAAGAGTCGTAGATTGCATCACGCAACAATACATGCTTGAAGGCGAAACGGACGAAAGGCGAAATGTCGACTCGATAGATGATGTCAGCATTTTCGAGTAGCGAAAGGGCCGGCAGCATATCGTCTTCGTCAACTTGCGATGCTGCCGACAAGAGATCGCAGGAGAACTCGCGTCCAATCACAGCCGCAATCTGTGCAAGTCTGCGACTCGGCGCAACGCGGTCGAGCCGCTCCATCAATGCGTCACTCAGCGTGTCCGGAACCCTGAGCAATTCTGGTCGTGCTGTGCGCTCCAAAGTGCCTCGCGTTCGTAAGGGCGCACTCAACATGCTGTTTGTCAGTTCCTCTATGTATAGCGGGACGCCATCGGCCTTTTCGATAATCTGGTCGAGCAGCGGTTGGGGCATGCTGCCGCCCCTCAAGAGATCTCGGATCATCGCCTTCACTTCGGTGTGCGACAATCGAGTGAGCGAGAGTGTGGTGGTGTTCGCATGAGTGATCCACGTGGGGTGGAACTCGGGCCGGCACGACACAATAAGCAGCACGCGGGCCTGGTCGATCCGGCTGATAATCAGTTCAAGCAGCTCAAGCGTCGATGGATCTAGCCAGTGCGCATCCTCGAAGATGCAGAGCGTGGAGCGTTGGACAGAAAACGCCAAGAGCATGTCGACAAGCGTGCTTATCATCCTGTTCTTTATTTGCTGCGGCGTTAGGCCAGATAACTCGGGGTGATTTTCCAAGGGGATTGATAACAGTTTGGCAATCAGCAGGACCGGCTCTATGGGGGAACTATCAGTTGAGCGCGGAAGGTAAGCCTTAAGCTTGGCAAGCTTGTCTGCGTCGGCGTCGCGAGCTGTTAGTTGGGCCGCTTGTTCGATCTGCTCGATCATCGCAAAGAGCGCGCTCTGACTGTGATAGGGCGAGCCCTGATGGTGCAGCAAGACGTGTGGTTCCTGCTGAATATGCGATTTCAATTCGTGAAGGAGCCTTGATTTTCCGACTCCGGGAATACCTGAGAGAAATATGACTTGGCCATCGCTCTCTTTGACTTTCTGCCACCTATCGAGCAGCAAGCTTAGTTCGCTTGAGCGTCCAATGAGCGGCGTAAGAGAGCCCGCATGCGCGGCCTCGAAGCGGCTAGCGGTATTTTTCGCCGAGACCACGCGGTACACGTGAAGAGGTTCAGTGACACCTTTGAGTTCCTGGAAGCCGAGGTCCTGAAAATCAAAAGCTGACGATACGAGACGCCTCGTCGATTCCGAGATGATTACCGTGTTGCCAGCGGCAAGGGTCTGTAGACGCGCGGCAATATTCGGCGTCTCTCCCACCGCGTCCATCGACCACGTACCACTGTCTCCAATTTCACCGACAACAACCGGGCCCGACGAAACACCCACTCGACAAGTCAGGGTAACCGGCCCTGAAATCTTTGGAACTCCGGAGACAATCTCCAGGGCGGCATGAATAGCACGAGCGGCGTCGTCCTCGTGTGCATGGGGCCAACCGAAAAATGCCATCGCGCCATCGCCGAAATAGCGGGCGACCTCGCCTCCATAGCGCCTAATCGCCGTGCTGCACTCCCCCCGATATGCGTCAATGAGTTTTTGGAGATCCTCGGGATCTAACTTTTCCGAAAGCTGCGTAGATCCCACGAGGTCGCTGAACATCACTGTGATCTGACGGAATTCAGCTTCGCGATGTTGCACAAGCGAGGGTAGCACCATTGCAACGTTTGAAATCGCGGTCGTTGCGCCGGTGGGTTGGTGCGCTACCGTCAATGCTTCAATGGCCCTGAGCAGCTTCTTGCGGTGACCTAAAGAGGAAACTCCAAGTTTTTTGAGATCATCTTCCGTCAATTCCGAAAGGAGGGAGTATTCGATATTGTTTTCTTCGAAAGTTTGGGCGTACTGACCTAGACCATGTCTACCCAGCCACTCGGCTAACTCGGTGGTTGACTTCGTCATTGCAGAGGCCCCGAGTCGGCTTGAGACCCACTATGTGACTGCCTTTGTTGCTTTCGATCAGAGCACCTTCTCCCGCAGACGATAACACATTAGCGTTCTTTTGTCTGCCGATATCACAATAGGCGATGGGCCTGACGCGGAGACATCGTCATCGGTGCGTTACGCGTGGCCATGGCGGGACGCACGATGCCGGCGTCGCGGTACATGTCGCAGAAGGGTGCGGTCACCAACTGAAGCTTGGCGCGACGATACCAGCGCTGGTGCCTGCCGCGCTCACCATGGCGGCCCATCGCGAGGAGTCACGCAGGCGTCGTCATTTGAAATCGCACCCGCATATGAGACGCGCGCCGAAGCCGGCGCATTGTTTCTCGTGCCTCACGCTATGCCAAACTGCGATGGCTATCGCGCTATTCAGCTCATGCCGCGGGCCGAGCCCCGCGCTTTTCACCGGGCGATGGATATGACCCAAGACGATACGGGAGCGCCTCTCCGAGCGCCTGTTGAAGCTCCTCGAGCATCTCCGCATCGGATTTGAGGAGTTCGTGATTATATCCCTCCGCCAGGATCAATGCCGATTCATACGTCTCCCGAACGACCCTGATACGGTCGTTTGCGGGAAGTGAGGCGACGAACTCGATCGTTTCTTCGACGTGGTTGGCCTCGCTTCCGAGGGAGCTGTGACTTCTGAGAAAGCGGGTTGCATCGACGCCATCCGGACACATCGCCTGCACCTTCTCGACATCGGCCTTCTGCTTGAGCGCGGCGATGCGCTCCAGGCAGTACGAATAGCCGATGCAGCCGATGGGATAGTCCTGGACGCAGAGATCATCGAAGCGCTTGCAGAGCGGCTTGATGCCCTCCGGGATGAGGTTGGCGACGAGTCGCTCGGCGGGCACACCCAGCGCACGCAGATCCTTGAGCGCGAGCCGGTCGTGACCGGTCTCCTCGCGCGCACGCTCTTCAAGGTAGGCCGCCACCTCAGGCCTCCCCAGCTCGTTGAAGCGCATGGCGGCGCACTGGAGATTTCGAGGCGTGTCGACAGACGTGTGATAGGCGCCGACCAAGGCGACGATATAGCCGACGAGCGTCGGGTCAGGGCGCGCGAGGCGCTTTTCGATTCCGGCAAATCCGAGATTTATCGCGCCGTCGAGCAGCCCGACCGTGCTGCCCGGCGCGCCCACGCCCATCATCGGCGTCGCGAATGGATCTACGTCCCCTTTGCCGCTCGGGGTATGAAACCAAACCTCTCCCGACTCGCGAGCAATGATCGAAATATCGCCGGCAACGTTGACCCACTCCGTTATCAGCTGTGCCATTCGAAGCCTCCCACTTCTAGTGCTCGCCAGTGATCGTCGACGGAAGTGACTTGGTACGCAGGTCGAACTCGCTTTAAGCGATAGACACACCGCCCTTGCCTGAAACGTGGTCGCAACAGCGCTAGATTCCATTCGGCGTACAGGCCATCAGCAAGCGGGCCGTCTCTAGAAGAGATTGGCCCGGCCGAGGCGTTACACGGGCCAGGTCAGGCAGAACAAAAACCACTTCGTTGTCCTGTTGCATGGTATAATTACTATCGTGTTCAATTTCATTGATCACGACGGCGCGCTCCAGATAGATGCCCCGGGCAGCGAGCGCTACTTTGGCTTCTCTCGCGGCGACGGGCGTCACGGTGATGTTGTCCGCCTCTCGTTTCAATAGCGCCTCTCGGAAATCTTTGTCGACCCACGCGTCGACGATCATTTGCGCGAGCGAATCATTGGGGGCGTAGGAAAAGGCCGGCACCGTTACGGTTATAGGGTTGCCTGACTTATCCGCCGTTTTCTTCAAAATGGCCATGGTCACCTCCCTCACGAAGCAGGCCCAGCATCTCGCCTGCGCTACTTCATACTTTAGTTGTAGAATTTTGTGGTGGCAAGTTAGACTAGCAGTACCGGCTGATTGGATCATAAATCCATTGTGCTGACGCGGGAGACCACCGCGCCTAATCTATCACATGGCCCCAAGCCATATGTGAACCGGATCACAGTCAGAAAGGGGGATGGCACTCTTTCTGGCCTCAGTCTGACGTCTCTTTCGGGTCAATCGCTACCGGGTCGAACCGGCAGCAGGTCCTGCCACGTCCGCCGTACCGCCGAAAGCGGAAGTAAATTCAGACTATTAGCAGCACCGTCATAGGCCATTGCGGGTTGATGGCGCTGCCCAAGACGTGATTCAAGCTCAAAGCAGGAGCCTCGAATCATGCGCTACGAACTCAGCGATTATGAGTGGACCGCCATCAAGCCGATGCTGCCGAATAAGCCGCGCGGCGTTCGGCGTGTAAATGACCGTCGCGTGCTCAACGGCATCTTTTGGGTTCTGCGTTCAGGCGCGCCATGGCGTGACCTGCCAGAGAACTATGGCCCCCGCACCACTTGTTACAATCGCTACGTTCGGTGGCGGCGGGCTGGCGTCTGGGACCAGATCATGGACGCGCTGGCCGCCGGTCATGATGCGGCGGTGCAGATGATCGATACCTCCGTCGTGCGCGTGCACCGACGAGGCGATCGACGCGCCGGTCGTCGCCTTGCATGCGTCGCTTGAGCGAGAAAAGATTCCGCGCGAGCGTTTTGTAGCGCTGCAGCCGGGGCAGGTGGTGGAGATTTGAGGGCGAGCTCCGTGCCCCGGATGCTGCGCAGCGCGTAAGCGATGCGCTGCTGGTCCGGGGCCCATGCTCCTTAACGACCGTGTGGGTCCCGGCTCTGCGGAGCAGCGCGAAAAGCGCTGCGCCGCGTCCGGGACACGTGGTCCTCGTTACTGCCCCTGCTGCTTGATCGCCCAGGAGACACTCACGGTCACGGCAAGCGTTTCTTCGCCCTGCGCCACCGGTGCTGAAGCCGCCATGCCGGCGGCCATCCTGCGATAGGGCGCGGGGGTGGAATTGCCCTCTTCCGAGATGCTGAGCGGCGCGCCCAGCGTGACGCCGGCGGCCTTGGCGTAAATCTCGGCCTTGCGGCGGGCGTCGGCCACGGCCCGCTCGCGGGCCTCATCGAGAAGTTTCGAGGCTTGTGACACCACAAAATTGATGCCGCCGATTTCGTTCGGAGCGGTTCGGGGCGCTTTGCGGTTGCAGCGACAGCCGCGCGGTCTGGATATCCTTCTCCTCGATCCCGGCGCCCTTCAGCGCCTGCAGCACCTTGCCCATCGCCGCGTTGTTGGCCTCGGAGGCCTCGCGCGCGGTCTTGGCCTCCGACGTGACGCCGCCACCGATTTCCGCGAGATCGGGCGGCACCGACACGGTAGCCTCGCCGGTCACGGAAATTGCCGCCGGCGGAATGACCTGCGCCAGCGCCGGCGCTGTGAGCAGCGCGGCCGCAAGGGCGACCGCGGCGAGAGCCGTGCAATACTTCATGAGCTCACTTCAGCGGCACATAGACATTGATCACCAGCTTGTCTTCCGCGGTCTTCAGCGGGTCGGTGATGTATTCCTCGATGAAGGTATCCTTGGCTTCGAGCTTCTTGTCGTCGAGGTGATTGGTGATGGCCTCATAGGTGTTGTCCATATTGTCGT
>WNGH01039277.1_pt1 | contig 10069 bp, 14 predicted proteins | sample 5400631 | NCBI WGS metagenome assembly WNGH01 (sample SAMN13153373, study PRJNA577476) | soil metagenome | isolation source: 115 cm soil or saprolite under Garry oak tree replicate 1 | place: USA:California | collected 2016-06-15 | reverse complement strand
CGTGATCACTGCGTAGCTGGGCAGATACCCATCGTGATCCAGAAACAGATGCAGCTTCGCCCTGTCTGCCTGGCGGGCCCTTGAATTCCTGTGCAGCCCGGGCTGCGCCGCTGCGCCGCGCGCGGCTGGTTTACATAATACCTACACTGTGACGTTGCCTGAGGGGTGACGAGCGTCTTATTTTACCTACACTCAGCAGCTAGAGAAGGTCATCAAGCGGATAGGCGAAGAAGGAAAAGACAGTACCAGAGTCGCTTTCGGCTACGCAGGCGCAAGTGATGAGGGACCAAATTTAGGTCGCACTGTAGGGAACAAAATGACGATCAACTATGCTGCCATTGACAGGACCAAAAACGACTTTGGGTTGAACATTTCGGAAAGCTTGGCTTTAGATGCAGGGGTCGTGGGTCACGAGGGGGCGCATGTCGGTGCCGGGGGCTTCTTGACCGAGTTCTTTACGATGCACGGCGAGCACACAGCGTACTACTCGGAATCATTGACCTATCAGGGGCTCCACAACACCGACCGTCCAACTGGATTGTGGAATGAAAGCTGGGTTCTTGTAGACCGTCAACTACTGGAACAAAAGCGTGAAAAGGCCATTGAAGATGTTTTACACCCCCGAAGAAGCCAAACCAAGAGCAGGAGAATTAACCATGAAAACACGGAAGCAGTGTCCGAAGGGTTTGGCTCTTATCCTGATTCTCAGCCGTTTCGGTTGGGGACAAGCTGATACTGCTGCCATGAAGGTCAGCTTGTGCGATCTTTACATGAATCCGCAGCAGTACGTCGGCAAGATGGTTGCGTCGGCAAGATGGTTGGTTGAGGTTCGTGCGACGATTGTTGGCTATCGTGATCCGACAGTGGAGTTGCCATCTTTTTCGAGGCAAGAGCCATGTTTCGCGTACTTGAACATAGCCCTCGAATTCCCTCAAAACGTCAGTCCTAGGCCACCGTTCGTGGAGAGAGATGCGTCCTTCCGAAAGTATGAAGAGGCTCTTCAGAAACCCATGCGGGTCGAAGCGACTTTGCAAGCTCGTTTCGACGCGGTCTTTGTGTGGAAGGATCGCAAGCGAGTGAGGATTGCCGAAGGTCAAGGCTTCGGGAGGAAACATGCCGCCGACGCACGGCTGGTTCTGCAGAGAATGTCAGATGTCATCACTCGAAATATTCCGCGCAGGTAGTTCGGTGGAAGTCGGTAGATAGGTACCCGGGATCAATCGTTTGCGCGATCGCTTCTCTAACGGCACGTTGCGAATCTTGACTGAGACTTGCGCCGCTTCCAGGCCACTCAACAGGTTAACGCTCGTTAACCAAAACTGGGGAAACGGCACTCAAGAGCGCTGGCTGTTAAAAGCGACACGTCACCCCTGGGAGGGCGCTGCCGGGCGCTGCAAACGCGCTGAACGTTAACGCTGAGTTTGGATCTTTGGATGGAATTTTCTTTAGAAAGACACCTTCCCTAAGCCTGGCGGCTTAAGTTGGCGTGAGCGAGACGGCGGATGCAACACGGCTCGAATAATCTCGAATCGCGTTCAAGCTTGTTCGAGTTCATTCGTGTTTGTTCGGCGCGCGTTCGGTGGTCGTTCGGTGGAATGGGGATTCCACAATCTGGCTCTTCAGCGGTATAACCGATCCTGCCTCCAAAGTTCGGCAGCAAAAGCGGGACCCCCTCGGACGTCTAACACAGGTGATCGAAGATCCGAACGATCTGAATCCGAACGGCCTGAACTACAGCACTACATATTCTTACGATGCTCTCGACAATCTCACTGGGGTCGTCCAAGGCGTGCAGAGCCGTTCGTTTGTGTACAGTTCACTCAGCCGCCTGACGTCGGCAACCAATCCCGAAAGCGAAACGACAACCTATACGTATCAGGATAGCGGCGATCTTGAGACGCGTACGGACGCCCGAGGCATCTCGGTGACTTTCAGTTATGACGGCTTGCATCGGCTCCGGACGAAGGATCATTCTACTGATGCTAGCCAACACACGGACTATGAATATGATGCTAAAAGTAATCTCAAGTCGGTGACTTCTGGCGCCGCCTCCATACTCGACGCCGAGGCCGAGGAAGACAATGGACCCGCCAACACGCTATGATCCAAGACATGAGCACTATCCGCATTATCGAATCCGAACTCGCCCGCGATGTCCACGGCGTATTGGAGAAGGTTCGACAAGGTGTTGAGGTTATCGTTAACAAAATCATCGGCCTGTTGCCGTGATTAAACCGTCACAATCGGCGGGCCGCAAAACCTCCCAAGTGATTGCGGCGCTAGAAGCCAGTGGCGCCAACGCAGTCCTCGATGAAGACTTTGCGCGAGACGTGAAGGAAAGCATCCAAACCTACCGGGAACCATGGAATCCGCCATCCGTGGATTAGTCCTCGATTCCAGCGTCCTCGTTGCAGCCGAGCGCGCCAAGCTCACGACTCCGGAAGTCCTGCGCAATATCCGTGCCACTGCCGAAGTCGGCGATGCGCCAATCGTTATCTCCGTGATGACCGTAGCGGAACTCGCTCACGGCATCTACCGCGCCAACACACCGGAACGCCGAGAACGCCGGCGTCAGTTTGTCGATGAACTGAAGACGCACGTTCCCATTCATCCGATCACGGAAGCAACAGCCGAGATCATCGCGCGGGTTGGTGGTCAACAAGCAGCTAAAGGAATCAATCTGCCCTTCATCGACCTGATGATCGGCGCGCGCGCTTTGGAACTCGGCTATGCTATTGGCACCGACAATACGCGGGACTTCGGGACTCCATCAGGTCAACATTGTTAGATAAATTTGTCCCATAAATGGGACGTTTCCCGGAAATGGGACACTCTTCAGACAACGCTTCCGCCTCAACTCATTGACAGATCGCGAAATCCTATCCCGTTAAAAGGGATCGCGCAGTGCCCTATATCGGGGCATGACACGGAAGACAAAACTCCAAACCAACGCGGTCAACTCCGTCTCATTGACGATTATTTCCCGCTCGTCGACGCCCGTCGATGATTCCGAGACGATCATCACCGTGGCGCCGATGGTTAACTCGATCAACGAGATGATCGTCTCCGTCAAGGAAATGATTATCGGTGAGAGGCTGATAATCATTTCCGGAACTGAGACACTCATCTTGATCCCGGAGACGATTATCGGCGGAACGCCGGCGAGCGTCTCCGGTTCGCAGATAAGTATTTCCGTCACGCAGATACTTATCAACGTGCCATTGACACTTATCAACGGCCGGACTCCGGACTTGAGGAATCAACCAGTTGCGGACTGGCCTGTATCAACGTGACGGAAATACTTATCAACGTCACTGTGATGATTATCAAAGAGCCGGTGACGATCATTTCCAGACGCGAGACGGTTATCTCCGCTCTGGACGCGGTTATCTCCGGGCCGCACATCATTATTGATAGACGAGACGCAATTATCTCCGCCCTGGAGACGGTTATCTCTGCGGCGGAGACATCTATTTCCGGGGCGGAGATAACTGTTTCCGCCTTCGGCACGAGTTTCTCAGCGGCAGAAATAAGTATCTCTGCCGCCCTGAAAACCGCCGGCGCGGTGCACTCGTGCTTTCGGGGATGTCTCCCCTGCTGCCCCACAGGTGTAAGCGAGGCATGTTGCCAGGTAGCCGAAGCCGATCGCGAACGAACCGATCTCTGTGATAGGGTGTGAAATACTTGTGCTTCTTCTATCTTGGCGCGAAATATATCATGCGTGCTTGTGCCCGGCAATAAAGGGCTTGGCTTACGTTCGTTCCGGTTTTAATATTGCGCGCACCGGCCCTATGTTGATCAAGATTGTTGCAGCCGCTGTGCTGCTGATTGTCACGCTTATCGGACTGACGTACGACTCGCTGTTGCGAGACATGGATCAGGCTGCGATAGAGTACGGCCAGGGCGATCCTGAAGCTGCGCTTGCCCGATATGAAAAAATCCAACATCGTTTGGAATCCATGGGCGCGTTGCGACTGATACCCGCCAAAGACCGCCGGAATCTGATCTTGAACCAAGCGCGGCTTCTCTATGCGCTTGGACGATACGACGACGCCCTGGATCGCATCAACCGCGAGTCCGAAATCGGTGGCGGTTCTAACAGCGACGGCAGATTTCTGCTCCTGAAGGGCGAAATCACCTTTCGCAAGGCGATGAAAAATTATCGGGAATCGATCAAGAAGGATTCACGGTTATTGGAAGAGGCCCTTCACGCAGCCGAAGACAGCCTGCGCGATTCGTTGCGGCTCAACCCGAATGACTGGGACGCCAAATATGATTTCGAGTACGTTAATTTTGTTCGGAACCTCATGAATCATGATCAGCAGGGAAAGATTAAAATCCTGATGGAGAACGTTCGCGTCGAACAGCAGCGGCCGCCAGCGCTTCCGGCCGACTTATCGCCCTGAAACTCCCGCCCTGGACCTTGTTATGGAATTCGCAAGACAAGAATATCTCTGGCTGTTGCTCGCGATCCCCGTTGTGATCCTGCTATGGGGAATGGGCCTGTGGCACCAGCGCCGGATGCGGTTGCGTTTCGGAAATATCGACAATCTCCAGTCCATTTCGAGAATTTCGTGGTCAGGCAAACCATGGATGCGAGGATTGCTCTTCGTGGCCGCTCTTGCCTTGATGGCGTTGGGTCTCGCTTACCCCAGAGCTCTTGTTCGAGAGCTCCATGCTGTCCCAACTCCCACCGATTTGGTGTTCTTGCTGGACACATCCCCATCGATGTATGCGCGCGACATGGACCCCAGCCGGCTAGGCCGCGCCGAAAGAATCATTCAGCGGTTCATTTATCTGAAGCAGGCCCAGGATCGCTACGGCCTGATCGGGTTCAATTGGACCAGCGTTGTGTTGTCTTATATGACCAGCGATCCGCAAAACATCCTTCTTTACTTCGATTACCTCAACCAGGAGGAGACGCCCCAGCCGGGCACCAATGTCGGATCGGTGCTGACGAACGCGATGCGGCTCGTCGCTACCGAACAGCAGGGGGATCCGGAAGGCGCACGGAGGCGCCGCGTCGTGTTCCTTCTTCTCTCCGACGGCGATGATAAGGCAAAGGATGTCGAGAAGCCCCTGGCTGAAGTTATCAAATCCGGAATCAAAATTTACGCCATCGGGCTGGGCAGCGCGACCGGATCGTATGTGCCGCTGGAAATGGCGGGAGGCTTAAACGGACAGGTAGTGAAATACCTCGAACGCGATGGAGGAACGCGGCTCGTCAGCCGTGCTGAAATGAAGACCATGCGGGACATCTCTGAAAGAACCGGCGGCCGATTTTTTCGGGGTGAAAACGACAAACAGGTCGATGAAGCGATGGAGGAGATACTGTTTAATACCCGGCCCGTGTCCGGATTTCAATCGAACGCCGTCCGCAAAGATCTCTACATGTATTTCCTGACGGCGGCATTCGGCTGTCTGCTGGCGGGTGTCTTTTTATAGTATGCGCGCACGGATGAAAACGAAGGAGGAGGCGCGGGAGATCATCGCCCGGATCGAGGAGCAGATCCACAAGGTGATCATCGGCCAGGACGACCTGATACGGCGTATCTTGATCGCGCTGTTCGGCCGCATCCCTTACTCGTTCAAAAAAGGCGAGGAGGAGAAAGCAGGATCCGGACACATTTTGTTGGAAGGCGTTCCCGGACTTGCAAAAACGCTGCTGGTGTCGGCCATCGCGAATACCATCAACGCCAGGTTCCAGCGTATTCAGTTCACGCCCGATATGCTTCCCGCCGATATCCTGGGAACAAAAATCTTCGACAGCAAGACAGGAGAATTCCGGACGGAAAAGGGTCCGATCTTCGCGAATATCATTTTGGCCGATGAAATCAACCGCGCTCCCCAAAAGACTCAGAGTGCGCTGCTGGAGGCGATGCAAGAGCGGCAGGTAACGATCGGCGAGACGACGTACGGTTTGGAAGATCCGTTCTGGGTGCTCGCCACTCAAAACCCCGTGGAGCAGGAAGGCGTGTTTTCGCTGCCCGAAGCCCAGCTCGATCGCTTTTGCATGATGGTCCGCGTGCATTATCCGTCGCCGGAAAGCGAATACCAGATGCTGTCGGCAAGTCTGGAGAAAACCCGGATCGAATCGGTGGCTGACCCGCAGGCCGTCCTTTGGATACGTCAATTGGCAGGCGAGGTGTATGTCGATGAGAAGATCCGCCGTTACATTGTCGCCATCGGCCAAAACACCCGCAACACGCGGCCGGAGGCGCTGCCGATCGTGAAAGAGATGGTGATGCATGGAGCATCCCCGCGTTCTTACAATCATCTGCTGGCGATGAGCCGTGCCGTAGCTTTCTTTCGCGGCCGTGATTTTGTTTTGCCTTCGGACGTGAAGTACATCGCAACCGATGTGCTGCATCACCGAATTGTTCGCACCATTCGGGCCGAGGTCGAAAACGTGGCATCGGACGAAATCGTCGCCGAAGTCCTGCGGCATACTCCGATTCCTTAAGAGGAACGATGGCACTGGCTCCTGAATTAACCGAAGAGCTTCGATACCTGGAAATCAATGTGGGCCGCCGGATTCGAAGCCTGCGCCTGGGCCAGAGCCGGAGTCCGTTGAAAGGGTTCGGCTATGAATTCGAGTCGCACCGCAAATACGAGGTTGGCGAAGATTTCCGGCGTATCGACTGGAATGTTTCGGCGCGCATGCAGGAAATCTACCTCAAGCGCCATTTTGAGGAACGCGAAGTATCCGTCTTTCTGGTGGTGGATGTTTCACGTTCCATGCATTTCTCGACAGCGAAACATTCCAAGAACCTGCGGGTCATGCAGGTCGGCGCCACTCTCGGGTTTTCTGCCGTGAGCGATAGCTGCAAGTTTGGGATCCTGGCTTTCAGCGAGTCCATCGAAGCCTACGAACCCCCTCGCAAGGGCCGCGCGCACGTGTGGCGTACTATCGAGAAGCTCTATAATTTGAAGCCGGCTCACTCGGGAACCAACTGGGAGCTCGCCTTGCGTTTCCTGCGCAGTCAGCTTCGGAGCATGTCTATCGTGTTTCTGCTTTCCGACTTCATCACCGACCCGAACACGAACCAACTCGCAGAGTTGCCCGATCTGAAGGTGCTGGCGCAAAAACATGACGTGGTGCCAATCGTTTTCATGGATCAACTGGAAAGCAACCTGCCCGCAGGAAGAGGCCTCCTTCGCTTCCGCTCGGCGGAAGGCCGCGGGGAAATGTTATTCAGCCTTTCGTCCTCTCAGCGAAACACATTTGACGCTTTGGTGGAGAAACGCACGACGGAACTGCACGATCTGTTTTATTCGCTCGGAATGGACTGTCTGTTTTCAACGAGCACGCCTGGGGGCAGAAAGCGGCTAAAGAACTTGTTCTGCCGTCTTCAAACATGACGGTCACGACGCGTCTGGATCGTACGGCCGTCTGGCCCGGCGACCAATTCCATTACTTGATCATCGTGGAGTACCCCTCCGATTACGAATTCGTGCTCGACAACCTGACCAAAGAGACCGTGAACATGGATCCGTTCCAGGTGATCGATGTGGGCAAGAACCTGATCGTTCAGAAGAACTCCGGCCGCAAATTGTTTGTCGACATGACGCTCGCCAATTTCGCGACTGGACAGACCAGCACGCAAATTCCGCAATTCACTCTGTATTATTTTCGCAAAAGCGACAGAAGCGCCGTTGCGGATCAGGCGGCTGCCGAGAGCCTCTCCGTTCCAGGCCCGGTCATCGGAATCCGCAGCACATTGCCTTCCGATCCCGAGGATATTCGCGACGCCGTGACATTGAACTCATGGAATCACAATCGTTGGATCTTTGCCGCCGTTGCAGGGATTTGCGGCGTAATCCTGCTTGTTGGCTTGGGCCGGGAAGCGGTGTTGTTTGTCCGCAGAATGAAAGCCCGTAAAGGTCCGGATCGGCACAAATCGATGGAAGCCGTGCGGGCACGATGGGTGAGCGGCATTCCTTCGGAGTTCACGGATTCAAAGAGTTGCTCGAGCTTCTACGACCATTCCTCGCAGAGCCTGAAAGAGTACATGGGCTACTACCTCGACACTTCCACGATGGGTTTGACCCCCGAGGAAATGCGGGACGAGATGCAGCGGCTCGGAGCAAAACCGGATCTGACTCAGAAAGTCGCCAAAGTTCTGGAGGTCTGCGAGAGATTACGCTACGCGCAAGATGGTATGCCCGCCGATACCGATGTCGCCCGGAGCATCGCTCACGACATGCAAGAAATTTTGAAAGCTGCGAGATAGCAGGCAATGACTTTTCAGCATCCCGAATGGATATTTTTCGCCGTTCCTCTGCTGCTGATAGCCGTCGCGGTACGCTTCTGGCGGCGCCATTATTGGGGACACCCTCTCGTCGAGCAGTTTCGCACGGAGATCGGCAGGCCCAATCCGATCCTTCGCTTGCCCACGATCCTGGAAGCCGCTGCGGTTGTTTTCCTGCTCGTCGGCTTGCTCGGCCCCGTTTATCCCTTCGTATTAAATCGTATCGAGCGCGGCGGGCTGCAGATCATGATCGTGCTGGACCTCTCCCAGAGTATGGAAAAACCGCTGGGGAAGAGCACGAGAATGGACGCCGTTAAAGCTAGCACCACCGAGTTCATCAAACGCCGACCCGGTGACGCGATTGGGTTGGTGGTATTTTCGAATAATTCATATCTGGTGTCGCCGGCGACGTTTGATCATGACAGTCTGCTCTCATACCTGAAGCTCGTGAATGTCCAGACGCTTGTGAACGAGGGATACACGGCCATAGGCGAAGGCCTTGCCACTGCCCAGTCCTTTTTCGCATTCGGCAGGGAGCGCGGTCAGCGAGCCAGAGGCCAGGTCATCGTTCTCTTCAGCGATGGAGAAAACAATTACGGCCGGGACCCTCTCGAGGAAATCGAAAGAGCTCGGCAGGAAGGCACTCGTATCTACTTTATCGGCGTCGCACTGGAACCCGGGTCCTCACAGCAAATCGCCGAGGCAATCCCCACGACCGGTGGAAAATTCTTTGATGCCCGCAATCCCGGTCACCTCACGCAAGCGCTCGAAGAAATCAACACTATCGAGAAAGGCCGCTTCCACACGCTGCAGCTCACCCGCCAACAACCTGCTTACTTTGTGTTCGTCCTGCTGTCCTTTGCCGCTCTCACGCTCCGGATGATCCTGAACGGCATCCCGCATTTCGTCGAACTCAGCTAGCCCGGCAGTCGCTGAAGAGACGCTCAATGGTCGCAGGGTTATTCGTTAGCCGTCGCTTAATGCGGAACTGGACCTCCTTGAAAAACGAGATCAGCCACAAAGAGGCACAAAAATCACAAGGCATGCGCCGAGAATTCGAACCATAATAACAACTCGCGTGTGTTGGCAGTGCGTCGCTATAATCACGATTTCCACGTAAAGGAGGCCCCGTGCGTATTCGAACTGTCTCGCTCGTTTGCCTTGGACTGATCGCCTCAGGTCTATTTGTTCTGGCTCAGACTTCCACTCGCGCCCCCGCGACGGCCGCGCCGCGCGCGACGGCATTTGAATATCTGGGCAGGCTGCAGGCCGAGTTGGGCACGCGCACTGTTATTGAGAACGGGCCGCAGGGAACGCGGACCATCGTGCAGGTCCTCGGCGGCCGTTTCGACGGCCCGCGTCTCAAAGCATCCGTGCAGACCCCGGCGGGAGACTGGATCACCAACCGCAAAGACGGCACTTACCGACTCGATGTTCGGCTCACCCTGAAAACGGACGACGGGGCGCTGATTTTAGTCACGTACAACGGCATCGGCCAGACGACGGACGCCGGCGCATCGCTGCGGATTGCGCCATTGTTTGAGACGGGTGACTCGCGATACAGCTGGCTAACGCGATTGCAGGCAGTGGGTCTCGGCGAGCGAGTCGGTACGGCGGCGGTCACATACGATATCTACGCGCTAAAGTAGCGCTGCGGGACGATAGAAACACGCCAAGTGATGACGAAATCGGACGTGCTGGCGAAGCTCGAATACTTCAACATGGTGCACGGGGTGACGCTGAGGGCAATCGGGGCGTTCAGTGATCAGGAACTGGATTACCGGCCAAAGCCCAATATGCGCACGCCGAGAGAGATC
>WNGH01023680.1_pt1 | contig 10072 bp, 7 predicted proteins | sample 5400631 | NCBI WGS metagenome assembly WNGH01 (sample SAMN13153373, study PRJNA577476) | soil metagenome | isolation source: 115 cm soil or saprolite under Garry oak tree replicate 1 | place: USA:California | collected 2016-06-15 | reverse complement strand
GATGGCTTTCCTCCCGAGTCTCAGTGCGACCACTGCCGTCGTGCCGCTCCCGACAAAAGGATCGAGCACGGTTCCGCCTCGCGGGCATGTCGCTCGGATTGGCAGCTCAACCAATGCCTCGGGAAACACGGCATAGGGATTCTCAGGAGAAGTGGAGTCCTCGATTTGAATGGTCCAGACATCCGTCGGCACGCTGCCCCCCGGTGCTTTCACGAGGCCGTTCTTCCCCCAAATCGGTGGCGATGAGGGGTTTCTGATCGCATCCATGTCGTAGTATGCGTCTTTGCTTTTCACAAAGTGAAAGAACAGCTCGTGGGCAGGAGTCAGTCGGTCCTTGGCCGCGTTACGAACATGCCCTGGCTTGTGCCAGATCACCTCGCTTCTGATTTTCCATCCGATTTCTCGCATCGCGAATGCGACGCGCCACGGGATTCCCAGCCATTCCTTCCGTTCGCACTTGTCATCGAGATTGAGCCAGTAACTTCCCGTGGGCTTTGTAACACGGCACACCTCTCTCCCGACGGACGCGAGGGCTTCAACGTATTCCTCCACGGTCTTTTCGCTTCCGATTTCGTGGATCGTGTCGCCGACGTGCCGATGTCCGCTGTAGTACGGCGGGCTCGTGACGGTGCAATCCACGGAATCATCAGCCAGGGTTCGTAGCACTTCTCGGGCATCTCCAAGCAGGAGCCCGCACTCCCGGCTGGCGAAGACGGAGGATACCACGTCCGGCGTGATCACGGTCGGACCCATACCCTTTTGCAGCCTCGAGATGCCCACTTGGCCACGTCCGTACACCTTGCCTTGCTTCCCCTCTCCGGGCATCGCGCTTGTGGTGAACACGGAATGTTTGACGGGTCGTGGATTCGTTCCACCCAATCCACTACTGTTGCCCGTCCTCCGATAGCGAAAATGGAAAGAAGCTCACAAGCCTCGACCCGGTTCGTCTCGTTGCCGGGCCGGATGATGCGACCCTAGTGCACGCGGATGTGACTTCGCACTAGGCACCCTTCCGATCTGCAGAAGAACGGCATGAGGCCGATCAGCAGCTTCGCGTCGTTCACTGGCGGGCGTGTCTTGGCCTCACCCGAACGTGCAATCGACGGTGACCTTATCCAGGACGCTCTTGAGGAGGGCCAGCTCCTTTTGATCGAGTCGCGAGACAAAGAGATCGGAGACCCCGCGCAGGTGGAGCGGCGCGGCCTGGGTCAGGCGGGCCACGCCCGGATCGGTCAATACGACCACGACACCCCGTCCGTCGGCATCGGTGTCGGCTCGACGAACGAGGCCCTCGTCAACCAGCCGCGCGACACGGCGAGTCATTCCCGACCGCGAGATGAGCGCCCGGGCCGCGAGGTCGGTCATGCGCAGCTCGCCACCCGCGAGCGCCAGCTGAGCGAGCACGTCGAAATCGGCCAAGGCCAGGCCTGTCTCCTTTTCGAGATCCGTGTCGAGTTGGCGCATGAGCGTGGCGTGCGCTCGCAGCAGGGAGCGCCACGCCTCCAATCCGCGCCGGCCCGGCAGCTCCTTCGCCACGAGCCGGTCGAAGAGAGCCGTGACGTCCGGCTTTGATTTTACTTGCATCCGCAACCTTATAGACCACTCCGGATATAAGGTGCTTGCACTTGCAAATTATGCCACCGGAACAACGCGGAAGGGAGCGTCAATGACCACCGAGTTCTACACCGACCTGGATCGGTCCATCAGACGTCGGTTCGGGACTCTGGGGGACGACGCCCGCGTAAGGCGCACTGCGGCCGCGCTCGAAGCAAAGGGAATTAGCGTTCTTCGGGCGGCGGACGCGCCAGAAGCCAAACGGATCGTGCTGGGTCTCATCCCCGACGGATCCCAGGTGCATCACGGCGCCTCCCAATCGCTCGAGGAGTCGGGCATCGCCGAGGAGATCGAGAAATCCGGTCGCTTCGAGCCGCTCCGGCCGCGAATCTGGAGCATGGATCGCACTACACAGGCTGACGAGATCCGCCGCCTCACCGCAGCGCCCGACGTCATGCTCGGCAGCGTGCATGCGGTCACCGAGAGTGGATCGCTGCTCACGGCCTCGGCCAGCGGCAGCCAGCTCGGCCCCTACGCCACCGGTGCGGGGCGACTGATCCTCGTCGTGGGGACGCAGAAGATCGTGTCCAACCTCGAGGAGGGTCTCCGCCGCATCAACGAGTACGTCTTCCCGCTCGAGGATGCCCGCGCCCAGGCGGCGTATGGCGTGCACAGCGGCGTCAACAAGGTCCTCATCATCAACCGCGAGCTCGTGCTCGGCCGCATCACCGTCGTCTTCGTTGACGAGGTCCTCGGCTTCTAGCGCAAGCCGATGGAGGAATCCACCATGGCCACCCGAATCGAATCGACGCTGGGTGTCGGAATCATCGGGGTCAGCCCCGTCCGGGGCTGGGCCGCCACCGCCCACATCCCGGCCCTGCGCGCACTGCCAACTTACGAGATTCTGGCACTCAGCGGGCACAGCGCGGAATCCGCGCGCGCAGCCGGCGAAGCGTTCGGGGTCCGCGCGGTGTTCTCAGACCCCAAGCAGCTGGTGAGCCAACCCGACATCGATGTGGTCGCGGTTACGGTCAAGGTCCCGCACCATCGAGAGCTCGTCTCCGCCGCCCTCGCCGCCGGCAAGGCCGTCTACTGCGAGTGGCCCCTTGGCCGCGACCTCGACGACGCGCGAGCGATGGCCGCATTCGCCGCCAAGCAGGGGGTGCGCACGGTCGTCGGGTTGCAGGCCCGCCAGGCCTCAGCGATCGAGTTCGTTCAAGGGCTGCTCCGCGACGGATACGTCGGTGAGGTCCTGTCGACGACCATGGTCGGGCTGTCGGTCCCGGGCGACGTCGTCGGCCAGCCCAACGCGTACATGCTCGACAAGACAAACGGGGCCAACGTGCTCACGATCGCCGTCGGCCACAGCCTGGACCTCCTGAACTACGTCCTGGGGGAGTTCGCCGACCTGTCGGCCGTCTCGAATCTCCGCAGGCCGCTCATCACCATCGAAGAGACCGGGGAGCAGATCGTGAAAACGGCGGCCGACCAAATCGCGGTGATCGGCACCCTGACGTCCGGGGCGACCGCCAGCATCCACGTCCGTGAGGCAGTCGCCGGCGGCACCGGGTTCCTGTGGGAAATCAACGGGACCGACGGAACGCTCCGGATTACCGCCGACGCCGCATACCCCGAAATCGTTCCCTTGACCGTCGCGGGGGCACGCGGGCGGGGCGAGCCCGCCGAGCTTGCTGTCCCGGCGGCGCTGACGCGGAAATGGCCCGCGCTCACCAACCTGGAAGGAGCGCCCGCCTACAACGTCGGGCGTGCCTACGCCGCGTTCGCGGCAGACATCGAGAACGGGACTCACACCGTTCCGGACTTCGCGGACGCCGTCCGGCGCCACGAGGTCATCGCGGCCATCGAGAGGTCTGCGATATCAGGGGAACGCGTGAAGGTGTAGCCAGTCCGCTGAGACGAGTAAGAGCGCCTCGAGAAGGCGCTTGCAGCCATCTCACTTCGAGCGGTGTTCAACATTCGCGGCTCGAGCCCGACGCTGCCGTCTCCGCTTCCATTTTCTGCTCTTCTGTTGGCCGCGCAAGGGCGTTCTGGAGCCTTTCCTGCCTGTTCCGACCATCGCTGGGTGAGGAGCGGAGGTCGTTGATTAAGGCTGTTGACGAGAGGTGCGAGACGAATCCCACCGCCGGCGAGGGAGCTGCGCCCCGCAGGAGCTTTCCAACCGTGTTGAGCCCCGCGATCCTTCCTGTGTGATATTCGATGAGTCCCGACCGCTTAATCTCCTCTGCCGTCCTCTTGACACGGTCTCTTCTTGCCGTTCACGCTCCTGCCGCATCGAATCGTCAAGGATCGGATGAGCGAACGGCCCGTACACCTGGCCCAGCCCGCTCAATGATCATAGATCTCCTGCTTCCTAGAGCTGCGTCTGGCACACGCTCTCATGACCGACTTGCTTATCCGGGAGTCGTCCCTTGCGAGAGCCAGTGTGAGGCGGGGATGGCCGGGGAAGAGCTGATTCTGGCGACCGTTCTCGCCCTGATTCTTATCCTCGCGTTCCTCGCGGCGTCCATCAAGGTCGTCCGGGAGTATGAGCGGCTCGTCGTATTCCGCCTCGGACGCCTGACTCCGAAACCCAAGGGACCCGGGCTGACGCTCATCATCCCGATCATCAACAAGCGCGTCTTGATCGACTTGCGGACGGTGGCGTTCGAGGTGCCTCGACAGCGCGTTGTGACCATGGACAATGTGTCGGTCGAAGTGGACGCGGTCCTCTACTATCGTGTGTACGCGCCGAACGACGCCGTCGCGACGGTCCAAAACTACAACCAGGCGACGGACTTGCTTGCCCAGACGACGCTTCGGGATGTCTTGGGACAGGTCGACTTCGATGCGCTTCTGTCCAAGCGGGCGGAGTTGAGCGGACGCATTCAGGTCCTGCTCGACACGAACACCGAGCCGTGGGGAATCAAGGTGTCCGCGGTCACCTTGCGTGACATCGCGCTCCCGGAGACGATGGTCCGAGCGATTGCGAAGCAAGCCGAGGCCGAGCGGGAGCGCCGTTCCCGGGTTATCATGGCGGAAGGGGAAGCACAGGCGGCAGTGCAGATGGACAAAGCCTCCGACCTGTACGAGACAGCCCCCTCGGCAATGCGCTTGCGGGAACTGGAGACCCTGACGGAGATCGCTCGAGAGAAGAACCTGATCGTCGTCACGATGACCGCGACCTAGTTGCGCCAGCCTGTGGAGAATGAAAATTCCTTCCCCGGGGCACGCTCGCATCTTGTCTGAGCGGAGACAAAACGGTTCGCCGAGCGGACAAGTGCGCGTAAGCGGAATCGGGACGCAGCCCCGGAAGGACGCCTCGCGAAGGTTCGCGCCAAGTTGAAACCCGTTGTCGAATGGCTTGGCCCTGAACTACCAAAAACGAAATCATTTTTCATTGAACACGCGAGGAAAGTGTCCTGACCATTGACCCTCTGCGGATGTTCTGCCCGCGGGGCTAGGGAGCTTGGCCAACGCCAAGAACCCACCAGGCGTGCATCCGACCACTCCAACGCATGATCGGTGCTCGGTCGGAGCTCGAAGTGGAGGAGCGAACCCGATGAGGTCTGAAGCTTTGAAATCTGGATTGGCTTGCCCTTGCCCTAGGTCGATTGCCAGGTGAGTTTGGCGAATCGGAAGGGTGATTCCCTCGCGGAGGGGCATTCGCAACGTCACAATTGCCGCGAAGTCGGGTTTGCGGCACGAATCCAGATCGTGAGGACCTCAGGGCGAGTGCCGCCTCCGCGCCGGAAGGAAACGGCCGGTCCGGGCTATGTAGTCCCGATAGCGCTCGCCGAACGCGTCGTCGGATGCAAGGAGCTCCTCCTCCCGCCGAGCCCGGACCTCGGCGATGAGGACCCGCAGGAAGAAGGAGGACTCCCGAGAAGCCCGCCTCCGAGCCAGATGGCGATCGCCGCAATCTGAACGATTTCTCCTCCAGGAAATGCGAGGTTGAACGGCGTTCCGTAGACCCACGTCGGAGCGACTGCGCCGAGAATCAGGAAAGCGAACGGAACGAGGCCGAGGAGTCCCCAGGCCTCCCTCGTGAGGACACCGGTCGGACGCGCGGCTCGGACGGTCTTCGTTCCCTTTTGGATTCCTGATCGTCGCACGAAGACGACGAGCCCGACAATTGTGCCGATCGGGAGCAAGACTGAGAGGATGCGGACGACGAGCGAATCCAGCATACCCCCGCCCAGCACCTAGCTTCGAGGATCGCCCTGTCGGTCGTCAGGCCCTGGTCCTTGCCGCGGTCCAGCCCGAGTCGGTGGACGACGATTCCGCCAGGTTTCGCGCTATCAAGGCCGTTCAAGCTGATACACCACCTTTGCGTTCGCACGTACTCTAGATTCGGCTCACGGCGAGTCCGGAAAGAAGCTCCGGGTTAGGAAAAACCTGACGGTCCCGCAGAAAACCACGACCCCCTCGGATACGTCCCAATGGAGAAGTAGCGGACCCGGAGGGATTCGAACCCTCGACAGCCGGATTAGAAATCCGGAGCCCTATCCGTGCTAGGCGACGGGTCCGGTCTCGGGGACAGAACGGCAATCTTAATAACCCATCGACCCCGCACTCCGAGAACCGTTATGTAGCCCGGCCCATCCTTCCCGATCCCGGAGTTTTGACACCATCAAGGTCGTCGTCCTCGGGGCCGGAGCGATTGGCTCGGTCGCCGCCACGTTCCTCGCGAAGAGCCCCCAGGTGGAACGCCTGGTCATCGCGGACGGGAGCCTCGAGGCCTCGAGGGCCCTGGCCACCGCCCTGCCCGACGGCCGAGCCGAGTCGGACCGCATCGATGCCTCGAAGGTCGATTCGATGGTCGACGCGTTCACGGACGTCGACGTCGTGATGAACCTCGTCCTTCCGCGATTCAATCTGCGGATCATGGATGCCTGCCTCAAGGCGGGGGCGCACTACGTCGACGCCGCCACGGACCTCGCCCTCGCGAAGGAGAAGCCGGGAGAGCCGGTCACCTCGCCTCCGGAGTTCCTCCAGCTCGCTTACGACGCGTCCTTCCGGGAAGCGGGCCTGATCGGCCTCCTCGCATGGGACAGGACCCCGGCATCTCGAACGTCCTCGCGCGGCTCGGGGCCGAACGCCTGGACGAGGTCCAAGAGATCCTCGTGCGCGATGGAGACAACGGATCGGTCGAGGGCTATCCGTTCGCGTCCCTGTGGTCCGCGGACACGATGATTGAGGAGGTCCTGATGCCCGCGCTCGCATTCCGGGATGGGAAATTCGTCCGGCTCGGGTCCCTGGAGGGCGAGGAAGCGTTCGAGTTCCCTTGCTGACGTCGTACCTCTAAGTAGAGGTATAATCCCAGCCGGTCCCAGGGAGGAGAACGGCCTCGTTTGGCGTGCGAGCGGCCTACGCGGAGAGGCCGGCGATCCGGTGTCGTCCCGCGTATACGTTGAATCGCTCGCCTCGCGCAAATCCGACGAGCGTCATGCCGAACTCGTTCGCCAGGGTGACCGCCAGGCTCGAGGGCGCCCCGACCGCGATGACGAATGGCACGCCCGCCACGGCGGCTTTCTGCATGATCTCGAAGCTCGCGCGGCCGCTCACCGCGAGGATCCGATCCGACAGCGGGATGCGGTCTGCGAGGAACTGTTCGCCGACGACCTTGTCGACCGCATTGTGCCGGCCGACGTCCTCCCGCACGCCTCCGCGGCGGCCCGCGGCGTCGAACAGCCCCGCGGCGTGGAGTCCGCCCGTCTGCGAGAACAACGTCTGCCCGGTCCGGAGGCGTTCGGGGATCGCGGCGATCGTCTCGGCGGCGGTAAGGGGCGTGTCTTTCGGGATCGGATGGCGGGCGGCCACGCGGACCGCCTCCAGGGACGTCTTGCCGCAGACGCCGCAGCTGGACGACATGTAGAAATGACGGCTCAGCCGGTCCGCGTTGAACTCGACGTCGGGCCGGAGGACCGCGCTCACGCTGTTATACTCCTGCGGCACGCCGGCGTCGGTGCAGTACTCGATGCGTGCGAGGTCCCGCTTCCGGGAGACGATCCCTTCCGTGAGGAGGAATCCGGCCGCGAGCTCGAAGTCGTTTCCCGGCGTCCGCATCGTCACGGCGAGCGACGTGGGGGCTTGGCCTTTCCCGCCGTGCTCCACGCGGATCTCCAACGGCTCCTCCGCCGCGAGACGGTCGCCTTCCTCGACGAGTCGCCCCGGGCTCCGCTTCCAGACGGCCGCGGTCGCGGTCGGCCCAGGGCGGTTCACGGCGCCGCCTCGCGCCTCGGGGCCTTCGTGATTCGCACGAGGGCGTTGTAATCCGGCATCTCGCAATGGGGATCGACGACGCCGCGGCGGATCAAGACGTTGCCCTCCGGCCAGTAGATCTGGACGTTCCGCGGGCGGATCGGTGCGATGCGGACGGGGCCCCGCAACGATCCGAGCGTGTTCGTGACGAGGACCTCGTCGCCCTCGGCCGCGCCGAGCGCCTTCGCGTCCTCGGCCGACATCAGGACGTCCCGCCGGCCCGCGCCCAGCAGGAAGTCGACGTCGCCGTGGATCATCGAGTTGAACTGCTTCCCGCGCCGCGTGCTCAGCAAGTACTGCCCGTCCGGGATGTTCGCGTCCGGCAGCCCGACCGGGGTGAAGCGCGCCCTCCCGTCCGGCGTGGGGAAGACGCCTCCTTCGCAGAGGCGCGGGCCGCCGTACTGGAACGCGTCGCCCTTGGACGCGAGGTTCTGGATGCCGTCGTACGTCGGGATCGCCCTCGCGATCTCCCGACGAATCGCGGCGCCGTCCTTGAAATGGACGAGCCGCGTGGCGTTCGGGATCGCGCGTTCGGCGAGGTCCATGAAGATCTCCCACTCGGCGCGCGCCTCGCCGACCCGCCGGCGGGGGATCTGCGGCGAGAAGTACACGCGCCGTTCCGTGGACGTCTCCGTGCCGCCGCCCCGTTGCTCGTACCGCGTCTGTGCCGGGAACAGCAGGACCTTCTCCGCGGGCTCGACGAGCATCGAGGTCGTCAGGACGAGGTCCTGGTAGATCCGGAGAGGGATGCGTCCGAGCGCCTCGCGGACGTACTCCGGTTCGGGCAGCGTCTCGAGGAAGTTGCCTCCCGCCTGATACAGGACGTCGAGGAGGCCCTCGTGCGCCGCGTCGATCATCCCGACCGCCGTCATGCCGGAAATGGTCGGCGGCCGGAATCCCCAGATCTTCGCGAACCGGTCCGCGTTCTCGTCGTCCACCGGGAAGCCGAGGCCGTACGCCCCGGGCTGGGCGCCCATCTCGGAGCCGCCCTGGACGCCGCTGTGCCCTCGAATCGGCATGAGGCCGCACTTCTCCCGGCCGACGATGCCGCGCACCAGGCCGAGGTTCACGATCGCCTTGACGTTGTCCACGCCGAAGCGGTGATGCGTGATTCCCATGCTCCAGACGAAGACCGCGGAGCGCGCCTCGTGGTACATCCGCGCGAAGTCGAGCATCCGTTCCCGCGAGACGCCGGACTGCCGTTCGAGCTCCTCCCAAGGCTCCGACACGAGCAGCACCCGCAGCGCGTAGAAGCCGGTCGTGTGCTTCTCGACGAACGCCTCGTCGATCCAGCCGTTCTCGAGCATGTGCTTGAGGACGCCCGTGATGAAGGCGATGTCGCCGCCCGTGTGGACCGCGAAGAATTCGTCGGCGAAGTGCGTGCCGAAGAGGGCGCTGCGGGGGACCGACGGCACCCAGTACCGCTCGAGCCCCGGCTCCCGCATCGGATTGACGACCGCGATTTTCGTGCCGAGCTTCTTCGCGTAGTACAGGTACTTCATCGTCACGGGCTGGTTGTTCGGGACGTCGGAGCCGAAGAAGACGATCAGGTCGGACCCGATCCAATCCTTGTACGAACAGGTCGAGGCGGCGACGCCGAGCGTGTCCTTCATGGCCGTCGTGCTCGGCGAGTGGCACGGCCGGCTCGAGTTGTCGATGTGGTTCGTGCCGATGAACCGCGCGACCTTCGACGCGACGTAGTACGACTCGTTCGTCATGCCCCGGGAGGTGATGAAGAACGCGATTCGGTCCGGGGTCGTCGCGCGGATCCCGGTCGCCGCGATGTCCAGCGCCTCCTTCCAGGGAATCCGGCGGAAGCCCGCATCGCCCCGGTCCCGCACCATCGGGTAGGCAAGCCGGCCGAGCTTCCGCAGGTCCCCCGAGGACATCGTGCCGAGCGGCTTGACATCCTTCAGGATCTTCGTCCGGAGCCGGCCCATCGTGTTCAGCGGCAGGAGGTCCAGACGCACGGTGCAGAGGTGGATCCCCTCCATCGTGAAGTCGCGGAGGCCCGTCGTCCCGAGGGCGCAGCCATCGCACACGCCGTTCCGGAGGATGCGCATCGTCAGCAACGGGCGACGCTTGTTGTTCCACGCGGATCGGAGGACTTCGCGGTAATTGTGCGGCTTCGTGAAGCCGAGTCCAAAAGGGATCGGGCTCACGCGCCGTACGCCCTTCTGCCGCCCGGGCGCAGCCACGATTCTGGCATGCGACCACGGCTTATCTTTCCTTGCCTGCCCCGGTTCAAGGCCCGGGG
>WNGH01007914.1_pt1 | contig 10073 bp, 10 predicted proteins | sample 5400631 | NCBI WGS metagenome assembly WNGH01 (sample SAMN13153373, study PRJNA577476) | soil metagenome | isolation source: 115 cm soil or saprolite under Garry oak tree replicate 1 | place: USA:California | collected 2016-06-15 | reverse complement strand
GGTGGTTTCCAGCGCCTTGGCCAGACATGAGCTCTCCCCTCGGCTGGTGACGCGCATTTCTTACCAGCACGCCTAGTACAGCTGGCAGATCCGCGTTCTGCGCTACCGTCTCCGCGCTGGGTCGCGCTCGGCCTGGCGTCGCATCAGCGCTTCGGCGCTGACTTGCGCGTACTTGGCCAGGGACCTGACCGACGTATGGCCGGATCGTCTCATGAGCATCGGCGTCCCGGTTCCGGCTTCGGCGTCGTGAGTCAGCGCGGAGTGCCTGAGCTGGTGCAGGGTTGCGCCGCCGGAGGTCTTGGCGAACAGCGCCTCGGCCTGTTGGTAGCTGAGCCTGGCGCGTCCGTGCTCGTCCAGGTCGGCCGCGGGGAGCTGTACACGGGCCTTCCGCTCGGTCACGAACACCGGGCCCGTCTTGCGGTCCTTGAGCAGTCGCGGCAGCAGTCGCGCTGTACCGGTCTGCGAGACGATGATGTCGAGGGCGCCGCCTTTGCGGCGGACCCTGGCCCGCCGGTTGGGCAGGTCGAGGTCCTCGATGTCGAGCGCGAGTACCTCGGCCGACCTGGCGGCGGTCTCGTACAGCATTCGCCAAAGCGTCCGCTCGCGCAGGCTGATGTCCTTGCGGGTGAGCAGCTGGTCAACCTCGCTGCGGGACAAGGCGCGGTCATGATCGGGCCGCGGCCTGCGCCGGACGAGCATCCGGGAGAAGTCGGCGGAGAGCCAGCCTTGCCGCTGCCAGTACGCCGCGGCTGACCGGATGGCATCGAGAGAGACGTTCCATGTGGACGGAGCCCGGTCGGCCCACTGAGAGCCGAACCACTCAGCGAACCGCTCGGCGTCGACCTCGTCGGGCGCGGTCTCAGGGCCGAACTCGGCCACGGCCCGGCGGAGGATCCGGCCGTAGGTGCGGCGGGTGCTGGCCTGCTCGGCGCCGCCCAGGGTGACGAGGTAGGCCTCGGCGGCCTGGCCGAGGGTGACGTCACCGGCGGCCGCGGCGAGGCGGCGGACCGTTCCCATGGCGGGACGCTATCAGAGGTAACCGTCATTGCCGGTGTATCCGGCATCGAGCTCCGAGGCCGGTCCCGCGCTGCTCCAAAAGTCCGGCCAGGCCTGGTGATACGCTCAAATCATGTCCCAACCCGTCCAAGACGACTGGGTCCTCGACGAGGCCGAGGCCCTGCTCGACATGGACGGCCGGCGGGAGCGCCTGGACCAGGTCGTTGCCGACCTGCAAAGCGGCAAGGTCCAGCCGGTCGACCAGGCCACCGCGCGCGACCGGATCGAGCAGCACATCCGAGACCGCCGTCCCCGGTGACGTGACCCGCCAGCCTCGCCGGCTCATGTGGGAACCACGAGCGCTGGACGCGCTCGAGCAACTGGCCGAGTACATGCCTGCTGCGGCTCGTGACGCCCTCGACGCGATGGAGCGCATGGCCTCGACAGGGTTCAACTACGGGCGGCTGACCAGTAAAGGGATCCTCTGGTACTTCCCCACCCCCAAGCTCGGCCTGTTCTACCTCGACGATGGCCGCACGCTGACCGTCGTCGACGTCGTCGACGCCCGCCGGCTCCGCAGGCTGCCATAGCAGACCTCCGGGCTGCATCTTCGGCGCCGCCGACTCCCCCGCACTACCTCAAGATCCGTTACTCAGATGACCCGAGCTCGCCGGGCAGCGGGTCGTAGGCCAAGCGCTGCCGACGCCGCGGCGGCCGAGCTGGGCGTGTGATCACGAGTCTTTCTGGCGGGCGTCGGGGCCGAGCGGCCCGCCATCGGGCAGCGCGACCGGACCGCCGTCGGACCGCTTGAGCGGGATGCCGCAGTGGCCGCAGATCACCCAGCCGGATTCGCTGCCGCCGTCGGGCGGGAGGTGCTTCCCGCGCCGGGCGCACTCGGCCTCCTGGCGGTCTGTTCGCTCGTGGAAGTCGATTGCTACCTTGACCATCTCGTCAGCGACGATGAGGTAGCCGCCGTCCCGCCTCTCCCACATGCCGGCCGCTTCCAGTTCCAGGACTGTCGTCGTGGTCTCGGCCGCGATTGCGTTCAGGTAGTCGTCGCTCACGAAACCGGGCTGGCCGTCCTGGATACTGTTGACAATCCCGGCGGTGTGCAACTGGATGGCCGCCCGGCTCAGCACGGGCATGCCCTCGACCTGAATGAAGGTGGTGTGATCGTCGCCCAGGGCGTCCGCGTCTGCCATCAGGTCATCGTCCCACGACCGGAATCAGCCCCCCGTTGGTAAGGGAGCTTCCACCAGCCGCCAGGTGGTCCAGCAGTACGGTCTTGCCCACGCCGGGATCACCGCACACCGAGGCGGCGGGCGCCTTGTCGACCCGCTTGGCGTGCACACGCTAACCAGGGGTGCTGGTAAGAACGCCGAATTATCCCTGGGCGGGGCACAACTCGTCCGGCGGACGGTGTCATGGTCAGCGGTAGGCGGATACGGCGGCGAAGAAGATCGCCATGACGGTGCCGCCGGCGCCGGCGGCGGTGAGGATGGCCTGGGCCGGGCCTGCGCCAGCGAGGCGGGCGGTGAGGCCCGCGGCGAACGCTATGTTCAGGGCGCCGGACAAGGCAAGCAGCAGGGTCAGGACCTGTACCGTGTGCATCGGATCTCCCATCGCTCGTGAAGCACCTGACGGCGTGGTGCGGGCTGACGGGGTGAGGCTGGCTGTCCAGGCCGGTGCCCAGGGAGCTTCTGCTCGAGGTTTTGATATTGCGCGGGTGGCAGCCTTACGCTGCCGGGTGTCCAGCGGTCGGCTGGACAGGACGGGACACGGCAGGGGTGTTATGAGCGAGAGCGGGCTGCCGGGCCGCAGCGGGGAGTTCTTCGCCTTGCTGGAGGAGCTGCGCGTGTTCCGGGCCGGGCCGCTGGCCGCTGATCCCGCGGACCGGGCCTTGGCCCGGGCGGCCGGGGTGTCGCCGACCACGATCGGGGCATGGCTGCGGGGCGGGCGCTTCCCCCAGGACATCGGCCAGGTCCTGGCCGTCGTGCGGGCGGTGCGGCAGGTGGCCAGCCGCCGCGGCGTCGCCGCCCCGGGCAGCGGGTCGGCAGGGCTGCTGGATGAGGACCGGTGGCGGGCGGCGTACCAGCAAGAGGCGCGGCGGCGCGCCAGTGTCGTCTCCGCCGGGGTAGAGCAGGCTCAGGCCGTCTGGACGCTGGCCGGGCCGAGGGTGCGGGTAAGGGAGGCCGATCCGCGTCTGCTGGGCGTGCACGCGGCGATCAGCGTGCCGGGGGTACCGGATGAGATCCCGCCGGAGTACGTGCCACGCGATACCGACTTCGCCGAGCACGGGGTCCGGGCCAAGGTGGAGGCCGCGGCGCGGCGGGGCGGGTTCGTGCTGCTGGTCGGCGGTTCCTCGGTCGGGAAGACCCGCTGCGCGGTAGAGGCGGTGAAGACGCTGCTGCCGGACTGGTGGCTGGTGCATCCCGCCGGGCCAGCGGAAGTCACCGCCCTGGCCCAGGTGCCACCGCCCCGGACAGTGGTGTGGCTGGATGAACTGCGGCGCTATCTAGACAGTGAGCAGGGGCTGACCGGCGCAACCGTGCGGGCGCTGCTGAACCCTCCGCACCAGGCGGTGATCATCGGCACGCTCTGGCCGGACCGTTACACCGCCTACACCGTCCTGCCCGGGCCCGGCGGCTCCGATCCGCACGCGCGGGAACGGGAAGTGCTGAAGCTGGCCGACGTCATCCGCATCACCCCGGAGTTCACGCCCGCCGAGCAAGACCGGGCCCGCGCAGTCGCCGTCCGGGACCCGCGGCTACGGGCCGCGCTGGACTCGCCCAGGTATGGGCTGACCCAGACCCTGGCGGCCGCGCCGCAGCTGGTCGCCCGCTGGGAAGACGCTAAGACCGCCAGCCCGTACGCGTGGGCGGTGCTGACCGCCGCGCTGGACACGGCCCGGCTCGGCGCCCGCGCCCCACTAAGCACCGACCTGCTACGTGCCGCTGCGCCAGGCTACTGCACCAGCCAGCAGCAGGCCGAGGCGCCACGCAACTGGTTCGAGCAGGCCCTGGCCTACGCCACCACCAAACTGCACGGCGCCACCGCCGCCCTCAGCCCCGCCGGAGCCGGCATGGGCCAGGTCGCCGGGTACACCGCCGCGGACTACCTGCTCCAGCACGCCAGCCAGCAACGCCGCGCCGCCCGCGTGCCCGCCAGCACCTGGGACGCCGTCCTCGGCTATATCCGCGATCCCGCCGATGCGGTCCGGCTGGCGGACAGCGCCACGAACTGGCTGCTGTACCGCTACGCCATCCCGCTGTACCGTCGCGCCGCTGAGGCCGGCGAGGAGAAGGCCGCCGCGAGGCTGGCCGGGCAGCTGGTGAGGCGCGGTGACGTGGAGGAGCTGCGCGCCCGGGCCGACGCCGGCGACGAGACGGCCACCTGGTGGCTGGCCGACCTGCTGGCTGCCCGGGGCGACTTGGAGGAGCTGCGCGCCCGGGCCGACGCCGGCGATGGGGATAGCGCCGATCAGCTGGCCGCGGTGCTGGCCCAGCGCGGTGACGTGGAAGAGCTGCGCGCCCGGGCCGACGCCGGCGACGAGAAGGCCGCTTGGTGGCTGGCCGACCTGCTGGCCGAGCGCCGCGACCTGGACGGGGCCATACAGTTGCTGCGCGCCCAGGCCGACGCCGACGACGAGAAGGCCGCCTCACGACTGGACAACCCAGTGCTCGCCGTTACGCTCAGATCATTCCAGATAGCGGAGCATGACGGGTTGCCATGCCTGGCCTGCGCCGTAGTGGACTAGCAGATCATTGACAGCGGTCAAGCCGCCGGTCTCAGCGCGGTCGAGGATCGCGGAAGCCGCCGCGCACCAGCGCCTGGTCGTCGGCCACGACAACGCGGATCACCCGGCCACCTCCGGGATCGGGAACCGGACCCGGACCCGGACGCGGAAGCCGCCGTCCGGGCCGGGCCCGGCGGCAGTATGTGCCTGGTCTGAGTATGTGCCTGGTCTCGCCGCCGTCCCGCCTCCCTGGTCCGGGCTCTGTTTAACTAGGGGGACGACCCCGAGCGCCCCCGGATAGCCCGCTCGCGGTCCACGCCGTGATTTCGATGTCAGACTGTGGCTATGAGCGGGCGAGTTCGCGGCTTGTGGCCGTTCGCCGCGGCTGGGATCATCGCGGTGGTCACCGTAGCAGGCCTGGTGACGGTGTGGCTGTCTCCGCACCCCGCGGAACTGGAAGGCTTCGTGGGGTTCGCGCTCTCAGTGGTTGGTATCGCCGCGAGCCGGATCGCCTGGGTTTGGCGGCAGAAGAGCAGCCAGGGCAGTGGGGTTGTTCCCGGGAATGAACTCCGGCGGCTGGCCGACCTGCTGGCCGGGGCAGTCGAGCAGGAGTGGACCCGGGCGGCCGGGGAGCGGGGCCTGCTGGAGCCGGAGCCCATCGTGGTGCGGTGGCAACGGCCGGCCGGGCCGGTGGCCGGGCCGGTGGCGGCTGCAGTGGCCTCGACGCGTTTCGCACCGTTGCCGGGGGTTGCTGCGGCCGGGGAACAGCGGCTGCAGGAGGGCCGGGTCAGCGAGCTGCACGAGGTGTACGGGGGGCTGGGATCGGGGCGGCTGATGATCGTGGGCGGCCCGGGATCTGGTAAGAGCAGCGCGGCTGTGCTGCTGATCCTGGCCGCTCTGCGCCACAGGCGGAGCGTTTCCGGCAAGGTCCGGCCCGCGGTGCCGGTGCCGGTGATGTTCACCTTGCACGGGTGGGACCCCAGGGCTCAGCAGGCCCGGGACTGGCTGGCTGAGCGTCTGCGGGCGACCTACCCGCTGTTCGCGGGCAAGCAGGGGGCGGCTGCGGCACGGAGTATGCTCGATAAGGGCCAGATCGCGGTGATCCTGGACGGACTCGATGAGATCCCATGGGACCTGCGGCCAGCTGTGCTGCGGGCACTCAGCCAGCAGGCCACCTTCCGGCTGGTCCTCCTGGCCCGCGGCGCCGAGATGGCCGATGCCGCGGCCCGGGTCCCGCTGCGCGGCGCGGCGGTCGTCGAATTGCAAGGCATTCCCTCTGGCGCCGCCGCCGACTACCTCACCCGCACCCAGCTCGATCCCTTGCCGCAAGGCTGGCAGGAGCTGATCAGCGGGCTGCGCCAGGAACCAGGCAGCCCGCTGGCACGGGCCCTGAACAACCCGCTGATGCTCACCCTGGTCCGCGACACCTACCGGCCCACGGACGACACCGGTGAACTCCTCGGCCTGCGTGACCCGGCCGGACGACCCGCATCGAGCGAGGACATCACCGATCGGCTCCTGGACCGGGTGCTGCCCGCCGCCTACACCCGGCAGCCCGGGGAACCCCCGCCCCGCTACGACCTGGCCACCGCGGAACGCGCGCTATGGCGCATCGCCATACGGATGAACCAAGAGGGCACCCGCGACCTGCAATGGTGGCACGTTCCCGCCTGGACTTCCGCCCCTGTTCGCGGCATCGCGACCTGCCTCGGCGCCGCGCTCGTCCTCGGGACCACGACCGGGATCGCGGTCGGGCTCGTGGTCGGGCTCACCGCAGGGATCACGGCGGGGATCGCGGCGGGGATCGCGGCGGGGATCGCGGCCGGGATCGCGGCCGGGCGCGGGAACAAGACTCCCAGACGGATAGCTCCCGTGCGGTGGCGGCAGCTGCTCCGGCGTGGACCGCTCGTGATAGGCCTCCTGGCCGGGATGGTGACCGAGCCCCTGGCGTGGCTCATGTTCAGTAACGTGCCGGGAGGGACGCTTAGGGCCGGGCTTGCGCTCGGGTTCGGGCTGGGAGCCGGGCTCATGGCCTGGCTCGGAGCCGGGGTGCTGGCTGGAATGTCCCGGCCGGAAACTGACGATGCGAGTCCGCTCAGTCCGCTGTCCTCCTGGCGCGGCGATCGAGCGTTCGGGCTCGTGGCCGGGCTCACGACGGGGCTCGTGACCTGGCTCGTGACCGGGCTCGGGTTCGCGCTCACGGACGGCGGGCTCGGGGGCGGGCTCACGACGGGGATCTGGGACGGGCTCGGGTTCGGGTTGGTATGCGGGCTGGTATGCGGGCTGGTATGCGGGCTCCCTTTCGGGATCGCCTATCCCCGGTCGTGGTCGTCCTTCCTCGCGTTTGCGCAGCTCGCTGTGTCTAACCGGACCCCGGTTCGCCTCATGCGGTTCCTCGAAGACGCCCGCGGCCGTGGCGTCCTGCGCACGGTCGGGCCCGTCTACCAGTTCCGCCACGCCCGCCTGCAGGACCGCCTGGCCGCCCAGGAACCGGTAACTGGCGGCGAGCCCCGCCCGGCGGCAGGAGACACAGCAGCGCCCACAGTGGAAGCACCGCCCGCAAGCGCCAGATAGCGGCGGTCCCGGGTCACCGCATTGACCCGGGGAATGGTACAGGGTCTTGCCGACGTACAGCAGCACCACGACGAGGTCATCGGCGACTCCCCGTCTGACCAGCGCGATCACGCTCGTTTGGGCCTGGTGACACGTTTCTCACCCGACTGTCGCTCGGCATGAGCTGTCCCAGCGGCTCGCCGACCGGGCCAGGGCCGAGGCGGATAGTGCCCGGCTGCTCGACGAGATCCTCGACGTGCTCGCGGACCCAGACATCCCCAGCGAGGAGGCCTGCCGGTAGCTTCCAGCAAAGTCGGCCGTGATGGTTTCGGGGGTGACCCGGAGCCCGTGGACGGCGTCCTGGAGTATCCCGACCGCGTAATACGGAGAGCGGGACAAAGTGGGGGAGGCTACGCTGCGAGCGTCACGGGATCCGGGGCCTGGTTGAAGCCGGGGTACCAGCGGCGGAAGCCGTCGGCGAGCTGGTCGTTGAGGACGCGGGTGCGGACCAACGGGCCATCCCAGCCTTCGGGCGGGCCAGGCGCGCCGCCCGCCCGTGCACCGCGGATAGACCCGCCCCGGCTGGGCGCAGGCGATCTGCTCCACGCGCAGGTCGACGCGCCAGGCGGCGAAGAAGTTGTACTCGTAGGCGAATCGTTCGCCCTCGCGCAGGCCCAGGCCGGCGAGGCGAACCTGCCGGGCGTCGTCGCGGAAGCCCGGACCGGCGAGGTAGGAGATGCCGTACTCGGTGCCGCCGATAACGAACCGGTGCAGATGCTCGCCGGACCACCCGAACGCCGTCTGCACGATGGCGTGCAGCCCGGCGACGCCGCGCCGCCAGGCGTTGTAGGGGTAACGGTCGTTTCCGCTACACCGGGCGAGGTGGCCGGCGTACTCCGCGGGCAGCGCCGCCTCCCCCACTTTGTCCCGCTCTCTCCGGCCACGCTAACGGCCACCTCGTACCACCAATGCAGTTCAGGAAACTGGACGCTCTAGCGGTGCTGACGGGTCCATTGTTACCGGCACCCCGACAGCTGATCGGTCGGCCAGATCACTATGAGTGCATTGATGGATCGGCCGTCCTCGCGAGGCGGAGCGAACTGGCGATTGTCACCCCGATCCATCTCACGCGGCGACTCTAGAGCCCTGCTTTTCGGCTCCTCGTGCCAGGGCAGACCAGCGGACTCGCGCGCTGTGACGCGTCATTGTTCGCTGAGCAGTTCAGCCGTGTCGATGCCGGCGAGGACCGCCGCGATCTGGGACTCCTTGGACAGGTCGACGGGCAATAGTTCTGTCCGGCGCATGTTCGCGATGAGCTCATCTGCGGTGTCCTGCAGAATCGTTCCGGCGTCAGCGTCCTCCCAGCGCACACCCTCGAATGAGGTCCGGGTCCAACGGCCGGCCACGAGGCACTCGAGGCGAGGATTGCCGTAGGCGTCTGCGCCGCCCGGCCGCAGCGTGACCACCCTGGCGGCGTTGATCCCCGGCGCCACCGCGAAGGCCTCACGCAGTGTTACGAGGACGTAGCCAGCTACGAGCAACGTGTACAGCGAAGCGCGTTCCCCCTTCGGCAGCTTCCGCAGCGTCAGATTGCCGGCCTGAGTCGTCGCTGGCATCCTCTCCGGAACCACGCTATCTGCAGGGACGAGAATCGCAAGTGACACCTCGTCGCTATCGACGCTGATGGGAGCAGCTGGTGCTTCGTTGTCCTCGAAGGCTTCCGCCAGGGTGGAGATGACGGTATCAGGGTCGTTGGCGAGCAATTGCCGCCACTGCGCGTCGAGTCCTGCTTGCGCCTGGGCGGCCGCCGTCTCCGCCTGCTGCCGCAGCGCAGCGAGTTCCGCGACCGCCGCTACGGCGGCGCGCTCCTTCGCCGCAGCGCGCTCGGCACGCTTGAACAATCCGATTCCTCGCAGCGCGGCATGCTCGTGCCTCGAGCGCACCTCATGCTCATCTGGCAGGGTCGGCGCCGACGCGATGGGCCGCTGAGCGGGCGGGAATTCCTGCCGGTGCACGTTGAGGATCTCGCGGAAGGCAGCCGCGAGCCGCTGCGCCTCCTCAGCCTTCTGCGCAGCCGCCTCAGCTTTTCGCGCCGCCGCAGCCTGCCGCTGCAGGGATGCGATCGACGGGCTCCTGCCGCGGGAACCCGTTCTGCGGCGGGTGCGGCCAATAGCGGTGTAGAAGCCGACGGGCCCCGCTCCGGTGGAGATGCCGGTACGGCCGGCGCCCACATGCACGCGTGCCACGCGTGGCCCGATGCTGGTCCGCACGCCGCGGCTGGACGCCCGTACCCTGACGCCTGGCGCGATCTTGACGGAGAAGCCCATCCGGCCTCCATGCCGAGTCTGATTGCTTCCACTGGGAGACGCGCAGCGAGTGCCGACGGATGACCAGCGATCCTGATAAGCGAGGATTTCGATGCTCCCCCTCCGCAGGGCGATTATCCCTTTGGGAGTTTCCGCAGGTCGGACGGCAGATCACGCGCCGGGAATCGTCACGCTGACCGGGCAGTCCCGGCCCGGTACGCGGCGCGCTGCCTCGCCCTATCGCGACCGCAGCCCGGTCAGCGACGCCGACACCGCGGTGGACCTGCAACGGAACCGGAACGCACGTTAAGCCGGTTCGGGCGTTTCAGGATGTTCGCCCGGCCGCGGTGGGTAGCGTTGCTGTGCATGAGCCGAGGTGGTGCGCCCGGGGGCGGGGCGGTGGTCCTGGACGTCGCGCAGCTGGAGGCGCTGTTGACCAGGACATTCAGCATCGGGCTGGACGTCGGCCGGGGCAGGGAGAA
>WNGH01048357.1_pt1 | contig 10076 bp, 10 predicted proteins | sample 5400631 | NCBI WGS metagenome assembly WNGH01 (sample SAMN13153373, study PRJNA577476) | soil metagenome | isolation source: 115 cm soil or saprolite under Garry oak tree replicate 1 | place: USA:California | collected 2016-06-15 | reverse complement strand
CCGAACGTGGGTGTTCATCCGGCCCCGGGGTGGAGAGGAAAGGTTTTCCCCTCTTAGTTGTTGAGCTAACCCTAATATTGATTCACACCGTAGTCAATGGGACAGCGTCTATTTTTCCATTCAACGTTCCAATGCGAAACATTGACACAACCGTTCAGTTCGGCTGTGACGCAAGCTGGAACCTATTCGTTTCGCGTTCGTGGCGAGCAAGCTTCCGACAAACGGGTCTTCCAGGCGCATTGCGAAAGGTCAGCCGGATCACTTCGGAAACCTCCACGTGATTTTCCCAAATACATTGCGTTGCGCAAGGGTATGTAGCGGAGCATCATCGCCGAACTCGGCATGCCTCGGCGTCAGAAGGTTCTGGCCCACCACGCTGAGTTCGACGGATTCTCCCGCCCGCCATCCCAACCGCGTATCGACCCGGCCATACCTGGGCACGCCCTGATCCGGCAGCGCTCCCACGCAATAGAACGCCACGTCCCAATCCATGCGGTGCGGCAGGCTGACTTGCGACCGAATCTGAAAACTGTGCTTCGGAGCGTCTCCCGCAATCCCAGCGACCGACATGTCCTGACTGGATGCGTCCGGGCTTACTTGCATTTGCAGGAAGGCGTAGCCGGGGCTGATTCGCCAGCGTCCCCTCACGTTCCAATTGGCAAAAATCTCCGCGCCATAGGTGCGAGCGTGCGCCTGATCATCAGAAATTTCCGGGAACACGAAATGTGGCGGGGGCGGGCTCGAGGTAAAGAAGGAGGGCGCCGGTTCATCCGTCTGGAGGTGATGAAAACGGTTCCAAAAACTTGCGAAATCGAAGGACAGCTCCTTGCTCATCTCCGCGCGGTATCCAAACTGGTAGGCGATAAGCTCTTCCGCCTTGCGGTTGGGATTCGCGAAAATTTCGACCACGCCAAAATCGGTGGCGTTTACGGGGACTGTTGCTACATCGATGCGGATGGCTGTGTCGGCGCGCGCCGGTTGGCGGATCGCACGCGCGGCGGACACCCACAGCGCCTGCCCCTTCGCAACGCTCCAGACCAATTGGCCGCTGGGCTCAAATTCAAATCCGGTATATCCGTTGTGCTCGAGCCTGGATCCCACAATGAGGTGGACTGAATCCGTCAGCCTGATCTCGTCCTGCAGAAAGGCGCTGAATAGATTGTCGGTTCTCCGCGGTGGATTGAAGCTCTTGGAATATTTCGGCGTTACGTTATCGCCGGTCGTCCGGAATCCCAATCCCCAGACGATGTCGTGCCGCGAACCCGCGTTCAGATGATCCTGAAAATCAAGATCGAATGTCCTGCGTCCTTCGTAGCCGCCTTCTTCGCGGCGATCGTACCCGTCATAGTAGGCTTGCAGGGACATCTCGGAGCTATTCCTGACTGTATGAGTCCAGCGCGCCAGAAGATTTGCTGCCGAGACGTTCGTGCGGCTGACAAAGGTCGGCTGCTGAGGCAACGCGTTGGCGAGGACAACATTGAGCACTTCTCCTTCGCTCGTCCGCAGGAAGTCTCCCTGAATGGTCGCGGTGTTCTTGGCTGACAGGTTCAAGTCCGACCGGAAGCCGCTGTGCAGCAGGTGCCAGCCATCGGCTCCCGGAGTAACGTCGTCAAGTCTCAGGCTGCCGGCCCCAAAATATTTTCCGAATACGCGGTAGGCTCCGCTCTTGCCGATTTTGCCGCCATATTGCAACAACCCTTCGGCGCTTTCCTGAGAGCCGCCCGCGGCGGACACGAAGCCGCCAGGCGTCGCACTAGATTTCCTTGTGGTAACACTAATCACTCCGTTAACAGCATTGGCGCCCCAAAGCGTGCCCCCTGGCCCACGGATCACTTCGATGCGTTCGATATCCTCCAGTGGCACGTCCTGTTGGTCCCAGTAAACTCCCGAGCTGGTCGGCGTGTAAACCGTGCGTCCATCGATCAACACGAGGACTTTGTCCGCGAAACGGTCGCTGAACCCCCGGATCGTGATGACCCAAATGTTGGCGTCCAGTTGGGCTACATGCACCCCGGGAACCATGCGGAGAAGGTCCGGCACATTGATGGCCCCTGACCGCCGGATATCTTCCGCGGTGATCACAAAGATTGCCGCCGCGGTCTGCGACACTCGTTGCTGTTTTTTGGAAACAGACGTTACCTGGATGTTCATCAGATCTTCGAGACTTAGGTCAGCAAGATTTCTTTCTGGAGTCTGAGAACGGGCTGCTGGGCCAGCGCAAAATAGCAAAACCAGCGGCAAGCACCTAAACGCCCGGGCCACCCGGCCAATCCATGCGATTTGCTCTCTTTTATACACGAAGCCCTCCCGGCATCTGCCGAACGTTTCAGATCGGTTACATCGAGAGGGAGGCCGACATCCGGGGGCATCGCTTTCACGGGGACCTGCGAACCTCGGCCGTATTGCGGGATAATCCGGCGTATCACCTTGCGGAACGGGGAAAGGGGGATCGACCCAATCAGATAGAGCAACTTCTCTAGCCTCTGGGCCGGCGAGGTGATTCCATTTTTTCGCCTTGCAGGTCAGCCGCCGGGGAGTAGCGGGGGGAGGCTCGCCTGCTGAAACCATGCTACAGCGCGAAACTTGCGATCACAATAAATCCGTTTAACGTTGCGTTTTAAGATGCAACATCCGGGAGAATACCCCGCACAGTCCCACATCGGCGGCTTTTGGCGCATTCTCAGGTAAGGCCGGGACTTGATTTTATTGGGTTGGAAACAGCGGGAATCCGAGGGAAAGGATTGCTCTGCTCGGGGTGCCCAAATCGGCGGCGCAAAGCCAGCTTACCTGAAATTGGCCGCCCGCCGAATTTCGAAAAGCCGGGAGCAAGGAAAGCCGGCCTTGCTTCACACCAAGGGACCGCAGGGAAACATTCAACGGGATGCAGCGCTGGTCACGTAAGGCTTCATGTCCACCGATTTCCAATCTCCGTGAATGATCGCTGCCCGAATCTGCGCCGGCGTTTTTCCCTTCTGCGTCAGCTGGTAGGCGAGAACAGCTTCTTTCTGGCAGATGTCGCACTGCGAACCATGCTCCGTGGCGAAGCAATCGAGTAGGCTTTTGTGCCCGACGCTCCGGTCGCAATAGCAGTAGCACGGCTGCTGGTACAGGACAGGTTTGATTTTCGCAGCCAGCGCGTAGACGTTGCGATTGAGCGCGTCGGGAAACTGTTTCGGATCCATAGTGGACGGAACGGGCGGCTTCAAGGCGTACGCGTGATACGAAGGGATGCCCTGGTCGGCGGGACCTGGCATATTCATCTGCGTCTGCGTGCCCCCCGCATTCATATCGACGAGCATCCCCGGAGGAAGTTGCGCCATACCCGCACCCGCGAGAGCCAGGCTGAACGCCACTGCAAATGCCAGAAATTTGCCTCTCCCCATGGAAACCTCCTCGGCCGCTTCAAAAACGGTAGCGCATCTCACTAACATCCGCAACCTTTCATCTTAACTCAAATGTCATCGAACGCCGGGATGCAGGCATTTACAATGAGACGCCGAATCAGCGCTACGACCGTGCGAGGATTGCTTCAGGACGGAATCGAATCTGGCTCTGGAGGTTCCTGCAAGTCAAGTTCGGGATCTGTGGCTGAATCTGGTTCGGGGCGTGGGGCCTCAGAAAGTGAGGCAGAGCCGGAAACAGTAACCGGGGAGGCTATTTCGGCAGCAGCATCACTAGACCCTGTTTCGAGCCGAGCCGCGAGCACTTCAACGAGCAGATCAACGAGCTGCCGGGCCGCCTCGCCATTCGCTTTCGCTGGGAAAATTGGTCGCGCGAAACTCCTGGCTCGATATGACGTCGACGTCGAAATGGAGCACGAATTCGTGATTCGCGGCGTGCACGCGTTCCAGCGATGCGCGCGCCGCGGCTGCCGCCCCCATGGCCGAAACTTCCGAAGCCGGGTGCCGGCGCAGCGGAGACGACACCAGATACTGGTCCTCCGGCTGGTCCAGGCGCTCAAAACCAAACAAAGCAACATCAGGCTCGCGGACGAGCGGCGGCTCGCCCCAAAACCGAACCAGTTCCGGCGCGCCCCGTCCGATCACGTGCGAGATCACCATGCCGTCGACGCATCCAGAAGGCGTCGTTGCGGGCACGTTCAGGTCGGCGTCGCGGTCCATATAGATCAGGCTGACGTTACGATAGTAGCGCCGCGCGGCGGCGACGGTCGCCAGCACGGAGATGCAATCGCCGGTTACGATCAGCGGCAGCGCGCCTGCTTTTACGGCAATTTCCACGCGTGGCCGCAGATCGTTGAGGGACTTCAGGATTGCAGGGACATTCCTTGCGCGCGGGTGTTCGTCATCAGGCTGGAAAACCTGCGTGGCGGTGTCGCCGTGATCGGCAACGTCGAATCCGGCGGCCTTCAGCCGATCGGCCAATCCCGCGGCGCGCAACGCGGCAGGTGCGCGCTCATGGCCGCCACGCAGTGCGGCGGCACTCGTAGCAGAACCCAGCAGGACAATTTTCTTCGGCTGACGGATGATCTTGACCGCCAAAACTGTTCTCCTGGAGTAGGAATCCGTCCGCCCCGTCGGACGGTGCACAGCTTGCCGTTCTGCTCTGCCGCGATTTCAAATCCAAAATCCTGCCCAAATCTATTTGGACGCCGGTGCGATCGTGGTTAACTCCGGAGGGAGCGTGAATCGCACATCTTCACGAATCAGATCGAGATCGCGCTGGTTTGTGAAGCCCAGGGAAGCGAGGCGCTCGCTCACGTGCTCAACCAGGATTTCAGGCGCCGACGCGCCCGCGGTCAAGCCCACGCGGCGGATGCCCTCGAGCCACTTCGGGTCAATGTCCTTGGCATCATCGATCAACTGCGCGGGCACGCCCGAGCGCTTGGCAACTTCGACCAGCCGATTTGAGTTCGAACTGTTGGGCGAGCCCACTACCAGGATGAGATCGACTTCGCGCGCCAACTGTTCGACGGCTTCCTGCCGGTTTTGCGTGGCGTAGCAGATGTCGTCGGAAGCGGGACCTGCAATCGTAGGGAACCGTTCCCGCAGGCGCGCCACAATTTCTTGGGTGTCGTAGAGACTCAGCGTCGTCTGCGTCAGGAACGACAGGCGGTTCGGGTCCGCAACCTCAAGCGCATCCACCGCTTCGACGCTGTCCACCACGACCGTCTGCTCCGGGGCTTCGCCTGAAGTACCCACAATCTCCTGATGGTCCCGGTGCCCGATCAAAATAATTGTCCGGGCTTCGCGGGCAAACTTCAGCGCCTCCAAATGGACCTTGGTCACCAGCGGACAAGTTGCATCGATCACACGCAATCCGCGCAGCCGCGCCTCTTCGCGCGTCGTAGGCGGCACTCCATGCGCGCTGAAGACCAGGACTGACCCGAGCGGAACTTCTTCCACTGTCTCGACGAATATGGCGCCACTCTGGCGAAGCTGGTCCACCACGTAGCGGTTGTGCACAATCTCATGATGCACGTAAACCGGCGGGCCATAGGCCTGCAGGGCCAATTCCACAATATCCACCGCGCGCACCACTCCGGCGCAAAATCCCCGGGGGCGCACTCGGATTAAACTCTTCCCTTCACTTCCAGATTCAGTCTGGTAGCTCATCGGTAGCCTCAAAAATCCCATAATACACTATCACGGGGAGCGACGCTTATGCGACCTTTTGCCGGGTCCCGGGGTCGCGATTGTGATCAGAGTGGTCGTTGGGGCAGACATCCCGGCCTTCGGGAGGCGTGCCGCACCCCTTGGGGTTGGTTTTCAAAGGGTGCGGGTTTTGACTTTGCTGTTTGTGGTAGGGGGTGAAGGAAAGAATGCCGCTCAGTAAAAGATAATATCTTTCATCGGGTAGTGCCGGCGGTTGCGTGTCCAGAGCTGCAATTTATGGATGGAGACAGTTGCAGCTATGAGCGCGTCACCCAATTCGACGTGATGGCTCTTCGCATACTGCCTCAGATAGCCTCCTGCCCGCTGCCCGATCTTGATGTCGATCGGGATACAGTTGAACGCAGCGAAGAGCGCGTTTAGAATCGCGTGCTCCAGCGGCCGGGCGCCGTGCCAGAGTTCCGCGACGTTCACCGGGGAGCATAACAGAGCGGTGTCGCCTTGGCTCAACTGGTCCCAGCGGGCTAAGATGGCCTCATCCCGGGCGCGCGAAACCTCAATCAGAATATCCGAGTCGATCAGAACAGACTTCAAGTCTCGATTCTCCTGAGCCGCGTCCCTTTCCGCAACCGGCGCACATACGTCGTGGAGTCTGGCAAATCCTTGCGATCCTTCCACATGCCGACCAGCGCCTGCATCGCCTGTTTGCGCCTCGCAGGCGAACTCCCGTACTTATCACGCACCGCCTGGCGAACTAACTCCGATATGGAGGTGCCCTGTTGCCGTGACCGGACATGTAACGCCTTCCTGTGTGCGCTTCATGATGTATAGTATACATCACTCTGAACGCTGCGGAGGCATAAATGCTGTTAGGGGGGAAAGTCGCGGTCATTACCGGGGGAGGGCGCGGGATCGGCCGCGCCATCGCTCTGAAATTTGCCGGCGAGGGTGCTGCGGTTGTAGTGGCTGCGCGCACACAATCGGAAATTGAAGCGGTGGCGCAGGAAATTCGCAATGCGGGCGGGCGGGCCGCAGCTGTTCCTGCCGATGTTGCAGAGGAAAAACACTGCGAACGCCTCATCCGCGCAGCCGAGGCTCAATTTGGGCGCGTCGATATTCTTGTGAACAACGCCGGGGAATACGGGCCGGTGAAGCCGGTGGAGGAAATCACTCCATCGGAGTGGGATGGCGTGATAGCCGTCCACTTGCGCGGCGCCTATCTGTTGACGCGCCTGGTGTTGCCGGGAATGTATGCGCGCGCCTCGGGAGCCATCCTGAACATCTCGAGCCTGTCCGCGAAATCGGCGTTTGCCTGGGGATCTCCGTACGCGGCAGCCAAGGCGGGAATGTTGGGCCTGACGCGCGTGGCCGCAGCCGAAGCTGCTCGCAAGGGCGTGCGCGTAAATGCGATATGCCCGGGTCCGGTAACAGAAACTAAAATGTCAAAAGATCTCGGCAACATACTCGCCGAGCGCATGGGCGTGACGCCGGAGAAGCAGCTCGCCGGGTTTCTCGACACCGTGCTGCAGGGGCGCGGACAAACCACGGATGAAATCGCTGCGGCCGCCCTCTTCCTCTGCTCGGACCACGCCAGCGCGATTACTGGGCAGTCTCTGAACGTGGACGGCGGAACGGCTTTTTACTGAGGTCTTCCGCCAGGGCTAAACCACGGCGCGCCAATTGGATAGCAGGACGAGCGCGTTGCCCTGCCCACCCTATGCTCCACTGGCCGGCCCGGTCCACGAGATATAGTATCAACGCGACGATCGCAATCACGGCGAATACGCCCGTGAACAGCATCAGCGCCGCCAGCATTTCCTGCACGAAATAAATCTGCAAAGCAACGAAAGCCGCAAGCCCCACCCACATCCACTTTCGAGCCTTCTTCTCGCTGAGAATCGGACTTACCTTCACCTGAATGAGTCCTTTCGCGGAACACCGGATTAGATGCAAGTTTCCGTGCAGACGACGCATCTACAATTTAGAACGGAATTCCGTCAGCTTTCCATGGTACGTGAGTGTCATCGGAGCTAGCACTTTTGATGCAGGACTACTAGTACGTATTTTGGAAGTTTCCAACGGAGTTTGGAACTATCCCTTGCCCTGGCGGGACCTTACGTTGCGGCGCTACTCCGCCGATTCGGAGATAAGTTTACGGACCAGGCCGCTGCGCACCAGCCAAGCGAGCGTCTCGACGAAAAAATTACCGGAATAGTGTTGGTATTTTTGAGGCGGCCACTCCCGCATCGAGAAATGGCGTATCAAAACAACGCTCCGATTCTCAAACAATGCAAATCGCGGCGGACGATGCGTCAGCCAACCGATGTACTCCGCCGTCTGGCGTAGCAGCGACGCTTCCGCAGTAACCAGGCGGCGATACGAGGCGGAGTTCACCGGTTCGATAAACGCAAAGACAACGCATTCCGGGGGCTGGGGTTGAAGAAATTGGTGGTTTGCGGGATCGATGAGATATCCGACGAAAAATCCGCGGCGCTCCCGCGTTCCGGTCGCGCCAGGCGCGAAGAACCGGTAGCCGCGCAACGCCCCGCGCGCCTCGACGGCCGCGCGATACCCCCGCAGGTAAGGCGCGGCGAGCGTTCGAATCCAGAGGTTCGAGGGTAAGTTCGAAACGACGTTCGAATGAGTTTTCCGGCGCACCCGGCTCAGCGGCCCTCGAACGGGTAGCGATCACCCGCCTGGATCGCCGCGCTGATACGCTGCCGCATCGCAATGGTGTCGATAGGTTCGCGTTTCAGGAAACGCCGCAGGACGGCGAGTTGTGTCCGCAGCATGTCGCCTTCGAGCACGGCGGCCAGCGAACGGCGCGCCCCGGTCTCGACCCGGTCAGCCGCATCATGAAGAAATACGCGCGCCGCGTCCGCCATCACTGCCGAAGATTCCTGTCCGCGTGCGGTTTCCGACTTCTGCACGCGCCGCAGGGAAGACTCGATGGCGTAGCACTCCATCACGATATCGGAAAGTCCCGCGACGATTTCCTGCTGCTCCGCAAGGTGGTCGCGATGTTTTTCAAGCGCCGCCCCCGCCACCAGCAAAAATGTCTTCTTCACTCCCGCCAGGATACGCTCCTCCTCGACCCACGCACTCGAGGGAGTCTCGTCGAACGACGGCCCGGCCAGGATTTCCTCGCGCAGCTTCGCGCCGGCTTGCAGCAGCGGCAATGCGCCCGAGGTCGCTCGCTTCATCAACATTTGTATGATGAGCATGCGGTTGATCTCGTTGGTACCCTCGAAAATGCGGTTGACGCGCGAATCGCGATACCCGCGCGCGACGGGATAGTCCTCATGGAAGCCGTAGCCGCCGAAGATCTGCACGGCCTCATCGACGACGAAATCAAGCAGCTCCGATCCGTACACCTTGCTGATCGAGCTCTCGATCGCGTATTCCTCGAAAACCTTCATCGATTGTTGCGATTTGTCCGTCCCATCGCCAGCCGCGGAAATTGCGCGGTCCATCAGTCCAGCAGAGCGGTAAATCATGGATTCCACGGCAAAGATGCGAATTGCCATTTCGGCCAGCTTCGCGCGGATCAGCCCGAAATCGCCAATGGGCTTGCCGAAGGCCGTGCGCTCTTTCGTGTATTTCGAAGCGGTTTCGAGCGTTCGCTTGGCTCCCCCCGTGCAGTAGGCGCCGAGACTGAATCTTCCGGCGTTCAAAATGTTGAAGGCGACGATATGCCCGCGGCCCGCTTCGTGCAGTAAATTTTCCTTGGGCACCAGGCAATTTTCAAAGAAGAGAGCCGTCGTCGAGCTGCCCTTTAGCCCCATCTTTTTTTCTTCCGCGCCGGCTGAAAAACCGGGAAACGCGCGCTCGACAATGAAGCATGAGAATTTTTCGCCGTCCACTTTCGCGAAAACGATAAACACATCCGCGAAGCCGCCGTTGGTGATCCACATTTTCTGCCCGTTCAGGATATAGGAGCGTCCGTCGGGCGAAAGCACGGCGCGCGTGCGCGAGTTCTGCGCGTCGGAACCCGCCTGCGGCTCGGACAGGCAATAAGCCGCCAGCTTTTCGCCCGTTGCGAGCAACGGGAGATATTTCTTTTTTTGTTCTTCAGTGCCGAAGAAAACAATCGGGAGCGTCCCGATCCCGGCGTGGCCTCCGTGGCTCACGCCGAACGACGCGTACGCCGACAAATTCTCCGCCAGCTGCACGCTCGAAACCTTGTCGAGCCCCGCGCCGCCATACTCCTCGGGCACGCCCCCGCCGAGCAGGCCGATCTCACCCGCTTTCTTGAGCAACTGCGCCAGCAGGCCGGGCTTGTGTTGTTCGAGATCAGGGATGAGGGGAACCACTTCGTTCTGTACGAACTCCTCGGCGGTCCGGCCAATGAGTTTCTGATCGTCCGTCAGGTCCGCGGGTGAAAAGACATCTTCTGGTGTGCAAGCCTCCACCAGAAAACTGCCCCCGCGTGACGCCGCTCGCGGAAGCGATGTTGTGGCCATAATTCCTCCCCTGTCGGAAATTTTCCTGTAGCACAGGCTTCAG
>WNGH01007910.1_pt1 | contig 10077 bp, 8 predicted proteins | sample 5400631 | NCBI WGS metagenome assembly WNGH01 (sample SAMN13153373, study PRJNA577476) | soil metagenome | isolation source: 115 cm soil or saprolite under Garry oak tree replicate 1 | place: USA:California | collected 2016-06-15 | reverse complement strand
TGGGCGCAGATGAACCCCTGGGCGCAGATGCGCGCACCCATGACGATGGAGGATTACCACAACTCGCGCTATATCGTCGAACCCTTCCACCTCTTCGACTGCTGCCTGGTCTCCAACGGTGGGGTGGCGGTGATCATCACCTCGGCTGAGCGTGCCAGGAGTCTGAAGCAGCCCCCTGTCTATGTACGAGGCATGGGGCAGGGGGCACCAGGCGACGATCAGCGCACCGACCGCGAGCCGGGTATCTACACCGGCGCGAAGCAGTCGGGAGAAATTGCCCTGCGGATGGCGGGGATCGAACTGAAAGACATCGACATCTGCCAGCTCTACGACTGCTACACCTACACGGTGCTGGTCACGCTTGAGGACTACGGTTTCTGTGCCAAAGGCGAAGGAGGAGCCTTTGTGGAAGACGGCAAACTGGGCCCTGGTGGTTCCTTACACACCAATACAGGAGGGGGAGAACTGTCGGCCTACTATATGTGGGGCTTTACGCCACTCTCAGAGGCCGTCGTGCAGGCACGTGGGCAAGGGGGAGAACGGCAGGTCGAGAAGAATGATGTCATCCTGGTCAGTGGCAATGGTGGAGTGCTCAACTACCATTCGACGACGATTTTGAGCAAGCACACTTAAAGTGAGGAAGAGCCCATTTTTCACTGCCAAAATACATCTTTGCCGTCGTTTATCGAGTGGTGTTTGTTGAACGATTTTTGCTGAACAGCATCTCAAGCAAAGGAGAAAGACAGTATGGCTCGCTCAATCCGTATTCTTTATCGAGGCGTGCAAGGTAGAGTACGCAGAAACTTTAACTGGCCTCCGATCAACAAGAACTCTGCGGTCGTGATCACGGCAGCGGAGTATGCTTTAGCGGGGGGAATTTTTGGCACTGCCGGTAGACCTCTTCTAGCTGAGGCAAATGTCTACGTAACCAATATTGGCCCCCACGATCCCGAGGGCGGTGCTGGTGGAGTGGAATTTCATCTTCACGTCGATTGGGCTTCTCCCTTGGACGTCATCGTCACAATCTCCGTTTTGGAGGACGTTGAAGATTTTGTTACAGCCTGACGCCAAGCCGCTTCAGGTGGAGGGTAGACGTCTTTTAGGCGTCTTTTGTGCGTCTTTTATACGTCTGCTGACAATCCGCAAAAGCTGACGCGCTATGCCGAGGCTAGGAGAGAACCAGGACCATGCTAACTGCACATTTCGCATGCTCTGGTTCTCTCTCTTGTAACTTCAGATCTACCAATGTAATAGTTTCAGCTTTCTGCGCGAATTCAGCAACGTTTTTCGTTTATTTGTTCTAGAAGTAGCACATCCTCCGCTCCTGCCTCTAAAATAATATTGACTGCTTGCTAAAAATTGGATCACTGCCTCCCGGAGAGGCGGCTCTCGTTTTGCGAGAAGATATCAAGGGCGGCAACCCCTTCGCTCGCTACTATGGCGTCACCGCAGACTCTTCACTCGAGGAATTTGAGCGTGCGGTGCTCACCCATCCGGTGTTTTTGTTGGAAAGGAAATAGCGCAGGCGCCCGTCCCGGCAGAAATAAAGAAGAGCGCCCTCTTGCCCTGGGATGTGTTACGCAGGCTGGAAGGTAATGGGCAAATTCCCGATAACGAAGACAATACCGGTATGGATACCAACCGGTACGCCTTCGACGCGCTTCAGGTCTTTCAATTGCTCTAGCATCATAGGCAGGACAATCTTCGCTTCGAGGCGGGCCAGGGGAGCGCCGACACAGAAGTGGATGCCGTGACCAAAGGCAAGATGGCGATTCGGCTCGCGCTGAATGTTGAATTGATCCGGCTGCGGGAATTGCGCAGCGTCCCGGTTGGCAGAGGCGGTCCAGGCCAGGACCATCTGATTGGCCGGAATGTGTTGCCCTCCCAGCTCGACATCCTGAGTAGTGCGGCGGAAGAGAAACCAGACTGGCGGCAGGTAGCGCAACACTTCTTCGATCGCGACCGGCATGAGCGCTGGCTCACGCTGAAGTCGTGCGAGCGAGTCGGGATGGTCGGTGAGACAGAGAATGGCGTTGGCAATCAAGTTCTTGGTCGTCTCTTGACCGGCTGCCAGGAGTAAGAAGCAGAAGTTGACCAGTTCTTGCTGACTGAGGTGCTCACCATCGATTTCTGCATTGCTGAGCGAGATGATCAAATCGTCGCGTGGGTCCTTGCGTCGTGCTTCTAGCAAGCGCAAGAAGTAATTGTTCATCTCCTGGCGCATATCAGGTGCGGACCCCTCGGCCCGTTCACGCGAACCCTCATTTTCACGACCACCACCGAAGCGGGCCCAGCGCTGGAAGATGTCCCAATCCCCGGCCGGCACACCAAGCATCTCGGCGATGATTTTGGCCGGTAAGGGGAAGGCGATGTCAGAGACGACATCCATGTGGCCTGTTGCTTTTCCCGCATCAAGCAATTCCTGAGTGATCTGCGTGACACGATGCGAGAGGCGAGTGACGGCACGTGGCGTAAAGGCCTGATTGACCAGATTCCGTAATGTACGGTGATCGGGGGGATCGGTCGTGACGAGCGTGTTCGCCATCTCACGATTCTCCCATGGCCGCGGCGAGTTCCCGGTCGTCCCACTTCGCCTCTTCTTGAGCGGAGGGCAGCGTGAACACGAAGCAGCTGCCTTGACCCGGCTGGCCATCACTTTCCACCCAGATTCGTCCACCCATTGCCTCAATCATCTGCTTGCTAATGTAAAGCCCCAGGCCGGCGCCGCGCACCAGACTGTTCATATCTCGCTCCAGCCGCACAAATCGTTCAAACAGTCGCCCCTGATCTTCTGGTGGCACACCCAACCCGTAATCGCGGACGTACACGGTGGCGTATTTGCCAGACTGATCACAGGTAACCTCCACGTTGGTGCCGGGCGACGAATATTTGAGCGCGTTTGTAAGCAGGTTGAGCATAACCTGGCGCAGGCAGAAGTCATCGGCCATAACGTAGACGGTGTCCGGAATATTGACGCGCAGCGCACGCTCCTCACGCTGAATCTGCGTTTCGAGGATTTCCGCGGTTTGCAGTACCTCCTCTGCAAGAGGTACTCGCTTGAGTGTGATCTGCTCGGCGTTGACCTCAAGGCGGCCGACATTCATGATATTGCCCACCATCAAGGCAAGTTCATCGACACTTTGGCGCGCTGTTGTAAGAAATGCTTCTCGGGCCTCCGGTGGAAGCTGCTGATCGAAGTCTCCCAGCAACTCGATGTAGCCCTGAACGGCGGTCAGGGGGGTACGCAGTTCGTGGGAAGCGGTAATGATGAACTGGTCTTTCAAGCGGTCCAATTCCTTCTGGCGCTCATAGGCGACCCGCAGTTCAAGCATAACCCGTGCCGTTTCCACCGGGAAGGAGAAACGGGTGATGAGCAGTTGGACGATGTCAAAATCTGGTCCTGCATACGGTTGCTGCTCCCCGCGTGGCCCCAGAACCAGCACCCCGATCAGCCGGCCTTGTGCGCGCACGGGTGCTAAAAGTACATCGGACCCCACAAGGGGGTGTCCCACTTTCAGGAAACGGGACAGTCCCCCAGGTTTTGTCCCGCTTGCTCCCACTACCTCACTCAACAGCAGCGGCCGGGAAGCTTCTGTCAGGAGCCCAGCTATAGATCGCTGCACCTCCACCCAGTTGGTTGCTGTACCGGTCTTCGATTCCAGCACGCCCGCCAGGTGCTGCAGGAGGGCGCGCCGGGGGGCATCGTTCGGATCGTCATCTTTGACCGGAGGGCATGGGAGATAAGACTGACTCTCTTTATCGAGTACAAAAAAGCACACCTGTGGGGTTGCGAAGGTGTCGATGGCACCTGTCGTCAACAGTCTGGCTGCCTCGTTGAGAGTGAGCGCTTCGTCAACCAGCATCGTTGGCTTCTGCATGAGGCGGCGGTAGTGCAAGGTCTCGCTGAAGAAGAGACGATCGGTGACCGCTCTCGCCAGCAGCCAGATGCCGAGAGAGCCCAGTATCGTAAGTCCTGCGATGGAGACCCCGGCAAACGAGATGTGTTCGGAGGACAAGACGCTTTCCAATGCAACCGCGAAGTACCCGAGCATAGCCAATCCCACGCCCCCAACAATACCAGCAACGACGCGTCTAACGTAGCGGTCAAAGACGAGAATTTGATAGCGCAGAATCGAGTAGCCCAGGGCTATGGGAAGGAGGCCCAGGGCCAGCGCACTGATATGCCCGTCCAACGTATCCTGCGGGGGCAGGTTGAGGACGGCCGGGAGTACCGTCAAAAACAGGACCGGGGTGAGCGAGAGGGCGACGCCCCCCACAAACAGGAGGAGTTGTTGCCGTTCCCGCAATGTTGACGAGCGGCGGTAGGACACCGTGACGGTGGTCAGGATGCCGGCTATTCCCACCAGGTAGTAGAAATCCTTCAGAAGTTCCAGGTAGTTGGACAGGGACGAGTCATGGACAATGGGCACAGAATACACCAGCCCATAAAGGGTGACGACCAGACCCAGGGTCCACAGGAATACCAGGTAGCCGCGCAGAAACAGCAGCGAGCGGGAGTGCTGATCTCCCGGCACATGCCTCCTGGCATCAGAGAAGTAGCTTTTTGGGAAGAGCAGCAGTAATGTTGCAAGCAAGGGGACAGCCAGGGCGGTGCTCGCGCTGCTGATGGCATCGAAGAGCAGGTAGAACGATGATGCATCACTTGCCGACCCACTGTTGAGCGCGGCAAAGTTCATCATCATGGTAGAACAAAAGCCAAAGAGCAGCAATGCCACACGGCGTTCACTCGCGTAGAGCCAGACCAGAGCGCCAACGGCGAGAAATATCAATGAGACCAGGATAGAGATGCCAAACTGGAACCATGGGAGGGCCAGTGAGTCCAGGGTCGGTGCTGCCCCTTGAAGAAAGACATGTTGCGCTTTCACGCTGACCAGGAGCCCATAGATCAATGCTACCAGCAAGACGATAAAGAGACGGTTCGCGTATACACGCGGCCAGAATACAGGCGTCATCTCGTTTCCTCCACGAAATCCTCCCGCCCGCTCGCTTGTAAACAGGGTGCGAAACCTCAATCAACATCGAGCAAGTGCCGTAAGGGCGGGGCAATGTGAAGCTCCGTGCTGCCCGCCTGGATGAGTTCCAGGCAAGAGCGGACACGCTCGCGATAGAGGAGTCGAATGCCCCAGGCAGCAAGTATCCCCCGCTGCAGAGCATGTACATCCTCGTAATTCTCTGTATCGGCACCTGTTGTTGATTCCTGAAGGGTATAAGCAAGTACAATGGGGAGAGTCTTTTTTCCGCGGGCCATGTCAGATTTCTCCTGCGTGGTATCTTCTTGCGCACCGCTACGCGACAAAAAATCGTACAAGTCATGGCAATCGTTGTGCAGTTGATGAGCGATTCCCAGCTGTTCGCCGAGGAGTGAGAATTGCTCGAGGAGTTCGTTTTCAGCCCCGGCGCCCATGGCTCCAAGGCGACAGGCCAGGCGCATAATTGACCCGGCTTTGCCCCTCGCTATCTCCAGACATTTCTCGATCACGAGCTCCAGACTCTCCCCGGTAGTAAACTCGTGAAGCGACTGCTGCTCCACCAGCAGGTCGCGATGCTGGCCGGAGGTGGCGAGCAGGGTAGCTTCCTGCATCGTATCGAGCAGGCGTAAGACAAGAACGGGACTAACATCTCGCGTGGACAAGGAGTGAATCGCCTTCTGTGCGAGTGCCAGCAGGGCTGTCGAGACATTCAGCGCACGTGCGATCCCCAGGGCATTCACTGTTGGGGTCAGGTCGCCGTCCTCAACGTCGTCAAGCAGGTCGAGGGCGCAGACAAAACACTCGACGGCGACCGCGACGCCGCTGGCACAGAACAGGTCTACCTGTGGGGAAACAGCCTGTGCTACCAACAGAGTAAGCAGCGGCCACATGCCGATGACGGTGGAGGAAGATGCGTCTTCGCCGGGTGAAGGGGGCTGAGAAAGCAGTTTGCCCTTTGCCTTGAGGGCCTGTAGTACGTCTGCGGAGAGGGAGGGATGCAGCGTTGCGACAAGTCCGGTCAGGCGCTCGCGGAGGGTCTGCAGGAGGATTGCCATTGAATGTTGCGCCTGAGAATCTTCGGTTGACATCTCATCCTTACCTGAGGGGAGGATCTGGAGGCTCTGCCTGGGAGAGGGCGATAGGCGCGACACGCGTCGCACCTATCTCCAGATCTGGAGTGGAGTCCACGAGGCCTTATTTCGTAGCCGAACTTGACCAATCAATGGTCAAACCTCGCTTCCACCTCCTCTCACCTTCTTACCAGTAGTGCAAGTCGGGTTTGAAGATCTGGTCGAGAGATTGATCGAGAGAGAGATGTGGGACCAATCGTGTCACGATCTGGGCCACCCTTGGGGAAAAGCCCGCGCGCTTCATCGCCTCGCTGGGATTGGCTGCCATCTCGCTACTGTCCGCACTAACAGTGGAAAAACGCGCTACGAACTCAGTAATTTGTCGCTCTTCACTCATAAGAAATCCTTTTCTTCCGCGCACATCCACCTTCAAGGAAAAAGGTACGCTGGAGTTAGTAGTCAAATGCTCCATCGTACAACGCGATGAAGTGTATCTGACCAGGGTGCGAGGTGAAAGACACCTTACTATTACACCCTCTATATATTGTACCATAATAACGGCGAAAAATACAAGAAGATGCAAAAATTGATAGAAACATAAATAAATTCATATATTTCTATATATGAATATTGGTTCATGATCTGCGAAATGGGGATCCTTCACGGGCTGTGCTCTGCCCGCAGGATGCCTCTAACGAAGGATCCTGCTGGAGCAGAGCATGGCCTCTGCTCCAGCAGGTTCCTTCGTCCGTACGCCGACGGCTGAAACCCTCGTCGCTTAAGACCCGCGTTGGGCTGCATCGGCTTTCGTGGCCAGGTCCTGTAAGGCGGCAAAGAACGCCGGTGATTGGCCGATGAACAGTCCGTCGGCCGTCAAGGCCTTGACCGCGCCCATTGCAGCTCCCTGTGTCTCGGTCGGGCGAATGATCGAAACGGCCGGAAACGTGCGTTTGAGGAAGACGGTGGGCTCGGGCATGATCAGGTTGGTCTGGAAATCCTGCCCACCAAAGGGTGGGGCATTGAGGTCCGGAAACACCAACCCATTGGTGGGGTCCCTCAGAGCAGGCGCATTGCCGGCCTTGTCATGCCAGGTCTGAAAATGGGCAGTCTCGGTGGGGCCGATACTGAGCAAGATACGCAACACCTCCACGTTGGTCACCCGCTGTGCCAGCGAAGGGTAGAGGCTGGTGCCACCTTGCTCGATAAACGCAAAATGGAAGCCTGCCGTGTTGGCGATGGCCTGGATGTGGTTCTTGGGGGACAGGTCGGCATCGGATCTGGGAATGGCCGGAAACTTCCCTTTCAGCAACCCCGGGACGGCTGGTGGGAAGGTGTCACCGAAATCGGGGTTCTTGGTGCGGCTGCGGTAGCGCGTCCACCAGGTGGTATCCACAGTGAGCTGCATGAGGTTGGTAAGCCGTCCGATTTGCCGGGCGCCGGTGGCTTTACTGCTCGGCAGCGTGCGAAACTGATCCAGATTGACTGGCTGCGCGCCCTTGGAAACAAGGTACGCGTTGATGAAGCTGAAGTGGGTGAACTCATCCTCGGTATTGTCGTGGATGTACTGGGGCATGTCCCCATCCAGCACTTCAAGTGCCTTGATGTAGGCGGGACTGCCGCTGCCTCCGGGGACTTCGCTGTCCTGGATACCTCCCAGTTCGTTGTATTGCTGCCAGAGATCGGTTTCGAGAATTTCGGCCGCAGACAGGAACCTGAGAATGTCTATGTCACCCTGGGTGAGACCGCTACTTCCTGCTTCGGCCAGGGCCGGGAACGATACTCCCCTGGCCAACAGCCCGGCGCCGAGGGCTCCTGCTCCTCCGACCGCGAGCCCTTTGAGCAAAAAGGAACGGCGGCTGGTAGGAGTTCCCAGGAGTGTCCCTTTCTGTTCCATGATTTCTTCTTCTTGAGAGTGTTCATCTCTCTGTTGCATGAATGATCTTCTCCTTCTGAGAGGGGTTGCCTCTCTGTTGCACGATCTTCTGCTGATCGTGGCTGAGTCCATCGAGAGGCACACGGGTCCAGGCCCGTGTGCTGCGTGGACAACGGATGCGCATAATGTGTGGGGTTCCCCAATAGCACTGATGTGCTATTGAACAATACGTAGAAGGGTTACATATGAGGGTAGGGTAACGACGGACCTATAAACTCAGCAGCAGCGCGCCCAATAACCCCTTGCTACAGTGAGCAGCAGATTACTCTTGCTCCTGCAATGGTGCAGGGACTGGATATTCGACTCGTTGAATAACAGATGTCGAGGGAGAAATGTCAGGCGCTGCTCATCTGGCGTGTGCGTCTACAGATGGTCACGTATGCCACGGACAGCCCAAGCCCGCGCGATGAGATGGATCGACCCATCGGCGGCCATCGGGAGCGTGGCACGAAGGCGCTCTCGCAAGGCACGGCGTTGCTCCTCTGAGCGGGACATCGTATAGCCAGGAGCAGGCCCTTGACCACCAAGAAAAGGTGACCAGTAGTCATCAAAATCGCGGAAGACCGTGGGGATGTCGATCAGACGTACCTCGACCTCTCGCAACCCTTCGGTGCGAAACAGCTGCATGAGTGGCTCTGGTTGGCAGATGGGGAAGCGTTGTCCCTCATCCAGCTTGGACGCAGCAGGATCGAGCGCCACGGCTGCATCCCAGAAGGAGCGCATCAGTTGCATCTGGCGAGCATAGTCCCAGACGTACGCCGCAACTGTCCCCCCCACTCGCGCCATACGTTGCATTTCAGCGACAGCACGGCTCGGCTGGGGTACGAAGTTGAGCACGAGTCCAGTGACGACAGCATCATAGCTGGCTGGTGCTTCCGGCAAGGCTTGTGCATCTCCAAGCCGAAAACTGACACGACGATCTCGTACCTGCTGGCGTGCGAACGTGATGTGTCCCTCTGATGGATCAATCCCCGTGATTTCGCGAGGCGATGCCACGTCGAGAATGGTCTGGCTGAGCGCACCTGTACCGCATCCAATATCGAGCCAACGGGCACCTTGGGGGATCGCGAGCCAGGCGACAAACTCGCGGGCGACCAACCGACTCCACCGGCCGACATAGGGCTCGTAGGCAGCACCACTGGCCCACGTGTCTTTCTGCTGAGGTTGTTCCATGCGTCCCCCTTTCTTTCTGGCAAGAAGCCGTGATATGTACAAAATAACGCTTAGCGTGGCAGCCCCTGTTTCCCCATTTCGCCGAGAATGTAGGCGATCTCGCCAAAATGAATGAAGCCATGGCTGATACAGACCTGGCCGATGGCCATAATTGCAGGCATACTCCCAACCGGCTTGACCGTCACCGTTCGTGCGGAGAGCTCGGCACCGCCATCCTTAATACCGGCCAGGTATTCCTCGAACTCTCGCCATACTTCTTCGACGTACTGCATGAATAGTCCCACGTCGGCGATATGAATTTTGCGCGCCTCCTCGTGTGCCATACCGGTACCCTGTACCCGCGGCGGCAAGGCCAACCGCTCATGCCAGTTGCCCTCGTTCCAGATAGGTGGTCGCCCCTGCAAAATAAAGCGCAGGATGTTGTCCTCGGTACGTACGCAGTGCCAGACGAGGAAGGCGATAGAGTTGTTCTTTCCCTGTCCTACATAGTGCCATTCGTCGGGAGTTAGCTCGTTGACGCTTGTACGCATCCAGCTATGCAGGCGTTTCTGTTCCGCCTGGAAGAAGTCGATAATGTTCATAATGTAGATAGCCTCCCTGTTTCAATGTTTCAGCTAATCTCTTTCCTTCGCCTCGGTAGGTGCCTTTGCTTGATCAGCGCCAACGGCAGGTTTTCTGGCAATATCCTTCCAGGGAATTCTGACGGGCGCATCGATATCACGCAGGTGCATAACATCGTTGTAGCGCTCTAGCACCCAGGCTGGGGGCCGGTCTTCAATCGAGCTTTTGTACCAGTGGGTTATCGAGGTATTGTGGGTATCGAAATAGGCCTGGGGGAATTGCAGGGTACTCATGCCAAAAAAGGTGATAAATGAGCAGTCAATGATACCACCATGGCAAACAATCACGA
>WNGH01020432.1_pt1 | contig 10078 bp, 8 predicted proteins | sample 5400631 | NCBI WGS metagenome assembly WNGH01 (sample SAMN13153373, study PRJNA577476) | soil metagenome | isolation source: 115 cm soil or saprolite under Garry oak tree replicate 1 | place: USA:California | collected 2016-06-15 | reverse complement strand
GTCGATTGCCAGGTTAAGGCAATTGAGGTCCGCTGACTCGATCAGAAGATCAATAATCGCGTCGTCGAAAAGGTGATCGCTCATCGTCAGCAAGAATGGCGCACCGACATTGTCTTTCGCAGCAAGAACAGAAATGCCATTCTGTTTTTGCCATTCGCGGTTTTCAATCGGGTGAATTCCAATTCCAGGCGGGACCAACTGCTTTAGGGCGTCGATTAGGCGTTGACTCTCAAATCCGACCACGGCGTTGATCTTTCTAATTCCGGCCCTGATCAGGGCTGTGATCGTGTAGGAGATTAAGGGCTGACCCAATATCGGCACCAGTGGTTTCAAAAAAGCTTCGTCTGAGCCGCGCAATCGCGAACCCGAGCCAGCCATCAAAATCACGGCTTCGCGGACGCGACCTTGCGCCGATGTCGGTCTTAACCGCGAACTCATATCCGGTAATATCTCTTCAGCCCCCAGATGCGGAGCGATTGGGGAAGAAATCGGAAAATAAGCGGCGCAACTTTCGTCTGGAATGCGTCGCCCACCGTTACCCGCGCCGGCGGATTTGGATTATCGACCAGCCTGAGAACGTGCTGTGCCACAAGGTCGGGCTTTGGTGCCGCTTTCATGTTCTGATCGACCACTGTCCATGTCTTTGCCAGCTTTGTTTCATATTGGGGATTGTGCTGGGAGCTTTTGGTCACAGCCTTGTTGAACGCAGTCGAAATGTCCGCCGGCTGAAGATCAACAACGCGAATATTTGCATCCGGCAACTCAAGTTGGATCGACATCGTGAATGCGGCCATCGCTGCTTTGGCAGCGTTGTATGCGGCCATGAACGGCACGGGTAATCGTGATGCCAGCGACGTCACGTTGATGATCAACCCTTGTCCGCGCGAACGCATTGCCACCAGCGCCAGGCGCATCAGTTGAAGATGGCTAAATACGAGAACTTGAAACTGTTTTTGAATTTCCTGCTCGGAAACGTGCTCGGCCGGACCGAAGTGGCCGCTCCCGGCGTTGTTGATGACAACGTCGAAATAGCCCGCTGCCGAAAGCGCACTCTTAAACGCTTCCTCGATTGATCGCGGATCGCTCAGGTCGAGACGGACCGGATGTAATCGGGGCAGTTGTTCGAGGTGAATTAAATTGCGCGACGTGCCCCAAACTTCGTCTCCCCGGGCAATGAGCGCTTGGGCGATGGCAAGACCGATTCCCGAGCTCGCTCCACTTAGAAAAACTTTTTTCATAACACGGCACGCATTTCACTTGGAGGTTACGTAGTTGCTGGTCAAAAGATCTGCGAGAGCCTTTTCAGACGCCCCGGATACTCGTAGACAAAGATGTTGCGGTCTGGAAATTTTTTCAGAAGGGCATCGCGCTGGGGTTGGTCGCACCAACTGAAATACAAACTATCGGCCGACGACAGCGCTGGCGGGTTTCGAGTGAGATCGCCGACGGCTGTCTTGTAGGTCCCGGTCTTGAGCAGAACGATATTCTTACCATCCCTGATATGTCGGACCGTCCGCTCGAGGTCTTGCCGCCAGTACATTGTATAGCCCTCTTTGGCCGCGAATATCACGCTGCACACAATCAGGCTAACGATGGCGAAGTTCCACAGGCGCCGGGCAGCCGGTGGGGAATCGCGACAGATCCATCGGTAGAGGTCCACCACGGCCAGCACCAAGAATGGGAAGTAGGCCAGGAAGTAGCGCGGACCTGGACCACCGAAAGATGCCGGATAGAAAAAGTAGGTCGCGACACTCATTGAGAACAATGCGAGGTACATCTTAATCTTGGAAGGTGGCCGATAACGTCTCCAGAGGGCGACCAACAGGAACGCAGGCGGGAAGACCCAGAGAAGATTTGCCAGGCGGACCAACGTCACCACAAATCCATTCCATGAAATCATGAGACGGTCATTAATGCTCTCAGGCGAGCGGTGAAGCGCTGCCGGAACGCGGAAGGGATCGCCCGAGAGCAGCGCGTTGTATACAAGGTTGCCGCTGGCGAGCAGCCCGAACCCGATTCCGAACAACATCAGATCCGCAAGCCTCTTGCGCCACAGCAGGCTGAGACCGACCCAGGCGCCCAGGGGAACCCAATCCACATAACGGATCATCGCCGAATAGCCAAGAAGAGCTCCCGCAATGAATAGCCAAAGCTTGGAAGGCTGTGGGCACCTTTCCGCTGCATCGTAGATTAAAAAGGCGGCGAACACGAACACCGCAGCGGCGATGTGAGCCCGGAAAGAGCCTGCGTAGTAACAGAGAAAGAAACAGAACATCAGCAAGTGACCCGTGCCTCTCACCAGTTCCTTGCCCATCTGTTGCTCCGTGTACTTTAGCATGAGAAAAACCAACAGAGCCCCGAGTAGCGGGTCGACTAGCCAGGGCGCTCGGAGCTTGACGCCTACGGCGAGCAGAGCTGGCCAGCCTGGCGGATACTTGGAGAACCTGTGTCCTTGATCGTCCCTAAGACAATACGTTTCTACGCAGTCGTGGAATGGTAAGGCTGGGTCGTAGATGGGATCTTCCGCGTAGAGCTTACCGGACGCGAACAGTTTTGCTTGGTACATGTATGAGTAGTCATCTCCAGAGATCGGATACCGCTGGGTCAGAATGAAGTAAACAAACAAGGCTTCGAGCAAGAAGATCCCCGGAATCAGCAATTTTCGCGTTACAGGCATGAATTCTTCTTCCTCCGCTCTGACAAAACTTTGCCGCGAACTCGCGCGGTCAGCGCCTTTGCGATCGCGAGGCCGATGCCGGAGCCACCTTCGGTTACAAACCCGTTTTTCATCGTGCGCAGTCGGACTGTTTCTGTTCGGAGGTTAAAGTTCGTAGGCGGCCCTTGCACGAATTGTTTTCCCGTGAATGGATGTCGATCTTATCATGGCCGCGGACGTCATTAGCGTGTCACCGATCGAACCTTCTGCTGCTGATTTTCATCGCCGGCGCCGTCAGGCGGTGACGGTTACCGCGCTGATAGTCCTCGCATTTGCGGCGTGGCTAAGTTTTGAGGCGCCGCACGGAATTCTATCGGGAACCGACGAATTACTCACCGCCGAACGCACCCGTGAGATGCTGATGACCGAACCGTGGGTTGTTCATTACAATTTCCATCGCTCGTTTGAAAAACCGCCGTTGCAGTACTGGTTGACCAGTCTGACGCTGCCGCGTTTTCAACACCGCGCGGTCGCTGTGCGCATCTGGCCGATTCTTTACGGTGCGCTGACGGCGATTACTCTCGGATGGCTGGTTTCTCTAGTGAAACCGCGCGATCCGTGGCTGATTCCGCTCGCGATCGCGATTCTAGTTTCGCAGCCACTGTTCGCTTCCGAGTCGAGTCGCGGCTTGCTCGACGTCGGTCTGACGTTTTTCACGTTGCTGACGATTGTTTTTGTCGAGCTTGCGCGAAAGAAGCCGGCATGGTGGTTCGCAGCGGCAATCGCGTGCTGGCTCGGCAGTTTACAAAAAGTTCCCGTGCCGTTTTTGGTTTGGTCACTCATTGTCGTGGTGCGACTCGCCAATCGCGAGGAGCGCGCAATTCTGCGAAATTCAATCGGCTCGCTCATCGGCAGCATTGCCCTCGCCATCGCGCTGATGTCGATCTGGCCGCTTCTTCAGCTCATCAAATATCAGATGCCGGTGTGGAATGTGTTTCACGAGGAAGTTATCGTCAGGTTGGGTTCCACCGAGCTTGGCCACCGTCCCTACTTCGAAAATCCGATCGCAATGAGCCTGGCCGGCGGACTTTCGGGTTTTCTCTCATTACTTGCCCCCTTCGTAATTTTGTTTTCAAAAAGGGAGCGTTCGTCTCGTGCGGTCCGCGAAATCGCCTGGGTCGCGCTCGGCTTCCTGGTCTTGACCATTGTCACAAATTTTCGACACGTTCGTTACATCATTCCGATTATTCCGTCGCTCTGCTTTCTTCTCGCGCTCATTTTCTATTGGTTTTTGCAACGGAGCGCACCCGTTCGGACCTGGGCGATTGCCGCGTTGGTTCTGTTTTTGACGATCGGACTTGTTCACTCGGAAATTCGCATCCTCGTATGGCGGAAAGATGTCGCCAATGAAAAGGTGATCGCGGAAAAACTGGGCGACTTGCAACAGGCGGGAACAGAGATCGTGCTGATTAAAGCGATCAATCCGGGAAACGATTTGATGTGGGATTCGTTTTACCTCTTTCATGGCAACTTCCGCTTTCCCGTGGTCAAACTTACGGTCGATGAAATCCGGAGCAATTCACCGAAGCCTCCAGTGATCGGCGCCTGCATCGCGCGCGATTTTCCGGTGGTGAAAGGACTTTATCCGAACGTCCAGGTGCAACTGACCAGAGCTCAATTCATTTGTTGGAGCGTTCCCGCCGAATGAAAATTTTCATCGACGTCACCAGCTCGTGTCGTTCCGGCCAAAACACCGGAATGCAGCGGATGACGCGTCGCATCTTCGCCGAATTAAGTCAGCGGCTGGATGTCCGCCCGATTTCTTGGAACACGATCGGCAATTTTTATGTCGATCTTGGCCAGACCGAACTTCGCTTTCTCACACGCCCGTTTGCGGGGCAGGCGACCGCGGCGACGCGGCCGGAATGGCGAGGTGAAGATCCATTCACCGAATTCTACCGCTCGCTGGTTCGGCCACGGATCGATCTCGAACAGGAGATCGGCGACGACGATGTTTTTCTGGTTCCGGATATTTTTCGGGATCGCCGCCACGAGCTGTTGCGATCGTTCCTTGCGCGCACGCGCGCACGTAGGGTCGCGATTTTTCACGATGCGACCGATCTGCGATTGACCAAGATTTATCCCGATCGGGAGAAGAAATCACGACCTTATCTTGAGTCGCTCGCTCTCTTCGATGCGGTCATTTGCGTTTCAAACGAAGCGCGAGACGATCTGCATTACTTTTGGGAAAAGTATGGTTGTCGCCCGACGGCAACGATCACTGAGCCCTGGCCGGGTGAGCTGGAAAATGCGCAACCAGCGTCACCGAACGAGGTGCGAGAAAATGTCATTCTTTATGTCAGCACTTTTCACGCTCGGAAAAATCATCTCGGACTGTTCAGCGCGGCCGAGCAACTGTGGAATGAAGGCCTTAAGTGTGAGCTGTGGCTCATCGGCCGCAACGTCGGTGCGCCATTCAACAAAATCGTGCGCGCGATTTGGAAATTGCGGATGCGCGGTCGACCGTTGCGCTGGCTGCGGCATGTGAATGATCAGGTTTTGCTTCGCGCCTACCGCGACTGTCGATTTACCGTCTATCCATCGTTGATGGAAGGCTACGGATTGCCCATCGTCGAGAGTCTGGTCCACGGCAAACCGTGCGTTTGCGGCGGCAATGGCGCCCTCGGCGAAGTCGCGCGCGGCGGCGGTTGCTTGATTGTCGATCAAACAAAAACCAACGCGCTCGCGGAAGGAATCAAAAGGTTATTGCTGGATCGGCAATTATATGCGCGCCTTTGCGACGAAGCGCGCGCGAGAAAATTCCGTTCTTGGTCCGATTACATCGACAAATTTCTGGTCCATCTTGAACTTTCGCGCGATGCATCCGCCGCGCACCGTTCTAAGACACTGAAATCCGCTGACCGCGGGGATGGCTGGCAATGATGCGGCCGTCTTTCATTTCGTGGACCCAATCGCACGCATCAGCGATGAAGCGGTTGTGGGTGACCAGGAGCAACGCTTTCTCGCGCTCGCGCACGAGATTGGCCAATAACTCGAAGGCGCGTTGCGAATTGCCGGTGTCGAGATTTCCAGTCGGTTCGTCAGCAAGAATGACATGAGGATCATTCGCTAAGGCGCGCGCGATGGCTACGCGCTGTTGCTCGCCGCCGGAAAGATGACGGCTCTGGCGCCCTAGTTTGTCGCCAAGATCGACCGATTCCAGCAAGGCAGCCGCGCGTTCACGCATTTCGGCTTCGTTCATTTGGCCGAGGCGCCGCATGGGGATCATCACGTTCTCATGCGCGCTGAAGTCCTCATCGAGCGAAACGCCACGCAATGCGTGCACGCGCGATTCTTCTTCGCCGAGGTAACGTTCAATGTCGCGGCAACTGAGTGAAAGCTCGCCTTTCATAAACTCGATCCGCGCAAAGTGTCCACCGGCTGAAGTTGCGCAGCCCGCCGCGCCGGGACGTAACTGGCAATGAAAACGGCGACGACCGCCAGCACCGTTGCCCAAAAATAGTGTCGCCAGTCCCAAACGACCAGAAAGTGGTTCGTGTAAAGCAAACCGCGAATGCGGATCGGAACGCGGGAGATGCCCCACGTTAACAACGCGCCCAGCACGCAGCCCATCAGCGATCCGGCGGCGGCGATGAGTGCGCCTTGCCAGAGAAAAACCGCAGAGATGTCGATCCTCCGGTAACCCATCGAACGCAGGATCGCGATCTCTCTGACTTTTGAAAGCACCGACATCGTCAGGACGTTGAAAATCCCGAAACCGGCCAGGAGGATGATGAGTGAGACGGTGATGGCAGCGGACATTCGCAAAGTCGTAAAAATTTGCAGATTTCCTTCCTCGCGTTCCTGCCAGCTTTGAGCCGCATGCTGAAAAAGATTTTCAAAGTGACTGGCGAGCGCGGGCGCGCGGTCCGGATCGCGCAATTTATAAATGATCATCGACGCTTCGTACGGTTTTTTGAGCAACCGTTGCGCGACCCGCGCGTGCGCATAAACGCGACTGGAATCGATAGTACCCACGCCACTGCGCGCGATGGCGGCGACGTTGAATCGCCAGTATTCGCCACCGGGCGAGAGCAATTGGACGGTGTCGCCCGGTTTGACTTCGAGGAGATCGGCCAGTCTGTAGCCGACAATCACACTGGTCGTGTTGTTCCGAAAATCGTCGAAGTGGCCGTCTACGATCTGTTTGGCCAGATCGGTCGTGCGCAGATGTGATGCGGGATCGATGCCAAAAAGCTCGGCTGTTGTCGTCTCAAAGCCGGCCCGCGCGCTAACGGTGCCGCGGAGCACCGGCGAGCAAGCGACCACGTTCGAAAATTGCCGGCTCACTCGCATGATCTCGCTCACGTTGTGTATCCCTTCGAAATAATTTCTGCGCGCGGCACCGGCGTTGACCGACTTGGCCGAGACAATCATCCCCTCGTAGCGCGGCTGAAATCGCGAACGCAAAACCAGCGCGCCGCTGCTGCCGATGGTTGAGTTAATGAAAAATTGGGCGAAACCCTGCGTTTGCGCCTGCGTGCAAATGAAAATCCCTACGCCGAAAACCACGCCGACAAGGCTGAGCAACAGCGCCCGTTTGCGGTGCGTCGCGAAACGCAGCGCAATGTAGAGCGGCGCGGTCATTTCTTCGAAACGTCAAGTCGCCGCTGGCGCACCGGTTGTCCTGAACGGAGGCGATCCTGGTCCGCGATGACGACACGATCGCCGACTGACACGCCGCTCAACGCTTCCGCAAAATCGAGCGTGCGAAAACCGACCTTGATGGTGCGTCGCTGCACGATTCCGCGCTTCACAACCAGCGCTTGATCGACAAGCAGCGCGCGGGTCGGCACGAGCAACGCGTTGTCGTGAGTGCCGGTGATGATGTTCATCTCGCCGGTCATTCCCGCCATTAGATTGTCCGGCGGTTTTTCCATTTCCAGAATGACGGTGTAGCGCTGCGTGTCCGGATCCGCCGCCGGTTGAATCGACGAAACACGGGCGGCGAAAGTCTGCGTGCGATAAGCGTAGAGCTGGACTTTCGCTTTCATCCCGGGTTTCACTTCACCGACGTCTTCTTCGTTTACCTCGCCGCGGACGTAGGTTTTGCGGGATGAGACGGTGAAGAGTTGATTGCCTTCTGCCACGAGTTCGCCATCAATCGTCGAAACAGCGGTCAGCAAGCCATCCATTGGCGCGCGAATTTCCGAGTTGCGCATCTGCGCTTGCATTTTTTTATGGGCCTCGTCCAGCGCCTGAAGATTCCGATCTCGCTCGATCCGCTCGTTTTCGAGCGCGCCGCGCAATCGGTTCGCCTCGCTCTTCGCCTTTTCGTACTCGACCGCCGGCACATTGCCGGACGCGACGACTTGTTCCAGCCGCCGCAAATTATCTTCGGCCACTTTGAGCAATTCTTCCGACGGCAACGGCAGTTTCGCTCGCTCGGTCGCTGCCTGCAGATCGGCGCGCGCCTGCTTCAATTGTCGCGCCGTCGTTTCGTCGGCGATGCTCGCGAGCAACTCGCCTTTGGTCACGCTTTTGCCAATTGCGCCGCGGCCGGCGGAAAATTCTTCAGCCAGCTGGATGAAACCGGAATTCTGCGCCCGAACGTGCACGACAAATGCAGGCTCGATCCGCACTGTTCCATAAACCGCAGAGATGGCGGTGCCGCGGCGGACGACGGCCACTTCCGCCACCGGCATGAAAAAGTAATAGGCCACGCCACAAACGAGAACGAGCAGCGCGCCCACGACCCACCAAACCCTCCTGGACTCCGGCACCTTCAAGAACTGCAATTAATGCATATCTTCGGCGAATTGGAAATAACGCCCGGTGGCGCGGTCCCATTCCGCCAGGGCGACGTTGTGAAGGTAACTCGCCTCCAGCAATCCAGTTTGGGTTTTCAGATAACTGGCTTCGGCGAGGCGGTATTCCAATTGTGAGGCAAGACCGCTGCCTAGATTTTGTTGAACGGCGACCGCCGTTTGTTCGGCGGTATCGGTCCCGGCCGCGAACGATTTATGGCGGGCGTCGATGCCAGCGAGTTCATTGCGAATGCGGGCAAGATCTCGACCGACGCTTGTTTCCAATTTTTGCAATTCAACTTCGTTGATCTCGCGCACTTTGCGCGCCTTGAGGGCTGCGCCGCCGACTTTGCCATTGTCGATCACCTGCCAGGTGTAAGCTGCGCCTTCGCGAATTTCCGAGCCCAGAAAATCCTGGGTCCGGCTGGTCGAACCTTCGCGGTGAACTCCAGACACGGGAATGTAATCACCGGTCACGCTGCCGGCCGCGCTCGGATAATAGCCGGCGGCGATGATGCGCTCATCTTCGTTCGCCGCGCGAACAAGCAGCCGCGCCAGTTTGATGTCGGTCCGGCGCTCCAACGCTGCCGCGGTTTCGGTATTAACATCGACATCCATCGGCGCGAACGACAGTTCGCCGTCCGGATTGGGAAGTGCGGCGTCGGGCTTGAGGTCAATCGCCATCGTCTGCGCCAGTTGCAATTGCGCCGCGCCATAGGCGCGACGTGAATTTTCCACCAACGGATCGAGCTCGCGCGCTTCGACCGTAGCAGTGGTAAACGCGCTCCGATCGACCAGGCCGGCTTGATAACGGTCGCTTTGGCTCGCCATGTTTTCGTCCAAATGTTGGCGCTGCTTCTCGCGGACGGACAGCAGTTCGCGATTGTAAACGGCGGAATAAAATGCGAGCCGGGCGGCGTGTAATTGTTGCTCGACCGCGAGATTGAGTTGCTGCTGCGCGATCAGAAGTTCGACATTTCCCCGCCGAAGCGATGGCGGAATCGCGGCGTTGAAAAGTGGTTGGGTGAACGAGCCGCGCGCGAACCCGAATATTTTTGTCGAAGTCGAACCCGCGCGGTCGCCGCCTTGCACTCCGGCGGGCACGTTCACTTTTACATTTGGCCACACGATCGAGCGAAGAATGAGTCGACGTCCCGCGGCTTGTTCGAGGTTCGATTTCGCCTGCTGAATCGCCGGATTTTTTTCCAGCGTCGTGTTCAGGACGCCGTCCAGGGTAATCCCCGGCGCTGCCGGCAAGATCGACAACAACAAGGTCGCAGCGGCGGATTTTAGTTTCATCGTTGGGTCAGCTTTGCCGGCGGTTGCGCCACATCCAGCGCCTGTTGTTCGTGCCGGGGTTTCAAACGGCTCGAAGCGAAGTCGAGCGCTTCGGGAGTGCCGCCACAGGCGCGCGCGAGCCGAGCCAGCGCGACATTGTGCAGATAAATCGCGCTCAATCGCGTCGTCCGCGTGCGGGTGACGTCGGCCGCAGCCTGCAAGATATCGAGCTGCGTTCCCAAACCGGCCGCGAGATTTGTTTTGGCAATTTCGAGAGATTCGTCGGCCGTTTGCACGCTTTTCGTTTCCGTTTCGAGAACGTTCTCGCCTTGTTGCA
>WNGH01025970.1_pt1 | contig 10079 bp, 7 predicted proteins | sample 5400631 | NCBI WGS metagenome assembly WNGH01 (sample SAMN13153373, study PRJNA577476) | soil metagenome | isolation source: 115 cm soil or saprolite under Garry oak tree replicate 1 | place: USA:California | collected 2016-06-15 | reverse complement strand
CTTTTGTTCATATCCCTTTGCTTTCCTCTACCCTGCGGAGCCAGCTAAACCGTCCGGCGCGGAGCAGGAGCCAGGCCAGGAACAGCCAGAACCCTTGCGCGCCGATCGCCGCTCCCCAGAGAAACCAGCTCAACGAGCCCGTCACCGCGCTCGCCACGATCAGAACTGAAAAGTCGCGAGTGGTGAGGCTGGCGAGCAATTGCTTAATCAACAGGTCTTCCCAACCGCCGCGGCGTTCTCCTGCCGCCTCAGTCTTTTCTGCCAGGGTTACCAGTGGAAAGGCCAGGAACCCGCCCAGGGCCAGCACTCCGGCCAAGGCAAGCGCATGGTTGGTCGTGCCATCGCGCCACACCGCGACTCCCATGCCCAGGAAGATCGCGAGATGGACCACGGTATCGCAGACGATGTCGAGCCAGTCGCCAAGAGGGGACTCTAGGAACTTGACCCGCGCCACCTCCCCGTCGCAACAGTCAAGGACAATCGAAAACTGCAAGAGTAACGCTCCGAGCAGCGGCCCCCAGTACCCTCCGGGGACAAAGCACAGCGCGCCCAGCACACCGACCAGGCAGGAGAGCCCAGTGATCTGGTTGGGGCTGAGGGGCGTACGCACTAACCAGCGCGTGAGCAACCGTGAGAGCTTGCGGTTGAAATACGTGTCAACGTGCCCGTCGCGCGGATTTTCCAGGGATAGCAACAGGTCGTGCTCGATCTTGGCCAAGGCGGAACAAGAGGTGAGACGGCATAAAAAATGGCCGCGTGCAGAGCCGGTCTGGACCTGGTCGCGGTCGGTCAGCACGGCGGTCTCGGGCAAGGGTTTGCCCTGAGCCAGCTCCGCCAGCACCTCGGGCACTCGCGCAGCCGCTGTCAAGGCGAGCACGGGAACACCGGCAGTGGTGACGGTCACGGTCTTCCCCGGAGCGGCCTGCCGGGCTAGTTCCTGGACCAACGGGGGGCGAAAGACCGTGTCAGTGGCGAACACCAGACATACGCCCTCCGGCTCTATCGCCGGCAGTGCTTCCGGGTTCGTGCCCACCCAGACCACCCGGCTGGTCACCCGGGCGTCGTTTTGCAGCTCGTGCTTCAGGTCCTCCCGATCTTGCTCAAGACAGACGTAGCAGGTCGTGGCCCCGGCGCGCTGGGCGGTGAGCACAGCCCGTTGCAGGAGAGAAAGACCGCCAAGCTGGGTGAGGGGAGAGATACCTCCACTGCCAGACACCACAATGACAGCCGCCGCTACCATGAAGAAGTGGAACTATATCGGATGTCCCAGCCCTGTTCAAGGCGAATGGGGCGGCTCGCTTCCCTTATCCGTATCTGTGTGTATAATGGCGCTCTTGCGTAACTTCTTGCCTCTGCCTGTCCAAAGGCTGGGCAGGGAGTCTGGTCCAGAGCAGCTCGGGAAGGAGAAGGAAATGCGGACGTTGTTCTTGAACCCCCCCGCGTACGACAACTTTGACGGCGGCGCAGGCTCTCGTTATCAAGCCACCCGCGAGGTGTGGTCCTTCTGGTACCCTACCTGGCTGTGCTACCCGGCCGGGATGATCAAAGACAGCCGGGTGCTGGATGCCCCTCCGGAAAAGCTGAACCAAAGCCAGACCGTGGCGATCGCCAAAGCGTACGACTTCGTTGTCCTGCATACCAGCACTCCTTCGTTCAAGCTGGATGTGCGCACCGCCGAGATGATCAAGGCGGAAAACCCGCACTGTGTGATTGCCTTCGTGGGCGGCCACGCGACCGCAGCCCCGGACCAAACCCTCAAGGCGTGCGCGGCGATCGACCTGGTCGCGCGCAAAGAGTTTGACTACGCGATAAAAGAGGTAGCCGAAGGGCGGGACTGGAGCAAAATCCTGGGCATCAGTTACCGCCAAGACGGCAAGATCTCTCACAACCTCGACCGTGCCCCGTTGACGAGCGAGGAGCTAGACAGCTTGCCGTTTGTCACCCAGATCTACCATCGCGACCTCGACTTCCGCAAATACAACAGCCCCTACTGCCAGTACCCCTACGTTTCCCTGTACACCGGCCGTGGTTGCCCGGCCCGCTGCACCTTCTGCCTGTGGCCGCAGGTGACCACTGGCCACTCCTATCGCACGCGGTCGGCCGACAACGTGATCGCAGAAGTTAAAGAGATGAACCGCCTCTTTCCCGGCATGAAAGAGGTGTTCTTCGATGATGACACCTTCACCGCCGACCCCAAGCGGGCACGAGAAATCGCCCAGAAGCTCAAGCCCTTGGGCCTGTGTTGGTCCACTAACTCGCGCGCCAACGTCGATTACGACACCCTTAAAACCATGAAAGACGGCGGGCTCCGGCTGTTCGTCATCGGCTACGAGTCCGGCAACGCCCAGATCCTCAAGAACATCAAAAAGGGTGTTGCCCTGGAGACGGCGCGCCGCTTCACCAAGGACTGCCACCAGCTCGGCATCCTGATCCACGGTACGTTCATCCTGGGCCTGCCCGGCGAGACGCGAGAGACAATCCAGGAGACCATGCGCTTTGCCAGGGAGATGAACCCGGAGACGGTCCAGGTGTCGCTCGCCTCGCCCTACCCGGGTACGGCGTTCTACGACTATGCGGTCGAGCACGGGTACATCAAACCCGACGACCTGGTCGACGAGACCGGCTACCAGAAGTGCGTGATCAATTACCCACACCTGTCGGGCGAAGAGATCTTCGCCGCAGTGGAGAAGTTCTACAAGTCGTACTACCTGCGGCCGCGCTACATCTTCAAAGCAGTTAAGAAGATGGCGCGCGACCCGGAGGAGCGGAAGCGGATGTGGCAAGAAGGCAAAGACTTCTTTCGCGCGATGCGCAAACGCCGCGCCATGACGGCCAAGGAACAAGGCGCCGCCTCACCGGCAGCGTAAGGTCCGCCGCCTAGCAGGCTGCTGAAAAACCCTCCGTTGACCCCCTTCGGCTATGCTCAGGACAGGCTTCGACTAGCTCAGGGCGAACGGAGGAGGTAGTGAAAACATGAGGGATTCCCTGTTCATGCTGAGTCCTTCGACCAGCTCAGGACAGGCTCTGTCGAAGCACGAGAACCACTTTTTCAGCACCCTGCTAGATTCTGACCAGATGTAAAGGCACGGCATGCCGTGCCCCTACTCTCTTTCTCCCATCCGTATGGTTACCGTCTTCTCGCTGCTCCTGGCAGGGCTGCTACTTATCGCCTCTTTGTATTATCTCTTCACCCTTTATGCGGCCTGGAGACTGTTCTGTGAGGTTTCCCCTCCGGCTGACTCGCTGCCGCCGGTATCGCTCTTCAAGCCGCTCAAGGGCGGCTCTCCCGAGCTCTACGCCAATCTCGCTAGCTTCTGCCGCCTCGACTACCCAGTCTTTCAGCTCCTCTGTGGCGTGCGCGATCCGCAGGATCCCGCCATCGCAGTCGTGCAGCGCCTGCAGCACGACTTCCCCGAGCACGAGATTGTGGCCGTCGTCAACCCGGAGGTGATCGGTAGCAATTACAAGGTGAGCACCCTCCACCACTTATCGCAGGCAGCCAGGTACGACCTTTTTGTCATCACCGATAGTGATGTGCGCGTCGAGCCCGGCTTTCTGCGCGCGCTCATTTCACCGCTCGCTGACCCTGAAGTAGGGCTCGTTACCTGCCCGTACCGTGGGAGCGCGACCACCCCTTTCCCCGCACTCCTCGAATCCCTGCTCATCAACACCGCTTTTGCTCCCCTGGTACTGGTCGCCAGCCAGGTGGAGCAAACCACCTATGCCTTTGGTGCCGCCATAGCGGTCAAGCGGCGCTGTCTGGACCAGATCGGCGGCTTTGCTGCACTCGCCGACTATCTGGCTGACGATTATTACCTGGGTCACCTGGTCACCCAGGCCGGCTACCGGGCGCGGATCGTGCCCTATGTCGTCGAGACCCGTCCGGATGTAGCCACGTTAGGCGACCTGCTCCACCACCAACTCCGCTGGGCCCGCACGCAGCGGATCTGCCGTCCGGGCGGTTATTGTGGCACGCTGGTGACGCACGGCACCGTCTGGGCGCTGCTTGGGCTGGCAGCGTTCTGGTCGTCACTGTGGCTGCGCGCGTTGGCGTTCTCTGCGGTGGTCTTGCGTCTGTTCTCGACAGCAGTCGTGAGCGGTATTTTTCTGCGTGCGTCTCTCACTCTCCGTGCCCTGTGGCTCGTTCCCTTAGCTGACGTATTGTCGTTTCTGGTGTGGTGCGCCAGCCTGCGCGGGGACACGGTACGCTGGAGTGAGTACACTTTCCGGGTCCGCAGCGACGGGAAGATGGTGCGGGTGAGTTGCAGAGGGGAGAGCTAAACTTTTCTGCGTCTATGCCGATCGCGTCTTTCAGGACGCTTAACTATGGCAAAGACAAGCAGGGGGTCGGTAAAGATCTTACCGGCTGACCTTTCCGACGCAGTACGCCAGACGCGGCGCGAAGCGCGCTTGAGCACCACGCTGCCCCTGCGCCTGACCACGGGATTCGGTGAAATGATCCCCGCCGTGATCGTCGACCTCAGCGCCTCTGGTCTCTCCGCCTTGGCCGACGTGCGGTCCTCTCCCCTCTTGCCGCCCCCGCGTGGAGCCCGCTTCGAGGGCGAGTTCTTTCTCGACGAGATCGAGGTGCGCCAGGCTATACTCGAAATCGTACAGGTCGAGATCCGCGCGAAGATCGCGGCTCGCCTTGCCGCCCTTCCCCATTAGCGAGCAGTGGAGTCCGTCCTGGCAGGCCGCAAATCCCGATAGCTAATGAGGGTCACTCCCTGAGCGGCTACCGCGGCGCGCACAGCCGGACTGGTCAGCGCCTCTAGCTCCACGTCCCGCTGATAGGTCGGGGTCCAACGCTGGACTTCCGGACAGGGGAGAAAGGACGGATGGCAGTACAATTCCGTCACGCCCTCCCGTAGTCTGGGCAGGAGCTTGAGCAGATAGCGCTCGTTGAGGTCCCCGCTCTGATGCAGGCCGAAGAGGGCATTAGGGAAGGCGATGCCGCCGGCGCGCAGCTTTTGCTCTGCCACCTGTGAGAGACGGGTGAAGATCAAGGACTCCCAGCACTTGCGCAGGCCGTGGTGTGCATCAAGCGCCAGACTCGTGGCAAGATCTTCGCGCGTCAAGCGCATGGCCGCGATACCGTACTCCTTAGCTAGGTCAAGCAGGATAGCGTGCACGGCGGGATGCATGTGGAGGTGGAGGTGGCCGTCTACGTGCGCCAGCGTCAGACCGGTGGCTAGAAACCGCTCAAGCTGGGCGCGGCATTCGGCCCGCACCTGCGCGCGTGCCCGACGCGAGAAAAAGTAGCGCAGCCCAGCCAGTGTGGGGTTATGGGAAAAGTTGCCCTCGTGGTCGGTGAGGTCTGGCAGCAGGTGGGGAGAAAGAACGGCACGGCCCTGGACTAGCGTGAGATGCAGCCCCACGCTCAGGCTCGGCGTTGCTTTGGCGAGGGCGACCGCGTCTTCCCAGGCTGGGCCAGTCACCATCAAGCTGGTGCTGGTCAAGATGCCAGAGCGATGCGCATGCACGATGCCGGCATTGACCTGGGTGGACAGACCGAAATCATCACCGTTGACGATCAGCCGCCGGCAGGGGAGAGGGGTGAGGGTCATGCGCAGAGTCTGCCACAAGAGACGAGCTTTCCGCAAAGGCCCGGTTGGCCAGCAAGAACCGGTCCCCCCATCTGCGGACAACAAGCGTCTCGTTCCCACGAACCAAAGACAGAACCCTCTCGCCAAACCATCCACTGTTTTTGCAACAGAACTGGTCGTCATCGCCCTGAGGCCTTCTTTTGGGCGCTGGTCCTGACCGACGGGGCTGTTTCTATCTCCTCCTCCGTTCCCTCCCCAGCCGGGAACACTCCTGGCACAGGGGTGTGGAGCAACAGGGGGAGAACCGTGAGGGACACTAAGAGCACACTTCCTACAGCCAAGGTAAGCAGCAGCCCCATGCTGAAGATGCCATAGTGCCGGGCCACCATCAGGCTGCCAAACCCTACCATGGTGCTCAGAGAAAAAAGAGCAACCGACTGCCCGGTGCTTCCACCCACTAGTACCCAACCTTCGCTCGCCTCCTCGTGGGCGCGGCGGACCAGATAGATGCCGCTCTCTACCCCAATGCCTATGGTAATGGGCACGGCCACCAGGTTGGCGAGATTAAACTCCAGGTGACACAACCACATTAGGCCTGCCGTCCACAGCATGCCACACACCACCGGAAACATGGGAAAGAGTGTGTCTCTCACTCTTCTCAGGGTGACAAAGGTGACCACGAGAATGGCCGCGGTGGCATACAGTCCCCCTTCCACGTAGCCATCTTTGATGGCCCGGATCGATTCATAGCCAATCACCGGAGAACCGGTGACATCCGGGTCCACCTGCCGTAGCTGGCTGACAAACTCTTCCAGAGGCTTCCGCTCCCAAATGTCCTGGCGGGGGTAAATCTGCAACAGGAACTTCTTGCCGTCTGCGCTCACAAAGCGCTCGCGGAGCTGAGGAGGGGTGTCGGCCAGGGTGATGGGACCGGGAGGATTGAGGTTATCGCGTAAAAGAGCCCACTTCTCGGCAAAGTCCTGAAAGAGGGACTTTTGCAGGCGATCCAGGGCAGCCGTCGCTTCCTGCCCAGAGATGGTGTCCAGGCGCGCAAGCACGCTGGTAAGGAGCCCCCGCACCTTAGCAATCTCTCGTTCCGAGGGCTTCTTCTGCGGATCCCAGGCATCGCTGTCCTTCTGCAACTTAAATTTGATCCTCTCAAGGGTCCGCCTCAGCTCCTCAATATTCGCCGAGCCTGGAACGGCGAGAGTAGCAGGCAGACCGGCAAAGAAGGGCTGGAGTGCACGGACCAGCCGCATGCGCTCCTCCTGCCCCTCGGGCACCAAAGAAGTAATCGTTTCCACTTTCTCTACAGAGGGAAGAGCCTCGAATTGGGCAGCTTTCTGAGCTGCTTCTACCAGAGAAGGAGTAGTCGCCAGAGCGAACCAGGAAGAGCGCCCAGAGTTTTCAATGGTCCGCAGCTCCCAGGTGACCGATTCAGTACCACGGGCCTGCAGATGCAGCAGGTTATAGTCGAAGGTGATGGTGGGTAGGGCAAAGAGGCACAGGAAGCTTGCTCCCGCGGCCAGGAGCAGCACTAGCCAACGAAAGCGCTGCACGGCAACCCCCCAGCGGGCAAACCCTCCTGCCAGCCAGGTGTCACGGCGCATGGATTTCTGCCACTGCTTTTTTCCCTCAGTCAGAGCGAGCAAAGCAGGCAGAAACGTCAGCGTGACGATAAGGGAGAGCAGTATGCCGTTTCCCGCAATGAAACCTAGCTCCTGAATGCCGCGAAAGTCAGCCAGCATCATGGCGTAGAACGCCAGCGCGTTGGTGCATGCCGCAGTTACGATCCCAGGAGCGACGTGGGTGAAGGTGAGGTGTATGGCTTGGCTAAAGGATCTGCCCAGATCGCGCTCCTCCTCATAGCGGCTGAGAAAGTAGACGACCCGGTCATCTGCGAGACCGATCAGGATAGAAGCGACAAAGATAGAAATGATCGAGAGATGGCCCACGGTAAGGGTAAGCAGCCCTATGGTCCAGCTGAGGCCCACGATAACAGTCATCACAAGGATTAGCATGCGTCGGACACTGCGGAAGAACAGGAGGTAAAGTACCCCCACACCGACTAGAGACATCATGGTGGCGAGGCTGGAGTCAGCCTGGGCGGCCAGCATCTCGTCGTTCCCCAGAGCCTCGTCTCCGGTCACCCCGGCCTGCACCCAGGGGAATACCTTCCTCAGCTCAGCTATATGATGGCGTACGGCAGTAATCGATTCCTGGCGGGCGTTAAACTCTTCGCTTCGCTTTTGAGGCTCAACCATAAGGAAGACGAAGCGCTTGTTATCGGCGACTAGAAACCCGTCGCCGGCCAGCTCGTCGTTGCCAAAAAAATCGGCCCACGGAGAATGGTAAGAGAACTGCGAAGAGGTCAGGGCCTTCTCCAGTTGCTCAAGCAGGGATTTAAAGAAAGAGAGGCTCAGCGTCGTTTTCATCTCTCCTTCTTCTTCCGGCTCTTCCAACCCCAGAAACCCCTTTGTCAGGTGCGAAACCATCGCTGAGCTGATTTTTCGGTTAATGGCCGTCAGAAGCGTGTTGAGGCTCGGGGCGATGGCCAAATCCTTGATCAGCTCCTGATACTCCTCCACCTTCTCGCGCAGCGAGCGGAGATCTGCGGGAGGGAGAAGGAGGAGCTTCTTTCCCTGCAGTGAGGAGGTATCAATCTGGTAGAAGACTGCTTGCACATGCTCTTTGTCCGTCATGAGCTCCTCTCCCAGGTACTGGACAAAGGCTTTGGTCTCCCCCAAGTCTGGTCCCTCAGCCACTACGACCAACTGCTCCAAGCCGTGGAAAGCCTCCGCGTACTCGTCATCCAGCTGGAGGTAGCGTTTCTCGGAAGAAATGAGTTGGTTGCGGCTAGTGAGGAACTCCAGATGGCGGGAAGTGTAAAAGACGGCCAGCGCACTTATAGCCAGCACCAGCGCCACCACCGTCCTAGCATAGGTCGTCGTCACATGGCTTAAGGAGCCAAGAATAGCGTTGTTCCACGGCTGAGCCGAATGGAGCCCGTTCGCGTTCGCCTTCTTCATTGTTTTTATTTTTATAGAGCAAGAAATTATAGAATCAGAGAACAAAAAAATCATCCCCTTAGAGCGGATGGAGTGAGCGTGATAAGCAGGGTGAGCACGTGCAACTGAAACACGAAAGACAAAAGAGCGTTTGAGTCGCTCAGGACGTAAACGCACGCAGCGCGCGTAATATCTATAGCGGTCTTCATGAGCTTTGGAACATGCTGTTATTGGTCCGCTGGCTCAAGATTGATGAAGTGCTTGGCCGCCACCGCACAGATTTGACCGCGCCCGACTCTATGTTATGATCACTAGCCCTAGAGCTTAGGCGTATAGAGTAGGTGCAGCTTTTCGTCCCTAGCCGCTTCCACCAGGCAGCCCACAAGGGGGTCACATTGCGGCTGGCCGCTTGAACATAGCAGTGAGCCGCAAAGGAGGGGCACGTTTATATGTGTGGTATTGCAGGCAGTCTGGGTTTCAATGGAGATAGGCAGACCCCACGACCAGTGCTTGACGCGATGGGGCGGGCCCTTGCCCACCGCGGTCCAGACGAGTGTGGTCTATGGACCAAAGGCCCGGTGGGGCTCACTGTGCGGCGCCTGCGCATCATCGACCTGGTGACAGGTCAGCAGCCGCTCACGAGCCGAGACGGGCGCCTGCACCTGGTTGCTAATGGCGAGATCTACAACGCCAACGCCCTGCGCGATGACCTCCGTGCGCGCGGGCACGTGTTCGCGACACGGACCGACATCGAGGTGATCCTGCATGCCTACGCCGAGGCGGGACCCGATTGTCTTGACCGCCTCGAAGGCATGTTCGCATTCGCGCTGTGGGACGAGCGGCGGCGCTGCCTGTTCCTGGCGCGAGACCGGTTCGGTGAGAAACCACTCTACTACGCGCGCCTGCCACAGGGCTTCCTCTTTGCGTCGGAGCCGAAAGCGTTGCTCGTCCATCCCCAAATCTCGCGCGAGCTGGACTGGGCGGCTCTAGCGCGCTACCTGACCTATGGCTATGTGCCCTGGCCGTACGCGATCTTCCGCGCCGTGCGCAAGCTCCCGCCCGCGCATTGGATGGAGATAGGGGCTGATGGTGCGGGGACACTCCGCCGCTACTGGGCGCCACCGCGACCGCCAGCCGTGGCAGCTGCTCGGCCTAGTGCGGAGGAAGCAGCGGACGAGATCCTCGCGCGGCTGCGCACCTCGGTGCACCGCCGCACCGTATGTGATGTACCATGGGGCACATTCCTCTCTGGCGGGATTGATTCGAGCCTCGTCACTGCACTCGCCGCGGAGGTGTCGCCGGCCCCCGTTAAGACGTTCGCGATCGGCTTTGACGAGCCAACGTACGACGAGCGCACCCATGCCGCGACCGTGGCGCGCGTACTGGGGACTGATCACCACGAGCTGGTGCTGACGAGCGCCAACGTGCAGGAGCTGTTACCTGCAGTGGTCCACATCTTCGACGAACCGTTCGCAGACGCGAGTGGCTTCCCCGCTGTGCTGCTCTCGCGGCTGGCGCACGAGCA
>WNGH01009904.1_pt1 | contig 10083 bp, 9 predicted proteins | sample 5400631 | NCBI WGS metagenome assembly WNGH01 (sample SAMN13153373, study PRJNA577476) | soil metagenome | isolation source: 115 cm soil or saprolite under Garry oak tree replicate 1 | place: USA:California | collected 2016-06-15 | reverse complement strand
ATGGTGAAGATGGCGCACTGCAAGGACTGCTAGAAATGGCAAATGTGCCTTATGTTGGCTGTGGCGTGTTGGGATCCGCCCTGGGCATGGACAAAGAAAAGATGAAGCTCGTATTTCAGGCTGTGGGTCTACCTGTAGCTGAGTACCTGGTATGCCGGCGCAATGAATGGGAACGTTCACCTGAGTTTATTTTGGATGCTGTCGAGCAACAATTAGGCTTCCCCTGTTTCGTCAAACCAGTCAACCTGGGTTCAAGTGTCGGCGTAAATAAGGCCCACGATCGTATTGAACTGGAATATGCTATCAATGTAGCAGCGGAATACGACCGCAAGATTATCATTGAGCGTGGTCTTAACTGTCGCGAAGTAGAGTGCGCTGTACTTGGCAATGACGAACCGATCGCATCAGTTGTTGGCGAGGTTATCTCCAGCAATGAGTTCTACGACTATCGCGCCAAATATATTGATGGCAAATCACAGGTGGTTATACCCGCGCATCTAGCGCAGGCAACAGCGAAAGAAGTACGCCGCCAGGCAGTGCAGGCTTTCCTTGCTCTAGACCTCAGTGGTCTCGCGCGTGTCGATTTCTTTATTGAGAAAGAGACAGAACAGGTATACATTAATGAAGTCAACACGTTACCTGGTTTTACCACAATCAGTATGTATCCTAAATTATGGGAAGCCAGTGGGTTGCCTTATGCCCAATTGATGGATCGTCTGATCGAACTGGCGATCGAACGACACACAGATAGGCAGCGCAATCGAACGAGTTTGTAGGAGTTTACGTTATGGCTCGCACTCACATTTCGCCATATGGGTGGATGATGATCTTCATGCTCCTCGGCCTGGGAGTGATCAACTTTGCCGACAAAGCGGTGCTGGGCCTGGCAGCAGTGCCCATCATCAAGGAGGTGCACTTGAGCCTTGCGCAATATGGACTGGTGAGCGGGAGTCTCTTCTTGTTGTTTGCACTGTCATCGGTGTTGGTGACGGGGTGGTCCGATCGCATCGGGACAAAAACAGTCCTGGCGCTGCTTGCAACGAGCTGGGCCATCGTACAAGTCGCCACTGTGTTCGTCTTCTCCTTCCCCGCGTTGCTCATCACCCGCATTATACTGGGAGCAGGAGAGGGACCATCGTATGGGACATCTGTCTCCGCTGCTACGCCCTGGTTGCCTGCCGATCGGAGGGCCTTTGGTCTGGCTGTGGTCACCTTTGGCAGCGCGATTGGACCAGCACTCTTTGCGCCACCACTCACCTTCCTGATTGTCGTCGTGGGATGGCGCTCTGCATTTGCGAGGCCCGACGACGAACAACTGGTAGAGAAGGTTACTCGGAGTGCAGCGCATGTACACTCGTAGTTAGACACGTTAGAATGGACATCGCAACGATGTCATGCATCAAACCGAGCCTTTCCAGAATCTGTCATGCTTCATGCAGAGAGATCAGCTTATTTTAAGGTTGTGTTTTCGAATCGGGACGGGTATGCTTAGAAGATAGGTATCCTTGTAGCTTGAGCCTTATGATCCTCGAATACTAACGAATAATAGAAGAAACTGGTAATGGCATCCAGGAGGAGTAGGTCACCATGGATACAGAAAACGAATCGCTACCGACCGAAGAACGAACTTCGACAGAGCAACAGACCGACGCCATAGCTCAGGTACCGCCACAGACGGGTAACGCACCCTTAGTAGGGCAGCCAGTGACACCTGTACCCAAAATGCAGCGAATCACACGCTATCTTGAGGACGTTCGACCCACGCCGGGGTCGAATGTCACGCGCATCTTTGGCCTCAGCGATTGCGTCATCGCTGTCGCATTCACGCTCGTCATCGTCAATATTCGTCTCCCACCCGAGGGCTTAAACGAGTCCCAACTCCAGAGCTTCATCACACACAACATTTTGTCAGACGAGATACCGTTTTATCTCGCAACCTATCTCGTGGTCGCCAGTTCCTGGATCTCCCACTACCGCATCATTACCTATCTGAAGCGCTCCAGCAGCCTCTTCATCATCTTGAACGTGTTGTTTCTGGCATCGATTGTCTTTCTTCCCGTCCCTGTGGCTTTTTTCTACCAGTATGGCAACCAGATAGGGAGCCTGCTGGTGTTCGCTTGCACACAACTGGTCACCAGTGTGACGCTCCTCCTGATGTGGGGTGTTGCCAGGGTTGACCACCTGCTCGATCCTGAAATCCCTCCAGCATACCGCAAATACACCACGGCGCGGCTCTTCGTCATTCCGATTGGAACTCTTTTCGCGATTGGCGTCGCTTACTACAACGTCTGGTTAGCCGAGGGCATCTTGCTCTTCTTTTACGTCCTGGGCTGGTTCCTGCGCGGCATCTTTTATCGCCGCCATCAGAGGGCAGACTCCCTGGAGGGAACCGTCCGCATGTGCTCGATTACCGACAATATGACCGCAGTAGCGATCACGTTCCTGATTACCACCATTACGGGCATCCTCCTGTCCAACAAAGGGCAATCTTTTTCGACGGTGCTGAATGAGGTACTGACAGAATTGCCTGTGTATGGTTTTAGCCTGTTGATCGTTGGCTTCTTTTGGCTCTCACACCACCGCATCTTCATGGTCATCAGACGACATAACATGACGTTGATCTGGCTGAACTTTGCCTTTTTGCTGTGTATCGAATTTCAACCCATCTTCAACAACTTGCATGCGAGCTATCCGTCATCACAGACTGCAACATTGCTCTATGCCTCGGAACAGGCAGCGACAGGCTTGATGCTCCTGGTCATCTGGTGGTACGCGGCCAAAGGACACAGGCTCATAGACAAGACGATGGACCGATTTGAAATCATATTTTTCGCGTTTCGCGCTCTCCTGGTTCCGATAATCTTCATCCTCTCCATTGCCATCATTTTATTTCGAAACAACATCGTCATCTATTTCTGGCTGCTGGTAATTGTTGTGGAAGTGATCGACCTGATCTATAGGCGCATTCGACGCAGATCTCATGGGGAAGACCGACTTCCGGCTGAAGCCGATGTGTGAAAAACAGCGTGCATTTAGGGGCGTACGTAGCTACGGCCCTCACTGAGATACCCTGAAAGTGACCAGAACTGCTCCAGGGCTGTCACCAACTACAGAACTTCCTCTCTCGACGAAGCGCTGCGTAGGTACCTTCGCCACCTTGGTCTCAAATGAATAGGCTTGTCGATCAGGCAGTAACTGCCTGGTCTGGTGTCTTCACTCGCAGTCGTTTGTCAGCAACGTGAACGTAAATCGGTGTCCGTCCCCTCACCTCACCGTCAAAGGTGACCTCCCGTGGGTCAGCGCTCGTCGTGATCGTCACACCTCGCGCTTGCACATGGTGGATACCCGGGATACCTGATAACTCGGCAGGGTGATGGGTAAACGTACGCCGTTCACCAGTTGCCAGGGGAGTCTCTGCGTGCGCTTTGGGACCAAAGAAACGAGCGATGCTTTTCCCTAAGGTACCCATGTCCATGTGCTCGATCACCACAATATCAAGCAGGCGGTCTTCGAAACTCGAACCGCCAATGGCAAATTCCCGTTGCCCTCCAAAAATGGGCGTGTTGATGACAGCAACCTGGAGCGCACGACAACGCAGAGAGGTGAGGGCCTCAGATGGTGTGAGCGTTGGCGACGCTGCTCCTTGTGGTGAGACGGTGGTCTGTGGCATCGCCAATCCCTCAAACTCGAGTTGTATATCCAGTGCATCGCGCGCTGCCGCTGTCTTCAGCGCAGCATAGGGGTAGGTCATACGCCCGAAGCGCTTGCGCGTTGCCACGTTGGTCGCGATGCGCGCAAATTGCACGTTGACTCCTACTGTCAACGCGTGTGCGAAGAAAGCCTGCTGTTGGGGCACACCTTGTGCCGGTCCTGGGCTAGATTGGGAAGGAGTGCCAGGGTGCGAGGAATGCTCTGTGGGCCGTGCTATGCCAATATCTACCTCTTGCTCACTCCCCTGTGCGATGACGTGTGCTGCCTCGCCGATATCTTGTGGAATGTGCAAAGCGCGTGCGATATCATTGGACGTGCCCAGTGGCAGTATTCCCAGGGGAAGGCCGCTTTCGGCAATGTGGGTAATCACGCCTACCACCAATCCATCGCCGCCTGCAGCGATAGCCACATCCACCCCACTTTCTTTTCAGGATGATCCCTGTGCAGGCAGATCATCCAGCTTCGCGATAGAAATGCTCTTGACGACCTCTAGCCCTGCTTGCTCAAGGTGTTTCAGTGCATCTGGTAGTTTACTCGATCTTCCCGAATGGGGACTATGGATCACAATGACTCGTTGTGGCATATGCACCTCCCTATATTACACGTGTTCGATAGTGTAAGCCTCATACTTCCGTCTATCCTGATGAGAACACTGCGGCTACATCGATCTCGCGATGACCGGAGTGATAGACCTGCTCCAACGCAACGTTCTCCTGATCATGCCGAATGTTGCACTTCAGAGAGATAAGGCATTTCAAAAATCCTCTCATGTTGGAGGTCTTCTTCTAGCTGTTCCTTCTCCTGCTCTTCTCCTTTCAACTTCCGCAAGAGCAGACCAGACGTTACTTCTTCAGACATAGTATAGCCAGATCCTCCGATCGTCAGTTCGTGCTGAAGTTCCTGCAGATAGAGGCGCATGAAGGCGATGCGGCGCGCCGCCATAGCTCGACCTGTGTTCGTCGTCATCGTTTCCTGGAGCTTCAACAGTTTGGTGAAGAAGCGATCAAGCTGGTAGTGCTGCGCATCTGGGTCTCGCCAAAGTGCGAACGGGTCATCAGGATGGTAGATCCTGGTCTGTGGCCAGCGCCCGCGCTCCATAGTCATGGCCCAGCGCATCACCCCACTCGCGCCGAGGCTGTCTAAACGATCCGCGTCATAAAGAACTCGTGCTTCCTGTGTCGTGGGTTCGATGCCATGATGATAGCCGTGAGCCAGGATCGCATGCAGAATCGCGTGCAGCGCCTCAGAAGGGAGATCATAGGAAGCCAGCAATTGCTTCGCAAGCTTCGCGGAGCGTTCTGTATGTGAGCGTGTAGGACCACGTATTGTGCGTCCCAGATCATGCAGCAGTGCTGCTATCCCCACGATAAACCCATCAGCCCGTTCCTGTTCCGCCAATTGCATGGCGAGATGATAGACGCGCTGCACATGCTCGAAGCCATGAGCAAGATCGGTGAAATCACAGTAGTGGTCCTGCACCGATCTTTCCACCTCTGCCAACATATGGATTGCGTGTTCAGTAATTTCCATACAATTCCTCCCATATGCCAATAAGCATTGTTGGGTGCAATTAGCTTGAACGCTACTCTGTATGCCCGGCATCTGAGGATGGCTTCCTGCTACCCTGGCTACGATGTGCTGATTGTTTGGTCGCAGTCGATGTTCGTGCTCTCGCTGACTTTCGTGCGCTTGTCTTTCTCGTCGTCGATAATGCTGAAGCATGTACAATAGCAGCCTCACCCTCAGGTGTGGCATTCTCTTGGGACGCATCTGTAATCACCACCGATGCCTCGGGCAGTGTGACCTCTTCTCCCGGGAGAGAAGTTGGCTCTGCATGTGTTGCACTTTGCGAAGTCGTATCGGTTGCTGCTTGTTGGCTTTGGGCACGAAGTTCTTCCAGATGCGCTTCTAGAGTCTGAAGAGAGGCGCTTCGCTTCTCCAGACGAGCCTGTGCCTTCGACTGTTTCTTCTGTGCCTTTTTGAGATCCTTCTTCGCTGCCTCAATTTCCAGCATCAGTTTCGCTTCTCGCCTTGCTTGCTTCTTTTGTCGCTTCAAGACCTTTTCGGCCGAGACAGATGGTTCGTCGCTTGCTGTTGTTTCCAAGGTACCCTCCTCTGTGAAAGAGTTGAGAACTTGAGCATACCTGTTACCCAGAAAAAAGCCCGCATCTCGTCACTTAATATTCTTCTGGGACCAGGTGATAGGCTCGCTCCGGTTCTTTGTAGCCGTTTCGATGCTGTGGTTTCCCTAGCTTGACCTCTTCGGTCGGCAGTTCCTTGTAAGGTATCAGACTCAAGAGGTGTGCGATACAGTTCAGACGAGCCCGCTTTTTATCATTTGAGTCGATGACATACCAGGGGGACACTGGCGTATCGGTAGCCTTGAACATGGCATCTCTGGCCCTGGAGTAGTCATACCAGCGTCGATGCGATTCCACATCCATTGGACTGAGCTTCCAGATCTTCCTTCCATCATGAATCCTTGCCTTGAAGCGACGGTCTTGCTCTTCCTCGCTCACTTCCAGCCAGTACTTGATCAAGATGATGCCTTGCCCGATGGCCCACTGCTCGAAGAGCGGGGTGTTTTGCAAGAATGTCTCGTATTCCTCATAGGTGCAGAAGCCCATCACATGCTCGACGCCAGCCCGGTTGTACCAACTACGGTCGAAAATGATGACCTCACCGGCCGCAGGAAAGTGTGGGATATAGCGTTGGATGTACACTTCAGTTTTCTCGCGCTCTGTCGGCTTGGGCAGCGCCACAACCCTGAAGACGCGAGGGCTGACCCGGTCAACGATGCGCTTGATCGTGCCTCCTTTCCCTGCGGCGTCACGTCCCTCAAAGATGATGATCACGCGTAATCCCTCGTGGATCACCCAGCGCTGCAACTTCACGAGTTCGACCTGCAGTTTCTCCAATTCACGTTCGAACTCCTTGCGTTTCATCTTACCTGGCTGCTCTTCCTGGTTCTTGTCGTTGTCCTTGGACATATTATTCTCCCTTTCTAAGAAATCCTATGTTGATGTCTACGCTGTGCCTTTTCATCCCTGACTGATAAAGGTGCTACAAAGGCCAATCACATAAGAGATGGTCAGCATCATGGCAGCAGTATTGGGTAGAGGCGCTGCCATGCGTACTATCCGCTTGTGCTTAAGCTGTAGCCTGGGCAGGTACTGTTTCTAGCTCGGTAGCCGTAGATTGCTCAGCCCGTCGCAGGAAGAACTTCTCGATCTCGGTGGTCCACAGTACCGCCGAGGCGAACACGATGCAGATTATCCACTGCCCTACGTTCAGGTCGGTCGTTGCGAAGAGGCGGTTCGCGAAGTCCAGCCACGTGATTGCCAACACCAGCAGCACCGACCATGCGCTCATCTTGATTAACCGGTCGCTCTCGAGCGTCTCCCAGCTGAACACTGAGCGCAGCTCGTCGTTGCTCTCGAACGCATAGAAGATACAGGCGAAGCAGAAGGTGGCGAAGGCCATCGTCTGGGCGACTGTATCGCTCAAGGACCAGACGCTCGTGGCAAGCACGATCACTACCAGGGTACTGGCTGCCCTGACCAATCCCTGCACACCGAGACGCAATGCCAGCCCCATGGGCAGGACCGGTTCGTTCGCTTTACGCGGAGATCGCTGCATCAGGCCAGGGGTCGGATTGCCCAGGCCAAGACCGACAGCCAGGAAGATGACGATCGAAAATTTGACTAAGAGCACCTGCAACGGCTGTAATGGAACGCCTCCCAGGATGTTGAAGAGCGCCGCACCCAGAAACATCAGGATCCAGGCGAACAAGGTACACATCTGGAAGCGAATGTATTTCATGAGGTTGTCGTAGAGGGCACGCCCATTCTCGACAGCCCGAATAATGGTGGCAAAGTTATCGTCGGTCAGAATCATCACGGCCGCCTCTTTGGACACGTCGGTGCCGGTGATACCCATAGCTACGCCGATATCGGCCTTTTTGAGGGCTGGCGCGTCATTGACGCCATCACCCGTCATAGCTACGATCTTGCCCGCCTTCTTCAAAACGTCTACGAGCCGTACTTTGTGCTCGGGAGTGACACGCGCAATGACGCCAATATCGTCGATCTGACGCAAGGCTTCCTCGTCGCTGAGTGCTGCAAACTCCGCGCCGGTCATTGCGCGACCTGGGATGCCCAACTTCCCTGCGATGGCGGCTGCCGTGACAGCATGGTCACCAGTGATCATGCGGATCTGGATGCCAGCCGAGTGCGCTTTGGCAATCGAGGCTTTGACTTCGGGCCGTGGAGGATCCACAATGCCGACTAACGCCAGCATAGTCAGGTCGCTTACCTGGGAGAGCAGATCGGAAGAGGGATCAAAACTGGCTGGGTCGAAGTCGCGACGCGCCACCGCCATCACACGCAAGCCCTGTTTGCCCAGTCGCTCATTGTTCTCGGTGTACTCGCTGCGCATCGTATCAATCGACACGGTCTGCTGGTGCGCATCCAGGCTATATGTTGAGCGAGCCAGCAACTGGTCTGGGGCGCCTTTGACGAAGCAGCGGATCACCTCGCGCCCATCATCGTCTTGCATATGATGGAACGTTGCCATCAATTTGTAGGCGGCGTCAAACGGTAGTTCAGCTACACGTGGATACGCCTCGCGGGTGGTGACGGCATCGATACCACCCTTGCCAGCCAGCACCACCAGCGCTCCCTCGGTGGGATCACCGACCAGGTCGCCATCTCTTGCCACTGCATCAGAAGCGAGCGCCATTGGCAAAAAGTATGGTTCGAGATCGATGTTGGGCTTGCCACCCACACGGCTGATCTTGCCGTCAATGGAATACCCACCACCTGAGATGGTATACCGCTGGCCGGGGATCACCAGCTCAACGGCCGTCATCTTGTTGAGGGTGAGCGTGCCGGTCTTGTCCGAGTTGATGGCCGAGGTCGCGCCTAACGTTTCGACTGAGCGCAGTCGCTTGACAATCGCTCCTACTGTTGCCAGGGCCGTTGTCCCCTGAGCCAGCAAGTAGGTGACCACAGCTGGCAGGGCAGTAGGGATCGACGCGATGGCGAACGCGATGCCTGCCAGTAAGAGCTCGTTCACCGTCTGGCCATTGCGAAAATAGCCAATGGCGATATAAAAGACCAGCGCCACAAGGGCGATTGCTACAATCTGGCGCGTCAATATGTTGAGTTGTTTGGTGAGTGGGGTCTCAAGGGTGGCTGTGGTCTGCAACATACCTGAGATGTGTCCGACTTCGGTCGACATGCCAGTGGCTATGACCAGGATGTCCGCAGCCCCACGGGTCACTTCTGTATTCATATACGCCATGCCTCCAGCACAACGATGTCGCCCGGGACAAGTTGCGCTGCTGCAAGCTCGATGATCTGGCCACCGCGGCGTACTTTCGACTTCACGATCAGCATCTTCTGTAAGGCGGCAACGCTCGCCTCTGCCTTCCCTTCCTGGCGGAGTGCCAACATCGCGTTGAACAGCGTCAGGATGATCAGGATGAGGGCCGTGCTCCATTGCTGGATAATGATGCTGACGACAGCAGCCACCAGCAGGACGATCTGCATTGGGTCCTTATACTGGTTCAAGAAGGCAATGTAGCCAGGTACCTTCTTGGCTTCTGCAAACTTGTTAGGACCGAACTGCTTAAGGCGACGCACGACTTCTGCCTGGCTCAGCCCGGTCGTTGCATCGACGCTTTGCGCTCGCAAAGCTTCCTCGATACTGAGAGTGTGCCAGATAGGTCCCTGCTCGGATGGGCTGGTGGCAGGTGATGTTGATGTAGTCATTTTCTTCTCCTTGCTACAATGATGCAAATGGTATAGGGGAACGCACTCCCTTTGTTACTAGATCTACATAATTGCTAGCTGTGTTGCTCAAGGGCTGACCCTCTTGCTCGACAGAACTCTGAGTGTCGTATCACCATGCATTCATGGAACACTAGCTAAAGATCAGAAAGAGATCAAAGCATGTGAGATATGGGTACACGCTTTGAAATACCAACACTCATCGTGATCTCATCGAAACAGCCAGAGATCATATGCCTCTCATGAACACAGTAGTCGAAGACGTGCGAAAAAGCTATTCCCCATTGGGGTTAGAAAAGGGTTAGTTCTGGAAAATGTTGTGATAAAATTGTGATATACTAGATGTAATTTTATCAAGTTAATTGTGCCAAATATTCAGCTTCTGCGAAATACGAAACTATGTCTTTGAAGAAGATGGGCAGGGGGATACCGGCATGTAAAAACGGGGGTTTCTCTTGATGAAGCGAACAAGACCCACGGTGAAAAGTGGGCGGTTATACCAGTTGGGAAGAGAGAGCGGTCCGATCGACGTTGGATCCCCCTCCTGGTACGACTGGCTAGAGGAGCATACTTCGTTTCT
>WNGH01023344.1_pt1 | contig 10085 bp, 8 predicted proteins | sample 5400631 | NCBI WGS metagenome assembly WNGH01 (sample SAMN13153373, study PRJNA577476) | soil metagenome | isolation source: 115 cm soil or saprolite under Garry oak tree replicate 1 | place: USA:California | collected 2016-06-15 | reverse complement strand
ACAGTACAGAGTTCCTGGAGAGCTGAGAGCCAGACGATGTGAAAATCGCAAGATAGCTAGGCAGAGGCTGCGAGCCAAGGACGCTGTCGACAAGGAGCTTGATCGGAAGAGGCGTAATCAGTGTGATTGGAACGGCCGCTAGGGAAATTACTAGCAGCCCGATTAGAGGCCAGAGATACGGCCGAAGATCATTGAGAGCTTGTCTAAACATCGTCTTTTCCTGTGCTAGCAGCCCCTCATCCTTCGAGGAGCTGAGGACTATACTCGCGAAAGGAGTAGAAGAAGACTAGTTTACACGCCGATGAGTCACTGCACGCGGCCCTCCTCAAGGGACAGAAACGCAGCTATCTGCAGAGTGGCAGCCAGAAAAAGAACGACCAGTCCTGCTCCGAAAACTATCAGCAAAACTGAACCGATCAGAAGCACGATTCCTGTCGTCCGGAACAGGTCGAGGCTGAGACTGAGAGCTATTGAGTCATAGGTCTTCTTCAGATAGAAAGACGCCCCTACAAAAAAGAACCAAGTCGCAAAGAGTCCAATGATTCTTGTCCCAGCAAATCTAGCGAAAAAAGCGGCCAAGGGATCGGCACTGGTGAGAGGACCCGTAAGCCCGGATCCTATCAAAGAAGGGAACCCCCTATACACGAAAATGAATGCGATAATCGTTCCTATGGCATATAGAGCAACAGCAGCCTGGATGTTGCCTTTGGGTTCTCTGCTCTTCGTGACAGACGCAAGATGGTTAGTCGCTATGAGTATGAGGATAAGGCCTGCTACAAATAGGGCTGCACCATCAGACAGGACGAAGGAGAACAGGACCAGAATTGACCCCACTCCACCGATACTTCTTGCAAGGGAAAGCGAGGACACGACCTGGGCTTCCCGCATCCGTAGTTAACGTTTCTCAAAATAGGTAGCTCCCCATTCGTCCCACAATCGGTCGTGAAGTCAGCGGTTTTTTCTTGTCAATAGCTCAAAGGTTGTGGTGCCTAGAAGGCCCCCAAGGACTAGAAAAAGCGCATTGTAGTTCAGAATATACGCCGCAGGCCAAACGCTTGAACGGACCCATTGTTGCATATTGACATTGGAAACATACTCCTGCACCAGTCCGGCGTAGAACACGACAAGGACAACAGTTTCAGCAATCACAAGGCCGATCGTTTTCGAGCTGCGATGGAGGACACCGTTTCCTGTTCTGTACTGACCGTTTGGGTAGGGCTCGGGAGCAACTTCTGCCGGACCAAGCTTCGGCTCTGTCAGCACCTCCAGTTCGTAGAGAGCGGATCTCAGCCGTTCCGTCTCTTGCCGGGTCCTCCTTATCGCGAAGGAGTACATGCTCAGACTGACGCCTGAGATTACCATGAGCATCGCCAATGAGACAAGACTGAGAGATGGATATCCCAGAAACTCGGACCATGCCCAAAAGACGGCTCCAGCTCCTAAACCGGCGACTCCCATCACCGCAGCAACAGTTCCCCTCCAATTGCTTTCTCTCGTGAAGATTGCATCGACTCCTGCCTGGACCGGCTTTCTCTTTCTCGACCGGTTTGCCATGGTCCCGCGCTCATTGAGACTTGAGCTTCGACAATACCGTGTCGGCTAGCTCTGTCTCTGCCATCTCCTTCGCCAACTGACGGTAAGCGTCAGAAGCATTATTCCGCGGACTCCAAACCAGACCAGGCATACCCTTACCCGGCGCCTCAGCCATCCGGACCGACCGCGGCACGGGAACACCATCCGCATAAACCTCAACAGCGTCGGCAGGCCCTCCATCGAAAAGTACTCGCACTGAACCGGCACAATCATCAAATCGCAAGCAACAATCGCATTCACTGTCAAAATACCAATGTTCGGCGGACAATCAATCAAGATCACATCATATTTGTGACGCGCAACCCCCAGACTCTCACGCAGAATGAACTCCCTGCCTGGGATCGATGAGAGCTCGACCTCCCCTCCCGCTAGGTCAATGTTGCTAGGGACTAGGCTCAGATTCTTCACACGAGTCTCCAAGGTCACCTCGTCGACCTTCCGAGACTGTGCCACCACATCATACACAGTGTAGAGAAGCTTGGACTTCTCAAACCCAAAGCTAATCGTCGAGCTACCCTGAGGATCAACATCAACTAACAGAACATGCTTACCTGTCTGAGCGAGAGCTGTCGCCAGGTTCACACATGATGTGGTCTTGCCAGTACCGCCTTTGTTGTTCGCGAAGCTAATGATCATCAGTGAGGGCTGCAGTGAATCGCTGCTAGGTTGGTATGAGACTCATTCACAGAATAGCGGAAGGAAGGTCATCATCGTCAAGGTTCTTTGCCGAGAAGATGACATCGAACATGCCACTGGAAGGTCCAACCTTGAGGGGGTTTATTAGAACGGGAACAGGGAGTGGGTTTCGGAATATTAGAGCATACAGGGGAAAGATGGCTATTCCCGGCTAACTTGTGAAGTTAACGTGTTAAACTTCAGATGCGGTAAAACGGTCAACTAGCACGTTCGACGCAAAAGCTTTGTAGCTTATTCGCAGAAGGATTAACCGCAACCGGAATGGATTCTCGTAAAGTTCGCTACATCGTCTCAGCGGCCATCCTTCTAGGATTCAGCGCATTCAACTTTCTAACGTACACTAACACAGCCACCCAGCAGTCGACGCTCGCGCTCCAGCCCGGACTGGCTCAAGACATCTCGACCACCCGAATTTCGGGAACTCCATTACCGGACAGTTCCATGAAACCAGTGGAAGGATAGTAAGTTTCTACATTCTCAATAGCGCACAGTTTGCGTCCCATCAAGTCGGAGGGGCCTTCAATTTCATCTACTCAATCAAGGACGTCGCATCAAGCAGATTCTCCTACACTGTTTCGTCCCAAGACACTTACTATCTATGGCTGGATCATGGAACAGGACTGACCAACACTGCAGAAACTGTCTACTTCCAGCGCAGCATTGTAACTCACGACATCTTTCGACTAGAACTAGGCTTCATCTTCATCGCCGTCGCCGTAGTAGACCTCGTCTTTGCCGTTCGGATCAGAACGCCCAAGACCCCAACACTCCCTCCCCCGGTCCCAACTGTCGCTCCACGGAACCCATGACAAACTTTCCCTGAATGGAGAATTACAAGTCGCTGAATCAGCTCTGGCTGATTCACTAGCTCACGCGACGACGTCTTGAGCGCACTATTAGAATGGCTGCAGATACCACGGTTGCTAGGACTACGACTATTGCCAAGATCCCGAGTGAGCCTGTAGGAAGACAGAATGGGCAAGTACTTGATGGTCCGGTCGGAGAGCCCGGGAAGAACTCGGACATCAATGGCGCATTCGCGTCGTTCGGGGTAATTGACGACAGTTCCCAGTTGTCTTCAACTGTATGAAGATACGAATAGTGGGTGTAGGGTTCGCTCGATGTGAACGCCTTCTTCGTTGTCGGTCCGGACCATGAGGCGTAGATGCAGTCCAAGCCTCCTGTTGAGCATCGAACATTCTTTCCCTCGTCATATACGATGAAGAGAGCGGCTCTCTTAGTATGAAACAGATTGCTGGCCAGTATCTTGGGCACGAGGGCTGCCAGATAGGCGTCGCCAGCGGTGATGTATGGGGAGTTGTGGCCGTTGTCGAGGTCGTTTGGTGTAAGCCAGATGTAATTTGCTGGTTGTGGAGTGTTGAGGTAGTTGATGAATTCTGGATCCTCGGGACCGCTCGTGGAGTCAAAACCTGTACACCTCGACGACGTGTTAAGGTCTGCATAGACGATGAAGGGAAAGTGGTCCCCTCGACGAGGAGGACTAAAACTGCAGGTTCCAGAGCCGGTCGCATTCTCGGCAAACGCCTTCCACGTAAGACCCGCAAATTCCAGTCTGTCGACTAGGTTGGAGGCCTGGATGGTATAGCAGCAAACACCGTCAGCAGTGATCGCATTTGTACTGCCACCCAAGAGGGCCACATAGTTCGGTTCGCTGGGATGGTCGATAGCCGAGTATCCAGTTGCGAGTGTATAGTCACTGGCGTGGTTGGCTTCGAAGCTCCCCTGTGAGAGCACTGTTTGAAGGTCATTGTTCTCCATGATAATCGTGACTGAGTGGTCGAAGTATTTGCCCGCCGAAACTCCGTGCGCTGGAGCAACCGAGCCAAGAGTGGTTCCTAGACAAAGCAGGACCAGTGCGATTGATGCGATAGACTTTCCCAAAGGTCCACCAAGCGTCCAAAGACTTGCGACCTTGAAAGTTATCTTTCTTCGCAAGAGTTGTCTTCCAGTCTTGAGTTACGAGAGAGCGATATTTATCGCAGCATATAATGGATAGGATGGGGAGATTCCTCAAGTGATGATTGATTGACGGAAAGTCCGGCCCGAACTAGGCTTCAGATGCCAGGCTCCATTCGCCTTCTCTCAGCTGAGGGGGTTCGGGGACACGCCCTAATCTTCAGCTTCATTATGATTTTTCTCTTCTCCACTGCTTCCGCTGCTCAATTCCTAGGACCAAGCCAAGCCTGGACGGCGATCTTCATCGTCGGAGCCTCCTCGGCCGGAACATACCTTGTCCTGACTGCTCTGTCTCTTCTAGAAAGAACGAGAAAGCTCCTCCTGCAGTCTCAGATGAAAATTCGCATCATCATCCTAGCTACTATATTCGGGTCTCTTATCGGCGGCCTGTCTTACTGGATCAACCAGACTGGAAGCGTAGAAGCCCTCCCGATTTTCCCAGCCTTCATAGTCATCTTCTACGCATGGGTCCTCCTACAATCATTCTTCATCGCAACACCAGTATCACACCTACTAGCACGCGCAGAAAACGCCGTTACAGGAGACGGAGGTAAGAAGAAAGCAATCCGAACACTCGGCACCATCTTCCTGTTCGCTCCAGTCGTCCCCCTCCTATACAGCGTCTGGGCAATCTCCTCATGGGCCAGCACTCAATACCAGAACATCCAGGGATCAGCCAATCAAATACTCGCCTGGACCGTCCTCGTCACTCTAGCCCTCCTCTTCACGTACTACATGACACTCCGCTGGAGTTGGAGCAACATACGGAAAAATCCACAGTCAGCAATTTTCATCGGGGGCATTTTCCTAATCCTCTGGGCCTACCTTCTTTATCGGGCAACCTCGATGCTGACAGGGTACATTACCCAGACTCAACCATCTAGTCCTATACTGGACGCGGCACTCATTCTAGTATCTATTGTCGGAGCGATGCAGACACTTGCTGGAAAACTGAGCAAGCGGTCTGAAGGAAAATTGGCCGAGGTCTTTCCATTCTTAGTATTCTCCTTTGGCTCGGTCTACGCAGTAGCACAGTTCTACTTCATACTCCAATTCGCCATCACGAGAATTGAGCTATCAATCCTCATCAACGCCACGGTCTTCGGGACCGGGCTCCTAATCCTGATGCTGATCATAAGAAAACACGTCCTGACAACAGCCTATCCTAACCCTCGGCTCCAGCCCGTCGCAAGCGAGCCACTAGACCAGGCCAAACAAGCAAGCGAGCCTAAGCGTCCCCTCTTTGCGCTACCATGGAGAAAGAAGGCTCAAGACGTTTCCGAGCAATCTCGCTCGGACTAGGATACGGTCAGGTCGCCGAGGTTCTTCAGAGAATTCGCTACCAATGTGGCTGTCGGTCTCTTCTGAGGGTCGGCTGATAACATCTTCTCCAGGGTCGAAACTGCAGACGAAAACTTTGCAATCCGCCCCACATCCGGGCGGAACGAGTTCCAGACCGGTTTCAGCTCGTTAACCTTCCCCGAATTCTGAGCTACATTGTTCATGGCATCAATCAGCTTCTTCGAATTTGCCGGTGTCTTCGTCAAAAGCGTGTATAGCGTCGCACCTAGCGCGTAAATGTCCATGGCCGCGGTGGCGGTTGTTCCTCCGATCACTTGCTCGCCCGACGCGTATTCCGACGTGAACTGGTTGACCTTGCCCCCGATCCTGACCGCAGAGCCGAGGTCCGCAAGCTTCGGCACTAGTGTCCCGGCACGAATCTGGTCCTTGAACTCCCGTCCAGTCGTGGGCGGTTTCAAGTTGAATAGAATGTTTTGAGGCTTCACGTCTAGATGCACGAAGCCGGCGTTGTGTATCGTCTCAAGTCCCATTGCAATCATGTATCCGATCAGCATGACAATCCCGCCCCACTTCTCTGAATAGTAGACTGAGTCGTAGGACGGGTCCTCGATCAGCTTCTTCGCCGTCCCACCCTTCATCAACTCCATCACGATCGCCGGAGGACTCTTCAGATAGAGCGCCGCGTCACCCTTCGCAATCTCTTGTACGTTTAAGCGGTCGACAAGTATCCCTCGCAACTGGACCAGATACTTCGACTGGGCGGACAGCTCCAGCAGCCTCGTCGCCTCAGCCATTGTCTCATCCAGAGCAGTGGTTCCGGTCCCAGACTTGAGAATCGGAATCTTGATCGCAACCTCGTTTCCACTGTGTTCGAAAATCGCTCTCAACACGTACCCGGACAGTCCAGTGGCCAAATACTCGACAATCTTGTAACCGTGAATCTCCTGGTTCACCCAGACCCTCGGGTCCCAGCTGTTCAGGCTTGGAAGACCGGTTCTCCCGGTCGTTGACACAAGAGGGGTAGGCGGCAGTGTGACTGGTGAGGGTCGAGCAATAGGGATCGCAACTGGACTGGTTGAAGGTCTGCTCTGGGGAGCCGGTGGCGAACTTCGTGGCGATGAATGAGGGCTTGGAGGACTTTGAGCTGTAAATGATACTGATTTCTCTGCTGACTGTTTTTCCTCGCTGGTGGCACCGACCTGGATTGTGTAGTTTCCTGAGGTGTCGGGCTTGAATTTGGCCTTGTACTCCCCGCGAGAGGTTCTGGATAGTTTGAGATCCTCCTTCCTGCCGCCTGGCTTCAAGACAGTTGCCATTATCGACCTCATGTTCCTCATGTGTCCCCGAGACTCCGTTAGAATCTTGACCAACAGCTCCTTGCCCTGTTGTTGGACCGAGGATATTCCCGACACCGTAATGTTGGGAGGTGGAACCTTTGCGGAGACGATGGGGCGGGGTTGAGGAGTTGAGATCTTCAGGGGGCTCGAGATTCTAGGAGTAGTTGTAATCATTGAGGTCTTCACGGCGGCCGAGCCTGACCCGCCGGCTATCGCTAGCACGGGCAGAATTGCGAGTGACGAAATGAAAGGATAGAGCGCGATAATGTTCCCCGTCATCACGAATCCTATAGTTCCGATAATGTTGTAGCTGAAGAACGCCGTCGGCATCATCACGTAGGCACGTCGGGACTTCCACAGTTTATCAAGAATGTAGAAGACTCCCACCAGACCCATGTTGGCCGCAATCCCTAGAGCAGTGTAGAGAACCAGGTTGGCACTGGGATCGGAGGACGCCGTGGCTCTCATGGAAAACCCAACGACGAGTCCGATAGTCATCGCGATGGACCCCAGAAGATTCACCATGATCATCTGGTACTTGGAGGGTTTCGCGAAGAGAAAAACCGCAAGGACCACTCCCAGTGCAGGTGGAAGAGCGATGAATAGGAAGGACCATTCCCCATACGGCAGGGGCAGTAGGCTCTGCCCGATTGTGGATCGGTCTATCACGAAGGCAGAGAACAGCAGACTTGCCGCAAAGGCCTCCAGCGTCTTCTTGAGGCCGGAACGAATGTCGAGGGAACCCAGAACTCCGAGTCCGATGATGCCAACAATTGCTACCGTAGGGTCCGCTTGGATTCCAAGCAGGTATTGTGGAATCGCGAGCCCGAAAACAAGCGCTAGTGGGACCGATACTATTGCAGGGACGAATGTGGCTAGGTTGGTGGGTCGAAACGAGAGAGGTTGTCGTTTACCACTCTGCAACCCTCAGCATTGCTCCATCAAAGCTGCATAACAGCCGCTAGGCTGGCCGGCTCATCAATGCCACCTGGAGAAAAGCCGGCTTGTCCAGCCTTACTTTCCCCTGGTTCTCTTTGTAGTCTCGCTGGCGACTTCCTTCAGTAGCTTGTTGGTGCTCTCGGGGCTTCCGCCCAGCTTCAGAGTCTGCTCATGCTGCTCTGACAGTCGTTTGGTGGCCTCGATTAAGTCGGTCCGACGTGTCTGTTCGGCATTGGAGGAGAGCTGGTTTATCGTCTTGGTAGCTTCCTTCAACTGTCCTGAGGCGAGTTTCGCGTAGTAGTCTTCGAGTCCTTGGTAGTATGAGAACTCTGAAACAAGGTTGTTGTCTATTCCCTCTTGGAACTGCTCGTCATTCTCTGCCGAGCTGACTTCCACTGGCGAGTTGATGGTTCTCTTCTTTCCTTCAACCGGGTCATCGTACGACACCTGCACGTTCATCAGGCGGCCCTTGAAACCGGCTGGGATCTGGACCTTCCCCCAAATCTTGGCCACTGACTCTATCGCGTTGATTGACACTGGTGGTCCTTTGTAGTTGAGAACCTTAACACTGTTATTCTCGAACCCCACGTTGATGCTGCGCGCACCTACTTCGTTCACAGTGCTCTTCTGCATCTGCTCTGGTAGTGTGAACTTCATTGCCTCTGTAACATTGTTCAGTGTGCCGCCGGAAGCGTCAGCCAACGCTTTCAGAATGTGCTGGTTGTAGTCAGCTCCTATTCCGAACTCTACCATCTGGAACCCATTCGGCATCTTCATCTTCGCATAAGCGTCGGGGTTCGTCACGTCAGTGGGTTCTCCGTCGGTCAGAAGAACGATCCAGCCGGGCAGGTTGCTCTTCTTTGCAATCTCAAATGCTGATTGAAGGGCTGTGTTGAGTGCGGTGAGTCCTTGAGCTCTGATTTGTGGCAGTACATTCTCCAGGCTCGTATCTGGAAAAGTCTGAACAGTGGTTGAGAAGAGGATTACGGAGAGTTTGTTTCCTGATGGGATGCCTCTGACGTATTCCTGTGCACCTTTCTTGGCCAGCTCGATCTTCTCTCCGGCCATAGATCTGCTGCAGTCGATCAGAATTATGTGGTGGAATCCCTTTGCCTCACTTCTCCTCTCGGAGACCAAGGTCACTTTGAATATGGCATCTAGTTTGGAGTCGTAGCTGTACCTGTGGCTCAGCTCGGCTCTTACGGATAGGGTCATATTTTCTCCTCTACCATTTTTTCTCCTTCCATGATCAATACTCCCGCGGACTCTTTGTGGTACCTGCTCGAGAACACAGTGATCACCTTTCCATCCATATCTCTTCGGAAACCGTCGACCACTTCATGTCCTCTGATGATACCCTTGAGGGAATTGTTTTCCAGGAACTTTTCTGTCACGTCGCTTCCAAAGTAGTAGGCTCCTTCTCCCCTGACGCTCGGGACGAAGCCCTCGATCATCTCTCTGGGATCGTTCCATAATAGCTCGAACGCCGTTGGATCGTCAGGGTTCACGTCAGGGCTTGGTAGCCCAGCTATCTGCGACACATGTTCTAGGCCGCTGGCTATGCCTCCGTGCACGCACATGTAATTGTTGACTACTACTGAGTATGGCATGGCCTGGAAGAATTCCTTGAACGACTGGTACCCTTGCTCACCTAACTTCTTTGTTACCTCGTCGAGAAAACCATAGTACGGATTCGTCAGGGGACTCTCATGGTTGCCTCGAAGCATTATCACTTTGCGACTGTCTTCGAGAAACTTTGATACTATCAGTCCGACATTCTCCACGCCGGTCTCGCCTCTGTCCACATAGTCGCCGAGGAACACGATCAGATCAGCTTCCTTGTAGTACCTGTCAAAGACGGTCTGTGTGACGTCGATAGCAGTGTGGGTGTCGCCGACGAAGACGACTGTGCCTTCTTCTCTAGACTGAAGTAGCGGCTTTCCAAGCTTGACCTTGGCCTCCCCGAGAATGTCCGGTACATCGAGAGCGTCAATCAACCAACAGTAAGCCTCACGATAGTGCCTGTGCCGAACTTCAAAAGACTGTTCAGCTTAACCTCAGCACTATCGCTGACCTTCTCGAACTGTTTTCCATTATAGACATAGGTCCCGTTCTTGCTGTTGAGGTCGCGAACTATGATCTTGCCTCCCTCCATGCTCAGCTCGGCGTGTTTCCTCGAAACCTCTTGGTCCGGAACGACCACAACATTCTCCGGGTTCCTCCCAATCGAGATTGTCGGAA
>WNGH01007893.1_pt1 | contig 10087 bp, 10 predicted proteins | sample 5400631 | NCBI WGS metagenome assembly WNGH01 (sample SAMN13153373, study PRJNA577476) | soil metagenome | isolation source: 115 cm soil or saprolite under Garry oak tree replicate 1 | place: USA:California | collected 2016-06-15 | reverse complement strand
CATTTCCAAAATAACCGGATTCCCCGAGACCAGGCCTGCTTTACTTGTCACACACACTATACGATGTTTGGGGACTTGCACGCCAAAGTACGAGGCTTGAAGCACCTCTATGTCTATTACTTCAAAGAAATACCTCCAAAGCTCGCCCTCTATGAGCCTTACAAGAATCGTGAATGTTTGCATTGTCACGCGAACGCTAGATCGTTCGAGGAAAAATCGCCCCACAAAGGGTCTGACATGCCACAACACGATCCACAACATCGGGCAACTGGATAAAGCAAGATTTGGAAAGGACCCGCGTTGTGACTGAAGCCACTTCTCGCTTGCAGCGCAAACTGAAGACGTCGGGCTGCTTGAACATTGTTGGCCTCCTCGCCGAGGCAGTGACTCTTTACTAGTCCAACCCGGTAAGTTTTCTCTTTTTTGTCGGCGTCGGCGGATTGCTGGTGGGGATCGGCATTGCAGTGTATCTCATCGCCCTTGTTAGCAAGTAGGCGATGCTCAACCTCACACAGACCAAATCCGTTCCGCTTTGCGCTATCACGCTGGGAACTATTCGATAAGATACGGGAGACCGGGCGCCGAGGCTTCTCCTGAATTCTTGGAAGCATCGGAATGCTTCTCTGGACCGAATGTAACTTGAAATGCAGCGTATGCTTGAAACCCACTCGGCCCTTGGACGGTGTGGCCGGCCGAAAGGAGAAGATGATAGTTCTCAGTGAAATTGTATATCGCACCAGCGTTGAGTTTGGTATTCGACGCCCCTCCTTTCTCGCTCGTTGTCTCGTGAAATATCTCAGCGCCCAAAGTAAGTCCGGAGGAGACCTCCCGCTGCACCTCCCAGCCGATGAATCCCCAGTCATGATTATCTTTGCCTGGGTTAAACCAATAGCCTCCGCCTCCGTAGGTTGTCCAAGCCTCAAAACTCTTTTGCAACCATAACGGAAAAAATACCTGTGCGTGGCCGGTGCCGAGTCCTCGCTCGCGGTCGCCGCTTGGTAGCTCGATCAAGGGGAATGTACCTATCTGTGGGAGGAACTCCGTTTCCTCGACGAATCGATACTTCGCCCCCAACTCGGTGTCTCCATAGCCGAACCGCCTGCTATCATGTGGCGGCGCCACAAATGTCACAGGAGCGATGAGATGAAGTTGCAGATTTGGAATAGCTCCGTAATTGACTTCTAGTTCAGGAGAAGTACCCGACCACCCGCCTTTGTCGTGAAAGGATCGAGAAGCGAGGTAGACCTCCCAGTGCTGATACTCGACTGGTTCGGGATCATCCGTAGTAAAGGGTGGGCCCGCCCATGCAAGAGTTGCGGTAGCAACAATACTGAGTAATGTGGCGATAGATCTGATCATCATCCGGAAAACAGATCATAGAACAGTGGAAATGTGCCTAGCAGCCCGAGAGCGATCATAATAAGCGTGGCGGTGAAAAGCTTAGTGAAGTTCACCTGCTCATTCTTCCATAGACCATGAAACGCGGCCCAGGCCACTAACCAGATTACCACAGCCACTGTGGTCTTGCCGCTCAGAGGGCCGACCGGGTTGTAAAGGTTGAGAGCATTTTTAATAGCAGCGTTGGCCTCTGCCATAGTCGTAAACAAGCCTAAGGCGAGACTGCCAACGCCTGATGCTAGGACGGCTGAAGCCGCGGGGCCGTTGGTAAGATTCTCTTTCTGCGCCATTTTGTTTCCTCCTTCTTAGTGAATAGGAGCGACCTTGTTGATAAAAGCGCCGAAGAGACCGGCAACGCCAGCTGCCACAAATGCTATGGTGAAGAGCACTATCAGAGCTTGCCGAATCTTCGCGTCATGGGCTAGTTTGGTACCATAGCGGAGCACCACGTAAGCTACTGCGGTTGCGAGAATGGGCGATAGCCAAGCGACGTGTTCTTTCCACTCCATGCCGAACTTGTGCCATTCAGCCAGATGAGGATTAGCCAATAAGTAAGATCTGGGAAACTGAGTTAGATCGGCTCCCGCTGGCGGATTGGCCCGGTACCAAGGATAGACAACGTAGGTGCCAATGGTAACCGTTAGCCACGCCAAAACGGCCATGATCCAAGTGCCTGCGATAAGACGGTGAAGACGCTCCGGGACTCCGGAGCCTGTGACCCATTCAGACCGTAGACTCCACAGTCCAGCCAAGCCGCCGGAAAAGGCCAGAAGGAAAGTGGCCCCCAGCACCATGCCATGAATCACAGTCCAAAATTCTCTCTCGGTTAAAGTCATCTTCTTGCCCTCCCTGCCGATACAATAACTGAAACTGTACGTCCTCTTGCTCAGCTAAAATGTCTGCTTAATTTGCGCCTCATTGCCGCCAAGTAACTAGCGCAATGCTTATGCCACTGGCTTTCGTCGGTTTTCATTGGTCATGTCGGCTATTTTTCTCAGCCGTGGGAATATGTCTCGAAACTCGTCGCAAAGATGCGAAGAGTGCCCTTAGATCAAAAAGATTCTGTGACCTACAGCCCTCTCAGGATTTCCCCTGGTTTATTTTTGTTGAAGACTCCGCAGATAGTTTACGATCTCCCACCGTTCCCGCGGTAGCAGGGCTTCTCCCTGGCTCGGCATAAGAGGACCTCCGTCCTTAATGGTTTCATAGATAAATCCATCTGGCCGCTTACGGAAAACTTCGAGCGTGAGGTCAGGCGGAGGAACAAATTTCCTGGCAACCGGCCCATCGCCCTTCGCTTCAGGCCCGTGACAGGGAGTGCAATAGGTATTGAATAGCCGTTTGCCGTTTTCAATCGAGACAGCCGTGGATGTCACCGGATTGTGCAGCTTCTTTCCAGCCTCAATCCGATCGATGCTCGGCTCTTTGCCTTGAATCGGCACCGACTCCGGTGGTGAAACCCGCGGTGCCGTCTGAGGTTTGACAGAGGGCTGCTTAACCATATCGCTGCTCCACGGCCAGCCATGGGCAAGGCCTGTCCCGAGCAACAAGATGAGTGCAACAGTCACTATGTCGCGGCCCATGACTGTAAGCATTCTGCCGCCACGCATATCTCTAAATTCTTTATGCAGTCTGTTCAGCATCTTTCTGTTGCTGCGATGCAGGAGAGAGTGAAATTCTAGCGTAAGGAATCAGCGGAAAATTTTGCAGAAAGAAGACGTAGCTCAGCCCGGCTGCTCCCAAGAACCCAAATGTTATTCCCACCTCGATCCAACCGAAGGGAGCGTACGCTTGACTCCAAAGGGATGGAACAACGAGCACGTATCGTTCGATCCATAAACCTGTCGAGATCGAAATGCCTGTCAAAATCAGAACCCAGGCGATCTCCTTTGCCCGCCGGCTTAAAAAAAACAGAAAAGGAACCAGAACGGAAAGCACGAACACGCTCCATGAAAAAAATGCCCACGGCTTCTCCCAAACTCGCAGAATAATGAAATGAGTCTCTTCCGGGAGATTCCCATACCAGATCACAATGTACTGTCCCCAGACCATGGCAAGGTAGGTCAGGTTAAAACCAAGCAGCAGCTTTCCCAAGTCCGAGAGCTGAGAAGTCGTAATGACCAGGTCACCAAGATTGCGGCGCAGCAGCGCCGCCGCCACGGCAACGCCGGCGAGTCCCAGATATAAGGTGCTGACAAAGAAATAGCCGCCGAACAGAGAGCTATACCAGAATGGATCCAGCGCCATAATCAGATCGAAAGCCATGAACGTGTAGATGATGGGATAGGCCAGTAGCACTCCTGCCGCCAGGAAATCCATTCCCCGTTCGCAGCGCAAAATTTCTGCCTGCTCTCCTTGCCATCCGTCAGCCATCCATCTATGGAGCCAAATCCGTAGCTTGAGTTTTCGCTCTTGGGCAATCCCGATTTCCGGGCGAAGACTGTAGTAAACGAAAAAAAGGCTCAGGACCGTCATAAGTCCCAGCCCCAGGCCTCCTCTAACAAAGATGAACCGTGGATCGAACCAGGCTCCGCGGTCCGGATTCACTTCACGGACGCCGCTGAAAAACTTTTTCAGGCCGAAATAGAGCGGCAAGAAAAAACCCAGGCTCACCGGGAGGTATGCCACGGCTCCCTCTCCCAGCCTTCTAACCGTTGCTCCCCACCTTGCCCCGACCACGTGATAGATCGCCGCGAAAACCACCGCGCCCTGAGCTATCCCCGTCCAAAAGAGAAAGTTGACCAGATAGACTTGCCAGCCCCGCATGGGATGCAGTTGAAGGCTGAGCAAAAACGTCGCGACCCCAAAAGCGGTCAGGGCGCCGAATATCCAGATCAACATAGGGGAAATAACGGGATGAATGGTCCAGCTCTTTTCCAAGTCTTCCTGCAATGGAATGAAAGCTTCCTTCTGATTATTTTTTGTGTACCGTTCTACGAGGTAGCGCGAACAACATCCTCGGCGCCTGCATTTTCTAACAGTCTTTTTACTTCATCATATTCTTTTTCTTCGCAGCCGATCCAAAGTCCGAACCGATCTTCCGAGAAACGTGGATTGTAAGCCGGCCCGACGTGCACTCGTGGCAAACGGGCATTCAAGAGCATTCCTCCGAGCGTCAGGAGGCCACCGAACAGGATCGTCAGCTCAAAAACGATTATGAGAAAGGGAGGAATTGAAACGATGGGCTTACCGCCGACGATCAGGGGGTAATGCAGCGAGGCGCCGATAGTGAGCGTAAAGCCGGCGATGGCGCCGAGCAAGCAGCCGATAAGAGTAAAAACGCGGACCGGGCTGGGCGGTTTTGCAAGCGCCTCATCGATGGCATGATGGGGAACTGGCGAGAGGGCTTGCAGTTCCCGATAGCCGGCTTTTTTTAGCTGCTCGATCGCCAAGATGAGACTATCCAAATGACGAAAGCTTCCCACAACGCCTGAATTGGGCGTTGCCATCTTACCGCTCCCCCTTTTGGCCCATCATAGGAGGAGGCAATTCCTCTTTTACCTCCACGATAGAAACCAAAGGCAGAAACTTTGCGAACACAAGAAACCAGAGAAAGAACCAAGCAAAACTGCCGGCCGTGATACTGACATCTACCCAGGTGGGGAAATAAAGTCCCCAGGAATACGGGTCGTATTCGTGAGCCAGCGAGGTTACGATAATCACGAAGCGTTCCATCCACATTCCGATATTGATTAGAATCGCAATGCCAAAAAGCCAGGGGGTGCTGGTCCGAATAGGCTTGAGAAAGAACAGCAGAGGGACAAGCGAGTTAAAGAGGATCATGATCCAGAAGGGAATGGCATATTCTCCTGTGATCTGAAAGGTGAAGTGTTGCCATTCCGGAATGTTGTTGCTGTACCATGCAATGTAAGTTTCCACGACGTAGGCATAGCCTACGATCAGCCCGGTGAGGATGATGAGCTTGGCGAGATTCTCGAGGTGCGACTGCGTCAGGTAGGCGTCGAGACGGAAAACCCTCCTTACCGGAATGAGCAACATGATGACCATCGCCAATCCGGAATGAATGGCGCCGGCGACGAAGTAAGGAGCAAAGATCGTGCTGTGCCAGCCGGGAACGATCGACTGCGCGAAGTCCCAGGAGACCACGCTGTGAACTGAGATGACTAAAGGAGTAGCTAGTGCTGCCAGAAATAGATAGGCTGCCTTATAGTGTCTCCATTGTCTATCAGTCCCCTGCCATCCCTGAGCCATGAAGGCATAGATTTTGTGACGCCAACCTGAGGTTCGGTTTCTTACCACGGCCATGTCCGGGACAAGACCGGTAAAAAAGAAAAGGACGCTGATAATCATGTAGGTCGTAACCGCAAAGACGTCCCAGACAAGCGGGGAGCGGAAGTTGATCCAGAGTCCTCCCACCTGAGGATAGGGCAGCAGCCAGTAAAAAAACCATGGACGACCCAAATGAATAATGGGGAAGAGACCTGCCGTGAAAAGAGCAAACACTGTGACGGCCTCGGCAGTCCGGTAAACACCGGCCCGCCAACGAACTCTAAAAAGATAAAGTATAGCCGATATAAGCGTCCCCGAGTGAGCAATTCCCACCCAGAAAACGAAATCGGTAATGTAGACAGCCCACATCACCGGGTGGGTCAAACCTGAGACACCTAGTCCGTGGACAACCTGATAGCGCCAGGCAAAGATTCCCCACGCTAGAACTATGACGTCGGCCAGGACAACAGCGTAATAGGTCCGTCCTGGAGATCCCATGGCCCGGAGAATATCTTTATCGACCTGGCTATAGTTCAGCTGGGGCATCTATCCCTCGACGGGCCCGGGTTTGATTTTCTTCAAGTATGTTACAGCGGGCTTTGTATTCAGCTCTTCCAGTACATGATAGCTCCGAGGGCTCTTGATCGTTCTCGAAACCTCACTATTTGGATCATCGAGATCGCCGAACACCATCGCGCGTGTCGGGCAAGTCTGAGCACAAGCGGGAACGACCTCTCCGTCACGGATCTCCCTCTGCGTTTCTTTTGCTGCGAGCTCCGCGTGCCGAATTCGCTGCACGCAGAAAGTACACTTCTCCATCACCCCAACCTCACGGACCGTCACGTCCGGATTAAGCTGTGAGTTTAACGGCTCGGGCCTTTCTACAGTAAACCAATTGAAGCGGCGGACTTTATAGGGACAATTGTTAGAGCAGTACCGCGTTCCCACACATCGATTGTAAACTTGGACATTGAGCCCTTCCGGGTTGTGGTATGTGGCGTACACGGGACAGACCGGCTCACATGGAGCATTATCACAGTGCTGACAGAGCATCGGTATGAAATGGTGGTCGGGGTGGTCGGCTTCTCCGTCATCGAACCGCTCGATGCGAATCCAGGACATCTCCCGTCCCTTTCCGACTTGCTCCTTCCCGACGACGGCAATGTTGTTTTCGGCGCTGCAAGCCGCCACGCATGCGCCGCAGCCGATGCAGGCGTTCAGATCGATTGCCATGCCCCAGCGGTGCTTCGGATGAGAGTGCTCCGGATACATCTGAAGCAGTTCGCGCCTGGGCTCGGGCTGCGATCCGCGTTGAAGAGCGTCTAACGCAACCGTCTGAGCAATCAGCCGCTCATGCGGGCGGTCGCTTCCGGACGTAGTAGCCAAAGGATACTTCTCCCCGGTTCGGCTGACTGTCACTGGCGTTGCAATCCATACCAGTCCGCCTGAGGCAGCTTCGGGTACTTTGGATAACAGTGGAATCGGATTGGCCCCTCGGTGTTCTGCGTAGCGGCCAAAGGCGATATGCCCTTGACCCACCGGCACAACAACGACGCCTGATCTAACGCCACCCGATATGTGCGCCGGGAGATTGATGCTGACTGTTGACGACCGGAGGGTAAGAAGATCCGCTTCGCTCACCTCGAGCCGTTGGGCGTCCTTGGGATTTATCTCAACCCAACTGTCCCAAACTATTTGCGTAAGCGGATCGGGGAGTTCCTGCAGCCAGGGACGATTTGCCATTCGTCCGTCGTAAAAGGTCGCGGAGGGATAGGGAATCAGTGTCAACTCATCGGTGTCAACGGTGACGGTGGGTAGTTCGAATTGTCTCCGGAGAACTCCGGGATTTAGCCGGACAACCTGCCGCCGTCCAGGTTGAAAAAGGCCCCCGCTTTGAAGCGCCTCGGTCCAGAACGCTTCAAAATCCGTTTCCGGCTTTACATGCTGGTAAAGTTGTTTCCACTGATCCCTGAGATAATTGTAGAAATTTTCCCAGGGCAAGGCTTGTTGAATTCCCAGCCGGCTCGCCACGGAAAGAAGGACGTCTCCAACGTTCTTTGTGTTGTACAGAGGTTTCATCGCTGGCTGCTGCAGCCCGCGGACTCCTTCCCACGGCTCATAATCGCCCCAACTTTCGAGGAATGTATGGTCCGGCAGGACGAGGTGTGATGCGGCCGCCGTCTCATCGGGAAAGCTCGCAAAACTCACCACCAGAGACACCTTTTTGAGCGCGGCCTGGAAGCGGCCGGCTTCCGGCAGCGTGAAAACAGGATTCACCCCCGCTAGAAGCAGAACGGAAACTTTCTCCTGTTCCATCGCCTCAATGAGCTTTTGCATGTCACTGTAGCTTGAGGCTTTGCCTGCGGCTGCATTCGGGCCGAATTGAACCGTCCGTCCGACATTGCCGACCACATAATTGAGAAGGTTCACCGCAACACACATCTCTGTTCCCCTGGGACTCTTGCCATCCGCAAGGGCCAAACTCGGTCGTTGCCGAGCAAACTCGCGGCCAAGCACGTGAATTTTGTCTGCGGACATTCCGATCTTCTCCGCGACCGTTTCGGGAGCGAACCCAGCTACGAGAGTGCGAAGCTCTTGCACTTCTGACAGAGGCAGGCCGCTCGCCAAATTCCCAGCGAGAATCACCTGAATCATGCTCAGCGCCAGCAAGGCCTCTGTGCCAGGCCGGACTGCAATCCATTCATCGCTGTTCGCTCCGGTAAGCGAGAGCCGAGGGCCGATATAGACAAAACGACCCATCGAACCGTCCCGGTAACTGCGCATCGAGGCGAATTGGCGCGCAAACTCCACCGGTGAAAGCCAGGTCTCCATAAAATCTGCACCGAAGGAAAAAATCAGACGCGCGTGCTCAATGTCGTAAGATGGAATCTCTGCCAAACCGAATGCGATACGGTTCGCCTCCCGCAAAGACTCATAGCTGATGAGTTCGTATCGGAAACGTTGGCCGCCCCCTAGGGCTTTACGCCACGTATCAATGAGGTTATCGAGGCTTCCCGTAAGAAGCGGCGTAACGAAGGCAATCCGATCCGCTTGCCCCTTAAACTCCGAAAATTTACCAGCAAGAATTTTTTCTGCTGCTTCCCAGGAAATTGGCTGCAATGATTCGTCCGCTGCTTTCTTGAGCGGCTGTTGGATTCGGTCCGGATTGTAGAGTCCCTGGAGACTCGCCTGTCCTCGTGCGCAGAGTCTGCCCCGATTGACCGGATGGTTCGGGTTTCCCTCCACTTTAATCGCTCGGCCTTCGACCGTCTTCACCAGCACTCCGCATCCGGCAGGACATTCACGGCAAACGCTCGCATACCAGGTTGCTTCGCCCGGGATGATCTCTTCCTCAGGGATGAGATACGGAATTAGTTTTTCAGGCGAGCCGGGCGAACAACTCGAAAGAGCAGCCGTGGCCCCGCCTAATCCAACGATCTTTAAGAAATCTCTTCGCTTGATGTCCATCGCAGTCTCTCAGCGATGGCAGACGACACAGTCGATACTGACGTGCCGCTGGCGGTGGCACAAGACACAATCGTTCATATCAAGAGCTCTAACTTGTTTTACCTGATCCATGGTCTCAACAGGACCGTGGCAGGTCTGACATGTGTTTCCGGAGCGAACGTGCGGCCAGTGCTCGAAAAAAACGAAGTCAGGCATCGAAGTCACCTTGGCCCACTGAATAGGCTCCTTTCGGTCCCAGTAGCTTTTCAGCTTTTGCACTTCTGGTTGGGTTGCTGCCGTGATTTTGTGGCAACCCATGCAACGCTGGACGGAGGGAATGCCGGCTACGGCAGCTCTGCGAGCATAGATGTGGCAATACTCGCACGATATCTTGTAATCACCCGCGTGGATCTTATGGCTGAAGGCAACCGGTTGACTAGGGCCCGGCGTCTTGCGAGAAAAAGTGAGTCCTACTCCGACAGCTACGACAGAGAAGGCCAGCAAGCCTGTCCCGATCAGCCACTTTTTCATTCCAAACTATTTCTTGCAGAAGCTTCGTATGTAGGAGACAAGCTCGTGGATCTGCGCGTCGGTTAAAGACCCTCCCCATGAAGGCATCATCGCAGAGCGGCCGATGCTCTGGCCGCCGCCTTTGACGGCTTTGAACAGGGTCTCGTCAGTGTCTTTTGCCATGACTTTACAGTCGGAAAAATCCCTGGGCTTTGGATTGAGTGCCGCAGCCGCCGGGCCGTCGCCTTTGCCGGCCGCTCCGTGACAGGTTGCGCACGTATCCTTAAAAAGCGAGGGCGCGTTCTGCGCGGCGAGAAGAGAAGAGGGACATAACCCGACTCCCCAGAGGAAAAGCAGGAGAAAGAAAGAGATCCATTTTCTTTGTGTCACATCGCACCTCCTCATTGATTTGTTTCTACGTGGTCAGTCGCGTTCATCTCAACCAGCTTACGGCAGCGGACGAAAGATTGCCGGAACCTCTTTGCCCTCAACGTTGAGTTCG
>WNGH01016070.1_pt1 | contig 10090 bp, 9 predicted proteins | sample 5400631 | NCBI WGS metagenome assembly WNGH01 (sample SAMN13153373, study PRJNA577476) | soil metagenome | isolation source: 115 cm soil or saprolite under Garry oak tree replicate 1 | place: USA:California | collected 2016-06-15 | reverse complement strand
TTAGTTAACCGGAGGCGGCATCCTTCAGTAGCCCGTCGTTTGGCGCTGTCGGCTGCTGTTTCTTTCGGCTTCGTGTCAGCTGGTATCAGGCGCTGCTGAAATCTACCGGGATCTTGACGTAAAGACAGGATAAGGAAATGGCCGCAGGATATCATTTCGGCTATGGGAAACGGCAGCCAATGCACAGTCCCGGATCCTGAGGGTGCCCGGCTGACAGACCGTATCGGAATCGGTGTGCTGACCAGGCTGGTGTCCCGTGATTTAGTTGATGAGGTGATAGCCGAGGCCGGCCGGCGTGAGCAGCGCCGGCGGCTGCTGCCAGCCCGCGTAGTTGTTTACTACGTTCTGGCGCTGTGCCTTTTCTTTGATGAGGGGTATGAGGAGGTGATGCGCCGCCTCGTGGGCGGGCTGCGGTTTATGAGCTCATGGGCCGCAGAGTGGAAAGTTCCGACAACGGGCGCGATCTGCCAGGCGCGGCAGCGGCTGGGCGCCGAGCCGCTGCGGCTGCTGTTTGAGCGGGTGGCGGTTCCGCTGGCGCGGGCCGGGACACCCGGCGCGTGGCTTAGCGGGCGGCGGCTGATGGCCATTGACGGATTCGTCCTGGAAGTCGCGGACACCCCGTCCAATGACGCTGAGTTCGGCCGGTCCGGCAGCAGGAAAATCGCCCCGTTTCCCCAGGTCCGCGTCGTCGGCCTGGGTGAGTGCGGCACTCACGCGATCGTGGGCGCGGCTTTCGCCAAGGTCCGCACCGGCGAGCGTGAGCTTGCCGCCAAGCTGTTCACCGGCCTTGAGCCGGGCATGGTCTTGCTGGCAGACCGCGGCTTCTACAGCTACCAGCTGTGGCATGACGCGGCAGCGACCGGCGCGGATTTGCTGTGGCGGGTGCCCTCCACGCTGAACCTGCAGATCGCCCGGCCGCTGCCCGACGGCTCCTACCTGTCCTTCCTGGCCGACCCGGTGATACGGCGGCGCCGCAACGTCCAGATCAGCAAGGGCTGCGCCTTCGTCGATGAGCTGACCGGGATCCCCGTCCGGGTCGTCGAGTACGAGATTCCGGACCGGGCGGGCAAGGACGAGATTTTCTGCCTGGTCACCACCATCATGGATCCCCAGGACGCTCCGGCGGTCGAGCTTGCCGCCGCCTACCAGCAGCGGTGGGAATTCGAGACCAGCCTTGATGAGCTCGAGATCCACCAGCGGGGCGCCGGCCGGGTCCTGCGCTCCAAATCCGCCGAGATGGTGAAACAGGAAATCTGGGCACTCCTTCTTACCCACTACGCAACCCGGGACCTGATATGCCAGGCCGCTGATGCGGCCGAAATCGACCCCGGCCGGCTTTCCTTCATACGCTCACTGCGCGTCATCCGCCGCCAGGTAACCGACCAGGCGGCATTTTCCCCCCGGACGACTTAAAACCGCACGCGCGAGAACTATCACTGAGATCAACGAGCGGCCCAACCCGCCCCGGCGGCACCGCAGCAACCCACGGGTAATCAAGCGGCTCCGCATTCACGGCCACCGCGAAAAACACCCGTCAGACATCGGCATTAAACACCACGGACCAGCCACCATCAGGATCCTGGCAGTCACCCTTAACTAAGTGGTATTGCCGCGCCCGGTCCAGAGATAAACAATGGATATGTATATCTTGCTCCTAGCGCTTAGTGTGTGCTGAATTGCATCAGATGAAATCCCGTCACTGATTGCTAGTAGGCCATTGTTCTTGGCCTGTGGTGTTAGCTGGCGGTACCGTCCGGCACTCTTTTGACTGCTTGGATGTGCCCGCCGACGATCATCGCATCTGATACGAGCGGTCAGCGGTCAGTGCGGGTGAGCGATGACGGGCATGCACCTGGCGTGGCCTGACCGCACCTGGCGGTCGCTGGGGTTGCTGCGTCCATAGGAGTAGGCATTCAGCGGGATGCTGGACGGCTGGGCGGCGCGGCAGTTGGCTTTCACATGAGCTCGAGCTACCCCGGCCAGTAGCCCGGCCGGCGCCGCCACGACGGAGGCCGGGGCCGACGCGCATGATAGGTCCGCGCCGAGTCCGCGATCCGGCACGCCGACGTAGTGTGAGCTAGCTTCGTCGGCCATGTCTGAGTACTGCTAGAACCAACGGCGGGCGCCATCAATCTGGCCCGAGCCGACGCGACTACCATGCCTCGTCGGCGAGCGGGGCGGCGTTGAGGGCGTCGCGGCGGGTGCGCCAGTCGGCCATCAGGGAGTCCATGAGCTTCGCGAAGCGCTGGCCGTGGTTACGTTCCAGCAGATGCGCCATCTCGTGCACGACTACGTACTCCAGGCTTTGCGGGTGCTTCTTGGCCAGCTCGAGGTTGATCCAGATGCGGCCAGTCTCGCGGTTGCAGGATCCCCACCTGGTCTTCATGCGCCTGATGCCCCATTGGGACACGCTGTGGCCGACAACCGGTTCCCACTGCTCAATCAGCGGCGGAACAGCGCGCCGCAGCTCGCTGCGCTGCCACCGCTGGAGCACCTTGGTGCGAGCCGCCTGATCCGAGTCCACCGGTATATAGAGCAACAGCCGGTCGCCATCGACTTCCACGTGGGCGGGACCGGGCCGCTCGATGACCTTGAGGCGGAGGCGCTTGCCCCAGACGTAGTGGGATTCTCCCGAGACCATCTCCCGCGGCGTTTGTCGCGCGGCGTCCTGGAACTGGCTGCGTTGCCGCTTGATCCATGGCAGGCGGTGGATGACTGCCAGGCGAACCCGCTCGTCGTCCAAGCGGGCGGGCGCGGCTACGCGGACCCGGCCGGCTGGCGGGTAGACCCCGATGTGGAGGTTCTTGATGTCCTTGTAGACAACCTCAATCGGGATACCGCGGACGGTCAGGTAGCCGTTAGCGGTACTCATGGCGTGCTTTGATCAATTCAAACAGCTCGTCGAGCCGATCGTATCCGTCGGGCAGTACACGGCTGATCGCTCGCTTAACCCTTCTTTCCTTCATAGGATCGCCGACCCAGCTGTCGGGCTTGGTGTGCATGACAGCCAGGTCGACCTCTACCGCGATGTCATCGCTAGGGAAGCCGAACAGGTACTCCTTGTACGCGATCGCATCCTGGCGCCGCTGGTCAATCAGGGCATCGAGCAGCTCGGACATCCTGTCGTAATACTTCGGGTTAAGGGCACGCTCATCGACGATTACCTTGCGCATGTTGTTCGCGATCGTTTCGGCTACAGCGTCCCGGTCAGACCTGACTCCCCTGGGCAGCTTGTCGAGCGCGTCGGCGCCTTGCTTGGCGATGAGCTGGATGAGCCCAGTGTCCTCGAAGTCGGCGACGACCTCCGCGGGGTCGGCCTGAATGTAGGTGTCCAGCAGGAAGCGCATGCCGGCCTCGTACTGCTTGAAGTCGAGGTTCTCGCCGGCGCCGAGCTTGACCTCGTCGCGGACCGCCGCGTAGTGGGCGACTTCCGTCTTGATGGCAGCGGCTTCGTCGGCGGTGTACCCGGCGGCCTCCATCTCGTTAGCCAGGTTGGCGTAGTAGCGCGTCACGGCTGCCACCGCCTTGTACAGATCGACCCGCTTCGGCTCGTTGGCCTTGAGCTGTTCGGCGTTGCCTGGCTCGGCGGCGCAGAAGTACTGCTGGTACTGCACCGTGCCTCGCGGCGGGCTGACCGGCTCGCAGATTGCGCGGATGGTCTCCAACACCTCGTCGAGGTCTTCGCGCGCCTTCTTGAGCCGGTCCTGCAGCAGGCCCTCGACGTCCTTCGCCTCGTAGCCATCCAGGGCGCCGCCGATGTAGTCGGTGATGGCGCTTTGCAGCGAGTTGAACAGGTCGCGGTAGTCGACGATGTAGCCGTAGTCCTTGTCGTCGCCATCCAGGCGGTTCACGCGGCAGATGGCCTGGAACAACCCGTGGTCACGCATGGTCTTGTCGATGTACAGGTAGGTGGCGGGTGGGGCGTCGAAGCCGGTCAGCAATTTGTCGACCACGATCAGTAGGCGCATTTGCCCAGGATGCTTGACGAAGCGCTCCTTAACGTCCTGCTCGAACTGCTCCACCTTGTACATGGCCGTATCAGCAGGCTCATTGAAGTGATCGGCCAGCATCTGCTGGTAGGTCTCGTACTGCCGCAGCTTCTCGGTCAGGCCCGCGCCGGCATCCTCCTTGGCGATGTCGCCCGGCTGCGGCTGGTAGCTGGTGACGACAGCGCACTTGCCTTTGAACCCGGCCTGGTAGAACAAGTCGTAGATCGTGCAGGCCTGGTAGATGCTCGAGCTAACAAGGATGGCGTTGCCGCGCCGGTCCATGAGCCGGGGCTTGGTCTCCATATCGAGCAGGATGTCGTGGATGATCTGCCGAGAGCGCGGTTCGGAGCTGACCACCTTCTGCATGGTGCCCCAGCGCTTCTTGAGCGCGGCGCGGGACAGATCGGTCATGCCCTTGGTCTTGGCCTCGAACCACTTGTCCACCTGGGCGGGCGAGGTCAGGTGCTGGTCGATGTTGCGGGCTTCGTAGCGCAGGTCGAGCACCACGCCGTCATCCACGGCCTCGTCGAACTTGTAGGTGTGGATGAAGCTGCCGAACGTTTCCAGGCTGGTTTCTTTATCCGCCTTGAGCAGGGGCGTGCCAGTGAACCCTATGAACATGGCGCCGGGCAGCAACTCCTTCATGGCCCGGTGCATGACGCCGGACTGCGTCCGGTGCGCCTCGTCGACGAAGACGAAGATGTTGCCCTTGGGGGAGAAGTCCCTGGGGACGGTTGCCTGAAGCTCCGTAATGAACTGGCTGTCGGCCTCGCCCTGGTCGCGGTCGCTGTCGGAGCCGCGGAACTTGTGGATGAGCGAGCAGATCAGCCACTCAGTGGAATTGTTGAGCGTGTCGAGCAGGTCGACGCCGCTGCTGGTGCGGTAGATGCTCTCGTCCACGCCGTTGAAGACGCGCTCGATCTGTTCGTCCAGCTCCGTCCGGTCGGTGATCAGCAGGACGCGCGCGTCCGGCTGGTGCTCGCGGATCCACTTGGCCAGCCACACCATCGTGAGCGACTTGCCCGAGCCCTGTGTGTGCCAGATGATGCCGCCCTCGCGCCGCTTCACGCGCGCCTGAGCAGCCTTGACACCGAAGTACTGGTTGTGCCGACTGGCCTTCTTCACCCCGGCGTCGAAGACCATGAAGTCGTGGATCAGCTCGAGCAGCCGGTCTTTTGAGCACAGCTGGCTCAGCGACCGATTCAGCGGGTTCTCGATGGGGGAGGGCTCTTTCCACGCCATCCAGTACTTCTCGGGCGTGTCGATGACCGCGTAGCGCAGGCCCTCGACATCGTTGCTAGCCATCACCAGCTGCACGGTCGTGAAGAACGGGAGGATGAACTCTGGCTGCTGGTTGCCGATGGTCTGCCGGATGCCTTCCGACACAGCGACATATGAGCGCTTCAGCTCCAGCGTCACCAGGGCGATGCCGTTGACGTACAGGACGACATCGGGGCGCTTGCTGTGCTGGCCCAGCACAGTAACTTCCTCGACCACCACGAAGTGGTTGGCCCGCGGATTGTCCCAGTCGATCAGCTTGACGGTCTCGTACTGCTCACCCGCACCGGGCTTAACCTTGGCGCCATAGCGCAGCATTCCGTAGACGTCTCGGTTGGCCTCGTACAGGCCGCGGCCCGCACCGATGGCCGCGGCCTTCTTGAGCGAGTTGATCGCCTTGTTGATCAGATTTTCGTCGTAGCCACGGACACGCAGGTTCTGGGCAAGCAGCGCGGCCTCGATGTTCGAGGTACCAGCGCGGTCTTTCCAGTTGCCCAGGTACTCGTAGTCCAGCTGCTCCTTCAGCAGCCTGACGACGCGGTCCTGCGTCTTGCGCTCTGGCTGTCCGACGTCGCTCATACTGCTGCCTCCTGAATGGGCAGGCGGGTGCGGCCGACGAGGAGTTGCTGCATCATGCCGACCTTGATGTCGCGCGCCTTGGCGAGGCGGGTTCCAATATCTGCGATCTCGTAATCGGTGTCGCTCAATACGTTGACGATAGCGATCTGCTCGTCAAAGGTCGGTACGGGCAATACCTTCTCGCGAAGAAACTTGAAGTGCCGGTTATAGCCTGTGATCATGACCGGATCTCCCTCAAGTGCGTAACTAAAGAAACGCGTGGAGTTGCCCGTCTTGGCCTTCAAGATCTGGGTCAAGCAGGCCGCCCGGGCGATCGGGGCCGCGACACCGGGACGCCCTCGGCCGTGGTCGCCAACCCCGCGAAGGTGGAGGAGGGTGGACCGCACCACCGGCAGATCCATGCCGCCCTGGCCAGCGCCGGCTGGCCCGAGCCCCTGTGGCTGGAGACGACCTGGGATGATCCCGGCGGCGGCCAGACCCGGCAAGCCCTCCAGGCCGGCGCCGAGGTTATCTTCGCCTGCGGCGGCGACGGCACCGTCACCGCCTGCGCCGCCGAACTGGCCGGAACCGACGTGGCTCTCGCCGTAGTGCCCGCGGGCACTGGCAACCTCCTGGCCGCCAACCTCGGCCTGCCCAAGCGGCCAGCCGCCGCTGTTGCCGCCGCCACTTCGCACAGCCGCCGCAGGCTTGACGTCGGCGTGGCCGGGGACCGCTGCTTCACCGTGATGGCCGGCATGGGGTTCGACGCCCAGATGCTCCGCGACACCCCCGAAACGCTCAAGGCCAGGATCGGCTGGCCCGCGTATGCGATCGCCGCGGCACGCCACCTGTGCGACACCCCCATGCAGGTCAGCATCAGCCTCGACCACGCCGAGCCGTTCACCCGCCGCGCCCGGAGCGTCCTGGTCGCCAACGTTGGCACACTGCAAGGCGGCCTGCGGCTGCTGCCCGATGCCGCGCCTGACGATGGCCTGCTGGACGTGGCGGTGCTCATGCCACCCAGACGGCGCAACTGGCTGCCGCTGGCCTGGGCGATCATCCGGCACCGGCCCACCGCCCCAGTGCTGGAAACCTTCCAGGCCAGGCACGTAGAGATCAGCAGCGACACCGAACAGCCCCGGGAACTCGACGGGGACCCCATCGAGCCCGGACACGTCCTCACCGCCGCCGTCCGCCCCGCCGCGCTGTGGGTGTGCGTGCACCAGCCGCCATCCCCCGGCAACGTCACTGGCAGCCATGACATGCAGGCCCCGGCCATGTCCCCGGCATGACACGAGCCCAGCCAGCAACCCGGCAAAGAAAGGAAAGAAAGGAAAAAGGATGTATGTAATCCGCGAGAAGATGTTCCGCCTGGCTGAGGACTCCGACATCACCAACGAAACCGGCGAGCAGGTCCTGCGGGTCGAGGGCAAGATCATGAGCCTGCACAAGCGGCTCATCCTCCGCGACCCGGCCGGGCGCGAAGTCGCACAAGTCCACCGCAAGCTCGCCGCGCTCCGCCCCACCTACGAAATCACCATCGACGGCAAGAATGTCGCCGAGGTACGGCAGCACCTGTTCACGCCGTTCCGCGAACGGCTCACCATCGATGTTCCCGGCGCTGGCGACATGGAGATCAGCGGCGACCTGTTCAGCCACGAATTCACCATCCAGCAAGACGGGCACACCGCCGCGACCATCTCCAAGCGCTGGCTCAGCCTGACCGCCAGCTACGCGGTCGATATCGCCCCTGGGGAGAACGACCTGCTGATCCTGGCCAGTGTCCTCGCGCTCGACCTGGCCCTGGATATGCAGCGCCACGCGGCGTGACAATGCCCGGCCACGCCAGCGCATGACCTCGGCCCCGATCTGGCGGCATCAAATGGCACACGCGAACCCATCCATACCGCAACCAAGAAGGAGGCCGGCGATGCGCGCTGATGTCAAGCCCGGCACGACATTCCCGGACTACCAGCTCCCCGACCAGACCGGGCAGCCGCGGCGGCTGTCGGAAATCCAGGTAGGCGACCCGATGATCATCGTGCTCGCCCGGGAGGCCTATTCCGCCAAAGACCAGCGCCAGCACGAGGGCCTGGTCCAGCTGTGGAGCGAGATGAAACCCGGCGTGGGGTACTGCCAGATGGTCACGATCACCACCAGCGATCCCCAGGAGACCTACAACTACCGCTCCGGGGTGAACGCGGAATGGCCGTTCCTGTCCGACCCCGGCCGCATCGTCCAGCGCGACCTCGACATCGCCGAATACACCGACCCCGCGCACAACCAGATGGTCCCGCACACCATCGTGTGCGCCCCCGGCCTGGTCATCTACAAGATCTACAACGGCTACTGGTTCCTCGGGCGGCCGACCGTCGAGGAACTGCGCATGGACCTGCGCGCGGTGCTCACGCAGTGCCACTGGGACTGGGACCTGTCCGATCTGCGGGTGCGGGCCGCCTGGGAGCGCGGCGACACCGACCGCTTCTACCCGCCGGAACTGGGCTGGCCACAAGAGGTATCCGGCCGCCCGCGATCATGAATATCTTCCTGACCGGGGCGACAGGTTATCTCGGCGGTGCGATCGCGCGTGAGCTCACGCCCGCCGGGCACAAGGTCACCGGCCTGGCCCGCTCCGCAGCAAGCGCGCGCAAGCTGCAAGCCGCCCGGGTCGTGCCGCACAGCGGCTCACTGGCGGACGCGGGCAGCCTGGCCGCCGGCGCCCGCAGCGCAGATGCCGTTATCCACACCGCCCTGGATGCCGCCGCCAAGGCACCCCACGAGACCGACATCGAGGCGGCCGGCTCATTCCTGCGGGCGCTGGCAGGCACCGGCAAGGCCTTTGTCCTTAGCGGCTGCCGAGCGGCGGCCCTCTTTGCCGTCCTGCCGTTCGCAAAATCGGGATGGCTTCGCGATTCATGGGGCTAGCCCGACACTTTTCGGCGGCGAATGTAGGGGTGACTCCATAGCCTCGCAAAACTGTAGCGGTAATAATTCCGTAAATGCGGGTGCTCCGAAAGCGTCGGCGCGGGAGCACTGGTCGGCCGGGGCTGGCCGCGATCGGCACCTCAGCCAGTCTCTGAAGGAGGAGATACATATGGTCGCCACACCGAAGCAGCGACACGCAAACCTTGGCGTGATCATTAGCGGTGTCATCGTGATCCTGGGGATCTTGACGATGTTGTTCGGAAGCTTCTTGGTCGGGCTTGTCGCCACGCTTATCGGATTCACCGCAGTCGCGGTATTCGCCTTCAGGTGTTACTGAACGCCGCGAAACCAGCTGACCGCCGGGGCCGGGGGAATACAGGGATCCGATTGCCGCGTCGGCCGCTCGCGTGGGTTGCCGACGCGGCGGTTGGCGCCACTTGAGGCGCCACCACGCTGCGCGGCGATGTTGATCGTAGCGGCAAGCTCTCCCACAATCGCTAGGTCTCGAGGCGACCGGCTGTGAGAGCAGAAGGTGGGGAAGAACGCGCCGAGCCGTTATGCGTGACCGCTTGTGCCAGGTTGATCATGACGCTGACCGCGCAGACAGGGTTATCCTGCGCGGCAATGTTCGAGTTGGCGTCGAGCTCGTGGTTGCCGGGGCTAGGAGAGGCTAGCCGTCGCGGTGGAATTGTGCGGTAGGCGATTGCGGCTGCCAGCCCGGATCGTTTGTCAACCGGATGGCGCCCGGCACGGTCCGGGAGCTGATTACGGCGCCTCGGTACCGGCCGCCGCTCCGGCCGCGTTTCTCCCAAGCTCATACGGTCGGCTCGGCAGGAACTGGTATCCACGCCCGCAGCGTCGTGCCGACCGAGGCCAGGCTGCTGACTTGCAACGCCCCGCCTAGCGCGCCGATGCGGTCGTGCAGGCCGATCAGGCCGCTGGTGTCGTGCCGGGGCTCCGCGCCGCCGATCCCGTTATCGCGCACCTCGATGGTGCACCGGTCGTCCCCGCAGGCCACGCATACCCAGGCGGAGCTGGCGCGGGCGTGCTTGACGACGTTGGTGAGCGCTTCGGTGCAGAAGAAGTAGATGCTTACCTCGAGCGCCTCCGGGAGCCTGTGGCCGGTGACATCGAGCTCGACAGGGATGGGGAGCCTGGCGGCGAGGGCGTCGAGGGCGGCGGCGAGCCCGCGATGGGTCAAGATCGCCGGATGGAGGCCGGCCGCGATCTGACGGAGTTCGCCCATGCCGGCCTGGGCTTCGCCGAGCGCGCGATCGAGGAGTTCCTTCGCCTGCTGAGGCGCCGGCGACCACTTCTGCTGCGCCAGCTGGAGGTTGATG
>WNGH01014643.1_pt1 | contig 10090 bp, 9 predicted proteins | sample 5400631 | NCBI WGS metagenome assembly WNGH01 (sample SAMN13153373, study PRJNA577476) | soil metagenome | isolation source: 115 cm soil or saprolite under Garry oak tree replicate 1 | place: USA:California | collected 2016-06-15 | reverse complement strand
AGTTCGGCCATCTCTTCCGCCGGCCGCGCGGCCTTTACCTCTCGATCAAGCGGAAGGGCCGCCTGCGCGAGATCCTCCGCAACTGGCCGGAGCGCGACGTCCGCTGCATCGTCGTGACGAGCGGCGAGCGCATCCTCGGGCTCGGTGACCTCGGCGCCAACGGAATGGGGATACCGATCGGCAAGCTCGCTCTCTACACGGCGGCGGGTGGGGTTCCGCCGCAGTACACGCTGCCGGTCCTGATCGACGCCGGCACGAACAACGAGACACTTCTCTCGGACCCGCTGTACCTCGGGCTCAAACAGACCCGCCTCCCCGACGACGAGCTCGATGACTTCGTGGACGAGTTCGTCGCGGCGGTCGAGGCCGTGTTCCCGGGTGCGCTCATCCAGTTCGAGGACTGGGCAGGCGCGGACGCGATCCGTCTCCTCGAGCGCTACCGCGAGCGCGTGTGCTGCTTCAACGACGACGTGCAGGGCACCGCGGCGGTCGCGCTCGCGGGAATTCTTGGAGCGCTTCGCATCACCGGCACGCCTCTCGCGCAGCAGCGCTTCTTGTTTCTCGGCGCGGGCTCGGCCGCCGTCGGGACGGCGGATCTTCTGGCGAAGGCCATCCGGGACGAGGGCGTGCCCGAGAACGACGCGCAGTCGCGGGTCGCGCTCTTTGACCGCAAGGGCCTCGTCACGGCGGACCGCGAAACGCTCCACGACTATCAGCGCCCGTTCGCGCAGCGCCATGCGCCAATAGCCGATTTCGTCGTAGCGATCGAAACGCTGCGGCCCACGGGGATCATCGGACTCTCCACGGTTGGCGGCGCCTTCGATCAGCGTGTGATCGAGGCGATGGCTCGCGTGAACGAGCGGCCGATGATCTTCGCGTACTCGAACCCGACGTCGCGGTCCGAGTGCACGGCGGAGCAGGCCTACACCTGGTCGGCCGGACGCGCGGTCTTCGCGGGCGGCAGCCCGTTTCCGTCGGTGCGCTTCGGCGGCCGCACCTTCGTTCCCGGGCAGGGCAACAACGTCTACGTGTTCCCGGCGATCGGAATGGCCGTCTACGCGACCGGCGCGCGCCGTGTCACCGACGATATGTTCATCGCCGCCGCGAGCGCCGTGGCTGAGCAGGTGACGCCGAGCGACATCGCGGTCGGGCTCGTATATCCGCCGGTGTCGGGGATCTTTGAAACGGAGCTGCGGGTGGCGGCGCGCGTCGCCGAGGTGATCTTCGATCGCGGGCTCGCCCGCGTCGAGCGCCCCGCGGACATCCTCGCCTTCATCCGTGCGCAGGCGTACGTGCCGCGCTACCGGAGCCTCGTATAGCCCTAGAGTGGGCCGGCGTGCTCGTCGCCGGCCGCGAGGTCAAGGTCACCAATCTCGAGAAGGTCTTCTTCCCCAAGATGGGCCTGACCAAGGGCGACCTCATCCAGTACTACGTCGACGTTTCCGAGGCCATCCTCCATCACGTCGCGCGACGTCCGATGCAGATGAAGCGACACCCCAACGGGGTCGAGGGCGACTTCTTCTACCAAAAGCGCGTGCCCGTGCCGCACCCCGAGTGGCTTGAGACCGTGCACATCAACTATCCGTCCGGAAACGAGGCGGACTTCCCGGTCGTCACGGATGCGGCCGGCCTCGCCTGGATCGCGAACCTGGGCTGCATCGAGTTGCACACGTGGCACTCGCGCGTGCCCGAGGTGAACAAGCCCGACTACCTCCTCATCGACCTGGACCCGTCCGAGGGAAACCCGTGGGCGCACGTGCGCGAGATCGCGCTGGCCTCCAAGCGCGTCATGGACGACCTTGGCTTGCCCTGCTACCCGAAGACGAGCGGCGTCACCGGTCTGCACATCCTCATCCCGATCATTCCCGAGCTCGCGTTCCCGCTGGTGCGTGAGATCGCGCGCGCGATTGCCAAAGCGATCGTGGCACTCGTCCCTGAGATCGCTACGGTGCAATGGAAGGTCGCGGGTCGGCCTGGTGTGTTCGTCGACTACGGACAGAACGCGTTCGATCGCACGATCGCGTCGGCGTACTCGATCCGTCCGGTGCCCGACGCGCGCGCGTCCGCGCCGCTCCGGTGGGACGAGGTGCCCGATGTCGAGCCCGGCGACTTCACGATGGTCACGATGCGCGATCGGATCGCCAAGGTCGGAGACCTCAGCGCGGGGATGTGGGACAAAGCGGTGAGCCTCGATCCGCTCTTCGACGCGCTGAAGGTGAAGCGGACGCTGCCGAAGCGCAGTCCCCGTTCGGGTCCCCCGCGCGACTGGCGCGCCGAGTACGACGCGAAGAAAGCTGGCGGATCAGGGTGGAATCGCGGAACGCAGCGCGGCCCGAGCCATCGTTAGAGGGCTCGGGCCGCTGCGGGAGCAGGGAGGCGTTCTCTAGCGGTACTTGGACCAGAACTGGCTCGCATCCATGTGCGACTCGACGAGCGCCTTGCGGCACGCGTAGTTGACCTTCTCGACCAGATCGTGCAGCTCGTCGGACGACTTGCCGTTGAGCTTCGCCTTGAGCTCGAGGCAGGTCTTCATGATCGCTGTCATCTGGTCCTTCTTCGCGAGATAGCTGAGCTTCGCGGCGAACTTGGCCTTGAACTCGTCGAGCGACAGACCGCTCTGCTCGAGCGCGACGACGCACTCTTCGCTCTCGAGGTTCTGCGTCGCGGCGCACGCCTTGACGAGCGCGTAGACGTCGACCTCAGGCTGTGGCTCTTCCTTCGCGGGCATGTTGTCGAGGTTGTCCGCGAGGACGCGGAAGAAGTTTGAGTCGACGGGGCTCACCTCGAGTGCGGCGAGGCATTGATCGCTGTTGGCATCGCGCGAGTCGAAGCAGTTGACGATCCGTTCGTTGAACCCGTCGTTGTGCGCGGTGACTGCGGTCGCGGCCGTCGCCGTCGCGACAAATGCCGAGACGATGGCCACCAGCAGATAGCGGGCGAAGACAGAGCGCGAAAGCATCGAGAGCTCCTTCCACCGGATCGGAAATTCCGGTCCTGCGATGAGAACGCTTCCCGCCGTGGGACCGTGCACGTGAAGCGGTACTAGGACCAGGGGCGCGGCTGTTCGTTCTCATCACATCTCCGCGCGACCTTCACGGCCTATTCACAAGCAAACGCCATGGTCGCCGTGAAGTAATCAATCTGGAGGACGTGTTCACGCTCTATTCGATTGCGCTCTTTCTGCACATTGCCGGCGCGCTCGGGGTATTCGCGGCGCTCGCGCTCGACTGGGTCGGGATCGCCAATCTGCGGCGCGCGCGCACGCTCGAGCAGGTCCGCGAATGGGCTGGCGTGTACGTCGCGATTCGGGGGCTCGGTGCGGCATCCGTCGCCGCGCTTCTCGTCTTCGGTCTCTATATGACCGCGGTCACGTGGGGTCCGACCGGGTGGATCGGGATCGGCTTCCTCTCGTTGCTCCTCATCGCGGTCGTCGGCGCGGCGAGCGGCGTCCGTCTGTCGCGTCTCCTTGCCGCCGCCGGATCAGGCCAGGGGTCTCTCGGCGAAGATCTCCGCGCGCAGCTTCGGGCTCCTCTGTTCGTCGCCTCGGTTCGGGCACGTACAGCGCTCGCCCTAGGCGTCGTGTTCGTGATGACGGTCAAGCCGGAAGCCTCTGTGTCCCTTCTCGTCGTCGCGGTCGCCCTCGCGCTCGGAATCGCGTCGACGGTTCCGGTCCTCCGCCAGCGATCGGTCAGGACGCGATCGACCTAGCCGAGCTCTCCGGCCAGGAGATCGTCCAGGCGAGGATCGCCGGGTTTTGGCGTGGGCTTCACTTGCTCCCACGTGCACTGCTTTGGATCCTTGTCTGGACGGAAGCGCAGGAAACGCGTGCCGTGCCGGAAACGCTCCTGCTCCATTTTGTCGAAGCGAACCTCGCACACGATCTCGGGACGGATCTCGTGCCAGGGAAGATCTTTTCCCTGCGACCAGCGCGATCCACCCTCGGGCGTGCGTCCCCACTCCTGCTCGATGTGTTGGTCTTCCTTTAGGAGCGGCGGCAGCATCTTTTGGAGCTGGTCCTGAAGCGGACCGGCGATTCCCGATGTGTGTCCGACGAAGTCGAGGGTCCCCTCCGTCCGGTACAAGCCCAGAAGTAAGCTCGCCACGCGCTCTCCGCTGGTGCGGTATCCGACGATCACGCAGTCGACGGTGCGGTGATGTTTCACCTTCGAGACGGCGTCGCGCGCTCCGGGCTTGTACGGAAGGTCAACGCGCTTTGCGATCACGCCGTCGAGACCGATCATCTCGAGCCGCTCGAGCCACTGTTGCGCGAGCTTCGGGTCCTTCGACACCGGCGAGAGCGAAAAGCCCTTCGCGAGACGCTCGAGCTCTTTGCGGCGCTCGGCGAGCGGGCGTTCGTGGATCGGCTCACCGTTCCAGAGAAGGATGTCGAACACGATGTACCGCGCGGGCGTCTCGGCCGAAAGCTTTCGAATGCGCGACTCCGCGGGATGAAGGCGCATCTGCATCGCGTCGAACTCGAGTCGACCGTCGAGCTCGATGACGATCTCTCCGTCGAGCGCCGAATGCGGTGGCAGAAGATCGCCGAGCCTTCGCAGCTCCGGGAAATAGCGAAGCAGCGGCCGCTCGTTCCGACTCCAGAGCGCGAGCTCCCCGCCATCGTTCTCGAGAACGCCGCGGAAGCCGTCCCACTTCGGCTCGTATTGCCAGCGCTCGCCCTCGGGGAGCTGCTCGACGAGCTGCGCTTCCATTGGCGGGAATGGGACGTTCGGACCCGGCATCAGTCAGCGACCTCGGCGGTCGCCCGCGTGACCTCTTCGAGCCAGCGCGCCATCTCGCGCGGCGATCGAAGATGCACGAGCTTCACGGCGCGGCCGCCTTTCGTGACGAGCTCGAGGAGATCCGGTCGCATCCCGTGAACACGACGCAGAGTGCGAAAAAGAAGGAGCGACGGCGGAGGCGCGCTCTGTCCCGCCCACGCGCGTCGTCGGACGAGCGAGACGACCTGTCGTTTCGCGGCCCACCAGAGATGAGTGCGGAAGGGAAGATCCACGAACACGATGGTGTCCGCTCGCCCCATCCGTCGATCGATCACCGGCCACGGACCAAATCCATCGATGACCCACGTGTCGCCCGCCGCCCACCCCTCCAGGATGGCCGCGACCTCATCGAGAGGCGCGCGACGCCAGCCGGGGAGCCACTGGACCTCGTCCACCTCGTGAACGGGAATCCCGAGATGCTGGCCAAGGGTGCGCGCAAGGGTGGACTTGCCGCCGCCTCCATTTCCTATGACCGCGATGCGCCGCACGAGACCATCGTCACACGGAAACGAGAGCGAGGCCCGCCGCCCTCCCGCGGGCAGCGGACCTCGCCCGTATAGGTGCTAAGGCCCTGCTGTTATTCCGTCCCGGCGAAGCCGGGCGCAGCAGGACCGTCAGGCGCTGCGCAGCAGCGCATGACGACCTACTTGCCGCGCTTCGCGAGCACCGAGTCCTTCGCCTGCTTGGCGATGCGGAACTTGAGCACGCGCTTCGCGGGGATCGAGATCGGCTGACCGGTCGCGGGGTTTCGTCCCATGCGAGCCTTGCGGTCGACGATCACGAGCTTGCCGACGCCCGGGATGGTGAAGCCGCTGCGCGCTTCCTTGTACGCGAGTGCGGCAAGTTCATCCAGGAACTGGCCCACTTGCTTCTTGGTCAGACCGGTCTTTTCCGACAAGCGATTCAGGGTCTCCGACTTTGAGATCCCAGCCACGTATCCCTCCTGTGCGGCCTACGGCCTTGTTGGTTCGCGCCGCATTCTGCACGAACGCACAAGAGCGCATGATGCGACGGTGACTCTACGGGTCGTCGATGACCCGCCGGACCGCCCCGAATGGCTTCGGGAGACGATCCGAGTCCTCGCTTCTGGGACCGCCGCCGAGCGGGACCGGCTCCTCGCTCGGGTCGCCCGGGCCTCGGACGCCGACCTCGCCAGGGGGTCGGACGACGACTGGGGGCTCGGTCAGGTGGCGACTCACCTTCTGATCGTCGAGCGGGGCGTAGCCCTCATCGGCCTGCGCCTGGCGACCGGATCCGAGCCCGGCCCCACCGGACAGCCCCGCCCAGCTGCGTCTGCGGTCACGCGGGCGGGCATAGAGAATTTGGCTGAAAAGGCCGTGGCGACGGGCGCTCGTCTCGTTGCCGAGTTCCCTGCCGAGCCCGATACGAAGGCCACCGCCCGACACCCGTACTACGGCGATTTGAATTGTTTTGGTTGGCTCCTCATGCTGCCAGAGCACTACCGAGCACATCTTGAGGCGCTCGACCGGGGCCGGCCGAGCGCCCTCTAGGGGAGGCCGCCCTTGGCCACGGAAGCCAAATCTTCGACCGCGCTCGAGACTTTCGCCCGCGAGGACCGGACGTTCCCGCCGCCGAAGGAGTTCGCGGCGCAGGCGAACGCCAGGGACCCGGGCATCTATGAGCGGGCCGAGAAGGACCTTGAGGGCTTTTGGGCCGAGCAGGCGAGGACCCTTGTCTGGCGCAAGCCGTTCACCAAGGTGCTCGAGTGGGAGGCGCCCTATGCCAAGTGGTTCCTCGGCGGCGAGCTGAACGTCTCGGAGAACTGCCTCGACCGCCACGTAAAGGCGGGGAAGGGCTCGAAGGTCGCCTACTACTGGGAAGGTGAGCCGGGTGACGCCCGAGCGATCACCTATGAGGACCTTCTGGGTATGACGGCGCGGGCGGCGAACGCGCTCAAGGAGCTCGGTGTGCGGAAGGGCGACCGCGTCGCGATCTATATGCCGATGATCCCGGAGCTACCCGCCGCGATGCTCGCCTGCGCCCGGATCGGCGCGCCGTTCACGGTGGTCTTCGGCGGCTTCTCAGCCGAGGCGCTCTCGGGTCGCATCAACGACTCCGAGGCGAAGGTCCTGATCACGGCGGATGGCGGCTATCGCAAAGGCGGCGTGGTCCCGCTCAAGAAGAACGCCGACGAAGCGATCGCGCAGACCGAAAGCATCGAGAAGGTGCTCGTCGTCCGGCGCACGAAGCAGGAGGTGCCCTGGACCGAGGGTCGTGACCTCTGGTGGCACGAGATCGTCGACCGCCAAAAGCCCGAGTGCCCGGCCGAATCCCTCGACAGCGAGCACATGCTCTACCTGCTCTACACGTCGGGGACAACCGCCAAACCAAAGGGCATCGTGCACACGACTGCCGGGTACCTCGCCGGTACTGGTGCGCGGCCGACATCGGCTGGGTCACCGGGCACAGCTACATCGTCTTCGCGCCGCTTGCGAACGGCACGACCGGCGTCATGTACGAGGGCACGCCCGACTTCCCGGACAAGGACCGCTGGTGGTCGATCATCGAGAAGTACAAGGTCTCGATCCTCTACTGCGCGCCCACCGCGATCCGCACGTTCATGAAGTGGGGCGCGGAGTACCCCGCGAAGCACAACATGTCGTCGCTGCGCCTGCTCGGGTCGGTCGGCGAGCCGATCAATCCCGAGGCCTGGCTCTGGTACCAGGAGACGATCGGCGGAGGACGGTGCCCGATCGTCGACACCTGGTGGATGACCGAGACGGGGATGATCCTCATCACGCCATTGCCGGGTCTGACGACGACCAAGCCCGGAAGTGCGACGTTCCCGTTCCCCGGGGTGAAGGCCGACGTGGTCGACGAGAATGGGAAGTCGGTGCCCCTTGGCGGCGCCGGCTATCTCGTGCTCTCGCGGCCGTGGCCCGCGATGCTCCGCGGCATCTACAACGACGACAAGCGTTATCGCGAGACGTACTGGAGCCGCTACCCCGGGAAGTACTTCGCCGGCGATGGCGCGCGTCGCGACCAGGACGGCTATCTCTGGCTCATGGGGCGCGTCGACGACGTGATGAAGATATCCGGGCACCGCATCTCGACGACCGAGGTCGAGTCCGCGCTCGTCTCGCACCCGAAGGTCGCCGAGGCCGCGGTGATCGGACGAGAGGACCCGATCACCGGACAGGCGATCTTCGCCTTCGTGACGCTTCGCGGAGGAAACGAGGGAAGTGAGGACCTGTCGAAAGAGCTACGCGAGCACGTCGTGAAGGCGATCGGCTCGATCGCGCGCCCGAAGACGATCATGTTCACCCCCGAACTACCGAAGACGCGTTCGGGAAAGATCATGCGAAGACTGCTTCGCGATATCGCCAACGGGACGCCGCTGGGCGACACGACCACGCTCGCCGATGCGACGGTCGTCGAGTCCATCCGCACGGCCTCGGCTACAGGCAAAGACGACTGAAGCTGTCTTCGTCGCGGGCGGGTGGCACGGCGCAGCGGGTCTCTCGCGAAGCGCGGGTGCCCCGGGGACCCGCCCGCAGCGAACGACAGTGAGCTGCAAGGCGGGGAGGGTGCGCTGAGGGAGAGACCCGCGGAGCCGGGACAGGACCCGCCCGCACCGGAGCGGCTTCGAGGAGTGAAAACCCGAATTGACGATGCGGAAGGAAAGACGTAGACAAGCGCGCTATATCGCGTGCGTTGGGGGTTTGGTGGGAGGTGACGGCCAGGCAATCGAGCACTTATTGAACTGATCTTCTCGAAGCTCGTTCATCGCGTCGTCAGTAAAGGGGGAAACATTGGCAACGCGAACCGCCACCGCGGCCGCCACGACGAGGCCTACATATGGTCTGCCCTTCGTGATCACGGCCGCCTCGGCCGGAACCATCATCGAGTGGTACGACTTTTATCTCTACGCGACTTTGACTCCATTCCTCGCGCCGATCTTCTTCCCGAGCGACAACCCGACCGCGTCCGCGCTCTCGGCATTCGCCGCGTACGCGGCGGGCTTCCTCGTCCGCCCCTTCGGCGCGGTGGTCTTCGGCGCGCTCGGCGACATCATCGGTCGCAAGTACACGTTCCTGGTGACCATCTCGGTCATGGGTATCGCGACCGTGCTGGTCGGCTTTCTACCGACATACGCGCAGATCGGAGTCATCGCTCCGATCGTCCTCGTGCTCCTCAGGCTCGCTCAAGGTCTCGCGCTCGGCGGGGAGTACGGCGGCGCTGCGATCTACGTCGCGGAGCACGCACCCGACAACAAGCGCGGCCTCTACACGTCATGGATCCAGACGACCGCGACCGTTGGGTTCTTCCTGGCGCTCGCGATCATCCTGTTCTTCCGCTTGAACATGACCGCGCAGGACTTCGCGTCGCAGGGCTGGCGGTATCCCTTCTGGATCTCCGCGGTCCTCGTCGTCTTCGCGCTCTACATCCGGATCAAGCTGCAGGAAACCCCGCTCTTCGCGCGCCTCAAGGAGGCGAAGCAGTCCGTCACCGGCGCCGGCAACTGGGCCAGCGAGGCCTTCAGCGGCCGCAAGGTCGGGACGATCCTCCTGGTCCTCCTTGGCCTCACTGCGGGCCAGGGCGTCGTCTGGTACCAGGGTCAGTTCCAGGCGAACTTCTTCATGACGACGTATCTCAAGCTGACCTTCCAGCAGTCGTACACGATCATGCTCTGGGCGGTCGCCCTGGGCACGCCGTTCTTCCTCGTGTTCGGCTGGCTGTCCGACAAGATCGGACGGAAAGTGATCATCCTTGCGGGCTGCCTCATCGCGGCGGTCACGTATCTTCCGATCTACCACGCGATGACCGACGCCGCGAACGTGAAGCGCGACGCGACCGGCCTCATCACCGGCGCGGATCCGAACACGCCGCTGCTCATCGGGCTGGTATGGATCCAGGTCATCTACGTGACGATGGTGTACGGCCCGATCGCGGCCTTCCTCGTGGAGTACTTCCGTGCGAAGGTCCGCTACACATCACTATCGATCCCGTACCACTTTGGGAACGGCTGGTTCGGCGGCCTTCTTCCGCTGCTCTTCACGGCTCTCGTCGGTGCGACCTACCCCGAGGGCGTCAAGAACGCCGCAGGGCAGCTGCTCTATGTGCCCTTCGGCAAGAACTTCTTCGGTTTGCCGATCGACTCAACGATCAGCCTGAGGCAGTTCAACACGACCACCGACCCGAACGGAAACCCGTATCTCGGGCTCGCATACGTGATCACGGTCGCGCTGATGACGGTCGTCCTCGGCACGCTCTTCCTTCGCGAGCCACGGGGGGCGAAGATCTGGTCAGAGGTCGGCGGAGAGGAACCGGGCATGCTGAGCGAGGCCACA